>Ga0070711_100000009_pt1 | contig 172420 bp, 156 predicted proteins | sample LARL53metaG_FD_65452 | JGI IMG/M metagenome (GOLD analysis project Ga0070711, IMG submission 65452) | Corn, switchgrass and miscanthus rhizosphere microbial communities from Kellogg Biological Station, Michigan, USA - LAR L5-3 metaG | ecosystem: Host-associated > Plants > Roots > Rhizosphere... | reverse complement strand
TGGCGACGCAGCCTGCGTTTCGGTGGGGTGCGGGGATCGCGGCCGTCCTCGCACTCGGTGTGGCGATCGGTCGGTGGAGCGTCGCACCGGATCGCGCGCCCCAGACCGCGGCCTCCTCACCACTCGCGTTTAGGCTCGCCGCGGCGCAATACCTCACGCGTACGGAGGCGCTCCTCACTGGATTTCGGGCCGAGACACGCGCCGGGGAACCCGGCGGTCAGTTTGCAACCCAGGCGCGCGATCTGCTGGCCACCACCCGGCTCATGCTCGACTCGCCGGCGGCGAACGACGTCCGGCTGAAGAGCCTGCTCGAGGACCTGGAGCTCGTGCTCGCCCAGATCGCGCAGCTACCGGCGGGTGCCGATCGCGAGGACGTGCAGTCGATCAATCAAGGATTGGAACAACGAAGCGTATTGCTGCGAATCCGGACGGCGAGCCCGGCCGGTCCCGCCGCACGCGCGCAAGGAGCGCTGTGATGCTCGGCGTACAACTCGTGGTGACGGCCGTCCTGAGTTTCCAACAACCGGTCGTGGTGGTCCCCCTCCCCCTCCCCCTCCCCCTCCCCCGCCACGTCGGCCCGGCTCTGGAGCGGGCGCAGGCGGCACTCACGGCGGTCGCGCCGGCCCTCGAGCAGCTCAACGCGCTCAATGCCCTCGACGCCCTCGGTGCGCTCGACGCCCTCGACGCGGTTCCGCCGCTGGGGTGGCAGGGCGAGCAGGACCCGACCGACTCACTGTGGCGCGCCGCGCGCCGGGCGTTCAACCGCGGCGACTACGCGAGCGCGGCGAACCTGTACGGCGATCTCATGAGGCTTTATCCGAACTCGACCCGCGCTGGGGACGCGCTGTATTGGTCGGCCTTCGCCTTGTACAAGAACGACGATCTCGCCCGGGCGCGCAGCCTGCTGGTCACGCAGCAGCGTCGCTACCCAAAGGCGGCCACCCTGCGGGATGCTGATGCGCTTCTCGCGCGCGTCCAGACGGCGCTCGCCAAGCAGGGCGACGAGGAGGCGAGGATCTGGGTAACCAAGCACGCGCAACCGCCCCAGCCCCCGGAGCCACCGGAGCCACCGGAGCCGCCGCAGCCGCCCGAGCCGCCGCAGCCTCCGGAACCGCCCCAGGCGCCCCAAGCTGGCCGACGCGGCGGTTGCCCCAATGGGGACGACGATGACGACGTGCGGATGCAGGCGCTCAACGGGCTGCTGCAGATGGATCCCGCGAAGGCGCTTCCGATCCTCAAGAAGGTGTTGGCGAAGCGCGACGAATGCTCCGCGGGCTTGCGCCGCAAAGCAGTCTTCATCGTGTCCCAAAAGGAGGGGGCCGAGACGGAGGACATCCTGCTCGACGTGGCCCGTGGGGATCCCGACCCCGAGGTGCGGCAGCAAGCGGTGTTCTGGCTGTCGCAAGTCGGCAGCGACCGCGCGGTGTCCGCGCTCGACTCGATCCTGCGGACGGCTACCGACCCCGAGCTGCAGGACAAGGCCATCTTCGCGTTGTCACAGATCCAAAAGCCCCGCGCCCGGGAGATTCTCCGGAACTACGCCGCCAACGAGCGGGCGCCCGAGGAGGCCCGGGAAAAGACGATCTTTTGGCTGGGCCAGGAGGGATCGTCCGAAAACGGGGCGTTCCTACGTGGCCTCTACGCCAAGCTCGCCGACGGGGAGTTGAAGGAGAAGGTGATCTTTTCGCTCTCGCAGATGGGGGGCGACGAGAACGGCCGGTGGCTCATGGACATTGCGTTGAACGAACGCGAGCCCGTGGAGATGCGAAAGAAAGCCTTGTTCTGGGCGGGACAGACCGGCGGGAACCTCGGTCAGCTCGTGGGCCTCTACGACCGCATGCAGAACCAGGAGATGAAAGAGCAGCTGATCTTCGTGTACTCGCAGCGGGACGAGGCGGGCGCAGTCGACAAGCTGATCCAGATCGCAAAGACCGAGCGGAACCCGGAACTGCGCAAGAAGGCGGTGTTCTGGCTGGGTCAATCGCGTGACCCCCGCGCGGCGCAGGCCCTGATGGAGATCATCAACCAGTGAGGCGCCGCCTCCTGCTCGTCATGATGCTCATCGCCGTGCCGTTGGCCGGGCAGGGTCTGCCCGCGCGAATCGCGGCTGCGCCCGACGGCACCGTCCGAATGAGCTTCGCGGCCCGGCCATCGGTCTGCGGTAACGGGCGCAATGTCATCGCGCTCGACTGCTCCTCCGGGCGCTGCGGCCACCGGACGATCATGTTCGACGGCCATTACGAAGGCGACGAGGTCGAGTACGACTGTGAGCCCGGGCCGGTGCGCGTATCGCTCACCGTGCGGAAGGGTGCCGTCCAGGCGCTGCGCTGCTACGTCGGCGGCCGCTGGGTGACTCGCCCGGGCGCGAGCATCACCGATCTCGGGACCGTCTCGTCGCGCGATGCCACGGAGTTCCTGCTGGACCTCGCTCGGGGCCCGGATGGACGAGTGGGTGAAGACGCGATCCTGCCCGCGATCCTCGCCGACTCGGTGACGGTTTGGCCGACGCTGCTCAAGCTCGCACGGGACGACCGTGTCTCCCGCCGAGCTCGTCGCCAGGTGGTATTCTGGCTGGGGCAAGCCGCGGGCGATGCGGCCACGCGGGGCCTCGCCGACCTCGTGGACGATGGCGGCGTGGACCGCGAGGTGAAAGAGCAAGCCGTGTTCGCGCTGTCGCAGCAACGCGGTGACGCGGCCGTTCCCCTCCTCATTCGCATCGCCCGCACGCATCCCGACCGGGGGGTGCGCCGCAAGGCCCTGTTCTGGCTGGGCCAGTCAGACGATCCTCGCGCGCTCGCACTGTTTGAGGAGCTACTGACGAAACCCTGACAGCTTCATCTCAGGCGGTCCGCAGGACCTCGGTGTAAATACCATCCGCCCGACCGTCAGGGAGATCGTCGCATCGTGCTCCTGGTCACCGCGATGCTGCTGGCGCAGTCGCCCTCCGCCGATTCGTCCGCGCTGATCCACGCGGGTCGGCGGGCCGCACCCATCATGACCGCTGTTCGCGTCCAGCAGGCCCCGACCCTCGACGGCCGGCTCGATGACCCTGCCTGGCGCCAGGCGCAGCCTGTCCGCGGCTTCATCGAAACGGACCCCGATGAGGGACGGGCGCCCGACGAATCGACGACCGTCATGATCGTCTACGACGACGCGGCGATTTACGTCGGCGCGCGGCTCTACGACGCCGAGCCGTCGAAAATCACGCGCCGCCTGGGGCGCCGCGACGACGACACCCAGAGCGACGTCTTCTACGTCGACTTCGACAGCTATCACGATCACCGCACGGCCTTCGAGTTCGCCGTCAATCCCGCCGGGGTGAAGTTGGACGACCTCTGCAGCAACGATTTCTTCATCGGGGACCGCTCCTGGGACCCGGTGTGGGACGTAACGACAGCCGTCGACTCGCTCGGCTGGGTCGTCGAGATGCGGATCCCGTTTTCGCAGCTGCGGTTTCCGCAGGTGCGCGATCAGGTGTGGGGCGTGAACTTCTTCCGCTGGGTGTTCCGAAAGAATCAGTTCAGCCAATGGTCGTTCAAGCCCAAGACGGAAACCGGGTACGCGTCGCGCTTCGGTCACCTCGTGGGCTTGCACGACATCCCGGCCCCTAAGCGGCTCGAACTCCTGCCCTACACGCTCGGCCGCGGCACCTATGACAACCCCTCGATCGGGAACCCGTTCGACAACGGGCACAGCTACTTCGGCGGGGCCGGTCTCGACGTGAAGTACGGCCTGACCTCGAACCTTACCCTCGATGCCGCCGTCAACCCCGACTTCGGGCAGGTGGAGTCCGACCCGGCCTTCGTGAACCTCACCACGGTCGAGCAGTTCCTGCAGGAGCGACGGCCGTTCTTCGTGGAAGGGGCGAGCATTTTCACATTTGGTGGGACCGGCCCCTACATCCAGTTCGGCAACACACCCCAATACTTCTATTCGCGGCGGATCGGCCGGGTGCCCGAGCTCGAGCCCGGAGCGCCGTCGAACGGCTTCGTCGATCTACCGTCGCAGACGACCATCCTCGGTGCGACGAAGCTCACCGGCAAGACGCCGAGCGGATGGAGCGTGGGTGTGCTCGATGCCGTGACGGCTCGGGAGGAGGCGACCTTCGATTCGAGCACCGTCCGTTGGCACGAGGATGTCGAGCCGTTCACTAACTATGTCGTCGGCCGCGTGCGACGGGAGGTCGGGGGCCACACAGGATTCGGTCTCCTTGCGACCGCCGTCAATCGCCGCAACGGCAGTGCGTCACTCGACTCCTTGCGCAGCGGCGCGTACTCCGGCGCGGCGGACTTTTATCACCGCTGGGCCAACAACGCCTATTCCCTGTACGCGTCCGTCGGGGTCACCTACGTCACGGGCGACGCGCTGGCACTGCGATTGACCCAGGAGTCGCCCACCCGCTATTACCAGCGGCCGGACGCGCCCTACCTGCGCGAGCGGTATGACACCACGCGGACCTCCCTCTCGGGGCTGGGCGCGGACTTCTCCGTGACCAAGGAGGGCGGGAACTTCAATTGGGCGTTCGCGCTCAGCAGCACCAGCCCCGGTTTCGAAGTGAACGATCTCGGGTTTCAGCGACGCACCGACCGAACCGCGGGCGACCTGTTCGTGGGCCACCGGTGGACGAAGCCTGGCCGCGTGTTCCGGCAAGCGAGCATCGGGACCGATCCGCTCGCCTTCGCATGGAATTTTGGTGGCGACCGGATCCAGTTCGGACGCGACATCAGCATCTTCGGGCAGTTGCACAATTACTGGAGCGCCAACTTTTTCGTTTACCAGCAGCAGCAGGGGATCGACGACCGACTGACGCGCGGGGGGCCGGCCGCGACGATGCCGGAACAGTGGTCGGCGGGTGGGACCATCACCTCGGATACGCGCCAGCCGGTGAACGGGACGCTGAATGCCCAGTATTTCCGCGACGCGGCGGGCTCGTGGTCATTGACCGTGAGTCCCCTGATCACCATTCGCCCGAGCTCCGCCGTGTCACTCCAGCTCGGGCCGAGCTACGTGAAGGGCTTCACCGCGGCGCAGTTTGTCACCTCGCACTCTTCGGCCGCGGCCTCCTGTTTGGCGACGTACCAGGCCTGCTACATCTTCGGTGAGCTGTCTCAGCGACAGCTCGACTTGACCACACGGCTCAATCTCACCTTCACGCCCACGGTCAGCTTTCAGCTCTACGTTCAGCCGTTCACGTTTTCGGGACGCTACACGAACTTCAAAGAGCTCCGTGCCCCCCGCACGTACTCGTTCGCCGTGTACGGACAAGGGACCAACGCACCGATTGCGTATGACTCGGGAACCGCGATTTACACGGTGCACGCCGCGCCGGATACGATTCAGTTTGCAAACCCCGACTCGCGCGTGCGCTCGTTGCGGTCCAATGCCGTGCTCCGGTGGGAGTACCGCCCCGGTTCCACCTTGTTCGTAGTGTGGTCGCAATCGCGCTTCGCTAACTTGCTGAACCCTGCCCTCGACCTCGGCCAGTACGTCGCTCATGAAATGTTCCTCGACCCTCCGACCAACGTCCTGCTCGTGAAGGTGAACTACTGGCTCAGCCTGTAGCCGCATAGGTGGCGCCCCCGCCCCCGCTCCCGCCCACGCCCCCTTCCGTCTTGCCCCCTCCCTTGTTGTCTTTCCCCCCATGCCGTTCTGGACCCTGCGTCGCCGGTTCGGGGCCGCGATCGTCGGCCTCGGTGTGCTTGCCCTCGGGTGGGCGGCGGTCGTCGTCGCGGTGGCGCTCGCAGGAGCGCACGATCAGGCCACGACCTCGGACGCGATCGCCGTCCTCGGTGCCGCGCAATACAACGGCCGTCCTTCGCCCGTATTCCGGGCACGCCTCGACCACGCAGCCGCCCTGTACCAGCGCGGCTTAGCGCCGGTCATTCTGGTCACGGGGGGCGTGGGCTCGGGCGACACGGTCAGCGAGTCCGAGGTCGGTCGACGCTACCTCCTGAAGGCCGGGCTGCCCGAGAGCGCCGTCGTCGCGCTGCCAGGGACCAGCACGGCCGCGTCGCTCAAGGGGGTGGCCCGCTGGTTCTCGGGCAAGGAGGGCCGGCGGGTGCTCCTCGTGTCGGACGGCTTTCACATGCTCCGCCTCCAGATCATCGCGACGCGGCTCGGTCTGGTGCCCTTCACGTCACCCGCGCCCAACTCCCCGATCCGCTCGAATCCGCGGCGCAACGCGGCCTACTACTTCGCCGAGGGCTTCAAAGTCCCGATCACCTGGATCTTCAACCGCTAAGGGGATCGCCATGCAGCTCGAAAGCCGCCGGGTGTATACCGGACGGGTGGTCCGGCTCGATGTCGACAGCGTGCGGTTCCCCGACGGGTCGACGGGCCAGCTCGAGATCATCCGGCATCCGGGCGCGTCCGCGATCGTGCCGTGCGCGTCGGACCCCGGGGAGAAGGACCCGACGATTCTCTTGATCCGCCAATACCGCTACGCCGCCGGGGGCTTCCTGTGGGAGATTCCCGCCGGCACTGTCAATGTGGGCGAGGACCCGGAAACGTGTGCGCGGCGGGAGTTGTTGGAGGAGGCAGGGGTGAAGGCGGGACGCCTCGAGCGGCTGACATCGATTTTCACGACGCCCGGGTTCACCGATGAAGTCATTCACCTCTACCTTGCCAGCGGCCTCGAGCAGGGGACCCCGTTGCGCGAGCGCGACGAGTTCATCGAAGTGGTCCCGCAGGCCCTGTCCGCGGTGCTGGCGCGGATCAAGGCGGGCGAAGTCCGTGACGCAAAGAGCATTGTGGCTATCCTTTATATGGCGGCGTTCGTCCTCCAAGTGTAGCAACGCCGTGTCTCCCGGCGAGGACGGCGTGTCGACCCGACTCGATGGGCGTGCCCCGGCGAAGCCTTGCAACTACCGACAGTTAACACCGCCTGTGCGACGGGTACGGTTCGTGCCGTATCTATAGAGAGGGCAAACGTCACTCCGGAGCCGTTCATGCGCGCAACCCTGAACCAGAAGAGCCAGCCGGTCGCAACGCCGCGCGCTCTCGAGCGTCAGGCGCTGCACGACCTCGATGACGGCCGGCTCGTGTTCCAGCACTTGGCTGGCGATCCCCAGGCGTTCGGGACGCTCGTGGATCGGTATCAAACGCGGCTCCTCAACTTCATCAACCGCACCATCGGGGATCGGGAGCGCGCGGAAGACCTCGTCCAAGAGGTCTTCATCCGCGTCTTCCGCCACCTCCACCGGTTCGACCAGACGAAGAAGTTCTCTACCTGGATCTATACGATCGCGTCGAACCTTGCGAAGAACGAGCTCCGGAACCGCAGCCGGAACCCGCTCGTGCTCTTTCAGACCATCAAGAAGCACTGGGAGGCGGACCACCGGCCGCTGCAGTTCGAGGACGCCACCGCCCGCCCGGACGATCTGTACCGCAAGCGCTATCTCAAGGAAGCGGTGGATCAGTGCGTGAGCCAGCTGCCTACCCACCACCGCGCCGTGTTCGTCCTCCGTGAGCTCGAAGGGAAGAGCTACGCCGAGATCGCCGACATCACGGGGTGCAACCTCGGAACCGTGAAGAGTCGGTTGAACCGGGCCCGGAACAGCTTCGCCCAGCTGATCAGTCCGCTGCTCCAGTAGATCCGGGGACCGGGGGCAACACCCCGCCCCCCTGACCCCCTGCACCCCGCCTTGCCGGCGGAACCCCGTATGACCTCCGCGGTAGTAGATTGTCGCACCAATGACTTGCGCCGACTTCCTCGCGCGTTATACGGACGTTCGCGATGGGTTGATTACGGCCCCGCGCGATCTGCGCCGTTTCGAGCGCCACCTTGAACAGTGCCAGGCGTGCCGCCGCTATGACACGGCCGTACGGCGGGGCGTGATCGCGCTCCAGGCGGCCGAGACGATCGAGCCCTCGCGTGACTTCCGGCGCCGGCTCGACGCGAGGCTCGCGCGGGAACGCCGTGCTCTCGCCGCCGTCCCGGCGGGGGCAGGAGTGGCCGCGGCACTGTTCGTCGCCGCGGCGCTCGCCCTCGTGGCGCTGGAGGTCGGACGCCGCCCGCCTGTCGCCCACGTGCCGGCACTCCCCGCTGTGCCGTTCCCCAAGCCGGTTCTGCAAGCCGGAGTCCCGGTCGTCTCCTTCCAAGACCCGCGCGCCGGCGTGTTCGCCGCGAGTCCGGCGCCCGACGGCCCCACCCGCATCGAGCCCGCATCAGCGGGACGGTAGGCTTTCTCTCAACTCCGGGCCGGGGTTAACTTCCGCCCCGTATGGGGGCGCTCACCTTCGACGCGCTGCTCCGCAGCCTGAAGCAGCGTGCGCCTGATCCCATTTATTATCTCCACGGCGAGGAGGACGTCCTGAAGGACGAGGCCGTGGCCGCGCTCGTCGAGCGCGCGGTGGAGCCGGGCGCCCGGGACTTCAACCTGGACCAGCGCGCCGCCGCCGATTTGGACCCCGAATCATTCCATGCGCTCGTGAACACGCCCCCGATGCTCGCCGTCACGCGAGCAGTCGTGGTGCGAGGACTCGAGCAGCTCCGCAAGAACGCCAAAGTTCGTGGGGAGATGCTCAAGTACCTCGAGGCGCCGAATCCCAGCACGGTGCTCATTTTGGTACAGGGGGCCGGGGAACCGCCCGACCCAGATCTGATCCGGCGCTCGACCGCGGTCTCTCTCGAGCCGCTTGCGCCCGAGGACGTCGAGCGGTGGATGGCCGCGCGGGCGCGCCAACTCGATCTCACGCTCGAGCCGGCGGCGCGTGAGCTCTTGCTCACGGCGGTGGGGACCGATCTCAGCGCGCTGGCGCGTGAGCTCGAGAAACTTGCGCCCCTGACGGGGGAGACCGGGCGCCCGGTGACCCGTGAAGAAGTGGCGGCCCTCGTTGGCGTGCGCCGCGGCGAGACGCTTCAGGATTTGGTCGATGCCGCGCTCGAGCGCCGCGCCGCCGCGGCCGCTCAACTGGTCGAGCCGGTGCTCGAGCAAGCGGGCATGAGCGGTGTCCGAATGGTCAACGCGCTCGGCACCGCGCTCGTCGGCACGGCGCTGGCTCGCGCGGAGGCCGACCGCGGAACGCCGCGCGGGCGCCTCGAGTCGGTCCTGATGGGACACTTGCGCGCCTCCCGGCCCTACGGACTAGGCAGCTGGGAGCAGGCCGCGGCGCGGTGGGCACGATGGGCGGGGCAGTGGACCGCGCCGGAGCTCGAGACGGCATTGCGGCTCGCGCTCGACGCCGATCGCGCCCTCAAGACGAGCACCCTTACCGGCGAGGCGGGAGTCATTCAACAGCTCGTGATGTCGTTCGCGGTGCTGGCGCGGGAGGCAGCTTGAAGACGGTCAGGCGATTAGGCGGTTGGGCGGTTAGCGCATGGCTGCTGACACTACTAGCCGCCTATCCGGCTAACCGCCTAACCGCCCAGAGCGACACCGTCCGGGCGGCCGCGCTGCGGATCGCCCAGACGCGGCCCGACTCGGCGCGCGCGATGATCCGGCGGCTCGTCGCGCGACTGTCGCCCCAGGATTCGCTGTACCCCGGTGCGCTGTTCACCGCCGGCCGGCTCGCGGCGGACGCGACGACGGCCGCGACGAGCCTGCAGCGCGTCGTGGTGGAATACGGGCGGTCGGTGTGGGCCGATTCCGCCATGGTGTTGCTCACCCAGCTCTACTTCGCACAGGGTGATCCTGCCGCCACCGTTCAAGCGGCGGAGCGCCTGCGGTTGGACTATCCGGATTCGCCCCTCAAGCCACGGGCCGATTTCTGGGGCGCGCGAGCCTATTTCGACCTCAAGGACGATGTTCACGGGTGCGGCCTGATCCAGGAGGCGCTCAACGGGGCCGGTACCGACGTGGAGTTCAAGAACCAGGTCGCCTTCTATGCTTCGCGGTGCTCGCCGCTCGGCAGCGCACCGCCCGCTCCTCCACCCGCGACGGGGAGTGACAGCCAGGCCAAACCGACGACGTATGCCGTGCAGGTCCTCGCGGTGAAGAGCGCCGCCCAAGTCGACGAGATGTTGACGCGGTTGAAGGTGATGGGCTTCGACGCCCGGGTGGTGCGCGACACGAGCGGCCTCTTCAAGGTCCGCGTCGGACGCTACGCGACCCACGACGAAGCCGTGCAGGCGCAGAAGCGACTCAAGACCCGCATTGGCGGGCAGCCGTTCGTGGTGGAGGAGTCGTGACCCCGCGCGTCGACACGGACACGCCCGTGATGCAACAGTACCGTGAGATCAAGGCCCGGTACCCCGACACGGTCCTGTTCTTTCGGATGGGCGACTTCTATGAAATGTTCGAGGACGACGCGCGATTGGCGGCCCGCGAGCTCGGTCTCACGCTCACGGCTCGCAACAACGGGGGCGCGGCGGACGTCCCCTTGGCCGGCGTGCCGGTCAAGGCGGGACCCGAGTATCTGCGACGGTTGATCGGCCTCGGGCATCGCGTGGCCATCTGCGAACAGGTCGAGGATCCCAAGCTCGCGAAGGGCATCGTGCGCCGCGAGGTGGTGGAGACGGTCACGCCGGGGAGCGTGCTCGCAGACGATTGGCTGGAGCGGGGCCGGAACAACTTTCTACTCGCCCTGGATCCACGCGGCGTGCAGGCCGGCCTGGCGGCGCTCGATCTCACCACCGGAGAGCTGCTGATCGAGACGGTGGCTCCGGACGATCTCGCCGCCGCGTTCGCCCGGTACGAAGCGCTCGAAGTCGTGCTACCCGCTGGTGCCCAGTTCGGCCTCGTCGTCGCGCTGCGGGTGGATCGGGAGGCGTGGGAGTTCGATCCGGAGCTCGCGCGAGAGGATCTCACCCGCGCGTATCACCTGGCCTCGCTCGACGGCCTCGGTATCGAAGCGGGCGATCGCGTGGCACTGGGGGCGGCGGGGGCGCTGCTGCGCTATGCCCGGGAGCTCAAGCCGGGCGGCCTCCCGCACATCACCCGTCCCCGTGTTCTCCGGGCCGGCGATCTGTTGCCGCTCGACGAGATGACGCGGCGCAACCTGGAGCTGGTCGAGCCGCTCCGACCCGGGGCATCGGGGGCCACGTTGCTCGACGTGCTCGATCGCACGACTACGCCCATGGGCGCCCGCCTGCTGCGCCGCTGGCTGCTGGCGCCACTCGTGGATCCGGCGACGATCAACGCCCGCCTCGACGCGGTGCAGGTGCTCGCCACCGATGCTCGCGGACGGGACCGATTGCGGGAAGCGCTGGACGGCGTCCGCGATCTGGAGCGCCTCGCGGGCCGAGCCGCGCTCGGGCGGGCCACCCCGCGGGAGCTGGGCGCCTTGCGAGATTCAATTCTGCGGTTGCCGGACGTGCGCGCCGCGCTCGACGGGTTGGAGAACCGCGGCAGGGCGGCGCTGCTCGAAGAGGCCGCGGATCGATTCGACCTCCTGCAGGACCTGGGCGACGAACTCGCCCGCGCGCTGGTGGAGCGCCCCCCGGCACAGGCGGCGGACGGCGACGCCATCCGGCCTGGCTACGATCGCGAGCTCGATGACCTCAAGGACGCGCGGGACGGCGGGAAACAGTACATCGCGGGGCTCCAGACGAGGGAGCGCGAGCGCACCGGGATCGCGTCGCTGAAAGTCGGCTTCAACAAGGTCTTCGGCTATTACCTCGAGGTGACGAACCCACACCGCGATCGCGTACCGGCGGACTACGAGCGGCGCCAAACCCTCACCGGCGCAGAGCGGTTCGTGACCCCGGAGCTCAAGGCTTACGAGGCGAAGGTGCTGGGCGCCGAGGAGCGGATCGCGGTGCGCGAAGCGGAGCTCCTCGATATCCTGCGCGGCCACGTCGCCGCGGCGATCACGCGAACGCAGGGGTCCGCCGGCGTGCTCGCCCGGCTCGACGTCTGGAGCGCGCTGGCCGACCTCGCCCATCGGGACGGCTACGTCCGCCCCGACGTGAACGCGGGACTCGTCATCGAGCTCGAGGGCAGCCGGCACCCGGTGGTCGAGCGCATGATGGCGCGCGAAGCGTTCATCCCGAACGACGTTCGACTCGACGAGGCGGGGCGTGTGATCGTGCTCACCGGGCCGAACATGGCGGGAAAGTCGACGGTGTTACGGCAAGTGGGGCTGAGTGTGTTGCTCGCCCAGATGGGGGCGTTCGTGCCCGCGCGGCGCGCCGTGGTCGGCGTCGTCGACCGGCTGTTCACCCGCGTGGGCGCCTCCGATAACCTGGTGCGCGGCCAGTCGACGTTCATGGTGGAGATGAGCGAGACGAGCGCGATCCTGCACGGGGCGACCGCCAGGAGCTTGGTCTTGCTGGACGAGATCGGCCGGGGCACCTCCACCTACGATGGCGTCGCGATCGCGTGGGCGGTCACCGAGTTCCTGCACAACACGATCGGGTGCAAGACGGTTTTCGCGACCCACTATCACGAGCTGACGCAGCTGACCGAGGAGCTCGCGCATGCGCGCAACTTCAACGTCGCCGTACGTGAGGCCGGGGAGGAGATCGTGTTCCTGCATCGCCTCGAGCCCGGTGGCGCGGACCGCTCCTACGGCATCCACGTGGGGCAGCTCGCCGGCCTCCCCGCCCCGGTCGTGGCGCGGGCGTGGCAAGTCCTCGCCCTGCTCGAAGCCGGCCATCACGTCGCGCGTCAAACGCCACCACCAGCACCCGACGCCGCGCAGCTCGGTCTGTTCGGGGCTGCCGCTCCGCCGCATCCGTTGCTCGCCGAGCTCGGCGAGCTCGACGTAAACGCTCTCTCGCCGCTCGAGGCGTTGAACCGGCTGGCGGCGTGGAAAAAGCAGCTCAGGGAGGAAACGTGATTACGTGGCGGCTGGTCCTCTTCGGCATGCTGGCGGTCGGTGCGGGATGCCGCCGCTCGCGATCGCCCGACGACGCAGGGGGTGGATCCGGCGCGCCCGCCGACCAGGAGCCGCCCGTCGCGCTCAACGGCGACTCCCCGATCCAGTATCCGCCGCGCCTGTACGATCAGAAGGTCGAGGGTGACGTCGTGCTCCGCCTGTTCGTCGACTCCGTGGGGCGCATGTCCCCCGAGTCGAGCAGGGTGGCGGAATCGAGCGGCTATCCGGCCCTCGACTCGGCAGCGCTCTCCGGGGCACGCAAGCTGCGTTTCGCGCCCGCACGGCGGCACGGCCTGCCGATCGCTACGGCGTTCCTCCAGCCGGTGGAGTTTCGACACCCGCAGACCGGGAATCCCGCGCTGAGGGGCGAACCGGACACGACGACGCCGCGGCCCGCGCCCGTTCGGACGCTTCCCCCACCCCCACCCCCGCCCCCACCTCCCGCCGCCCCGGCGCCCATGCGCGCGCCAGCGCGCGACACCGCGCCCGCCCGGCGGGATTCGTTGCTCCGGGGCGTGGACACGAGCCGCGCCCGGCCCGATACCGCGCATGCGAAGCCGGACAGTGCCACCCCACACTAAGCCGTACGCCAACATCCTCGAGACGATCGGCTGGACGCCTCTGATCCGGCTGAACCGGATCACGCAGGGCATCCGCACGCCGGTGTTCGCGAAGGCCGAGTTCTTCAACCCCGGCGGGTCGGTGAAGGACCGGATCGGGCTGGCGATGATCGAGGCCGCGGAGCGGGAGGGCCGCCTGAAACCGGGCGGCCTGATCGTGGAAGCGACCTCCGGCAACACGGGCGTGGGGCTCGCCATCGCCGCGGCGGTAAAGGGGTACCGCTGCGTCTTCACGATGCCCGACAAGATGTCACAGGAGAAGGCACGGCTGCTGCGTGCGCTGGGCGCAGAAGTCATCATCACGCCGACCGCGGTGCCGCCCGATCACCCCGAGAACTACATCGTGAAGGGCCGGGCGATCGCGGCGGCGCACCCGAACGCCATTTTCGCCGACCAACATTACAATCCCGTCAACCCCGAAGTGCATTACCGTACCACCGGCCCCGAGCTGTGGGAGCAGACGGCGGGAAAGATCACGCACTTCGTGTGCGCGCCCGGGACCGGCGGGACGGTGAGCGGCGCCGGCCGCTTCCTCAAGGAGAAGAACCCGCGGATCCGCGTGGTGGCGGGCGACCCGGCCGGCTCGATCTATACGGAATACGCGCGTACGCACCATAAGACCGAAGGGCACCCGTACAAGGTCGAGGGAATCGGCGGGGATAAGCTGCCGACGTCGCTGCATTGGGACGTGATCGACGAATGGATCACCGTGTCCGACAAGGACGCGATGCTCATGGCGCGTCGCCTGGCCAAGGAGGAAGCGCTATTCGCCGGGGGCTCGACCGGGGTCAACGTGGTGGCGGCGCTCGACGTGGCGCGGCGGCTGAACGACCCTGAAGCGCTCGTGGTCACGGTGCTCGCGGACACGGGGGAGCGGTATCTCTCGAAGGTCTTCAACGACGAGTGGCTGCGCGAGAACCAAATCCTCGAGGCGGAGCGGGTGTCCGTCGCCGTGCTGCTCGACGCTCGAAACTCGGGCGCGCCGCCCCTGATCTCGGTCGCCCCCACCGCGACGGTGCGGCAGGCGCTGAATCTGATGAGCACGTACAACGTGTCGCAGCTGCCGGTGCTGGATGGCGGCGACGGCGTGGGCGCGGTGGCCGAGCAGGTCCTGATGGCCCGCGCGCTCGAGGAGCCGGCGACGCTCGATCGGCCGGTGCAGGACGTGATGGACGCGCCCTACCCGGTGGTCGACGCGGATCTGCCAGTGGAGCGACTCACCAGTCTGCTCTCGCGTGAGACGCCGGCGGCGCTGGTCCGGCGGGACGGCAAGATCGCCGGGATCGTCACCCGCTACGACGTGCTCCACCAGCTCGCCGGGATCCGTTGATGCGAGTCACCGTGATCACGGGCGGCGCGACGGCCGAGCGCACGGTCGCGTTCGCCGGCGCGGCCCAGATCGTGGACGCATTGCGCGGCCGCAAGCACACGGTGGCGGTCGTGGACACGGTCAACGGTCTCCTGTCCGCGGCGGACGAGGCGCGGCTGCTCACGAGCGCCGTCGGCCGGGCGCCACCCGACGTGGCGAATCTGGACGATCGCGAGCGTGCGCTGCTCTCGAACGGGCTCGCCGCCCTGCCGCCGATTCGCGACGCGGATGTCCTCCTCCTGTGCCTGCACGCGGGCCGTGGCGAGGGGGGGACGCTCCAGGCGGTCCTCGACGTGATCGGCGTCCCCTATACCGGAAGCGGCGCACTCGGAAGCGCGCTCGCGATGGACAAGGATCTCTCGAAACGGTTGTTCCGGGCGGCCGGCGTACCGGTCCCCGCGTGGTTCATGGCCCCGGTGGCCGCGGAGGATGTGACGACGGCGCTGGGCTGGCCGGTAGTGGTGAAGCCGTCACGGATGGGCTCCTCGGTGGGGATGTCCCTGGTCAAGAACGCCGAGGGCCTGGACGCCGCCGTCGAGCGCGCCCGGGTTTACGATGCCGAGGTGATGGCGGAGCAGTTCATCCCTGGGCGGGAGCTGACCGTCGGGATCCTCGGGGACGTGCCGCTGCCGGTCGGCGAGATCATTCCGAAGCACGAGCTCTTCGATTACGAATGCAAGTATACCCCCGGCATGTCGGAGGAGATTTTCCCCGCAAAGCTGGACACGGCGCTGACACGGCAGCTTCAGGAGCTGGCGCTCGCAGCGCACCGGGCGTTGAAACTCGGAGGGTATTCGCGCGTCGACTTCCGGTTGAGCCCGGAGGGAGACATCTTTTGTTTGGAGGCGAACACGCTGCCCGGCATGACGCGAACCAGCCTCCTCCCGCAGGCCGCCCAGGCGGCGGGAATCGACTTTCCGGAGCTGTGCGAGCGGATCTGCCGCCTGGCCGGGAACTCAGGGAGCGCGCGCGGGGGATAAGTATTCGATGGGCCCGCAGCGGGTGTTCGGCATGACGCCGTGGGTGCGACGGTTGATCGTCGCCAATCTGGTCGTCTTCCTTCTCCAGGTGACGCTGTTCGTCAGCCCGGATTTCGTGAACACGTTCGGGTTCGCGCCGCTCGTCGCGCGCGCGCGACCGTGGACGTTCGTCACCTACATGTTCCTCCACGCCGGTCCGCTCCACCTCGCCGTGAACCTCCTCGCGTTGTTCGTGTTCGGGCCGCAGGTGGAGGAGCGCATGGGCAGCTGGCCGTTCCTGGGATACTACCTGCTGTGCGGGCTCGGGGGCGCGGGCCTGTCGTTCGTCCTGATGCAGTTCAAGCCCGTGGGTACCGTGGTCGGCGCATCGGCCGCGGTGTACGGGGTCCTGCTCGCGTTCGCCTGGGCATCGCCCAATGAGCCGATCAATGTGTTCCCGCTCCCCGAGCCGGTTCCCGCCAAATGGCTCGTCACCTTCTTCGTGGCGGTCTCGCTCGTGCTCGCGCTGTTCCCCTCGAGCGACGGGGTCGCCCATCTCGCGCACCTGGGCGGGTTCGCGACCGGGTTTTTCTACCTGAAGCTGGCGGACTGGCGACTGGGGCGCGCGGAGCGGCACCTGCGCCGCGCGTCGCAGCCGAGCGTCCTGGTGCACCCCGGGCGGGCGGCGCGGGCGAGCGACGCGCCGAAGCGCGGCCGGGCGGAACGCGATCCGGCGCAGGCGGAGATCGACCGCGTCCTCGACAAGATCTCGGCGCGTGGCATCGACAGCCTCACACCTGCCGAGCGGCGGTTCCTCGCTGAAATGAGCCGCAAGATGCGCGACCACACCTGACCCGAAAAGTCAAGGCATGAAACCGGAGGCGCGCGCTTGTCTCCGGCGCGGTCGATTCCCAAATTGGGGCCGGCCGACTTCATGCTCGTCAACCTCGTGCCGGAGTTCCTCGCGGTCCTCGCCGCGCCTGATCCCTCCGCGGCATACCACGACTATCTCGAGCGTCACCGGCCGGTCCTCCACAGCTACTGGCACAACTACGTCCTCGATCCGACGTCGCCGCACGCCGATCAGGTGATCGGCGCGGCGCTCAGGGCCGACCGCGCCGATCTTCACCGCCTGCTCGAGGACGTGGATGTGGCCTCCATCGCGGAGGACGCATTGCAGCGATCGCTCGAGCAGCTCGAGGCGGATTGCCCGGTCGACTTGTACCTGATGGTGGGCGTGGGCGGCGCGAACGCCGGGGAGCTGGTGGTCGGCGGACGGGGCATCGCGTTCGTGTGTCTCGAGCACTTCACCGGTCGGGCCAACCCGCAGACGTTTGGCATGGGGCTCGCGCCGCACCTGCTGGCGCTCTGGATCGCGCACGAGGTGGCGCACGCGATTCGCTACACATCGCCGATGAGCCGGGCGGACCTGAAGCGTCTCGTGGCCGACCTGCGCGGCCACTACGACTACTGGGACTCGGGGAGCCGGGCCTCGCTGCGGGAGCTCCTCACCAACGAGGGGGCGGCGGTGGCGACGGCGCAGGCGGTCGCGCCGGGATTCGAGCCGTGGGAGTATTTCGGATACACGCGCCGGCAGTTTCGCCGGATCCGGGAGCTCGACGCGTTCCTACGGCGCACGGCCGCGCCGCTCCTCGACGCGTCGGGACTCGGCCTGCGGCTGCGGTTCCTCTCGGGCGGGCTCCCCCCCGCCGCCCGCCTGATGGGTGGCAAGGTCCTGCCCGAGCGCTCCGGGTATTACCTCGGTCTGCGATTGGTGGAGAGCTACCTCGCCGAGCGGGGGCTCGCGTCGACGGTGCGGGCGGCGGCCGCGGAATTCAAGACCGCGGAAGAGCGAGCGCTGGGAATCCAGAGCGCATGAAAGCGCGACCCCGCGCGGAGCGTCGCAGCAATCGCTCGTTGCGCGAACTCCTGGACGAGCTGATGGTGCATACACGCGAGATCGCCCGGCGCGCGAAACGGATGACGCCCGCGGAGCTCGATTACGCCCAGCAGCGTCTCGAATGGCTGGCGGACGAAGTCTGGCGCGTCGCGACGGGCGGTCCGCCGCCGGGATAACCCCGAAGACATCCCATAGAGCGACGAGCCGCGCGGCCTTGACACCCGCCGAGGCGGCGGGCAGGTTAGCACCCCATCGATACGGTTCCGTAGGAGCTACCCGCAGATGCGGGACGGCGTGGCCCTCCACACCCTCTGGCCGCGCTGCTCTCACACCGCACTCGTGACGGCCGGCAGATATAACTCGTGGACCCCATCCGGATCGGGAGGTAGTTATGGCAGCGGATTTCTTCATTGGTGAGTCGTTGGTAGGCGACGGGAACGAGATCGCCCACATCGACCTGATCATCGGGTCGAAGTCGGGCCACGCGGGACAGGCGTTCGTCAATACCCTGTCAAACAACACCGACGGCTTCACGAAGCTGCTCGCCGTCGTCACACCCAACCTGCCCGCGAAACCCGACACGCTCCTGTTCAACAAAGTCACGATCAAGAACGCCACGCAGGCCGTTCAGATGTTCGGGCCGGCGCAGGCGGCCGTGGCCCGTGCGGTGGTGGACAGCGTCTCTTCGGGCGTCATCCCGCGGGACAAGGTGGACGACTATTGCATCCTGGTAGGTGTGTTCATCCACTGGGAAGCGAAGGTTGACAAGAAGATCTACGATTTCAACTATCGGGCGACCAAGGAGTCGATCGAGCGGGCCCTGAAGGGGCAGCCCAAGGTCGATCAGGTGATCTCCCAGGCCAAGACGGCGTCGCATCCGTTCGCCGGCGGCGCGGACAAAGGCTGATCGCTCCAGCAGGTCGCCTCTAGTCCCACGTCGAGGGGCGGGCTGCCGCCCCTCGACTGCTTTTCGAGCCCTGCGCACGCTCATCGTGGAGCATGAACCTTGATGCGTAAGCTCCTGCTGCAGCTCGACAGCTCACGGCTGCCGAGCGTCTTCGATCAAGTCGTCGCGTACGACGCGGGCGCCGATCAGATCATGACCTACGGCGGCGTGACGGAACCCGACGTCCGCGACCTGATCCTCGGCTGCTTGTTCACGCGGGGGCCCAAGGATCTCCACAACACGGCGGTGTGGATCGGCGGCAGCAACATGGCCGCGGGTGAGCAGCTGCTGGCTGTCGCGGTCGACGCGATGTTCGCGCCGTTCAGGGTGTCGGTCATGCTCGACTCGAACGGGTCGAACACCACCGCCGTTGCGGCGGTCGTGAAAGTGGAACTGACCGTGGGCGACGTGAAGGGCAAGAAGGTGGTGATCCTGGGCGGGACAGGGCCGGTCGGGCAGCGGGCGGCGGGGCTCCTCGCGAAAGCTGGGGCGCGGGTCACGATCACGTCGCGGAAACCGGAGCAGGGGGAGAAGTCGCGCCAGTTCGTCAACGCTCGCTTCGCCGTTCAAGTCGAGAGCGCGGCGGTCGCCGAACCGGCGCAGCTGCCGCGCGTGCTCGACGGAGTCGACATCCTCATCAACGCCGGAGCCGCCGGGATACAGATGGTGTCGAAGGCGGGCTGGACGGCCGTGAAGACCCTCAAGATCGCTGTGGACCTCAATGCGGTCCCGCCGCTCGGCATCGAAGGCGTGGAGGTGAACGATGCCGGTGTCGTGAAGAGCGGCGTCGCGGTGTTCGGCGCCTTCGGGATCGGGAACTTCAAGACCAAGCTGCACAAGGCGTGCATCGCGCGCCTGTTCGAGCGCAACGACCTCGTGCTGGACGCCGAGACCATCGCCGACGTCGCGCGGGAGTTGATGGCGCAGAAGTCGTGAGCCGATGCCCCGCGTCGTCGGCATCGATCCGGGGACGGTGAGCATCGACCTCTGCGGCCTGGACGATGGCCGCGTGTTTCTCGACCACTCCTGGCCAACCGCAGAGGCCCTCGCCGATCCGGCGCGATTCATCGCGCGGCTCGAGGCGGCGGGCCCGCTCGACCTCGTGGCCGGGCCCTCGGGGTACGGGCTGCCCCTGACCCGGGCCCGGGACGCGAGCGAGGAAGATCTCATCCTGGCGTTCCTCGCGGCACCCGGCGAGACCGGAGGCATCGGCGGACTGCGCGCGCTGGTTCGGGCCCTCGCGGCGTCAGCGGTCCCCGTCGTCCTCACGCCGGGCGTGGTGCACCTCCACACCGTGCCCGCGCACCGAAAAGTGAATCGCGTCGACATGGGTACCGCCGACAAAGTGTGCGCGACCGCTTTGGCGATCGCCGAGCACGCTCGTCGATTCGGGCGGCCGCTCGCCAAGGTGTCGCTCGTCCTGGTCGAGCTGGGGGGCGCCTTCACGGCGGCGGTCGCCGTGGCCGATGGGCGAATCGTGGACGGTGTGGGAGGGACGAGCGGGCCACTCGGCTTCCGCGCGGCCGGCGCCCTGGACGGAGAGGTCGCGTATCTCGCGGGCGCAGTCCCGAAGGCTCAGTTATTCCGGGGCGGCGCGGTGGCGGTCGCCGGATGGGATGAGGCGGACTCGTCGCCCGACCGATTCGCGCACTCCACGACACCGGAGGCGGATGCCGCGCGGGAGGCGCTGGTCGAGAACGCCGTGAAGGCGGCGCTGGCGCTCGCCGCGTCGGTCCCCTCCCCCAAAGAATTCGTGCTCTCCGGCCGGCTCGCGCGCGTCGAGGCGGTCGGCCACGCGGTCCGCCAGCGGCTCGGTTTGTTCGCACCCACGCGGCTGCTCGACGGGTTCGCTAGCACGGCAAAAGAAGGGGCGCAGGGAGCGGCGCTCATCGCCGACGGGCTCGCCGGTGGCCCCAATCGCGAGTTGGTCGAGCGGCTCGCGATCCGCGAGGCCCGCGGCACCGTGCTGGACCATCTCTACGTCATTTCGCGCGAGCAGGCCCGCCACCGGCTGGGGCTTTCATGAAGCGCGTCCTTATCGCCGGTGTCTCGACGCGAGGGTTGGCCGAGTCGGCCGCGCGGGCGGGCTACGAGGTGGTGGCCGTCGATGGGTTCGGCGACCTCGACCTCCGCGCGCAGACGCGGACGGTGACCGTGACGCGGGCCGCCGGCAGGTTCAGCATCGGGGCGGCGATCGCGGCAGCGCGAGAGATCACACGCGACGGAGCGTGCTACGTCGCCAGCTTCGAGAACCATCCGAAGGCCGTGGAGGCGCTGGCGGGCCGCGGCCGCCTGTGGGGCAACACGCCGGCGGTACTGTCCCGCGTTCGCGACCCCGAGCAGCTTGCGCGAAGTTTGGCGGCACGCGGTTTGGCGACGCCGGCGGTTCGCCTCAACGTGCGCGAAGTAGGGGGGGATGCCGGTCGCCGCTGGCTCGTGAAGCCCCGCGCCTCGGGGGGCGGCTCCGGCATCCGGGCGTGGCGGGGAGGGCGGGTCCCGCCCGCGACCTACCTGCAAGAGCGGATCGTCGGCGTCCCCGGATCAATTGTGTTCGTCGCGGACGGGCGTCGCGCCGTCCCGCTCGGCATCACGCGCGCGCTCGCCGGCGATCGCGCGTTCGGCGCGGCGGGTTTCACCTACTGCGGCAGCATCTTGCTCGATCCCGATGAGCCCCTCACCGGGCACGCCACCCGGCTCGCGGAGGCCGTCACCGAGGAGTTTGGCCTCGTGGGAGTGAACGGCGTCGATTTCGTAGCGGCCCATGGGGCTCCGCTCGCGGTCGAGGTCAATCCCCGCTACACCGCCGCGATGGAGCTCGTCGAGCGCGCGTATGGTATCTCGATCTTCGACCTGCACGCGCGCGCCTGTGGCGGGTCACTCCCCGCCTTTTCCATCCCGCGCCATCAGGGGGAAACGCTGGGAAAGGCGATCGTGTACGCGCGCCGATCCGTCACTCCGTTGGACACGGCGGGTTGGCTCACCGACCCCGATGTCCGGGACGTGCCCGCGTCCGGCGCGCCGATCGGGCCGGGACATCCCATCTGCACGATCTTCGCCCAGGGACGCGATCCGGAGCGCTGCCGGGGCGCACTCGCGCGGCGAGCCTCCGATGTGTATCGGGCGCTCGAGCGGCGCGAGGCGCGCATCGCATGACCGAGCACGTCACCTGCCTCGGCTGTGGGTGCGCCTGTGACGACATCGCCGTCGTGGTGAAGCGTAGTCGCATCGCTGAAGCGAGCAACGCGTGCACGCTCGGCGCCGCGTGGTTCGGCGACGGGGTCGTGCCGGCGGAGATTCGGGTGGACGGCCGCGCCGCGACGCTCGAGCGGGGGATCGGGAAGGCGGCGGAGTTGTTGACCGGCGCGGCGCGTCCCCTCGTCTACATCGCGGGAGATGTGTCGTGCGAAGTGCAGCGCGAGGCGGTCGCGATCGGCGATCATCTGCACGCAGCGGTGGACAGCCTGGCCGCCACCGCGGCGGGCGCCGTGCTCGCGGGCCAGCGCCGCGGCCGGGCGACGGCGACGCTCGGGGAGATTCGCGAGCACGCCGATCTCGTCGTCTTCTGGGGAGTCGATCCGGGTGAACGCTACCCGAGATTCGTCGCGCGCTACGCCACTGCGCGAGGCGACCTTGGCAAGACTCGCAGGGTCGTGGCGGTGGACGTGGGGGCGAGCCGCGGGCCGAAAGACGCGGACGTTCGAGTGGCCATCGCGCCCTCCGATGAAGTGGATGCCATCGGCGTGATGCGTGCTACGGTCGCGGGGCGTGACGCGTCGGCGGCCCAGTTCGCCTCAGCCGTGGACCTCGCTCGCCAGATGATGCAGGCGCGGTACACCGCCATCGTAGCGGACGGAGAGCCGGGCGCCCGAGCGATCGATCCCGACCGCGCCGAGGCGCTCATTGCGCTCGGGCAGGCTCTGAACGGGCCGGCGCGGTGCACGCTCTACGCGCTGCGCGCCGGCGGGAACCGCTCGGGTGCCGACGCCGTGCTCACGTGGCAGACTGGATTCCCGTTCGCGGTGGACTTCGCGGGGGGCCCTCCGCGATACCGACCAGGGGCGGGCAGCGCGGAGGCGCTCCTCGCAGACCACGAGATCGACGCCGCGCTGGTCATCGGCGCGCCCGCGACAATCCCCGGACCCGTGGCGGACGGGCTCGACCGCATCCCGGTCGCCGTCATCGGCCCGCGGGCCAGTACGTCAGCGGTCCGGCCTGTGGTGGCGATCGACACCGGCGTCGCGGGTATCCACGAAGGCGGGACGGCGTTCCGGATGGACGACGTCCCGTTGCCGCTTCGGGCATCGCTCGAGGGGCCGCGCGCCGCCCTGGACGTGGTGCGTGCGTTGCGAGACAAACTGGTCCACGGAGCCCGATGAGTAACCCCGAGCGGCTCCGCATCAGCGGTGGCGCCGTGTACGACCCCGCGAACGGTATCGACGGCGCGGTGCGGGACGTCTGCATCGAAGGCGACCGTATCGTGGCCGAGCTCCCGCGCGACGCCCCGCGGCTCGATGCCGCGGGCATGATCGTGATGCCCGGCGGCGTGGACATCCACTCGCACGTCGCGGGACCGAGTGTGAACCAGGCGCGCCGGCTGCTCCCGGAGGAACATGCCGCCGATCCGGTCCCCGCCCCGCGGCTCGAGGACGGGACATTGGCCCGCACCGGGACCGGCGGCACCGTGCCGAGCACGTTTGCCACCGGGTACCGCTACGCGGGCCTCGGGTACACGACGGCTATGGAAGCCGCCGTCGCGCCCCTGGGCGCGCGCCACGCGCACGCCGAGCTCGACGATACCCCCATCCTCGATGCCGGATTCTTTGTTCTGCTCGGGAACGACGATTATCTGCTCCGCCAGATCGCAGCCGGCGAGACGGCGCGAGCACGCGACTACGCGGCCTGGCTGCTCGGCGTCACCCGAGCCTATGCCATCAAGATCGTGAACCCGGGAGGGGTATCGCTCTGGAAGAGCGGCGGCGACCCGGGCCGACGCAATGTGACCGGGCTGGACGATGCTGTGGGGTCGAGCGCCGTTACGCCCCGCAAGATTCTCGAGACGCTGTGCGCCGCCGCCAACCAGCTCGCCCTGCCCCATCCGGTGCACGTCCACTGCAACAACCTCGGCCAGCCCGGGAACTCTGCCACCACGCTCGAGAGCATGAAGACGCTCGGGGGGCAGCGCGCGCATTTCACGCATCTCCAATTTCACAGTTACGGAGGTGAGCGCGGCAAGCCGTGGCAGTCGGCGGCGCGTAACGTGATCGAATACGTGAACGCCCACCCCGAGACGAGCGCCGATGTAGGGCAGGTGATGTTCGGACCCGCCACGACCGTCACGGCCGACAGCCCGGTCGAGTACCTGCTGGCCACGACGGCGGGAGGAGGGCGAAAGTGGGTGAACGTGGACATCGAGCTCGAGTCCGGCTGCGGGATCGTGCCCTACACGTACAAGGAGCAGGCCGCCGTCGCGGCGCTGCAGTGGGCGGTAGGACTCGAGCTGTTCTTGTTGTCCACAGATCCGTGGCGCGTCGTGCTCTCCACCGACCATCCCAACGGCGGCACGTTCCTGTCCTATCCGGAGCTGATCCGCCTGCTGATGGATCGATCGTACCGCGACGAGTGCCTGAAGCTGGTGAACCAGAAGCTGCTCGCGGGAAGCGCGCTGCTCGACGGCCTGTCGCGCGAGTACACGCTCGGCGAGATCGCGATCGTGACACGCGCGGGGCCGGCCCGCCTCTTGGGTCTCAGGAACAAGGGACACCTGGGGCCGGGCGCCGACGCGGATGTCACGATTTACGCGAGCGACGGTGACCGGTCGAAGATGTTCGCGACGCCGCGCTACGTCTTCAAAGCGGGCACACTCGTGGTCGAAGAGGGGCAGCTGCGCCGGGCGCCCGCGGGGCGGCGACTGGCCGTCAGCCCCCAATACGACACGGCCGTGACCAAGGACCTGCGCCGCTTCTTCGACGCGCACGCCACGGTTTCGTTCGACAATTATGGCGCGGAGCCGGTCCCGTGAAGATCAACGGTGTGGCCATCGACGATACGTTCGCGGAGGCGTTCACGATGCGGGTGGCGCGGATCGTGATCACGGGACATAACCCGAAGTGGGCACGCGAGGCGGCCGTGAAGATGACCGGGTTCGCCACGTCGGTCATCGGCTGCAAGTGCGAGGCCGGGATCGAACGCGAGCTTCCCGCCGCCGAGACGCCCGACGGCCGGCCGGGCGTGAGTGTGCTGTTCCTGACGATGGACAAAGAGAGCCTCCCCCAGCAGCTGGTCGTGCGGCTGGGCCAGACCGTGCTCACCTGCGCTACCACCGCCTGCTTCGACGGGCTGCCGAGCGTGCCGGACCGGCTGCCGGTCGGAAAGGCGTTGCGCGTGTTCGGCGATGGATTCCAGGCGAGCAAGGTGATCGGCGGAAAGCGCTACTGGCGCATACCGGTTATGGAGGGCGAATTCCTGATCGAAGAGACGTTCGGGATGCAGAAGGGTGTGGGGGGCGGGAATTTTCTCATCCTCGCGGAGGACGCGGATCACGGGCTCGAGGCGGCCGAGGCGGCCGTGGATGCGATGACGAACCAGCCCGGCGTCATCCTCCCGTTCCCCGGCGGCGTGGTGCGGAGCGGGAGCAAAGTGGGCTCGAAGCGCTACAAGAGCATGATCGCCACCACGAACGACGCGTTCAGTCCCACGCTCCGAGCCGTCACCGCCTCCCAGGTGCCCGAAGGCGTCAACAGCGTGCTCGAGATCGTGCTCGACGGCACGGATGGACCGTCCATCGAGGCCGCGATGCGGGTCGGCATCCGAGCTGCCTGCCGCCCCGGCGTGCGGGCGATCAGCGCCGGGAACTACGGCGGCAAGCTCGGCCCGCACCATTTCCATCTCCGAAAGATCCTGGCATGAGCGAGACGATTGTGCTGTCGCTCACACAGGCGCCGGACCATGCCCTCGTGGCGGATTGCATCGCGCCCGATCGGTTTGCAGCGCTCACCGCCAAGGAGATCGCGTCGCTCGGAGTGTTCCATGGCGGCCGCGCCGCGCGCGTGGGCGACTTTTTCAAGGTGACGGGCGAACGATCATCCAACGTTCGTCTCGAAGGCGACCTGGGCCGCGTTCAGGGCATCGGCACGGGGATGACCGGAGGCGAGATGCTCATCGACGACTCTTCCGGGCGAGACCTCGGCGTCGCGATGGCGGGCGGGCGAATCGAGGTCCGAGGCAGCACCGGCGACAATGTCGGGGGTGCGCGACCGGGGGCCGCCCAGGGAATGACCGGCGGCGAGATCATCATCCGGGGAAGCGCGGGCGACGATGCGGGCGTCCGTATGCGCCGCGGTCTCTTGGTGATCCTGGGAGACGGCGGGCGAGGGACCGGCCGCGCGATGATCGCGGGCACGATTGTGCTCTTCGGGAAGACGGGGCCGGGTGCTGGACGGTTCCTCAAGCGGGGGACGATCGTGGCGCTCGAAGCGATGGAGCGGCCCGCCACCTATCGCTACGCGTGCACGTACCGCCCGCCGCACGTCACCGTCCTGCTGCGGTACCTGCGGGCGCGCTCAGGCGTGCCCGTCTCGGACCGCCACATCACCGGGCGTTATGAGCGGTACTCCGGAGACCTCGCGGAACTGGGTAAGGGGGAGATCCTCCAATGGGCGGGAGAATGAGTGGCGCCGGCCTGGGCCTGAACGAGAGAGCCTGGCGGATTGCCGAAGACATGGTGGCAAACGCCGACGAGTTGCGCGTCGCCGTGCGCACGCTTCCCGGCGGAGCGCGTGTGATCGACGCGGGGATCGACACACCTGGGGGGTACGGCGCTGGGCTCGCGGTCGCGGGGATCTGCATGGGGGGTCTGGGCCACATCGACTACGTGCCCACCGTGATCGGGCCCGAGATGTGGCCCGGTGTACGGGTGTGGACCGACCATCCGGCGGTGAGCTGCGTGGCGTCCCAGTACGCCGGATGGGCAATTAAAGTCGGCAAGTATTTCGCGATGGGGTCGGGGCCCTTGCGCGCGCACGCGCGCGTGGAGAAGGAGTTGTACCACCGGCTGGGCTACGCCGAAGTGGCGCGGCGAGGCGTGCTCGCGCTCGAGACGCGCGCGGAACCGACCGACCAGGTCGCCGCGTGGGTGGGCGAGAAGGCCGGGCTCCCCCCCTCAGAGATCGTGTTCGTCGCGGCGCCCACGGCCAGTCTCGTCGGGGGCGTGCAGGTCGCGGCGCGCATTCTGGAGACCGGTCTGCACAAGATGGACACACTGGGCTTCGACGTGACTAAGATCGTGAGCGGGATCGGCGTCGCACCCCTGCCCCCGGTGGCAAAGAACGACCTGCGAGCGATCGGACGTACCAACGACTGCATCCTGTACGGCGGACGCGTGCGCTACACGGTGAACGCGGACGATGCCGAGCTCGCCGAGCTGGTCCCCAGGATTCCCGCGTCGGCGTCCAAGGACTACGGCACGTCGTTCTACGAGATTTTCAAGCGGTATGACGGCGACTTTTACAAGATCGATCCGATGCTCTTCAGCCCCGCCGAAGTGTGGCTCACGAGCGTCCAAAGCGGGAAGACGTACCATGCTGGCGTGTTGAACCCCGAGGTGCTGCGAGCGTCCCTGCTCGAGAGCTGAGACGCGCCGCCCTCACATCTTCAACCCGAAGGAGCGATTCATGCAGCGTTCGTTGCAGAGCCTCGTCGCGCTCGCGTTGGTGGCCGCGTGCTCAAAGCCCGCGTCCCCCCCTCAGCAGGCCGCCGCGCCCGCGCCCCCCGGGGTCCAGTGGACGGTCGCGGTGGTATATAACCAGCCGAAGGATACGGCGGCGTTCGAGAAGTACTACGCCGAAAAGCACGTGCCCCTGTTCGTCGCACATGCCCAGGAGATCGGGGTCACGCGCGTCGAGCTCGTCAGGTTCTCCCCGGGTGCAGACGGCAAGCCCGCGGCCATCTATCGGGAGGCCGACCTCCGCTGGGACTCCAAGGAGGCCCGCGATCGGGGCATGGCCACGGCCGGGTTCAAGGCTGTCGCGGCGGACATCCCGGCGTTCGCCACTGGCGGATTCACCGTGCTCCTCGGGACCAAGACGAACTAGGTACCGTGCGGGTTGCGATCCTCTCGGCGCGGCAGGGCTGGCACACCGACCAGCTCTGCCGCGCGCTGGTCGAACGGGGGCACGAAGGGCGCGTGCTGCCCTACGAGACGCTCATCGGCCGATTCGGCGATCGGGCCACGGGCTTCACGGGAGGGGGCGAGGACCTGGCGTCCTGCGCGGCCGTGCTCGCGCGCATCATTCCGGCCGGCTCCCTCGAGCAGATCGTCTTCCGGGTCGACGTGCTGCATGCGCTCGAGGAGCGAGGCATGCTCGTGATCAATTCCCCGCGCACCATCGAGCGGACGGTCGACAAGCTCTGGACCACGGCGCTCCTCGCGGGCGCGGGACTGCCCGTGCCCGACACGGTGGTGTGCGAGCGTGCCGAGGATGCCATCGAGGCATTCCGCTCGCTCGGCGGCGACACGATCGTGAAGCCGCTGTTTGGGTCGATGGGCCTCGGGATGGTGCGGGTCAGCGACGAGGATATGGCATTTCGCGTGTTTCGCACGCTCGAGACGCTGCGCGGCGTGTACTACCTTCAGCGCGCGATCGACCACGCCGGGTGCGACCTTCGCGTATTCGTGATCGGCGGCCGCGTGCTGGGTGCCATCGAGCGTAGCGCGCCGGGGTGGAAGACCAACCTGGCGCGCGGCGGGCGGGCGCGTAGTGTCACGCTCAACGCGCGGAACACCGAGCTCGCCGTCGCCGCCGCGCAGACGGTGGCCGCCGACTACGCCGGCGTCGATCTACTGCCCGCGCGCGACGGGGCCCTGTACGTCATCGAGGTGAACGGGATTCCCGGATGGCGTGGGCTGCAGGAGGCGACGTCGAGCGACGTCGCCGGTGCGATCGTCGAGCACGTGCTCGGCCGGGTGGCGGCCCGGTGACGGCGACCGCCGCGCCGCCCGCAGCGGTCGTTGCGGCCGCCGCCCAACTCGCCTGCCTGCTCGAAGTGAGGGCACCCAAGCCCGGTAACGTCTCGCCTGACGCGGCCTTTCGCGACGCGACTTACGAGGACTTCCTCGCCAGCGCCGTCGCGATCGGCCCCGCGCTCGCCGCCGCGGGCGAGCGACCGCTCGGCGCCACGATCCGCGCGGCGGTGGAGGCCACGGCGCGCTGGGTGCCGTCCAACACGAATCTCGGGCTCGTGCTCTTGCTGGCCCCGCTCGCGCGCGCCGCACGTCGGCCGGGCGGCGACCTGCTGCGCGCCCGCCTCGCGGCGACGCTCGCCGAGACGACCGTCGCGGACGCCGAAGACACCTATGCCGCGATCCGCCTCGCCGCCCCCGGGGGGCTCGGCCGGGCCGACGAGCAGGACGTGAGCGACCCGCCGACGGCGAGCCTGCGGGCGGTCATGGCGCTGGCGGCGGACCGCGACGCCGTGGCACGCGAGTACGCGAGCGACTTCGAGACGACGTTCGCCCTGGGGGCGCCCGTCCTGGATCGTGCGCGAGCCGAGGGACTATCCTGGCGGGATGCCGTGGTGGAGGTTTATCTCACGTTGCTGGCCGCCGCCCCCGACACGCACATCGCGCGCAAGCTCGGCGGCGACGCGGCGACCTCGGTCCAGCGGCGCGCCCGGGCGACGCTCGACGCTGGCGGCGTCCGCACGGCGGCGGGCCGGGAGGCGGTCGCCGCCCTCGATCGCGCGCTGCGCGACGAGGCCAACACGCTGAACCCGGGCGCCACCGCCGACCTCACAGGCGCGGCGATTTACGTCGTCCTGCTCGAGGGTGGCTGGGGACGGCCGGAAGTGGGAAGGGAGGCTCATGGACGAGCGTAAGTCGTTCAAAGTAACGGTCACGAAGGACAACCTCGTCTTCGCCGCCGCGCACTTCATCACCTTCCCCGGGCACCGCTGCGAGCGACTGCACGGCCACAACTATCGCACGCACGTCGCCGTCGAAGGTGGACTCGATCCGGAAGCGTTCTACGTGCTCGATTTCTCGATGCTGAAGCAGCTGATGAAACGGCTGACCGACGAAATCGACCATAAAGTGTTGCTGCCGCTCGAGAATCCCAGAATACAGGTCCGCGAGGATGGCGAGACTGTAAGCGTCGCGGTGGGGGGCAGGCCTCGCTACGTCTTCCCCCGCATCGACTGCGCGCTCCTCCCCGTGCCCAACACCACCGTCGAGATGCTCGCGCAGTACCTGGCGGGGCGGGTCAAACGGGTGCTCGCGACCACGGGTGGCGTCGCGCTGCGGGCGGTAGAAGTCGAAGTCGAGGAGAACTACGGCCAGTCGGCCACTTATCGGGAGTCCCTCGACTGAGGGCGCCCGTGCCCGGCGGCCAGGTCGGCGGGAGAAAGAGACCCGTCGTGCAGCGCTGTTCCGACGAGCACCGCATCGAGCCCCACGTCCGCGAGCTGCTGGAGTTGCCGCACGGTGGCCACGCCGCCGCCGGCGAGAAGCTCCACGTCCGGGTGCGCACGACGGAGCGCGTCGAGCAGCATCACGTCCACGCCTTGCGCGCCGCCGACGCGCGCGAGGTCGAGCACCAGGAGCGCCGAAGCTCCTGCCGCGGTCGCCGCGCGGGCGAGATCGGCCGCGGCCTTCCCCTTCCCGAACGGACCGAACGGCTGCCCGCCCGCGAGATCGAGCGAGAAGACAACGCGGTCAGGCCCGACCGCGTGGATCACGGCGGCGAGCGCATCGAACGAGGGAAGGGTTTCGAGACCCACTACGGCCCGGTGCACGCCATCGGCCAGCAGCTCACGAGCGCGGGCCGGAGTGGCGACCGCCGAGTCGACGAGCAGACGACTGCCCAGCCGAGCAAGTTCTCCCAGGACGTCACGTTGCATCGCGCCACCGGCGAGGGCGTCGAGGTCGGCGACATAGCATTCGTCGCAGCCGAGCGCATCGTGGTAGGCGGCAACCAAGGCGCGTGCGTCGCCAGGCGTCTCGACGAGGCGCGAGTGAACAGGGACATACGTCTCGCGCCGGCCGCCGCGTCCCGCGACCGCCACCCCGCGAGCGAGGTCGAGCACGGGAATTACCTGCACCGCATTGACCCCGAGCCGTCATGGATATGAGCGGCGTGCTCGGCTGGGACGTGGGGGGAGTGAACACCAAGGCGGCACGCGTCGCGGGCGCGCGGATCGTCGGAGCTCGCGCCGTTCCCTACGAAATCCAACGCGACCCGGCGGCACTCGCGCCTCTCCTCGTCAGGCTCGCGAGCGACCTGGACGGCGACTCGGCCGACGCGCACGCCGTGACCATGACCGCCGAGCTGTCGCAGCTGTTCCGCACGAAGCGGGAGGGCGTCGGATTCGTGCTCGACGCGGTCGCCGCCGCGTTCCCCGCGGCCTGCGTGCGCGTGTGGGGCGTGGACGCGGTGTGGCGCACGCCAGCCGAAGCGCGCCGCGAGCCGCTCGCCGTCGCGGCCGCCAACTGGGCGGCCACTGCGTGCGTCGTCGGCCGCCTGGTTCCGGACTGCCTGCTCATCGACGTCGGGTCCACCACGACAGACATCATCCCGATCGTCGCCGGCCGTCCCGCCACATCCAGTCGGACTGACCTGGATCGCCTGCGGGAGGGGGAGCTGGTGTACATCGGGGCATTGCGCACACCGGTCGAAGCGATGGCGCCCACGGTTCCGGTGCGCGGCCGGGCGGTCGCCGTGTCGGCGGAGGGGTTCGCCCTCGCGGGTGACGTGCATCTGTGGCGCGGGGAGCTCGCGCCCGGGGACTATTCCGTCCCGCCGCCGGACGGCCGGCCAGCCACGAAGGCTTTCGCCGGTGAACGGCTCGCGCGGGTAGTATGCGCCGATCGGGAAATGCTCGAGGACCGTGACGTCGACGAGATTGCCGGCGCCCTGTGGGAAGCCCAGGTCGGGCGGATCGGCGCGGCGGTCGACCGGGTGCGCGCGCGCCATCCGGCGGCGCGCCGCGCGGTCGTGACGGGTCTCGGCGAGTTTCTGGCCGCCGCGGCCGCCCGGCGGTCGGGCCTTCACGTGATCCCTCTCGCCGACACACTTGGGCCCGCGGCGCGCCACGCGCCCGCGGCGGCCGTCGCGCTGCTCTTCTCCTCGTGACGCACGACGCTCCCGCAGTCCACACGGTCGTGAAGGTCGGCGGCGGGCTGCTCGGCAAGGCCGGGGCGCTCGAGCTGGTGATCGAGGCGCTCACCGCGTTCGCGCCGCGACGCCGGCTCGCCATCGTCCCCGGTGGCGGGCCGTTCGCGGACGCGGTCCGTCAGATGTTTCGGCGAGTCAAGATCGGCGAAGATGCGGCGCATTGGATGGCCGTGCTCGGAATGGATCAGTATGCCCACGCGCTCGCGGCCCGCATGCCCAACGCGGTGCTCGTCGACACTCCGGAGGCGACCGTGGCGGCGGTGAACGCGGGGCGCCTGCCGATCGTCGCTCCGTATCGCTGGCTGCGGGGGGCGGATCCCCTTCCCCATTCCTGGGATGTCACGAGCGACAGCATCGCCGCGTGGATCGCGGGGGCGCTCGGGGCCCGGCGCATCGTCCTGATCAAACCGGCGGACCGCGAGCGCAAGAAGCTCGTCGACGCGTACTTCGTGCGCGCCTTGCCGGCGGGCGTAGAGCATCTCATCGTAACCGCGGACGACCTGGGCCAGCTCGAGTTGGCCTTACGAGAGGGCGAGGGCGAGCGGGGTGGCGCCGGCCGGCACGCCCGACGCGGCTCGGGTCAGGCCGACTAGCGTCGCCACGCGCTCCGGCGAGACACGGCCCAAGCGCCCGCCGATACACGCGGCGCCCCTCACTCCCACCACATCGGCGCCGAGCTCCCCCGCCGTCGCAATGTCCGAATCCGTGAGGCTCCCCGCGAGCGCCGCGAACAGGCCCGCGGCGCGGACGGCAGCCACCCAGGCGGCCACTGCATCCGGTGCCTGGAGTGCGAACAGGGGAGCGGCTTTGGACGCAGTATCGAGGAGCACGCCGGCCGCGCCGACCGCGGCGGCGATGGCTACCAGTCCTCGCGGGGAGAGACTGTCCACCCGCTCCCAATCCGCGTATCCGACCAAGACCAATCGGGTCGCGGGCGCGAGGTGCCGTACGATCGCCGCGGCCAGCCACCGCGCGCGCGTCTCGCTCCGCACACCGGCGAACCCAAGCTTCACGAACGCAACCCGGCGACGGCTCGCGGCACGCGCGCGGCGGATGACGACCGGCTCTTCTTTGGCATCGCCCAACGCGGCGCTTACAGGGCGGGTGGGGCAAGCGGAGCCGACTGTGCGCTGGATGGCCGCGAGCAGTGGCGGCCGCACGGCTCCCAAGGCGCCGGAGCGCGGGTCCTTCGCGTCGATCACGTCCGCGCCGCCAATGAGCGCCGCGCGCGCCTCCACGGGGCCGCGAACGCTGACGAGAAGCTGCATTTCCGGTCGCTCCCTTGTGGCTGTCCCGAAGCCGCCGGTAGGTTAGGCTTCCGGAGACACGATGTCAAAACGAGAACTCAACGACATGTCAGCGGCGCCCGTCGCCGCGGCGGACGCCGCTTCGACCTTCTCCCTCGCCGGCAAGGTGGTCCTGGTCACGGGGGGGTCGAGCGGCATCGGGCGCGCCATCGCCCTCGCTTGCGCGGAGGCGGGGGCGGACGTGGCGCTGAGCTACCACACCAACGAGCAGGGTGCCACCGAGGTGGCCGGTTTGGTTCAGGCGGTCGGTCGCCGCGCGCACATCTCCCGAGTGGACGCCACCGACCCTGACGACCTGCAGCGGCTCGCTCGCGACGTGGGCGCGGCCTTCGGTCGCGTCGACGTCTGGATCAACAACGCCGGCGCAGACATCCTCACCGGCCGGACCGCGAAGGAATCACGACTCGAGAAACTCGACCTCCTGCTGGCCGTCGACCTGCGCGGCACGATCCTCGCCTCGTGGGCGGCGGTCGAGCTGATGCGCAGCCAGCCCGGCGCGAGCAGCGCCATCATCAATATGTCCTGGGACCACGTGCTCTCGGGCGCCATGAAGGGTGACTACGCGCAGCTGTTCGCGGCCGCGAAAGGAGGCATTTACTCCTTCAGCCGCGCGCTCGCGCGTTCCGTGGCGCCGCAGATCCGCGTGAACGTGCTCGGCCCAGGCTGGATCGAAACGGCGTACGGCATCGCGCTCGACCCCGCCGTCAAGCAGCGTATCGCCGCCGCGATTCCACTCGGCCGCTGGGGCACGCCCGAAGAGGTCGCGCACGCGGCGGTGTACCTCGCCTCGGACGCCGCCGCGTACGTCACGGGTCAGATGCTGATGATCAATGGCGGAAGCGTGGTCTAGTTCCCCACAAGGAGACCGCATGGCAGCGAAAGAGCCCACCTACTCCGATTCGGACATCCAAGCGAAGCTGAAGGACTTCCCCGGCTGGTGGTACGAAGACGGGTGGATCCGCCGGACCTACAAGACGGACGGCTGGCCCACGACCCTGATGCTGGTCAATGCGATCGGATACCTCTCGGAAGCCGCGTACCATCACCCCGACCTCTCGGTGACGTGGGGCCGGGTGATCGTGAAGCTCCAGAATCACGCGGCGGGCGGGATCACCGACAAGGATTTCGAGCTGGCGCGGAAGATCGAGGACGCGGTGTTGTGGCGCCCGAAGGGCGGCGCCCTCGAGGGAACGCCGAACAAGTTCGTGCGCTCGGGCGACCCGCGGTGACGCCAGGCCCCTCCCCGCGCCGGGTGCTGTTCGTCACGGGAAAACTCGCCGAGCCCGCGCTGCGCCGCACCGTCACGGAGATGGGGCCGGAGTTCGCGTGGGAGGTGGCCGTGCTAAAGATCACGGTCGCGGCGTTGATGACGACGCCATGGATCGCGCGGTTCCTCGAGGTCCCTCGCGACACGGATCTCGTGCTCATCCCCGGGCTGTGTGAGGGAGACCCCGCGGTCATTTCGCAGCGCGTCGGCGTTCCCGTGGAGAAAGGGCCGAAGGATCTGCGACAGATCCCCGAGTATTTCGGGCGCGCCGCCGTGGCGCGGACCTACGGGAGCTACGACATCGAGATCGTCGCCGAGGTGAATAACGCGCCCCGCCTCGAGCGCCAGACGATCCGCGCGGAAGCGGAGCGGTACCGCGACGGTGGCGCCGACGTCATCGATATCGGCTGCACGCCGGGTCGGGCGTTTCCGGCGCTCGGCGACGTGGTGCGTGAGCTCACCACCGCCGGCATGCGGGTCAGCATCGATTCCTTCGACCCGCAGGAGGTTCGGACCGCGGTGCACGCGGGAGCGGAGTTGGTCCTGAGCGTCAACGGGTCCAATCTCGACGCCGCGCGAGAGCTCGCGGGGACACGCGCCCGCGTCGTGGTCATTCCCGACTTCGGCCAGGGGCTCGATACGCTCGAGCCGAGCGTCGCCGCGCTGGAACGGTGGGGCGTGCCATTCCTGATCGACCCGGTGATCGAGCCGATCGGGTTTGGCTTTATGCGCTCGCTCGAGCGTTATGCGGAGACCCGGCGGCGCTATCCCGCCGCGCCCCTCTTCATGGGCGTCGGCAATATCACTGAGCTCACCGCGGCGGATACGACCGGCGTACACGCCGTGCTTATCGCGATTTGTCAGGAGCTCGGCGTGCGCGCCGTGCTCACCACCGAAGTCATCCCCTGGGCCAGAGGGGCGGTGCGGGAGATCGACATCGCTCGGCGCCTGATGCACCATGCGGTCACCCAGAAAACGCTCCCCAAGGGCGTGGATGATCGGCTGGTCACGGTGAAGGACCCGGCCGTGTTGGCGTTCACCGAAGAGGAGCTGCGGGAGCTGCAGCGGCAGGTGACCGATCCGAACTTTCGCATCTTCACGGACCAGAACACGATCACCGTGTTCAACAGCGAGAAGTTCGTGCGGGGCACCGACATTCACGAGATCTTCGCACAGCTCGAGGTGAGCGAAGCCACGCACGCGTTCTATCTCGGCCGCGAGCTCGGCAAAGCGAAGCTCGCCATCTCGCTCGGTAAGACCTACCGCCAGGAAGGCGCGCTGCAGTGGGGCTATCTGACCCCGCCCGACGACCGCGGGCCGGAGCACGTGAAGCTGACGCAGCGGTCCGCAAAGCGCCGCGGCGTACGCCAGTGAGCCACGTGGCGCCGCTCGTTCACGAGCTCGTCCCCGCGCCCGATCCGCTCGCCACGTGCGCGCGGTTCCAGGACCTGCCGTTCCTCGCGCTGCTCGACAGTGCGAGCGACCACGAGCACCTGGGTCGCTATTCGTTTCTCACGGCCGACCCGTTCACCGCCGTGCGGTCGAAGGGCCAGCTCACGCAGCAGCTCGTGGATGGGAAGTGGATCAGGGTCGGCGCGGATCCCCTGACGCACGTACGCACGCTCCTCGCGCCGCTCGCGGCCGAGCCCGTCGCGGGCCTCCCGCCCTTCCAGGGCGGTGCCGCCGGGTACGTGGGCTACGACTGGGGCATGATGCTCGAGAGCGTCCCGCGCCCCTACTACGACGATCTCGAAGTCCCCGACGTACAGCTCGGCCTCTACGATTGGGTCATCGCGTGGGACCATGTGACCGGCCGCGCGTGGGTGATCTCTACGGGAATCCCCGAGCGCGGTCCCGTGCAGGCCCAGCGCGCCGCTCGGCGACTGGCGTTTGTGACGGAGACGCTGGACGGGACGGGGGAAACGGGAAGCGTGAAACGCGACGCGTCGCGGTCGCATGGGCCACGTTTCACGTTTCCCGATTCCCGTGTCCCGTCAGCCCCCTCCTACCCAGTTCCTGACCTTCCGGGCGTGCGATCTAACTTCACGCGCGCCGGCTACCTCGACGCCGTGGCCCGCGTGATCGAGTACGTCTTCGCAGGCGACATCTTCCAGGCGAACCTGTCCCAGCGGCTCGAGGCCCCGCTCGTCGGGACGCCGCTCGAGCTATACGACCGGTTGCGCCGCCGTAACCCGGCCCCGTTCTCCGCCTACCTCGAGTGCGGTGACCTGGTCGTCGCCAGCTCCTCCCCCGAGCGCTTCCTCAGGGTGGAGCCCGGCGGCGCCGTCGAGACGCGTCCCATCAAGGGCACCCGGCCACGCGGCGACGGTCCGGAGCACGACGCGGCGCTCGCGCGCGCCCTCGTCGAGAGTGACAAGGACCGGGCCGAGAACGTGATGATCGTGGATCTGCTGCGGAACGACCTGTCGCGCGTGTGCCGCCCGGGCAGCGTGCGCGTGCCCGAGCTGTTCACGATCGAGCACTACGCCACCGTTCATCACCTCGTCTCGACCGTCGTCGGCGAGTTGGCACCGGAGCAGGGTCCGCTGGACCTCGTTCGCGCGGCGTTCCCGGGTGGCTCGATCACCGGCGCTCCGAAGGTCCGGGCGATGCAGATCATCGCCGAGCTCGAGCCGACGCAGCGGGCGGTCTACTGTGGCTCGATCGGCTATCTGTCCGTCACCGGCGCCCTGGATACGAGCATCGTGATCCGCACCTGCCTCGTGCGGGGGGGGCGGGGGGAGCGGGGGGGCAATGTGTACGCGCAGGTGGGAGGCGGGATCGTCGCCGATTCGGACCCCGAGCAGGAATACCGCGAGACGCTCGACAAGGCGCGCGGCCTCGTCGCCGCGTTGGTCCCTTCCCCATGATCCTGCTGATCGACAACTACGACTCTTTCGTTTACAACCTTGCGCGGTATGTGCGGGAGTTGGGGGACGAAGCCGAAGTGCGACGCCATGACGCCATAACCTTCGACGACATCGACGCACTCCGGCCGTCGCGCATCATCATTTCCCCCGGGCCGTGCACGCCGGGGGAGGCAGGCATCTCCACCGACGTGGTGCGACGGTTCGGGCCCACGATCCCCATCCTCGGCGTCTGCCTCGGCCACCAGTGCATCGGGGCGGCCTACGGCGCCGGGATCGTGCGCGCGACGCGCCCGATGCACGGCAAGGCCTCACATATCCACCATGACGGGCGCGGTGTCTTCGCCGGCCTGCCGAATCCGTTTCTGGCGGGGCGGTATCACTCCCTGGTCGTCGCGCGGGCCGGGTTGCCCGCCGATTTACGCGTCACCGCCACGGCGCCGGACGGCGAGATCATGGCGATCGAGCACGTCCATCATCCGGTGCTGGGACTGCAATTTCATCCTGAATCCGTGCTCACCGAATACGGCTACGTGCTCCTCGATCGCTTCCTGCACGGCGGCGCTTCCCCCCGCGCGACGCTCCCGGAGCGAGCCGACGGCGTGCAAGCGCCGCCGGGCGCCGAGCCCGCGCGGTCCCAAGCGCGGGCCCAGCCGGTCCGATGATCATCGAGTCGATTCTCACCACGATCGACTCTGGCGGCACGGTGAACTTCGCGCCGATGGGTGTGGAATGGGGCGAAGAAGAGATCGTGATCAAGCCGTTTCTCGAGACCACGACGTTTCAAAATCTCCAGGCCACCCGCGCGGCGGTCGTGAACCTGACGGACGACGTGATGCTCTTCGCTCAGGGGGCCACCGCGACCGTGCAGTTTCCCGCGGCGCCCGCGCAGGTGGTTCGGGGGGTCGTGATCGACGCCGCGTGCTCCTGGCGCGAGGTTCAAGTGCAATCACTCGACGCCACGCCCCCGCGGGCCCGCGTCGTGACGCGTGTGGTCCATCGCGGCGTGCGCCGCGAATTCCTCGGCTTCAATCGGGCCCGGCACGCGGTCCTCGAGGCGGCGATCCTCGCCACGCGCACGCACCTCCTGCCGGCGGAGCAGATCCGGGAGGAATTCGCTCGGCTCCAGGTGATCGTGGATAAGACCGCGGGCCCACGCGAGCGCGAAGCCATGGCGCTGCTCACGGACTACGTCCGCCGCGCGCCTCGTGCGCGGGCCGTGAGCGGATGAGCGACGCCTTGCGGGTGTTCGTCGAGGCGCCGGCGCGTCTGCACTTCGGCGTCCTCGATCTCCGCGGCGACCTGGGGCGCCGGTTCGGCGGGATCGGCGCCGCGGTGCCGGCGCCGTCCCTGTTGCTCGAAGCACGGCCCGCACGCGAGCTCGAGGCCGAAGGCCCCGACGCGCCCCGCGCGCTCGGGTTCGCGCGCCGCTTCGCGGCGCACCACGGCCTCGATCTGCGGGTGCACTTCCACGTGCACCGAGCGATCCCCGCCCACGCGGGGCTCGGGTCGGGCACCCAGCTGGCGCTCGCCGTCGCGCGGGCCAGCGCAGAGTTGTCGGGTCTCCCGACCGGCGTGCCCGCGCTGGCGCGGGCGGTAGAGCGCGGCCGTCGCTCCGGCGTGGGAACGTGGACGTTCGCGTACGGCGGGTTCGTGCTCGAAGGAGGGCGCCGCGACCGCACGGACGACGTCGCGCCCCTGCTGGCGCATCTTCGGGTCCCCGAATCGTGGCGGTGCGTCGTGGCCGTGCCTCAGGGAAACCCTGGCCTCGCGGGCGAGGAGGAAGCGGCCGCGTTTGCCAGGTTGCCGCCGCCCAGCGCACGGGACGTGGAGCGGGTCGCGCATCTCGTGCTCATGCAGCTCCTGCCCGCGCTCGCCGAAGCAGACCTCGCGGGGTTCGGGACCGCCTTGGGGGAGGTACAGCGTATCACGGGGGGCTGGTTCGCACCGGCGCAGGGTGGCGTGTTCGCGCCAGGGGAGACCGTCGAGCTCATCGACCGGCTGCGCGACTCGGGTGCCGTGGGCGTGGGTCAAAGCTCCTGGGGGCCGGCGGCATACGGCATCGTGGGGGACGCAGGTGTCGCGCGCCGCCTGGCGGAGCGCCTGCGTGCGGCGATCCTGCCAGGCGGGCAGGTTTATGAAAGCGGTTTCAGCGGCACTGGCGCGCGCGTCTGGCGCGAGGCCGAACTCACGCTGCCACACGCGCAAGCGGAGTCTTCCCGGCCGCATTGACAGTGGCGGTAAGCGGGGATATAACCCCTATCCCAAGCAACCGTCTCGGATGGAGGTCGCTGGACAATGGCAGTGGCCTGCTGGGAGCGCGGGCCCCCCGACGTGCACGGGATCCCGGGATTCTGACAGGCACCGATTTGCGTAGGCCGTTTTGTCACCCCTCATCCTCAACATGAGGTCAGCTATGAACCGATTCACGCTGTGGTCCGGTGGACTCGCGACGAGTCTTATGGTGCTCGTCACCGCGTCCGCCGTCGCACAGGGCGCAGGGGAATGGACGATGACAGGTCGGACGCCCGACCTGCAGCGTTACAGTCCGCTGGCCCAGATTAACAAGGCGAATGTGAAGAACCTCAAGGCCGCCTGGACGTTCTCGACGGGTGTATTGAGCGGCCACGAGGGCAACCCGCTCGTCATCGGCAACGTGATGTACGTACACGGCGCGTTCCCAAACCCCGTGTACGCGCTTGATCTCAGCAAGCCCGGCGCGCCGATGATCTGGAGGTACATCCCGGCGCAGCCCGCCGAGGCGAAGGCGATCGCGTGCTGCGATCTGGTCAACCGTGGCCTTGCCTACCATCCGAGCGGGAAGCTGTTCATCGAGCTGCTGCAGGGTGACCTGTTGGCGCTCGATGCGAAGACGGGAAAGCAGATCTGGCGCGTGCCGAACGCGGATTACAAGACGGGGTCGACGATGACCAACGCCCCCATCGTGATCAAGGATCTCGTGATCGCGGGTATTTCGGGTGGTGAGTTCGGCGTTCGCGGCCGCGTGACGGCGTACGACGTCAACACCGGCAAGGAAGTGTGGCGCGCCTATTCGACAGGGCCCGACGCGGACGTGAAGATCGTCGGCGATGCCAACCCCAACTATCCGTCGATGCGTGGTAAGGACCTCGGCGTCAGCACCTGGCAGGGCGACGAGTGGATGCGCGGCGGCGGCACGACCTGGGGCTGGTACTCGTATGATCCGCAGCTCAATCTGCTCTACTACAGCACGGGCAACCCGGGGACGTGGAACCCCGATCAGCGGCCCGGCGACAACAAGTGGTCGATGACCATCTTCGCCCGTAATCCGGATAACGGCGAGGCGAAGTGGGCGTATCAGATGACGCCGCACGATGAGTGGGACTATGACGGCGTCAATGAGAACGTCCTGGTCGACCTGACGATCGGTGGGAAGCCGGTGAAGGCGCTGGTGCACTTCGACCGCAACGGCTTCGGCTACACGCTCGATCGGACGAACGGCAAGGTTCTCGTGGCGGAGCCGTTCGGCCAGGTCAACTGGGCTTCCAAGATCGATCTGACGACGGGCGTCCCGGTTCGCAATCCGCAGTTCGGGACCACCTCGAAGAAGAACACCGAGGGTATCTGCCCCGCCGCCATCGGATTCAAGGATCAGCAGCCCTCCGCGTACTCTCCACAGACCAAGCTCTTCTACGTCCCCGCGAACAACATCTGCATGGACTACGAGGGCGTGGATGTGAAGTACTCCGCCGGTCAGTGGTACGTGGGCGCGATCGTGCGCATGTTCCCGGGCCCGGGTGGTAACCGCGGCCGGTTCATCGCGTGGGATCCAACCGTCGGCAAGGTCAAGTGGGAGATCAAGGAGAACCTGGCGGCGTATGGTGGCGCGCTGGCGACGGCTTCGGGCATCGTGTTCTATGGCACGATGGAAGGCTGGCTCAAGGCGGTCGACGCCGCAACCGGCACCGAGCTATGGCGCTTCAAGACTCCGTCGGGGATCATCGGCAACCCGATGACCTACCTGGGACCGGACGGCAAGCAGTACGTCGCCGTGCTCTCGGGCATCGGTGGCTGGGCGGGCGCTGGCGTGGCGCTCGGCATCGGGACGGAAGACCCGACGGCCGCGTTAGGTGCCATCGGGGCGTTCAACGATTACACCGCTATGTCGAACGCGGGCGGGTCACTGACGGTGTTCACGCTGCCCTAAGCAGCACGCCGTAAGTCCGTCACGAAGTAGCTCGAGTAGAGTCACCCGGCGTCGAAGCGAACGCGCTTCGGCGCCGGGTGTAGTATTCGGCACTGGAGAACGCGTTCGTCACGACTCTTCCGGGGGTATCATGCGTTTCGCTCGGTTCACCTTCATTGCGCTGCCACTCGCCGCCGGTGCCGTCTTCGTGCTCGCTGCCGGCGCCCCCCGGCGTCAGAGTGAAGAGTTGCGGGTCTGCGTCGATCCCTACGACATGCCGCTGTCCAACGACCGCGAGGAGGGGTTCGAAAACAAGATCGCCCACGTGGTCGCGAGCGACCTGAACGCCCGGGTCGTGAACTTCTGGTGGCCTCAGCGCCGCGGCTTCCTGCGCAGCTCGATTCTCGCCGGATTGTGCGACGTCATGATTCAGGCCCCCGTGGGTCTCGACCCCGTCGCGACCACGAAGCCCTATTTCCGATCCACGTATTATTTCGTCTACCGATCCGATCGTGGACTCGCGATCCGGTCGCTCGACGACACGCTGCTCAAGCACCTGAGGATCGGCGTCAACCTCATCGGTTACGACTACACCAATACCCCGCCGGCGCACGCCCTCGGCCCGCGCGGCATCATTGGGCTCGTCGGCTTCGGGAGCTTCTTCAACCCCGACCCCAAAGCCGATCACCCCGAGGACATTATCCAGGCCGTCGCGAAGGACTCGATCGACGTGGCCATCGTGTGGGGCCCGAAGGCCGGATACTGGGCCAAACGCGCGGCCGTGCCACTCACCCTCGTGGCGCTCCCGGACTCCGATCCCGTGTCGGGCATGCCGTTTGCGCGCGACATGGCGATGGCCGTGCGCCATCGCGACAAGGAGCTGAAGGCTCGGCTCGATTCGGTGATCGACCGCCGGCACAGCGAGATCGTCAAGATCCTGCAGGACTACAACGTCCCCATGATCGAGATGCACCCCTAACAGCGACGCGCCGGCCAAAGACCGGCGGCCGTATGGAGAGAGCCGACGTGACGACCAAGCATTTCGTACGGGGAGGGCTGGTGGGCACCTGGATCGTCGCCGCGGCGGTCGTGGCGTGGCGCCCGGGGACTGCCGGCCCGACCGCTCTGGCCGCTCCGCCAGACACGCTGCGAGACAGCTTGTTGGTCTCTGAGTCGATTTATCAGGGATGGAAGTGGTGGCACGTGTACTGCTACCGCTGCCACGGCGAGGACGCGATCGGCGGCGTGAACCCCAACGCGCCGGATCTGCGCTGGGCGCTGAGCGCCACGGGCGCGAACTTCCCGCGCGACAGCTTTGTCAACACGGCGTGGAACGGCCGGCTCGCGAAGGGGATGCCGGCGTGGAATGTGCTGCTCGACTCTTCGGCGATCCAGGAGCTGTATCAGTACGTGAAGGCCCGGAGCGACGGCTGGCTCAAACCGGGACGCCCGCATCGGCTCTCCGACTTGCAAACGAAAGGTACCCGCACGCCGTGACCGCGGGCGCGCGACGGATCCGCTGGGCCGCGCTTACCGCGGCAGCTGTGAGCGCATCCCCGTGGCCCGCCGCGTCGCAGGACCGACTCGATCGCGATCAGGTGCTCGCGATCCTCGCCCGCGCAAGCGCACAACACCCCGCGGACTTCTCTGGCAAGGATCTCTCGGGTCTTGACCTGTCGGGAGTTGATTTCAAGCGCGCCAATCTCGCGAAATGCCGGCTGGTGCGAACGAACTTTCGCAATGCGCAGCTCTTTTCGGTCACCCTCACCGACGCCGACGCGTCGGAAGCGGATTTCACCGCCGCGAACCTGGATGTCGCCGTCGCGTACCGCATCGGCCTGCGCGGAGCCGTCCTCCGGGATGCGAGCGCCTTTGCGACGATTCTGGAGGGCGCGGATCTGTCCGACGCCGACCTCTCGGGGTTCCGGTTTCTCGGACCGATGGCCAACATCAAGGCGCCGCGCGCGAAATTCGTGAAGGCCAACCTGGGCGTCGACCCCGGGAATCAGTCCATGGGTCTCATGCGCGTCGACGCCACGGGGGCGGACTTCAGCGGGGCGGACTTTACAGGCGCAAGCCTCCGGAAGGCACTCCTCGTCCGGGCCACCTTCACCGGCGCCACGCTGACGGACGCGGATGTGACCTATGCCGACCTGGCCGGAGCACTCTTGAAGGACATCCGCGGGCGCGATCGCATTCGCGGGCTCGACCAGGCGCTCCACGTCGATCAAGCGCTGTTTCACGACTGACCCGGACGTTCACATGACGCGTATCCCACGGCGCTCCACCGCCGCCCTCGCCGTCTCCCTAGTTCTCGGGACCGTGCTCGCAACACCCGGTCCCAAAGATCCGCTGCTCTACGTGAGCAACGAGATCTCCAACACCATCTCCGTCGTTTCCCCGCAGACGAACAGTGTGGTCGCCACCATCCCGGTCGGGAAGCGGCCGCGCGGCATGGCGTTGAGTCCGGATGAGCGCACGGTGTACGTGGCGCTCGGGCAGGATGACGCCATTGGCGTGGTGGACGTCGCGTCGGCGAAGATGACCAAGAAGATTCCCGCTGGCCGGGATCCGGAGCTCGTGGTGCTCAGTCCCGACGGCAGGGTAGCGTACGTGTCGAACGAAGAGATCGCGCACGCGTCGGCGATCGACCTCGCGAGCGGCAAGATTCTCTTCTCGACGGCCGTTGGCGTCGAGCCCGAGGGCGTCGGGTTGAGCCGGGACGGGGGGAAACTCTACATCTCGGCCGAGACGAACAACACGGTATCGGTGATCGACACGAAGACCGGGCAACTGCTGCACACGCTGCATGTCGGTGAGAATCCGCGCACCGTGGCATTCACGCCGGACGGCAGCCGCGCCTGGGTCTCGGCCGAAGCGGGCGGGAACGTCACGATCATCGACGTGGCCACGGACAGCGTGCTCAGCCAGTTCCCGATCCGGGACGGCAAGACCAAACCGGTGCGGATCGTCTTTGCACCGGACGGACGGCTCGCCTACATCACGGAGGGCGCGGCGGCGACCGTGAGCGTCGTGGACGTCGCGCGGCAAGCGGTAATCGATTCGATTCGGGTGGGGCGACGGCCTTGGGGGCTCGCGATCTCGCCCGACGGGAAACTGCTCTACACGGCGGACGGACGGTCGAACACCGTGTCGGTGATCGACACGGAGGTACGCCGGGTGATCATGGCGGTGACCGTCGGCGAGCGGCCGAACGACTTGCTGTATATCCCCTAGCCGAGGGGCAGCCTCGCGAGCCACGACCCCGGCCGGTGGACGCGCACCCAGCCGTCCACGCCCCACATCCGCCCGGCGCGGGCACCGATGATCACCACCAGGGCGGTGATCAGCATGTAGTGGAACCCCTGCTGCGACGAACCCTGCCACTGCACGGCGAGGCCGTAGTTCACCACGAGCACCAATCCGATCGCGGACGCGAGCGTCGTCAGACAGCCGAAGACCAGTCCCAGTCCCACGGCCGCTTCACCGAACGCGGTGAGCTGCGCGAACAGGTGCGCGTGCGTCACGACCGTGTTCTGGAGGAACTCCCGGAAGAACCCGACCGGGTTCCCCTCGGCGTACTTGCCCACGAGCGTGGGCATCACGTGGATCCAGCGGTCAGATGCGGTGGGAACAGGTAGAAACCCCCAGGCCAGCGTGACAGTCAGCTTGGTGAAGATCGACTTCGCGAACCACAGGCCGACCGCGATGCGCAGTACCACGAGCCAGCGCTCGGGGAAGCGCATCGGGGGAATCGGTTGGGGCTGTCCGTCCATCTCGGCAGTCTCCTCTTCCTCGTTCTCCAGGCATACGGCCGTGTCCGCAGCGGCGTTGGGAAGTGGCCAGCAAGACGGAGGGCGGCGGCCACGTCGGCCGCCGCCCTTTCATTTAATTCAATTTCGCCTACTTCGTCAGGGGATGGCCCCGACGGCGCGCGCCACATTCAGCCGGCCCTTGCCGTAGAATGGCGTGGTGCCGTTGCCGGCCACGTTATCCGCTGTCTGCTGAATTCGCGCCTTGATCTGGCCCGGGTTGCGCCCGAGGATCGAGACCAGCAGCGCGGCGGTGCCGGTTACGTGCGGTGCCGACATGCTCGTTCCCTGCGCCCCGACGATGAATAACGGTGAGGAGAAGCAGCCGATGAGTAGGCTCGTCTGGCTGCACGCCGCCCACACAAAGACGTCTCGACCGGCGGGCCGGGGAAGCGGGGGACCGAAGGAGCTGTTGCCGCCGGGCGCCCCAACGCTGATTGCCGAACGGCCGAAGTTCGTGAAGTACGCGGGTGCGTCGACGCTCGTGAAGGGACCGGTACGCGCGAGGTTGCCGTTGGGATTGAAGGCGTTCGCATCGGCGAGAGGACCGGTTGCCGCAACACAGATCACCGACGGCGTGTTGCAGAAGGTCGAGTACGTGTTGCCGTCGTGGTCCAGATCGCTCGCGGCGTTCCCAGCGGATACCACGACCGTGACGCCCCTGCTCCGGGCAAAGTTGAACACCTTGTTGAGCAATCCGACGAAGCGCCCGTTACCCGCCTTCGGAAAGGCCCCACCGAGACTCATGTTGACCACGTCGGCCCCATTGAGGGCGGCGTAGATAATGCCGTTGAGAATGGAGCTGAACGGGCACTCGTCGATATAGCCGCACACCTTCACGGCCACGAGCGTCGTTCCCGACGTGATGCCAGCCGCCCGAACGGCGTTGCTGCTGACGGTCGCGGCCGTGTGTGTGCCGTGGAAGAACAGATCCGTGAATGCGAACCGCCCCGGGAAGTACTTCGCCACCGTGTCGGCCTCCGTGAACGACACGATGCTGCCGTCCTGCAGCTGGGTATCGAAGGTCCCCGTGAGGTCGATCGAGCGATTGAGATCCACCCGGCCGACCAGGTCGGCGTGGAGATAGTCGATTCCCGAATCCAGCATGAAGATCGAAACGTTCGAGGAGCCGAGGAACCCGTGCGCCCAGGCCGCGTCGGCCTGTACCGCCAGCATGTTCCATTGGCGAGCGAAGCGAACCGCTCCGGCGGGATTGGCATTACTCGCCACGCCGCCGCCATCCGCCGCGCTCTCGGTTGCGATCAGCGGAATGTCGAGGGGAATCGCAGCGTCGGCGTCCACTTCCTGAATGCCCTTCATCCCAGCGAGCTTCGTGGGCGCGGCGCCGACGAGACCGCTCACCGCGGCGAGGCCGGCGTCCGGCGAGGCCCAGACCACCTTGCCGCCGAGCGCCGCTACTTGGGCGGCAAAGTTTGCCGGCGCTGCGCCAGTGAACGAGACGATATGCCGACCGGTCGCAACCACGCCGGCGCTCGACGCGACGCTGATCGCCATCGCCGAGAGTTGCGGAGCCCGAGCGATCGCCGGTTCGGATGGAACGCGCGCGTCGTACACACACGCGGCTGTCGCCACCACGGCCAGGGTGGCGAGTCCGGGAACGGACCTGACAAGTGACACGGGGCGCCTCACGGAGGAAGGGGACGGAAAACATGGCGCCGATTGTGAAGGTCGGCAACTCGAAGGGTCAACACTTCGTCAAGCGTTCCCGGCCTATTTCCCGATACAGAAACTCGCGAACACGCGGTCGAGCACGTCGTCCGGCGTGACGACGCCGATCAGATCGTCGAGCGCGCCCATGGCGGCCCGCAGGTGCGTGGCGGTGGCCGCCGCCTCCACGCCCTCCGCCCTCGCGTTGCGAAATGCATTAACCTCTGCGAGGGCGCGCTCGAGCGCCGTCCTGTGGCGGGCACGAGTCACCACAGGCTCGACGTCCCCCAGGGCGAGGAGCCGCCCGAACGCCGTCTCCGCCAGGCGGCGCCGCAGGTTGGCGAGCCCGGCTCCCGTGACCACAGAAACCCCAAGCTGGTTAGCGGGATCGGTGGTTAGGCGGTTAGCAAGATCAATCTTCGTCTGAACCAGCACGACGGGAGCGGCCACGTTAGCTAGGAACTCGTCACGCTCCCGATGGCCCCGCGCCCCGCTCCCCGCTCCCTCGTCTTCGCAAAAGAGCACCAAGTCCGCCGCCGCCAAGTACTTTCGTGATACTTCGATGCCGATCCTCTCGACCCGGTCCTGACTCGCCCGGAGCCCCGCCGTGTCCACGAGCCGGAAGGGAAAGCCTTCGAGCACAGCGTGAGCCTCGATCGCGTCCCGTGTGGTACCCGGCACCTCGGTCACGATCGCGCGCTCCGTACCGAGTAACGCGTTGAAGAGTGATGACTTGCCCGCGTTAGGCCGGCCGGCGATCACCAGGAGCGCGCCCTCACGCAAGCGCTCTCCCTCCGGTGCCGTGGCGAGGAGCTGCCCGAGCCGATCGCGCACCGCCGTCCACGCGGCCTCCACCCGCTCGGGGGCGACGGGCCCCTCGTCTTCATCCGGGAAATCGATGTCGTAGGCGATCAACGCTTCGAGCTCGAGCAGGTCGGCCCGGAGTCGCTCGAGGCGGGTAGAGAGCCCACGATCGAGCTGCTGCAGCGCCCGGCGGGCCTGCGCGGGTGAGCCCGCCTCGATCAGGTCACCCGTCGCCTCGGCCTGCAGCACGTCGAGCTTGCCGTTCAATACGGCGCGGCGCGTGAACTCCCCGGGTGCCGCCGGGCGCGCGCCGGCCGCGGCGAGCGCCGCGACCACGGCCGCCGGGACCAGCAGGCCGCCATGCGTCGAGATTTCGACGAGGTCCTCGCCGGTGTAGGACCGGGGGCCCGGAAAACACGCGGCCAGCGCGTCGTCCCGGACCTCGCCCGTAGCGGGATGGACCACCTGGACCCGGTGCACCGTGCGCGGCGGCTCCGGACGGAACGAGCGCAGCGCGCGCGCCGCGACGTCGAACGCGCCGCGCCCGGAAAGACGGATCAGCGCGAGGGCAGAGCGTCCCGGAGGCGTCGCGAGCGCGACGATCGGATCAGACAGCACCGCTCACCTCTTACCGCTCACCGCTCACCGCTCACCGCTCACCGCTCACCGCTCACCGCCGTTACGTCTTTCCCGCCTGCTCCCGCAACCGCCGCTTCGCGATCAGGTACTGCTGAGGGATGCTGAAGAGGTTGCTCACGGCGTAATAGAGGTTCAGCCCCGACGCGAAGCGGAGGAACAAGACGGTCATGAACACCGGCATGAAATACACCATCATCTTCGCCTGCGGGTTCGGCGGCACGCCGATCTGCCCGACCTTGGAGAGCACGAACATCGAGAGCCCCATCACGATCGGGATGATGTAATACGGGTCGGCCCGAGAGAGGTCGGTGAGCCACAGGAACGGCACGCCTCGGAACTCGATCGTGTTGGCGAACACGAAGAACAGCGCAAACAGCACCGGCATCGGCAGCAGCATCGGCAGGCACCCGCCGAGCGGGTTGACGTTGTGCTCCTTGTACAGCCGCATCATCTCCTTCTGCAGGCGCTCAGGATCGTTCTTGTAGCGGTCCTGCATCTGCTTCATGAGCGGCGCGACGGCCTGCATCCGGATGCTCGACTCCATGGCGCGCTGGTTGAGCGGCCAGAGCAGCGCGCGCACCAGCACGCCGAAGATGATGAGCACCCACCCGTAGGCGAGCGTCAGGCGGTCGTGCATCCAGATCAGGATGTTCACCACCAGCACCGACACCGGCTGGATGAGGGGACGGAGCACGCCACCGTACGGATTGGCGTCGTCCAGGCCGTGGCCCAGCTTGGCCAGCCGTCGATATTCGAGCGGGCCGACGTAGAGATCGAAGCCGAAATCGCCCGCCGGCGGCACGGGCAGCGTGAGCGTGAGCGCGGCACGGGTCGCGACGGCCGAATGGCCGAACATCGAGGAAGCGGTCACCGTCCGCGGTCCCCCCTCGACGAGGGCGGCGCCGAATCGCGGCGCGTTCTCCTCGATCGCCAGTGCCGCGGTGAAGAAATACTTCGACTTGACACCGGCCCATTCGAAGGGTCCGTCGAGGATCTTGCGCTCGCCCGGATTGAGGGACTGGAGCGCGAGGCTCTGCGTCTTGGCCGCCTTGGTGACCACGGCGAAGTGCCGGTAGTCGTCCATCGTATCGGCTTCGACCGTTCGCAGGCCGTCTCCCATGCCGAGGAGCAACGTGCCGCCGGTCTGCCCAAAGCCCTCCATGCGCCCCCGCACCGACACGCGGTATTCATCGGGGAAGAAGCGGTATTCCAGCGCGACCTCCGCGCCGGACTGCTCCCCCCGGAACGTGAGCGTCGCGCCCTCCGGCCCCACGGTGATCTGCTTCGCGCTCGGCGTCAGGCGCCACGACCCGAGCGCCGTGGTGTCGCTTCCCGCGGTCCGGGAAAACACGAGCATCGGCCGGTCCGGCGGCACCACTTGCACGGGATGCTCCGAATCGACGGGCGTGAAGGACTTGTAGTCGAGGAGCGCCGCGCTCACCAGGGCGCCGCCTTGCGTCGTGAACCCCAGACGGTAGAGGGGGGAGGTGACCCAAACCGTTTCTGCAGCGGCGACGGAAGGAACGACAGACGGAACGACGGAACGTGGTGCCGGCCCGGTGTCCGCCCGCTGCGCCGGAGTGCGGGCCATGGTGTCACCTTCCGTCTTTCCAACGTTCCGTCGTTCCGTCTTTTTGGGCGGAAACAGGATGCTCGGCAGCACTGCTACGATGAGCATCAGCAGGATGGCCAGAATGACGCGTCGGTCCACGGTGTCCTTAGGGAACGGGATCGTATCCGCCCGGATGGAGCGGATGGCAGCGGAGAATGCGCTTGACGCCGAGCCACGAACCTTTCACGGCGCCGTAGCGTTCCACCGCCTCGAATGTGTACCGCGAGCACGACGGCATGAAGCGACACTGCGTAAATACGAGATGCGACAGCGTCAGCTGGTAACCACGAATGAGGGCCATCACGACGAGTCGAGGCCAGCGCTGGACGTTCATGTGATACGCGTCACGCTCTCGGTCAAATCGGCACGCAGCGCTGCAAACGGGGCGGCATAGGCGGCGCGCTTCGCGCGGACTACGAGATCGACTACGGGGAGAGACGCGAGCGGGTTACGTCGGAGGATCTCCCGCAGGCGCCGACGCAACCGATTGCGTGCCACAGCGGTGAACTGATAGCGAGGAACCACGATTGCGGTCCGCGGGTGGCCCACCGGGCTCTCGCGCCAGGCCAGGTCGAAATGCGGCGTGCGCATGCGGCGACCCTGTTCCCAGCAGGCAGTGAGGTCCGAGCCGCGCGCGAGTCGCGCGCGACGCGGGAACCGCTCTCCCGTTAGTGGCTCCGGTGTTTGGACGGCAGACGGACCGTGAGGCGCTTGCGCCCCTTCTTCCGCCGGCGGGACAGGACGGCGCGGCCCCACACATCTTTCATCCGCGCGCGAAATCCATGCTTATTGATGCGCCGCCGATTGCGCGGGCGATACGTCGGACCCATACATTCCTCTCGTAAGGCCGGGAAACCTACACCGGCGTCGGCGCGCGGGTCAAGGTTGACTTTTCCACATGCGAGCCGTACTTTCGGGCCGCCCTTGCTGGACGTCCCACCTTTCGTCAATCGCGGATGGAGCAGTCTACCAAAGAAGCTTGGAAGCGCCTCCTCGACGAGGCGAGGCGTGAACTTCCCGACGCGACGGTGCGGACCTGGCTCGAGCCCGCGGTGCCGATCGCGTTGGACGACGGTCGTCTGATCGTCGGCGCTCCCGACCAATTCGCCGTCGAGTGGAACGAATCGAAGCACGCGAATGTCCTCGCGCGCGCAGCCGAGCGTGTGTTCGGCCGGCCAACCTCTGTCGTGTTCCGCGTGCAGGAAGATCGCCAGCAGCGGCCCCAGATGGATTTCTTCGTCGCGCCTCGCGAGCCGGCGGCCCCCGACAAGGGCGGCGTGCCCACCACGCCGCTCAACGAGCGCTACACGTTTCAGACGTTCGTGATCGGGAAGTCGAACGAGCTCGCCGCGGCCGCCGCGCACGCCGTCGGCGAAGCTCCCGGGAAGACCTACAATCCGCTCTTCATCTACGGCGCCACGGGCCTCGGCAAGACGCATCTCATGCAGGCAGTGGCGCACGCGGTGCTCGCCAAGTATCCCGGGACGCGCGTGCACTACTTCGGCGCGGAGCAGTTCATCAACGAGGTGATCGAATCGATTCACGCGCGAACCATGTCTGAGTTCCGGCGCCGCTATCGGAACGACGTGGACCTCTTCCTGGTGGACGACGTGCATTTCCTCGAAGGCAAGGAAATGACCCAGGAGGAGTTCTTCCATACGTTCAACGCCCTGTTCGAGGGGCACAAGCAGATCGTGCTCACGTCCGACCGGCCGCCCAAAGAGATTCCGGGCCTCGAGGACCGGCTCATCTCCCGCTTCGAATGGGGACTCGTGGCCGACATCGGGCACCCGGACCTGGAGCACCGGATTGCGATCCTGCGCAAGAAGGCCGAGCAGGACCACCTCGAGCTCACCATCCCGGACGACGTCCTGCGGTTTATCGCCGAGCACATTCGCTCGAGCGTGCGCGAGCTCGAGGGGTGCATCATCAAGCTGCTCCTGTTCGCGTCGCTCAAGAACCGGGAAGTCACGATCGAGCTGGCGCGCGAGGCGCTATCGGACAAGATCCGCCAGGGGGAGGAGGCCGCGAGCTACGGCCAGCCCACGCCGAGCATCGACCGGGTCCAGGAGGTCGTGGCCCGGCGGTGGGGCGTCACGCCCGAGGGACTCCGGTCGAAGGCGCGCACCAAGACGCTCACCGTCCCCCGTCAGGTCGCCATGTACCTCGCGCGCGACATGCTGGGCATGCAGTTGGTCGAGATCGGGCAGGCGTTCGGGGGGCGCGATCACTCGACGGTGATTCATTCGGTGGACAAGGTGGAGCGGCAGATGATGCGAGACCGGACGTTCAAGGAGCGCGTCGAGATGGCGCGCCAGGAGTTGTCCGCACTCTAGCCAACAATATCCAGAGGGCGATGTGGGCGGGTGTGGGAAGAGCGGCGGCGCGTGGGGAAGTCCCGGTATACCAACAGTCCCAACAACCGGGTCAGATGACAGCGGGAGGCCAGCCCTCGCGAGGGAACCAAGTTACGGAGATTCACCCACATTCCCCGCCCTCTACTACTACTACTAGTATTCTATCTTAGTACAGCAGTAGGTACTTACTTCCACAATCTGAGGATGCGACACGACGGATGAAGTTCACGATCACGCGGGAGCAGCTGCAGGAGGGGTTGAGCGCGGTCGCCGCGGCGATCCCCGCCAAGACGACCCTGCCGGTCCTCGCGAACGTCCTCGTCGAGGCGACCAAACAGGGGCTCCGCCTTTCCGGCACCGACCTCGACATTGCGGTGACGACCACCGTGCCGGCCGAGGTGGACGCAGAGGGTGCGGTCACCCTGCCCGCGAAGAAGCTCGTGGATATCGCGCGCGAGCTGCCCTCGGGCCCGGTGCGGTTCGCGGCGGCAGGGGAGTCACGCGTGGGCATCGAGTGCGGTCGCTCGAAGTTCAAGTTGCTGGGCCTGCCGCGCGAGGAGTTTCCCTCGTTTCCGGCCGTCAAGTTCGACGGGTCGTGGAAGGCAGCGGCGGCGGTGGTGCACAAGCTCGTGGGCCACGTGGCGTTCGCGGCGTCGACCGAAGAAAGCCGTCCCATTCTGAACGGTGTGCTGTGGGAGCTACGGCCCGACCACATGCGGATGGTCGCGACGAACGGGCACCGGCTCGCCAAGATGGACGTCCCGGCGACGGGCGGGTCGACGGCGGATCTGATCGTTCCGCCCAAGGCGCTCGAGCAGATCCGGCGCCTGTTCGGCGCGGAGGAGGCGCTCGACATCGCGCGGAGCGACAATCACATCGGGTTCCGCGCCGACGGCACGCTCGTGTTCTCCCGCCTGATCGAGGGTCCCTATCCCAACTACGAGCAGGTCATCCCGCGCGAGAACGACAAATTCGCGACGGTGGACAAGGCCGCGATGGCGGCCGCCCTGCGCCGCATGAGCGTCGTGGCGAGCGACCAGACCCATCGCATCCGGCTCGCCTTCTCGGGCGGGGCCGTCAAGTTCTCCGTGCAGACCCCCGACCTGGGCGAAGCCCAGGACGAGCTGGCGGTCACCTACGAGGGTGAGCCGCTCGAGATCGGATTCAACGCCATGTACCTGCTCGAGATCCTGAAGTACATGCCCACCGACGAAGTCCGGCTCACCTTCAAGGCGCCCGAGCGGGCCGCCACCGTGGAGCCGGTAGGCTGGGACGATCCCGCGAGTTATATGGCGTTGGTCATGCCGCTACGATTAGTGGACTAATCGAGACGCGGAAAGGCAACAACTAGACGCAACAGACGCACAGGGGTGAACAGGTGACAGTGTTCAGGGCAGGCTGTCCCGACTACTGTCTGCTGTTCTCCCCTGTGCGTCTGTTGCGTCTGTGCGTCTAGCCTTTTGTGCGTCTGTTGTGTCTGTGCGTCTAGCCTGTGTGCTGTCCAGCGGAGCGAGACTGTCGACTTGGATCGAATCCACAGGTGGCAGCTCAACAGTCGGCACCGGCAGCGTGTCTGTTTCCTCCTCCTGCGGAATGATCACGTCCACTCCCCTGTAACGCGCCAGGATCAACGTCCGCCGCGCCAGCATGCGATCGGGACGGAAGGTGGGATTGGAAGTGCGCGGATGAGGGAGCGTGGCGGCGAGCTCGGCGGCTTGCTCCTCCGTGAGTCGGGACGGCGGCACACCAAAGTAGGCGTGGCTTGCCGCATCGACACCCCAGATGCCCGGTCCCCATTCCACGACGTTCAAGTACAGCTCGAGGATGCGATCCTTCGAGAGCGTCGCTTCGAGCCGCAAGGCCGTGACGGCTTCTTTGATCTTGCGGAGAGGGTTACGGGACGGTGAGAGGTAGAGGTTCTTCGCGAGCTGCTGCGTGATCGTGCTCGCGCCCCGAAGACGTTCCCGATGTTGCCACGCGGCGCGCACGCCGGGCCAGAATCCCCGGGCGTCGTTCAACCCGAGCGCATCCGCGATCTCCGCCGGGTCGATGCCGTGGTGCGTATGAAACCGAGAGTCCTCGGCGATGATCACCATGCGCTGCAGGACGGGAGAGATCTCAGGCAGGGGAGTCGGACGGAATGGCGGAAGGACCGAACGTACGGACCCCGTTCCGTCGTTTCGTCCTTCCGTCGCCTCTCGCATGAGGGCCGTCTCTCGCGGCCAATGATCCCGCCACCAGACGGGCGCGGGCCAAACGCCGAGCAGCCAGACGAGGGCCACGCCGGTCATCCCTAGCGCCACGCGACGCCCGTTCCTAGGTTTCGCGTCCTCCATGTCGCTCGATATCCCCACGCTGTCTCGCCGCCTCCAAAAAGCTCTCGGCAAGGAATTTACCGTGGGCGATCTGCTCGGAGAGGGGGGCTTCGCCGCGGTCTTCCGCGTGCGGGACAAGGCCCAGGACCGCGACGTCGCGGTGAAAGTGCTCGACCTGGGGCAGACCCCCTCGCCCGCCCTCGCCGAGCGATTCGTGCGCGAGGCCCGCACCAGTGCTCAGCTCGTCCACCCGCACATCGTGCCGATCTTCAAGGTCGGGGGCTACAAGAACGAAGTGCTGTACATCGTGATGCGCTGCGTCGACGGGCCGTCGCTCCGGCATCTCCTCGAAACGCACCAGCGGCTTCCGTTGCGGGACGCGGCGCGCATCGCGCGACAGGCGGCGGACGCCCTCGGCTATGCCCACCAGCAAGGGGTCGTCCACCGCGACGTGAAGCCCGACAACATCCTGCTCGACGCGGCCGGCCACGTGCTCGTCACCGATTTCGGGATCGCCAAGGCTGCTCAGGAGGCCTCGGTCAGCCAGCTCACGACGGAGGGGATGGTCGTGGGCACGCCCCACTACATGAGTCCCGAGCAAGCGACCGGGGAGCGGGTGGACGCCCGATCGGACGTGTACTCGCTCGGCATCGTGCTGTACCAGATGCTCGCGGGCGCCCCGCCCTTCGACGGCGATTCGGCCCAGGCGATCCTCATGAAACAGGCCACCGCCGAGCCGGTACCGATCCGCGACGTCCGGAGCGACGTGCCCGGCGCCCTCGCCGCGGTCGTCGACCGCACGCTCGCCAAGGATGCCGCTGAACGATTCCAGACCGCCGAGGAGCTGAGCGGTGCGCTCGTCGCGGCATTGCCCGCCGCCGCGAGCGAGACCGTGCGCGTACGGTCCAGCCGGGCGGGGTGTCTCGTGCTGGGCGGCCTCGCCGCCGCGGCGATTGTCCTGGCGTTATCCGTCTTCTCCAAACCGCCGCGGATCCAGGCGAGCGCGCCGATCCCCGACAGCGTGCTCCAAGGACTCCGGCGCCAGGGCGCCTTCGCGCCGGGGGATGTGCCGCTCTACGTGTTCGGCCCTCGAGGCGTCGACGATACGACGCTTCTGGTCGTATCACGACGCAGCGTCGCCGTGGTGACGCCCCATCGGACTCGAGCGTATTCTCGAGACGGCGTGCGCGCGCGCTTCGGCCTGCAGCTGGCGGGGGGCCTGTCGTTTCGAATGCTGCTGCTGCTGCCGCGATCGCGGCGCGACACGGTGTTCCGTCGCCTGTCGTTCCGCGATGTGTACGAGGCGGCCCCGCGGCTGGGGAAGCTACTCGGTGAAGACGCCGCTCGGGTCGATCGTTAGGGCATTCTGGGGGGACGACCGGAGCTCACGAACCGGCGCGTCGAGACGCCGTACAGACTGAGGGCATCGACACGGCTGACGTCCCCCGGTGTGGTGGCAACCATGCCGGCGAGGTCCTGGCCGCCTAGCGACAACCCGAACGCGAACCCCGCCCGGTGAAGCGACCGGTCCGTGTCGAGACGGGCCGAGAGGCCAACCGGGAGGTGCGTCCCCTGACGCAATTGCGCGTGCAGGCCGAAGGCGTAGCCCACCACGCCGGCGGACGTGACGCGGCCGAGCGCCGAGAGCGCGGCGCCGCCCTGAAACAGCTGGACCGTCGCGCTCGGGACATAGGTCACCGGAAGCAGCTCCCCGCGGACTCGGGGCTCGCCGAGGTCCTGAATCGTGCCGCCCACGGAGATGGTCGGCGTCCACGCATACAACACCCCCAAATCCCACCCGGAGCTCGAGGTGCCACCCCGATAGAGGGCCAGGGCTCCCCCGGCGGCCAGCTTTCTGTGACCGAAGCCCGCTCCGATGCGGAGCGTGCTACCGCGCACCCCACCGTCGAACACGTCGCGCTGATAACCGAGCGACAATCCCCGCGAGTTGAACCCGAAGGTGAACTGGCGCAACCGACCCTTCGCCCCCGGATCACCCACCGTGGCATCGAGGGCGATTGACGCCTCCGGGAACAGGCCGAGCCCCGCGGGATTCACCCAGAGGGCGCGCGCGTCGCTCACGTCGGTCGGAAAGAGGTACTGCGTGGATCGATTAGGCGCGACCTGCGCTCCCGCGCCGGTCACCGATAGAAGCAGGAGCGGTACGGACAATCCGACCGTCCGACGCTCCGACCGTCCGGCCACTACGGCAGCACCGCGATGGTCGTGCGCGTCAATTGAATGACCGGGATAGCGACGCCCCGGACGGTGAGCCGGACCGTGAGCGTCGTCGAGTCTTGCGACTCGCCGCCCAGGTATCGGCCGTCCGCGGCGATGTACGCGACGCTCGTGCCCGTCCCGGCTCCGGATAGCTCGAACGGCTGTCCCATGTTCTTGCCACTCCCGGCCACGCGGAACGTCTGGTTCGCCAGCACGCGGAGGCTGGGGGCCCCCAGGTGGTCTTCCCACCCGGCCGCGGTAGACTGGGTGATCGCGTGACGCGAGACTTCGGAGCCATTCCCCTTCTGGGTCGTCTCGACGGTGTCGGTCCATGCGGCGCCGAGCCTGAGCCCGTCGTTGGGCAGACGAGGCAGGAAATCGCGAAAATTGCCAAGCAGCTGCACTGCCCCTTGGGCGAGCACGCTGTCCGACGGCACGGAATTCACGAAGTCGCCCCGCGGCGCTACTCGCCCCATGAACACGAGCTTCCGGACCCTGCTCATGTTGTCCGCGATTGGCGCGGGAGCGCCGGAGTCCGCGACGATCGAATCGACGGCGAAGGTTGCTGGGTACCCGACGCTGTCGGCGGGTCCTGTGATCGCGCTGACCACGAAGATCCGTGCGCCGATGTTTTGGGACTGAGTCTGGTCACCCGCCAACGCCTGCTCGATATGGAGCTGCCGGTGGACGACGTATCGGAGTGCGCTCGGGCGGTAGCGAACCGCTTCCGGCGGGCGCGATGCGGGTCCTTCTGTCGGGGAGGACAAGGCCGGTGCGTAGGGAGGAGCGGCGGGGGCCGGGGCCGGAGTCGGTGTCCCGGGCGTCGGGGCGCGCGAGCCGCCACAGGCCGCGAGGAGCGCCACTGCCAGCAGCATCGATCGCTCAGGCTTCATGGGACTCCCGCTCGGCCTTGGTGCGCCCGAAGACGGCTACCATTTCCGCGCCTTCGCTGGCCACGCGCAGCAGCTTCCATCCTCGCTTCCCCATGTCGGCCCGCCACCCGATGAGCTTCTCCCATTCCTCGGCGGTCGTACGGAATACCCGCAGGTCCGCCACCTGCTCCCAGTGTGCCGGGTAGGGCTTGGAGGGTGTGGTCATTGAGAGGCGGGCGGTAGGGCCATAAGCCGAGTTCTGTTTACCCGCCGAGGCGGGCAGATAGTCATCTCTCTGGGATGGCTGTCGCCAGCCACCTCACGCGGCCTACCCGCAGCTCAGACGACCCGGGCCGGGTCTCGCTGCTTACTTGGCCTTGCTCCGACTGGGGGTTACCGTGCCACGCCTGTTGCCAGGCGCGCGGTGGGCTCTTACCCCACCGTTTCACCCTTACCCTTGGATAAAGGGCGGTCTGTTCTCTGTGGCCCTTTCCGTCGCCTCGCGGCGCCCAGGCGTTACCTGGCAGTCTGCCCTGTGGAGCTCGGACTTTCCTCGACACGCCACTCCAGCCGGCATGCCGCGACCATCGCACCCTACCGCCACCCGCTGGAAAACTACCGGTCCCCAAAGGGTTGGGGCAAGTCTACCGGGCCAGCCGCCGCAGCAGACGTCCCAGACTGTCATACGGGAGACGCCACCACGCACCTGCTCCGGCAGGCTCCTCGGCCGGGACCCAAAACCCGTCGCTCTCCGTGAACATGAGCTGCTTGACGCTCGTCGCGTCGCGCGACCGAAGGGAGGCAGGGGCGAGCGCCACCGCGTGAGCCAGGTTGAGGCCGTCCGCGTGATACAGGGCCACGAGCTCGCGGGCGCGCACTTCCGACGTGAAGAGCAGAATCGGTCGATCCGGGAGGTCGAAGCCACGCAGCAACCCGAGCGTGAACCAATCCGTGGGCGGTTGTGCCAACCGAAACGCGAAATAGAGGTCACGACGCTGTTTCAGCACACGGTCCCGTAGCACGGTGGCGCGCGCGGCGACTTCGTCCTCGAGCGCCCGGAAGTAGCGCGGGAGCAGCCCGGCGTCACGGAGCGCCGCGTAGCGCGCCGGGTAGGGCAGCGAGTCGAGACGCGCGTCCCCCTGGCCGACGCGCGACAGCCCCGCGAGACCGCGCCGCCAGGCCAGGTCACAGAAGTCCTGGCCCATGGAGTACGCATGCGGCCCGGCCAGGTCGAGGCCGATGGCGATCACGAGCGTGCGTTCGTCGGTGGCGAGCCGCCCGAGTGCGCCGTATGCCGACGGGAGTCCCTCGGTCCATAAGGTCGAGTCCAGGGCGCAGGGCATGGGGAGCGCTTCTCCACGCGCGCCCCGCGACGAGTCGGTCACGGCATGGCGCGCGGCCCCCAGATCGAGCACCGGGATCCACGCCACGCTCGTAGGTTGGAGTCGTTTCGCCGCATCGGCCCAGGCACGCCGCACCGCCTCCCGCTCGTCCCACCGCGTATGCAGCGAGTCGGTGTTTTCCGGGGCCGCGTCGCCGGCGAGCAGGTTGAAACCGCCGGCGTCGAGCAAGGAGACGAGGGAGTCGAGCGAGGCGCTCGAGCGCACGGCGCGCCGTCCCTCGCGGGTGGCGAGCAAGGACGCCCAGAGCACGCGCATGCCCTGTTGCCGCATCCAGTCGGGGATGCTCGTCGCGCGGGCGAGCTTTGGGTCCGCCTCGATGGGGAGAGACATCGTGTCCACATCGCGAGGGGGGTCGGCTGGCGGCGCGGCGATCTCGACGGGCACGGGGGCCTGGGTCAAGAGGAGGGGAGCCGGATGCGCGGCCGGCGCGATGTGCGCCCACTCCGCGGGGCGGCGCGTCCAGCGCGCTAACGCCGTGAGGAACGCGTGCGTTCGGGCGAGGGCGTCGAGCTGTAACACGGGCGCCGTGGTCGGGCGGAACTGCGCGCCCAGGGTGCCGAGGGCATGGCGACTGATGACGATCACCAACCCGTCGCCCACGCGCGCGGCCGCGGCAACCCCCGTGCCCGCTCGTCCCGACGGCGTCCTCGGGGCGCGCACGAAGGCGTGGCGCGATGTGACCGCGAGCAGCTGCGCGGTATCGCGAGCGCTCACGACGTTGTTCCGCTCGAGGGGAAATGGGTCGTACACCGAGCCGAGAGGCTCGTCACCCACGGCGCGCGCTTCGGCCCACGGCTGCGGGTGGCCGGTGGTCGTGGGCACGCGGCCGGTCGTATCTTCGAGGAGGCGATCGCCGATCGAGATCCCGGCGCCCATGAACTCGAGCCAGCGATTCGCGGTCCAGCGATCGAGGTAGCCTTCGCCGTCCGCGTCGTAAGCGAGAATGACGACGCCGCCCCGCAGCACCCACTCCGTCAGCAGGGCAAGATCGCCCGTATTGAGGGCGTCCGACGGTGCTTCCGGCTCCCGGCCGAGCAGGAAGATCAGCGTCCCGTACCGTTCCAGATCCGCGCGCGCCAAGTGGGGATAGAAGCGGCGGTACTCCACTCGATAGCCCTCTTCACGCCAGGGGCGGGCGGTGCTGTTCAGGACCGCGGGCTCTGAGAGCGCGAGGTCCAGGAGTAGGAGGCGAGTGGCTTGGGGCTGGCAGGCGGACAACAGAAACAAAACGGCGATGGAAAGAGCGCCTCTCATTTCGGCTGCGATTCCTCCAGTAGGGCTCGGAACCGTGGATTGTCACGCACCGCTTCGAAGTCTCTGGATCTGAGGTAATACCACAGTCGGGCCCCCCGGGGACGTACTTGTTCCAGCAGCTGGAGTCCTTTGGCGGGCTCGCCGAGGGCGACGTACGCCCGACCCACCCAGGCGGCGTCGGTTACGGTGGGCCTGCCCGTGCCGCCGATCTGTTCCGCCAAGTGGGTCAGCCGCGTCCGCGCGGCGGTCGTGTCGCCCGTGGCGAGGTCGGTCAGGACCAGCACGGCTTCACCCGGCACCCGGTACCCCGCTCCGAGTCGAACGGCGGTTTCTCCGTCCGCGCGAGCCTCCGCGCGGTCGCCCAACCGCAGATGCGCGAGCGCCCGTAGCACGTACGCGTAATCGGCCGCCGGGTCGAACGTGAGCATGCTGTCGAGCCAGTGGATCGCCGGCCGGTACTCCCCGCGGCGCAGGCTGAGGCGCGCCAGGTTGAACAGGGTAATCGGGCGCTCCGGATCGAGGATCAGTGCACGGCGATACATCTCCGTGGCGGCGGAATCACGTCCCAGCCACAACAGCGTCATCCCGTACTGGTGATACGCCTCGGCGTTCAACGGGTCGAGCGCCGTGGCGTGCCGGAACGCGTCTTCGACTCCAGCGAACGATCGCGGATTCCGGAAGCTCAGGAGAAACCCGCGGGCCATCCAGGCATCGGCCGACGTCGAGTCGCGTCGCAGAGCGCGATCAGCCGCGGCGAACCCCCGGGCAAGCACCACCTCGGGCCGGAGGCCCGGATAGTCCCAGCCCCAGTCCAGAAACAGCGCATACCCCAGGGCGATGCGCGCGGGGGCGGTCGCGAAACCGGAGTCGAGCCGCTCCGCCGCCTCGAACTCCCGGATCGCGCGTCCCACGGCGCGCGGCGTGCGTTCCGCAAGATAGTAGGTCCCGTGCAGGAAGTGGTCGTACGTCGCCGGATCGCGCGTGGCGCGGCCGGTGAGCGCGCTCCGCTCGGCGGGCGCGAGCTCACCCGTGATGCGCGTCGCGATGGTGTCCGTGATTGCGGCTTCGATCGCCTGGAGCGCGGTGTCGCCGCGATCGTACTGCGCACCCCACACGTGCACGCCGCTCGCCGCGCGTACCAGCTCGGCGGTCACGTGGATGCCTCCCATCGTGCGGCGGACCGCGCCGGATACGAGGAACGTCACGCCGAGCGCGCGTCCGACCTTCGCGGGATCATCCACCGGCACGCCGTGAAACCGGCGGACGGCGTTGCGCGACTTCACGGCCAGGCGCTCCACCCGGCCGAGCCGCGTGATGATCGCCTCGGTCAAGCCCGCCGCGAGGTAGGCGTCCGCCGTGTCGCTCGATTGGTTGTCGAAGTACAACACGGCCACGCTCGAGGGCGATGGACTGCCGGCCGGCTGCACGACGGCGTCCCGCGCGCAGCGGAACCCGGTGTGCGCGAGCCACGGTCGCGTGTCCGGCAGTACGGCGCGGAAGGACGCGGTCGCGTTCTCCGGCGGCGTGTCGAACGCTCCGCCCTTGATCACGTGGCCCGCCACTCCCTGCGGGCCCGTCCCAGCGGTCGCCGTCCACTCCCAGGCGTTCCCGATCATGTCCACGGCGCCGACCCAGGATCGCCCGAGGACCGCTTCCCCCGCGGGAGCCAGGGCACCATGGAGCGAGTCCGCGTTTGCCCGGCCCGGCTGCCAGCGGTCGCCCCAGGGATACCGGAGCCCCTTCGGCCCGCGCGCGGCGGCTTCCCATTCGTTCTCGGTCGGCAGACGTCCCCCGCCTTGCCGCGCGGCGCAGTAGGCTGACGCCTCCGACCACAGGACGCCCGTGGCGGGCAACCCGTCGGGCGGTTTCGTCGTCCAGAGCGCCGACGCGCCCGCGGCGACGCGCTGCTGCTCGAACGCGGCGACCGTGACCTCCGTCGAGTCGATGAAGAACGAGTCGAGACGAACCGTGGTCGACTCGCGCCAGGGGCGGCCCCCGACCGGGTAGGCGCCGCCCGCGACGAGGACCATCCCGGCAGGCGGATGCACGACCCGCGGAGGCCACAGCGCCCAGCCGAGGGCGACGGCGGCGGCCGTGCTCCCGACCAGCACCCAAGCCCGCTGGGAAGGCGTCAGCCGGCGCGCCGCGGCTGGATCGACGAGCATCTCGATGAAGGCCCGGGCCGTGGGCGGGCGGTCGGCCGGGAGCTTCGCGAGCGCGCGCATGAGCGCCCGCTCGAGGTGGCCTGGCACCGACGGCCGGATCGCGCGGATCGGCCGCGGTGTCTCGTTGAGCACGCGCGCGACGATGGCCTGGACACTGTCTCCGGTCAACGGCGGCTCGCCGGCGAGCATCTCGTACAGCACGGCCGCCAACCCGTACACGTCACTCCGAGCATCCACGCGCTTGTCCCCGGTCGCCTGCTCCGGGCTCATGTATTCCGCCGTGCCGACCGCCACGCCGTGCCCTGTGAGCGAGGACCGGTCAGCGCCCCCCCCACCCCGCTCTTCCACGAGCTTCGCGATGCCGAAGTCGCTCACCACGGCGTGACCGCGTGACAGGAGGATGTTGGCCGGCTTAATGTCGCGATGGATGATGCCGCTGTCGTGGGCGTATTGCAGCGCGTCGCCTACCTCGGTGGCGAGTCGAACCGCCTCTTCGACCGGGAGAGACCCCTTCCGGCTGATCCGGTCTTGCAGCGATTCCCCCTCGATGTACTCCATGACGTAGAAGAGGAGGCCGTCGGCTTCATCGGCTTCGAACAGCGGCACGATGTGCGGATGCGAGAGCTGGGCAGCGAGGAGGACCTCTCGCTGGAAGCGGTCGCTGCCCAGGTATGCTCGAGTGGCCGGCGCCAGCACTTTGATCGCGACCCGGCGGCCGAGCTTCACGTCGGTCCCGAGGTACACGGTCGCCATGCCCCCCTGCCCGAGCTCCCGAATCAGGCTGTAGCGACCCGCGAGCGCGCGGGCCAGCCGCTCAAACAGCGGATCGGCGGGCACGAGCGGTCGCTACTCCTTGATGCAACACCCGCTCCTCGTACACGTGCTCCATTGCGATCCCCACCGCGCGATGGATTGGCGCCACTCGAAGGGTGAGTGATCGGTGAATACCATGTCGCCGTGGATCAGCGTCTTCAAGCTGTCCGGTAACAACACCGACCGCCACGACGTGTCGCCGGGTGCGCCATGCTTGTCGACCCACCACCACGTCCACCACGGCCCGTAGCCGTTCGCGGAGTGCGCGGAGTCCGTCCGGATGCGGGCGATGATTCGGCCTTGGGCCAGCTCGCTCAGCGTGAGGTTCCATGCCCCGCTCTCGGGCTCAATCCGAGCGGAATCACCGAGTGCCTCGACCTTGCTCTTTCCGGTCGAATCGAACTTCACCCGTCTCACATCCGCCGCGTAGACCACAGTGTCGAACCGGAGCGTGTGTGCGTATGCTCGAATGCTGTCGAACGGTATGGAATCCACATTGGTGAAGTGGTGTGGCGCTGGAGTCGTGTAGTAGTACTGACAAGCTGCTGCGAGGGCGACGCTTGCCACGCATGCCCCGATCTCTAGACGACGCATTGTGGCCCGCTGCATACCGCCTCCTCGGAAAGAGAGTGTTTTCACCTCACCATCAGCGCAATTCGCTTCATCCGCGTCACGAGCGGCTGCAAGGCTGGCTCCGCTCCCGACCAGAGGCTCACCACCGCGCTTGCCCAGCTGCGAGCCGTCCGTGCGTCGCCCTGCGCGGCTGCGAGATCGGCGCGGAGGGCCATCATCCGGACGAGGCACCCCGCCAGCGGCAGGTATTGCAGGGTCGCCGAATGAAGTGCGACGAGGCTATCGAGCGGCGCATCGAGGGTGCGGCCGGCGGCGGCGCTGTCCCCTACCGCGAGGAGCAGACGCGCGTCGAGGTAGACGCCGTCAGGCGTCGATTCCCCGGTCGCGAGCCTCCCGCCTCCGGCGCGCGACAGGGAGTCGAGTGTCGCCCGCACGAGTGCCGTGTCGCCATGCGCGAAGCGCCACTGGAGCAGCATCACCAAATGCGGCCCGGGCGGCCCGGCTCTGTGGACGGGTCGGATCCCGAGTGCATCGAACGCGAGCTCGGCCGGCACGTCCAGTAATGCGCTCCGCATCGCTGAGCGCCTGGAGGCCGGAATCCCCACCAGCCGATCCTCCGTGCGGCGTTCATAAGCCACGATGCTGTCCAGTGGCGCGCCGGCGGCGGCGTACGTGAGTAACACCAGTCCCGCTTGCGCGGCCTCCAGCGGAAACATGACCGGCCGGTTGTCCGCGCTTCCCGATAGCCATGCCGTATCAGCTGTGGCAAGCGAGCGACGAGCGAAGATCGGCCGACCCAGGAGAACCGCCACACCGGCGATTCCTGCGGTTGGCCGCGGAGCAACCCGTAGCACGGAGTCACCCAGGCGGCGGGTGCCGTCGAAGTCGCCCGCCTTCAGCAAGACACGCACGCGATCGACGGCATCGCGCAGACGCTGCCCCGGCTCTCGTTCCAGCCGCTGGGCTTCGGAAAGTTCTCCAACGGCGGAGCGGGGCTCGCCGGCGTCGGGTACAAGCTTCCCTACGGCTTCGAGGGCGCGCGCGCGGGTGCGATGGGCGACCGGCTCGTTGGGAAACGCGTCCGCGAACGCGTTCGCCACCTCCATCAGGATGCGGCGGTTCCGTGCCACGGCCGCGAGGTGGCCGGTTGGCTCGATGTCTCCACGCGCCGCCACGGCGCCAGGCACCGGATAGAACGCCATCGTGTCCCCTTCCAGCTCTGGGAACGCGTAATACGCTGCCCCGTCGACGAATCCTTCCCGCCAGTACCAGCGCTCGGTGAACAACAGGTGTGGAAGGTGATTGATTGCGCGGCGCTCGAAGGTCAGGTTGAACGCCGGTGCCAGCGTCAGCGCCCGTCGGTACGCCTGCGCGGCGGTCTCAAAGCTTCCACGGAAAGTGAATCGAGTGGTGTCGCCCGCATAGCGGATCACGGTTCGGTCCACGGCGTTACACTCCGCGAGCCCGTACCACGCCGCGAAGCTCGTCGAATCAGCGGCGAGCAGCTCGCGGTACTTGGCGCAGGCCTCGGGCCAGCGCTGCTCGAACATGGCCTGCTGCGCCAGCAGGAGCGTCCCATCCGCGGCCCCCAGCCTCTGGAGCAGCGCGGCGACCCGGTGCGTGATCGCGGCGCGGTCGCGCGCCGCGTCCTGATCGGAATCGCCCGCCCACAACAGCGCCTGTCCGAGTCCCAGATAGGCATGTGCAAACTCCGAGTCGGCGCCGACTGCGGCGCGGTACTCGCGCGCCGCGCCCGCCAGGTCCCACGACCGCATGGCTCGCTCGCCCAGCGCGTAGGCCCGCAGGGCGCGCAACGATCGCGTCTGCTCCGCGCCGGCGCCACGCGAAGCGCTGGCATCGGCACCGAGCAACGAATCGGCCAGCGCGTTGAACGCCTCCCCTATCCCCCCCTGATTCGCGGGCACCCGCGTCGTCGCTTCACGCAGCGGCGCCCCTCCTCGAGCCGCGTCGTACAGGCCGGCCGTCAGGCGCAGCGTGTCCCCGAAGCTCCACAGTTGCCCCATGACGAGCCTGCCGGCGCCCAGCTGGCGCGCGATGGCGAGCCCGGTGTCGAACGGAATCCGGAACGGCACCCGCGCCCCGCGCCGCGCCAGCGCGTCGTAGATCCGGGTCTTATCGGCAAGCCGGATCTCGGCCCAGCGGGCGAACGCTTCGGCGAGCAGCTCGGCGCACCCCGCGCCATCGAGCGGTGACGCCTGACCACCCTCGCGATGCGCAAAGGGGAGGATCAGGTACCGTGAGGTGTCGAGGGGCACGCCGCGGCGTGCACAGGGCGGCGGCGAGCCGTCCGGGCACTGGGCGGACAGCGCGACCGGCGCGGCAGCGAGGAGCAGGAGCCCTGAGACAAGGGCGCGCGCGACGGTCACCGGCCCCCCTCCTCCACCGCGGCGGCCAGGAGGGCGGTGCGCATGTCGGCCGCTGTTTGCCAGCGCTCGTCGCGAGACTTCGCGAGGGCGCGTGCCACCACCGTGGCGACGGGCTTTGGCACGTCCCGCCGCAGGCCGCGAACGTCGGGCGCGGGCTGGTGCTGGTGCATGTCCAAGACGGCGGCGGCCGAGGGCGACGAAAATGGTGGTCGACCGGCGAGCGACTCGAACAGGACCACGCCGAGCGAATAAAGGTCCGTGCGGCCGTCCACGTCGGGCAAGCCTTGAGCCTGTTCGGGACTCATGTACTCCTCGGTACCCACCACGAAGCCGCTGCGGGTGACCCGATCATCGCCGGAGGTCGCGATCGCTCGGGCGATGCCCAGATCGACGAGCACCGCGCCTTGCGCCGTGAGCACGAGGTTATCCGGCTTGATGTCTCGGTGCGCGATGCCGTGCGCGTGCGCGTGCCCGAGCGCATCGAGCACCTCGGCGGCGATGGTCGCCGCACGGGAAACGGCGAGGCGGGGCTCCCGCCGCAACGCCTGACGCAGGCTGTCGCCCGTGAGAAACGGCATCACGTACCACAGGAGGTAGTCGGTCTCGCCGCTGTCGATCAGGCGGGCGATGTGCGGGTGATCGAGCTGCGAGGCGTAGCGGATCTCGCGCAAGAACCGGTCGGCCGCGACCGAGACGGCGAGCTCCGGGTGCAGCACCTTGATCGCCACTGCGGCGCCATCGGGCCGGCGAGCGGCGAAGATGGACGCGTTGCCGCCTCGGCCCACCGAACTGATGTCGGTGTAGCGGTCCCCCAGGGCCTTGCGGACCCGGTCAATCAGGTCGCGTCCCGGCATGGTGTGCCGTCCGTGCTAACGATACCGGGCGACGCCGGGGGCGGCTACTCCGCCTAACGACCGCGGTTCGGCCCGCCCCGCCTACATTATCTGGGCATGGCGCGAACCGAGACAGCACAGGGCGACATCACCCGCTGGTGCGGTTCGTCTGCTTCAGCGCGCCTGACCTGGCAGTGTATCGCCGACTCCTAGACGGGTAAGTCCGGCTCGAGCCGCCGCCACGTACGGCTCCAGCGCGACTCCACCTCCTTGCGCCACGGCTAACACGAAGCGGTACGTGGTCACCGCCGTCGCCCGGTCACCGGCGCGCTCGGCGTCGTTCCCCCGCCGCAGGAGCTTCTCGAGCACCGCGGGATCCCGATACACGAGTGCCGGGTCGCGCTGCACGCGCGACACGGAACGCGTGAACCAGAGCGCTCCCCCGGCCACGGCGAGAAGGGACGCCCCGAGCAACAGCAGCGCGACACGCCGGTTAGGTTCCATCGGCTAGCCGCGCGACCGCGCCCGCGGTCGCCTCCGTGACCTGTGCCATGAAACGAAAGTCGAGTGTGGCGCTGGTATCGGTCGAACGATGATAGTGCGGGTTTCGGAGAAAGGCCGTATCGGTGAGCATCAGCGCCGGATAGCCCGCGTCCCAGAACGACGCGTTGTCCGACAGGCGCGTGAGAGGGAGCAGCCAGCCGCGCAGGCGTGTCCGGTATGGAACGAGCGACAGCCCGGGCGCCGCGCCGCGGGCTCCGGCGACGAAACCCTCGAGCAACTCCTTCGATCGCGTGTCCCCGACGGCGGCGAGAAAGTCGCCGGTGCGGGGCACAGGGATGCCGAGCAGCGGTGGCACGATCTGGGCTCCCGGCGTAGGATCGCAGTACCCCACCATCTCGAGGACCAGCGCGCCGGCGAGCTTGTCGTGGTGCGCGCGTCGTTCGCGCGCCAGGGCGTGGCTCCCGACGCGGTAGCGCCCGGTCACCGTCTGCAGCTCTTCCAGATCGAAGCCGACGAACTCGACGCTCGCCTCGGGCTGCCGAGTCGCCACGAGCCGGGCGCACTCGATTAGCGCCGCGACGCCGCTGGCGTTGTCGTCCGCTCCCGGCGTGTCCGGGGTCGAGTCGAAATGCGCGCCGACGAGCAGATGGGGGCGACGCGCGTCTCGGCCGGGCAGGACAGCGACCACATTGTGGTAGGCGCGGCCGCGAAACGAAAACGGCCGGAGTTCCACCTCCAGACCGAGCGCGCTGAGTTCTCGCGCGATGTGATCTCGGGCCGCGCGGTGGCGCTCCGGTGCAGCGGCCGGATGGCGCACGCCTTCGAGCGTCGCCACATGACCGCGCAGCCGCTCGACGAGCTCGGCAAGTTGACCGGCGGTTGAGGCAGCGCGCGCTCCCCGCGGCGCGTCCAGCCCCGGCCCCGGGTCACCTTGAGCCGGCATTGATGGGGCCACCTTAGCATTCCTCCCGCATGGTGACCGTGTGCACGGTCTTACCCCCGATTGAGCGCCCGCGACTCGACGCCGTGGGTGACGGCTGCTTCCTGACGCTCCACGCTACGTCTTTCCGCGATGCGATGCGAGCGGCGCGTCGCAGACGCGTGGATGCGCTCGTGCTGTCGGTCCATGCCTGCCGCGGGGAGGAGCTGCCGGCGGTCGCCCGCTTCGTGCGCGAGTTCCCGGCCATCCCGGCGGTCGCGCTGGTCTCGCGCCACGACCGCGATGCGACGGAGACGCTCTTGCGGCTCGGGGCCACCGGGGTGCGCTCGGCCGTGGACTGCACCGAGCCGGCGGGCTGGCGGCGCCTGCGGGACCTGGTCGGCCACCCGGCGTCGCCCGTGGCCGTCCGGATCCTCGCCCGCGTGGTGCCGAGCCTCGGCGCGGCGACCGGGGACGTACGCGCCTTCTTCGAAGCGGTCGCGCGGCTCGCGCCCGCGCTCGCGACCGTCCGCGGCCTCGCGCGCCACCTGCGTATCTGCTCGAGCACGCTCATGTCCCGGTTCTATCGGGCCGGCCTGCCATCCCCGAAGACGTACCTCGCCGGAATGCGGTTGCTGCACGCGGCGTACTTGTTCGCCAACCCAGGGCTCTCGGTGGCCGACGTGGCCTACCGCCTGGATTACTCCTCTCCTCAGAGCTTCGGGCGCCATCTCAAGGCGATGCTGGGCGTCACGGCCGGAGAGTTCCGCCGCCGCTTTCCCTTCGACGTGTCGCTCGAGCGTTACGTCGACCTGCTCATCACCCCGTACCGGGAGACCCTGCGCGCGTTTCGCCCACTCAACGCGGGACTGTGGGACCAAGGACCGAGCGCGAGCCGGGTGTCCCGGCCGGGGTGATCAGTCTGCGGCGGCCCGCGCCGTCGGGTGCTCCCGGGTCGCCTGCTCCCGGGAGAGCACCGAGAAGCGGGCGATGCTCGCGCGCAGTCGCTCGGCCAGTTGCGCCAGCTGCTGCGAGGTCGCGGTGAGGTCCCCCATCGAGGTGATTTCGGCCTGCGTGGCCGCGGCGGCGCCGTCCGCGCTCTGCGACGATGAGCTCGAGATCGCCGCCACCTGCTGCAGCGATTGGGCCAGCTCGGCGAGCCGTTTCGCCTGGCTGCGCGATACCTCCGCCGTCGCGTCGACCAGGTCGCCCACGAGCTCGATGCCCTGGTGCAGCTCCTGCAGCGCCCCGTCGGCCTCGGCCGCTACGGCGCCGATGTCGCGCACCTTGGTCTCCCCCGACTGCATCGCACGCCCCGCCGCATCGATGCCGGCCCGCAGCTCGGAGACGAGCTCGGCCACCTCGCGCGCTGATTTTCCGGCTTCGGCGGCCAGCGCCCGCACCTCGTCCGCCACCACCGCGAATCCCTCGCCGTGCTGCTCCGCTCGCGCCGCTTCGATCGCGGCGTTGAGGGCGAGGAGATGCGTCTGCCGCGCGATGCGGGCGATCGTCTGGGCGAATACGCCGATCCGCTCCGACATTCCCGACAGACCCGCCACGGTCGAGGCCGTCGCCCGAACCTCCTCGCCGACCGCGCGTAACGTCTGGTTCGCCCGGGCCACGCGCTCGCGGCCCCGCTCCGCCGCGGCGACCAGGCGCGCCGCGTCGACCTGCATCAACTCGGCGCGGGCGCGCAACGATTCCGCCTGCTCGGCGGCCTTGGCGCTTTCCCCGCGCGCGCCCTCCGCCATCTCGCGTTGCGTGCCGAGGTCCACCGCGAGCCGTTGGGCGGTGTGCGTGACGGTTTCGGACGTGGCGTGCAGCTGCTGGGCCGACGCGGCGAGCTCTTCCGCGAACGCCGCTACCTCGTCCGCCTCGCGCTGCACCGTGGAAATCGTCCCGCCGATCTCCTCGATCATTTTGTTGAAGCTGCGCTCGAGAAACCCCAGCTCGTCCGACTCGCCGGCCGGCGCGCGGACCGCCAGATAGCCCCGCTCCGCTTCCCCCATCACGCTGCGGGCATGGCGGATGCGCTGGATCAACGTCGCTGGGATCCGCTTGAGCGACATCGCCACGAGGATGAACACGACCGTCTCGAGCCCCGCCGCCTTGAGGCTCGCGTGCGGCGCGTACAGGCTGTTGTGCAGGAAGCTCGCGCCGAGATAGGCCAGCGCTGCCGTAAGCACGAGGAAATTCCCGACGCCATGACCCTGATCGAACGCGTATGGTAGCACCGCGATGAAGAACGCGGCCACCAGCCCACCGTTTCCGAACCAGACGATGAGGACGGCGACCAGCAGGACGTCGAGCAGCGACAGCGCGTAGACGAGCCACCAGCGATACCAACCGCGCTCGTTGATCAGGCCCAGCAGTTCGTTCAGAAACGCGGCGCCGCCAGCCACCAAGACCATGGTCCCGGGACGCGTCTTCACCTCGTCGGAGACCACCCCCACCAAGCCGAACACGAACCCCACGGCCACCATGAGGCGGCGGAGCCGGTGGCTCCGCGCGATGGTCTCCAGGTCCTTGAGCCGCTGCTCGAGACCCGTGGCGTCGTCCTTCCACCCGCGAATCTTGGACGCTAACGACGACCTGCCGGCCATGCCCGCCCCCGCCCCTGTGGTCACCAGCGCTCCTTCACTCGGTCCGGAACTCGATGAGCATCATACACGTGACCTCGCCCCACACAAGCCGCGTGTCTCGCGGCGAGTCAGTCTGCGCCGTCTTGAGCCAGGGGCGGCGATGGCAGGGAAGCAATTCCAGGCGCACGAATCTCCGATGCCTAGGGCACGACTCATGCGCGAACATGGACAGAAGTGGCTGATTCACCTCGTCTTGGAGGCACCATGCGAAATCATGTGACCACATCATATGTGATCGCGGCCACGATCGCCCTCGCCGGATGCGCCGAGACCGCCGGCTCACGTGGCGTGGCGCCGGTCAGCGTCGCGTTATCGAGTGCTCGTGGGACGGCGGCGTCGGCGTCCGCCGCGCCGCAATCGGGCACGCCCGAGAAGTTCACGGATGGAAGCAACAATACGCTCGTGATCTCGAGCGTCGAGTTCGTCGTGCGGAAGGTGGAGCTCAAGCGGGCCGAGATGGCGGCCCAATCGGACTGCCCGACTAGCTCCTCTGGGATCACGGCCTCGGACGGCGGGGAGTGCGGGGAGCAGGACGAGGAGATCGAGGCGGGGCCGTTCCTCGTCGACCTGCCCCTGGGCGGCACGGCGCGGATGTTCTCCGCCGTCGTGCCGGCCGGCACGTTCGACGCGCTCGAGTTCGAGATTCACAAGGTCTCGGACGGGGATGCAGCGGATCAGGCGTTTCTCGTGGTACATCCCGATTTCGCCGGCATCAGCATCCGGGTACAGGGAACCTTCAACGGCGCAGATTTCACCTTCACGAGCGACCTCGACGTCGAGAAGGAGCTGACGTTCGATCCACCGGTCGTGGTGCAAGCCGGCGTGCCCGCATCGTTGACCGTGCAGCTCGACTTGAGCGGCTGGTTCCGGAACGGTGCTGGTGATCTCGTCGATCCCGCAACGGCGGGTCCAGGTGGCGTAAACGAGGGCCTGGTGCGCGACAACATCGTCAACTCGGTCAATGGTTTTCAGGACAACGACGAAGACGGGATGGACGATCATCACGAGGGGGGCGACGGCGGACACTGACCGGTCGCGCGCGGCCTTCCTTTTATTGCTTGATCAGATCGGCGATCGCCTGTGCCGCCTTGGCGGCGCCGAGACCACGGTACACTTGGACCGCGCGCTCGCGCGCCGCGCGCGCGCCGCCGGCATCACCAGTCGCTTCTAGGACCGCGCCCAGGTCGCGCTCGATCTCGGCAAGCGTGTGCGCGCTCCCGTGTCCTCGCGCGAGCTCGGCCGCCCGGCGGAGCGTCGCGGTCGCCTCCACCGAGTCCCCCCGCGCCCGCGCCACTCCCGCCTGGAGCCGCCACACCTCGGCCAACCCAACCGGATGGTGCAGGCGCTCGTACGCGGCCGCCGCCCGGGTGAGCTCCGCGCTGGCCAGCTCGAGGTCCCCTTGCAGGAGATGCAGCTCCGCGCGCCCGGTGGTCGCCTGCGCCGAGAGCGCGTCGTCCCGCACCTGCTGTTCGGCCAGGCGCGTAGCCTCCTCGGCCGCCGCGAGCGCGCGCCGGTAATCGCGCAGATCGCGCCAGCTGATGCCGATGTTGTGCTGGGTCTCGGCCATGCCCCGGGCGAGTCCGGCCTGCTGGTACGCTGCGAGCGCGAGCTGATAGTTCGCGAGCGCGCCGCGCGGGTCGCCCTGCAGGTTCGCGATGATGCCGAGGTTGTTCAGACATCGCGCCTCGGTGGCGTGATCCTCGAGGCTGCGGGCGAGCTCGAGGGCCGCCGCAAAGTGCGGCTCCGCCGCCTCAACATCGCCCCGCTCCAGCGCAATCGCACCCTTGTAGTTCCGCGCCCGCAGCTCCGCGTGCCGCTCCCCGCGGGACCGGGCAATCATCAGGGCCGCCTGCGCCCACCGCTCCGCTTCGGGGTACGCCCCCAAGCGACCGTGCGCCTCCGCAGCGAGCAACGCGAACGCCGTGCGGCGTTCCACGGTGTCGGCCGGCAGCCGCTCTAGCCGGTTCAGCACCTCCTGATGGCGCCCCCGCTCGGCGAGAGCCCGCAGCTCGGCGAGGAGCGCGGATTCGTCCGAGAGCGACGTCACCATGGTGCGGTCCTCACGTCCTCACCAGGCGACCGCGTACTGCGAGAATGACAGGATGTTGGCGTCGAACTCCTGCAACTCCTCGAACTTGACCGCGCCGACGCCGAACCAGAGCGTGTCCGGAAGATCACGACGCCAGATGCCGAGTTCCGACTCGATCGTCGCGTCCCCCGAGTCGATGACGCCATCCCCGTTGAAATCGTGGTCGGCGTACTGGTACTCCACCTTCAAGCGTGCGGGACTGTTGGGATTGAACTGAAGTCCACTCGGTTGAAAGTCGAACTGGAAGCGCTTCGCGTCGACTACCGTGATCGTGATGAGAATCGAATCGTTGGGCCCGAACGACGTGCCGTCCGGCTTCCGGTACAGGCCGTCGTTGGGGACCTCGAACCGAAGCAGCTCGGTCCCCGAGTCCGTCGGTGCGCTTCCTTGATAGACAAGACGCACTTCCCGGCCGACCCCCACCTTGGCGTAGAACTGGCCTTGAGTGGAGAGCAGCGGCTTGTACGTGGAGTCCTGGCGTACGATGTTGAGCGCCGCCCTCGGCGGCGTGCTCTGAGGTCCATTGGCATTGCTGCAGGCCGCCGCGCCGGCGAGCGCGACCAACCCGAGGAGCATTCGTCGCATGGAGTCCTTCCGGGCTCGAGAGGTTTCGGACCTCTCAGACGGGCAAACGGCGCGCCATGCTAAGTGATTGTCAATCAATGTGATGAACCTCACGGCCTGGGCCACTCTGAGCCACATGGCTCAATTCGGGTCAGCATCCGCGTCTTCATCCCCTTTCCCTTCAAGCAGCCGTTGGAGCCGCGAACGGGAGATCCCGAGGCGGCGCGCTGCTTCGGAGCGGTTGCCTCCCGTCTGGTCGACCATGGCGCGCGCGGCCGCGCGCTGGATATCGGCGATTGTCGCCGGGAAGGGCAGTGGTCCGGCCGGCGTGGCGAGGGGGCGAGGGGCAAGCTCGCTGAGCACGAGAGTGCCCGGCGGCGACAGGAGGATCGCGCGCTCGATTGCATTGCGCAGCTCACGCACGTTGCCCGGCCACGTGTGGGCGAGCAGGGCGCGCCGCACATCAGGTGTGATCGCGGGCTCCGGCAGCTGATACTGGGCGCTGAACTTCCGTAAGAAGAATTCCGCGAGGAGCATGATGTCGTCGCCACGCGCCCGGAGTGGAGGGAGCTCGAGGGCGACGACGTTGACGCGGTAATAGAGATCCTCACGGAAGGTGCCCGCCTGGACCGCGGCGGCGAGATCGGCGTTCGTCGCGGCAACGATCCGAACGTCGACCGTGCGGCTGACGGTCGCTCCGAGCCGGCGCACGGATTTCTGGTCGAGGGCGCGCAACAGCTTGCCCTGGAGCTCGGGCGCGAGGTGGTCCACTTCGTCGAGGAACATCGTGCCCCCCTGCGCCACTTCGAACAGCCCCGGCTTGGCCGTCTTCGCGTCGGTAAAGGCGCCACGCTCGTGTCCAAACAGCTCGCTTTCGAGCAGCGGCGCGGGGAGCGCGGCGCAGTTGAGCTCGACGAACGGGGCGGCGGCGCGCGGACCGCCGTAGTGCAGCGCGCGCGCCAGCAGCTCTTTGCCCGTGCCGGTTTCCCCGGTGACGAGGATCGTGGCGTCGCGATGGGGCACCACGCGTGCGGCCCGCTCGAGGGCCGCTTTCAGCGCGGGACTCTCGCCGACGATATCGCGAAACGCGTGGGCTTGCCCTTCGAGGTTGGCCAGCTCGGCGCGACCGAGCGCCGCCCGGCGACGCTGGACGGCGGCCGCCAACGCGTCACGCAGTCCGTCGCGATCGTCGGGCAGCGCGTAGTAGTCCGCTGCCCCTGCCGCCAGGAGCTGGACCGCAAGCCGATGCGACGCCACCGCACCGACCACGATGACGGGGATGCCGCGCCCCGCGGCGAGCTGCGGCAGGAGCGTCACGAGCTCGGCTTCGTGCCCGCCGGCCGCGATGAGCAGCGCGGCCGCGTCCGGGGCGGGCGGTTCGCCCTGAGAGGGCGTCCACTCAGCGAGGGTAACGCCCAGCTCGCGCGCCAGCGCAGGCCAGAGGTCGCCGAATGAATCGCTGACGCGATGGACGAGAAGTGACGTCTCGCCGGAACCGCTCACCGGACGCCGAGCGCCGTGGCCGTGGCGAGTACCAGCACCGTGTGGCCCGCCCGCTCCAGGGCGGCCCGTCCGCCCTCTTCGCGATCCACCACCGCGAGCACGCCGAGCACGCGCCCCCCCTCCGCGGTCACTGCGGCGATGGCATCCGACGCCGATTGCCCCGTCGTGATCACGTCTTCCACCACGACCACGGCAGCGCCGGGTCGGAAGCACCCCTCGATGCGCTTCCCCGTCCCATGCGTCTTCGCCTGTTTCCGAACCGTGAACGCGTCGATGGGGCGGCCCTCGCCCAACGCCCGCGCCGCTGCGGCGATCGCGTAGGCGATGGGATCGGCGCCGAGCGTGAGCCCGCCGACGAGGTCGGGCACCCACCCCTGAGCGGTAATTCGCGCCAGCCCGAGGGCGCCGATCACGGCGAGACCTTCCCCCGACATCGTGGTGCGGCGGGCATCGATGTAGAAGCTAGAACGTTTTCCCGAGGCGAGCGTGAAGTCGCCGCGAATGACCGAGCGCTCGCGCAGCAGTGCGCGGAGCCGTTCCTCGAGGAATGCGGTCGAGCTCACGATATAATAGTAGTAGTTGTTGCTACTACTTTTGCTCCTCGCGCCCGATCGCGCGCTTGAGGCGGTCGAGTAGGCCCGCCTTCAACCCACCCCCGCCGGACAGCCCCGCCACGAGCTCGTCGGCGAACGCCGTCACGGTGGGCTGCCGCCGGGCCGGGTCGCGCTCGAGGCCCCGCATCACGGCCTTCTCGAGCGGCGCGGGAAAACGCCGGCCGGGCACCGCTTGGTTGAGCGGCAACGGCGGCTGCGTCAGCAGCTGCTGGAACAGCTCGCGGGGACTGCGGCCCGAGTGCGGGTGCCGTCCGGTGAGGAGCCAGTACGCGATCGTCGCCAGACTGTAGATGTCCGCGCGGCCATCCACGAGTTCGCCCGAGAGGGCCTCCGGGGCTACGTACTTCAGGGTCCCGACGAAGAACCCGGTCCGGGTGAGCCGTTCTTCGGGCGGCAGCTCCGCGTCGCGGGCGATCCCGAAGTCGAGGAGCTTCACCCGTTGCTCCTTGGGCTCGAACGTGATGTTTTCGGGCTTCAGATCCCGATGAATGATCCCCGCTTGATGGGCGGCCGCCAGCGCGTCCGCCAGCTGCCGGACCACCATGCCGACCACCGCCGGAGCCAGCGGGCCGGCACGGTGTACGTAATCGGCGAGCGACTTCCCATCGGCCCACTCGAGCGCGAGGTAGTAGAGCCCGTCCGCTTCCCCGTAATCGTAGGTCCGCACGACGCCCGGATGGCGCACGCGGGAGCCGTATCCCGCCTCCCGCAGGAAGCGCTTGACCGCCGTGGGGTCGCTCGCGAGCCGCGACCTCAATACTTTGAACGCACACAGCCCGCGCTCTGGGTGCTCGGCGCGGTACACTTCGGCGGTGCCTCCTTCGCCGACGCGGTCCAGGAGGCGGTAGCCGGCGATGGTCCGACCGGCCAGGTTCTCGTTGGGCATGGGAACGCGCGAAACTAACGCCCGGATTTGAGGTTGAGCAAGTGAGACGACTCGTGTCATTGGCACTCCTCGCGCTCGCCCAGACCCGGTGCGCTCCCGCGCGACCGGCGGCGCCGGGCTCCGGCCCCCGCCCCGACCCGGGTGCCGCGGTGTCCACCCTGTTCGACGCCGGCACCGTCTACGGCTCCATGGGCCTGCTCGTCGCCGGGCCACCCCTGCCCTTCGTGGCGACCGTCCTGTACCTCGCCGACTCCTCGAGCGACTCGACGCTCGCGGTGTTCGGCCTCTCACTCGCCAATCACTCCCTGAGCTTTCAGCGGGACGGAACGGGCTACCTGGCGCAGTACCATGTCGAGGTGGCGTTCCGCAACGACAGCGGACCCGTGCGCCAATTCGCGACGGATGACACCGTGCGCGTCCGCTCCTTCCAGGAGACGCAACGCGCCGACGAGAGCGTGATCTACCAGCAGTTCATCGCCGTACCGCCGGGCGCGTATCGCGTCGCGGTAACGGTGCGCGACCGGAGCGGGCCCTCCGTGGGGCACCGCGAGCGCACGGATACCGTGCCGCGGTTCTCGCCGGGAGCCATGAGCCAGCCGCTCGCGGTCTACCAGGGTCCCGGGCGGAGCCGCGTGTCGGAGGTACCGACTCTGGTGGTCAACCCACGGTCGACCGTGTCGTACGGAGCAGACTCGCTGCGGTTCTACATGGAAGTCTACGGCGCGCGGCCGGGCGCCCGGCTCGCGATGCGCGCGCTCGATCAAACGGGGCAGGAGATGTGGCACGACACGGTGCCGCTCGCCGGGGGCGCCGGCTTGGCTACGGCGCTGGTCACGCTCCGGCCCGGCGCGCTGCCGGTCGGCGAAGGGCGGTTCGAGGCCCAACCCCTCGGGTCGGGCGTCGCCCGAACCGCCCGCTTCCTCGTGAGCTTCTCCGAGCAGTGGGCGATCACCAACTACGATCAGATGATCAGCCTGTTACGCTACTTCGATCGTCAGGACTGGGTGGACAAGCTGCGCCAGGCGACTCCCGACCAGCGGCCCGAAGTCTGGCGCGATTTCTACAAGGCCACGGACCCGGTTCCGGCCACACCGGAGAACGAAGCGCTCGAAGCGTATTTCCGTCGTATCCAGTTCGCCAACCAGCGCTTTCGGGAGTCGGGCGACCCGGGGTGGCTGACCGATCGGGGTGAGGTGTACATCTGCCTTGGGGAGCCCGACGACGTGTTCGATTTCTCGACCGACGCGTCGCGCGCGGGCGTCCGCGGCGTCCGGTGGACCTACAACTCGCTGCGCTTGACGCTGTTCTTCCAGGATCAAACCGGGTTCGGGCGCTTCCGTATGACGCCCTTGTCGCGCGCGGAATTCCAGCGCGTCCTGGCACAGGTGCGCCGCCCCAAGTGACGACTCGGGCCGCGGCTCTCCTCCTCGTCGGCGGAATGTGGGCCGCCCGGCTGCCCGCGCAGGGCGTGCCACCGGATGTCATGGCACAGCGAGCGGAGTCCTTGCGCGTCGCGGGCCGCCCCTGGCACGCCGCCGAGACCCTGCTCGCCGTCGCGGCGCGCGAACCCCGCTTGAACGCGACGTTCGTCGTCGAGGGCGCCAATGCCGAGCTGCACGCGCGGCGCTACGACCGGGCCCGGAGTCTCTTGGCCGGACAGCCCTGGCTCGATGACTACAACGGCGGCGAGGCCCTGGCCGTGCTGGCCGAAGCGGAGGCCCACCTGGGGCAGGCGGCTACGGCCGCCGCCCATTACGCCGGCGCCCGAGCTCGAGCCAAGGGACCTCGAGCCGCGTTGCTCTCGGTTCGCGAAGGGTTGGCGTGGGAAGCCGCGGGAGAGCCCGACTCGGCGGCCGCGTCCTACAGCGCGGCCCGCGCGGTCGGGTTGGAGGCGATCGACACGTGGCTGCGGCTCCGGCTGGCGCGAGTCACGCGCGACACATCTGCCGCCTTCCGTCTGCTGGCGGGCTTGCCGGCACCCGCGGGGCGAGAGGCGGGCGCGGCCCGGGCGCAGGCGCTGCTCGCGGCCGGGGACTCGGCGGCGGCGCTCGAGGCGCTCGCCCAGGTAGGTCGCTCCCTCGACATCGCGCGCCTGGCGCTCGCGCTCGGGGACTCGAGCCGGGCTCGCGACGCCCTGTACGGGCTCATGGCACGCGCACCCGAGTCGGACGATGGCGGTGCCGCCGTGGGGGTGGCGCTCGCGTCGCTCCGGCCCCGGTCGCCGCCCGAGCTGGTGGCGCTGGCGCGTGCGATGAAATCACACGGGGCGGCGGCGGACGCGAAGCTCGAGGTGGAGCGGGCATTGCGCCAGGGCGACTCGAGCGCTTCGACCCTGGTCCTCGCGGGCGAGCTGTTCGCGACCAACGGTCGCTACCGCGAGGCCGAGCGCGCGTACCGGGCCGCGACGCGCGATCCCACGCTCGGTTCCCTCGCCATTTACCGGCGCGCGCGTGTGCTCGTGCGTCTGGGGGACGCCGGGGCGCAGGAAGCCCTCTCGGGGTTCGCTCAGTCGTACCCGTCCGATACCGCGGCACCCACCGCCCTGTACATGCTCGGCGACATGCTGGTGGATCGCGGCGACTGGACCGGCGCGGAGCGGTGGTTCGGCGACCTGATCGCGCGCTACCCGGCGGACCTGCGCGCGTCCCTCGCGCGCTTCAGGCTCGCGGCTCAGGCGATGCGTGAGGGGTTGAGCGACAGTGCCGCCGGGCTTTTTCAGAGCGAGGTCGACGCCGGTGCGCCACAGCGCTTGAGCGCCCGCTTCTGGCTCGGCAAGCTGCAGCGCCTCGGCGGCGATTCGGCCGCGGCGCGGGCCACGTGGTTGACGCTGGCGCGCGAGGACTCGATCGGATACTACGGGCTCCGCGCGCGTCGCGAGCTGGGCTTGGCGCCGCTCCATATCGGGGCGGCCACGCTCCCCGCGCCGCCGCCACCGGTCGCGACGGCGCTCGGTCGCATCGACACGCTCCTCCTCGCCGGTCTCGATACCGCCGCCCAAGCGGAGGTGCGCGCCGTCCTCGGGCGCGCGCCCCAACTCGATCTCGACAACCTGCTGGCGTGGAGCGGCGCGCTCTCCGCCCGCGGCTTCGGCCCCGCGGCGGTGCGCCTCGGATGGCAGGCGGCGCTCAAGGCGCCCAACGATGCGCGCGTGCTCCGCGCGATTTTTCCATGGCCCAATCGGCGGGCGGTCGAGGCCGAGGCTGCCGAGTTCGGCGTCGACCCGTTGCTGCTCGTGGCGATCGTGCGCCAGGAAAGCGTCTTCGACGCCCAGGCGCTGTCCCCCGCCGGCGCCCGGGGGCTCGCGCAGTTGTTGCCGGGCACCGCCGCACTCACCGCACGCGGCCTCGACGTCACCTTCTATCCCGAGTGGATCACGGTTCCCGACCTCAACCTCCACCTCGGCGCGGCGCACCTGCAGGAGCTGCTGCAGCGTTTCGACGGCCGCGTCGAAGTCGCCGCGGCCGCGTACAACGCGGGTGGCGCGGCCGTCGCGCGTTGGCTCTCGCGGCCTGGAGCGGCGGATCCGGACGAGTTCGTCGAGCTCATTCCGTTTCAGGAGACGCGCGGGTACGTACGAGCGGTGCTGCGCAATCGCGAGGTCTATCGGGCGTTGTATCTCGGCTCAACCAATTGATCGCCCGAAACTTACGGGCATGGTGCGCAGCCGTGTGCAGGTTTCTTGACAACCCTTCCGCCGCGCGTCATTTCTATCGCGCCCGACACGATGCCGGGCCGGGTGCTCTGCGCCCCATGTGTGACTTTGCAGGAGGCGGACCGAATGCCCAAGGGAAAGGTGAAGTGGTTCAATGACGCTAAGGGCTATGGCTTCATTGAACAGGAGGGCGGCGAGGACGTGTTCGTACACTTCTCGGCGATCCAGATGGACGGGTTCAAGACGTTGGCCGAAGGCCAGCAGGTGGAGTTCGAGGTGAAGACCGGGGACAAGGGTCTGCACGCGGAGAACGTCGTTCGGGTGTAACCGCCCCCCGCCCCCGCCCCCCGCGCCATTCGGCGTCGATCCGCCCCGCCCGTGTCATCGGGCGGGGTTTTTCATTCCTTCTCGGGTTATTGTTCGGCGCATGTCTGATGCCCGCGCGACCCTCTATCTGATCGACGGATACGCGCTCATCTACCGCGCCTTCTTCGCGATGATCGCGCGGCCGCTCACGACGCGTCGAGGCGAGAACACCTCAGCGGCCTGGGGCGTCACCAACTTCCTGCTGCGCCTGTTCGAGCGCCGGCGCCCCGACTACCTCGCGTGGGTGCACGACATGGGCGCCTCCTTCCGGCAGCAGGCGTACCCGGAGTACAAAGCCACGCGGGAGAAACTCACTCGCGAGCTGCAGCAGGATTTTGACCGCTCCGTGGAGCGCATCGAGCAGATCCTCGATGCGTTCCACCTGCAGCTGATCGGCGCGGAAGGCTACGAGGCGGACGACGTCATCGGGACGATGGCGACGGCGGCCGCCGCCCGGGGGCTCCAGGCGGTGATCGTGTCCGGCGACAAGGATTTCTACCAGCTCATCGGACCGGGTGTGGCGCTCTTGAACCCGGGACGTGGCGGGCCGGCCGGCGTCGAGGAGCATTGGGTGGACGAGGCGAACGCGAGCGAGCGCCTGGGCGTTCCTCCCGAGCGGGTGGTGGACTATCTCGCGCTCGTGGGCGATACCTCCGACAACGTGCCAGGCGTGAAGGGCGTGGGCGAGAAGACGGCGCTCGAGCTGCTCAAGACGTTCGGCGACCTCGACGCGATCTTGGCCGGCGCGGATCGCATTGCGGGTAAACGCGCGCGCGAAGCCGTGCAGCAGCACGCGGACCTGGCGCGGCTGTCGCGCGATCTCGTCACCATCCAGCGCGACGTGCCGCTCCCCGCGCTCGACCTGGACCGGCTGCACGTGCGCCCGCCCGACGTGCCTCGCCTTACGGAGCTGTTCACCGAGCTCGAATTCCGGTCGCTTATTCCCAAGCTCGCGTCCATCGAAGTCGTGGCCGAGCCGGCGCCGGTCACCCAGCCAGCCGCCCCCGCCGGAGTGTCTGGCCCGCTGGCCCCCGCCGCGATGGCGGTCGCGCACGCCGAGCCGTCGATCCTCGATGACCCGGCGGCTCTCGCGGCGGCGGCCGCCGAGTGGCGTCGCGCCCCGCTCGTGGCCCTCGACGTCGTCGCGACCTCGCTCGATGCCATGCGTGCCGAGCTCGTCGGCGTGTCGCTGGCGGTGTTGCCCGGCCGGTCGTGGTACCTCCCGTTTGCGCACGTGGCCCCCGACGGTGAGCTGGCTGGGGGAACGCCGCCCAGGAACCTGCCGCCGCTCTCGAGCGCAGCGCTGGCCCCGCTGCGCGAGCTGCTCGAGGACGCGAGCATCCCGAAGGCCGGGCACGACGTGAAATACGACGGCCTTGTGCTGCGTCGGTCGGGCGTGGAGCTGGCGGGCGTCACGTACGACTCCATGCTCGCGAGCTTCGTGCTGGACCCGGGTCGACGCTCGCACGCGATCGACGATCTCGCGCGCGAGCGGCTCTCGCTGAGCCTGCCCACGCGCGCGGAAATCGTGGGACGCGGCAAGGCGGAACGGCCCTTCGCGTCGGTGCCGATGGCCGAGGCCGCGCGCTACGCCGCCCTGGAGAGCGAGACCGTCCTCCGGCTGCAGGCGGCGTTTCAGCCCGAGCTCGAGGATCATCGGCTCCTGCACCTGCTCGACACCCTGGAGATTCCGCTCATCGCCGTGCTCGCGGACATGGAGTGGAAAGGCGTGCGGGTCGATCTCGAGCGTCTCGGGGAAATCTCGCGGTCCTTCGCGCGGGAGCTCACGGAGCTCGAGCGCGCGATCTACCAGGCGGCGGGCACGGAATTCAACATCAACTCGACGCCGCAGCTCCGTCACATCCTGTTCGAGAAGCACCAGCTTCCGATTCTCAAGAAGACCAAGACCGGTCCGTCCACCGACTACGAAGTCCTGGAGCAGCTCGCGGTCATGGGACACGAGGTGCCCAAACTGCTGATCGAGTACCGTGAGCTCTCGAAGCTCAAATCCACGTACGTGGACGCGCTGCCCGGGTTCATCAACCCGCGGACCGGCCGCATCCACACCAGCTTCAACCAGGCGGGCGCCGCCACCGGCAGGCTCTCGTCCTCGGACCCCAACCTGCAGAACATCCCGGTGCGGACCCCGCGGGGCGAAGCAATCCGGCGGGCGTTTGTCGCGTCGCCCGGAGCGGAGCTGCTCACCGCGGACTACTCCCAGATCGAGCTGCGGCTGCTCGCCCACCTCTCGGGTGATCCGGCGTTCGTGGAGGCGTTCGAGAAGGGCGGGGACATTCATCGCCAGACCGCGGCCGTCATCTTCGGTGTGCCGCAAGACCAGGTCACGTCGGAGATGCGGGGACAGGCCAAGACCATCAATTTCGCCACGATTTACGGGCAGGGGCCGTTCGCTCTCTCCCGCCAGCTCGGCATCACCCTGGACGACGCCAAGCGGTTCATCGACCAGTACTTCACCCGCTTCGCCGGCGTGCGTGCGTGGCTCGACCGGACCGTCGCGGAGGCACGCACCAGGGGCTACGTAGAAACGCTGTTCGGAAGGCGGCGGTACATCCCCGAGCTCAAGGATCGCAACTTCAATATCCGGGCATTCGGGGAGCGCACCGCGACCAATTCCCCCCTGCAAGGTTCGGCCGCCGACCTGATCAAGACGGCCATGATCGGTATCGCGCGGTCATTCCGCGATCGGAGTCTCGCGTCCCGCATGATCCTGCAAGTTCATGACGAGCTTGTATTTGAGGTTCCTCTTGGGGAGCGGGAGACCGCAATGGAGGTGGTAAAAAGCCATATGGAGGGGGCGGCCGTCCTCCGCGTGCCACTCGTCGTAAGTATCGGTGTGGGAACGAATTGGGTCGATGCCAAGGGATAAGCATAGCTCTTGCAGGAATGGACGTTGGCGCTAACTATTCGTGGCGTCGGATCCGATCGTGCGCGGTCCGACGCCCTTTCGCGCCCGGAGGGTAAGCGGTGATGTCTCGACGTGGCTTCACGTTGATCGAGCTGCTCATCGTGGTGGTGATCATCGGGCTATTGGCGACCATCGCCATCCCGAAGTTCTCCAACACGAAAGAAAAGGCGTACGTGGCGGCGATGAAGTCCGACCTCCGGAACCTCGCGACCGCCGAGGAGGCCTTCTTCTACGACAGCTCCAAGTACACGTTGAATCTCTCGCTCATGAACAACTTCACACCGTCGACCGGTGTCGTGTTGACCATGAACCAGGCGACGGGGTCGGGCTGGGCGGCGACAACGACGAGCCTCTACGCCCCGGGCCGGCAGTGCGCATTGTTCTCGGGCAACGCGAACCCGGTCGCCCCGGCGACCATCGAGGGCCGCATCACCTGCCAGTAGGCCGGCCTTATCGGGAGTTCGAACGCCGCCGCGAGGGGATGTGCTTCGCCCTCGACGGCGGCGTTTGGCTTCATCGGCATCGGATCCGCGACGAGCCGATGGTCCACCTCGTCAGCGCCGACAAGGAGCGCCTGCTCGCGCTCGGCCGCGAGCTCGAGCTCCGGCCGGAATGGCTGCAGTACAAGCCGCTCAAAGACCCGAGGACAGGGATCAGGGTACCGGCGTGGCATTGGGACTTGTGGGGGACCCGGCTGAGACTCTTAGACGATTCTAGCTCCTAGTCACTGTTTTCTCTTTCCCCCTTTGGTGCCCGCACTCCCGGCCACCAATTCCATCGTCCCGCGATGTGCATGATCGCGGGGACCAGCACCATGCGGATCAGCGTGGCGTCGAGCAGCACGGCCGCCGCGAGCCCGAAGCCGATGAGCTGCACCGCCAGGACTCGGGTGAAGGCGAACGTCCCGAACACGAGGATCATGATCAATGCCGCGCTCGTGATCGTGGAGGCCGTCGCCGACAGCCCTTCCATGGTGGCGTGGTCGTTCCGGCCCGTCTTGTCGAACACCTCTTTCACGCGGGTGAGGAGGAACACCTCGTAGTCCATCGAGAGGCCGAAAACGATCGCGAAGACGAGCACCGGCACCACCGCCCAGATCGCCTGGGTCGGCCCCGAGAGCCCGAACAGGCGGCCACCGTACCCGTGCTGGAACACGAGCACTGTGAGTCCGAACGCCGCTCCCACCGACAGCAGGTTCAGCACCACGGCCTTGATGGGCACGAGTAGCGAGCGAAACGCTACGAAGAGCATGATGGCAGTGATCCCGAGGACGAGCCCCACCGTGTCCGGGAAGCGCCTCATGAGCTCCTGCTGCGTATCGACGTTCGACGCGGCGAAACCGGCGACCAGCACCTCGGCTCCGTTGAGTGCCCGCACCCCGTGCGACACGATGGCCCGTACGCGCCGGACGACGTCCATGAGACCGGTGAGCGAGACCGTGTCGGCCGGGATGACGTCGAGGAGCGTGACTCGGTTGTCGGCGCTCAGGTACGCGTCGAAGAACTTCGGGTTCTTGGCCCGTACCTGGTCGGGCTCACTGTAGTAGATGGCGAGCTGCAGCGTGGACATACCAGTCTTGATGGTCGCGACGCCGCGCACCTCCTTCACCCGGGGATCCTTCCGGATCGAGTCGGTGAGCGCTTTGAGGCCGGGGAGGCGGCGGCCCGAAATGGCCGATTCGCCTTCGGGTAGCTGGACCACGACGCGAACGGGTTGGATCACGCCGCTCGCCCCCATTTCGCGAAGCGCCTCGAGCCCCTGGCCCGACTCCGATTCGGGCGGAAACCAGTTGGTGGCGGGGAGGCCCAGGCGGATCTGGCTGAGCGGAAACGTGAGCAATGCGATGGCCATGCCGCCCACCGCCACGGCTCGCCAGGGGCGATGGCCGAGCCAGCGGGCCCACCGCTCCCAGCCCGTCGGCGCGTGGAACCGGGCGAGCGGGCGCGCCAGCCACTTCGGGCGGTCGATGTTCCGCCCCAGCAGCGCGAGGACCGCGGGGAGAAACGTGGTGGCCAGCAGCACGGCGACGGCGACGACCAACAACCCCCCAACACCCACCGAGCGGGTGTCGGAGAGGGGGGTCGTGACGAGCGCGGCGAATCCGACCACCACGGTCAGCCCCGACGTCACCACCGCCGAGCCTGCCGTCTCCACTGTACGGATGGCGGCGTCGGCCGCCGAGAGACCGCGGTTCAATTCCTCGCGAAACCGGGTGACGATCAGCAGCGAGTAGTCGATACCGACGCCGAGCCCCACCATCGTCGTGATGTTCAGCACGAACACGGACATCGGTGTGTAATGGGCGGCGATGGTCACGAGGCCGAGCGCGATGGTGATCGCCAAGACCCCCACGATGACCGGGAGCGCCGCCGCCACGAGGGCCCCGAACGCGACGATGAGAACCAGCAGCGTGAGGGGCAGGGCGCGCTGCTCGCCGCGCTCGGTGTCTTCGGCGCTGATGGTGCGAACGTCGTGGTCCAGGGCGGGGAATCCGGTGACCATCACGTCGAACCCGGCGGCGCCGGGGGCCCGGGCCAGCGCGTCGCGGATCACGGCGCGCAGGTCAGGCACGAAGCTCGCACTCAGGTCGCGCGTCGATTCCGGCGTGAGCGCGGCGATGAGAAAGGTGGTGCGCCGGTCCTCGCTCACGAAGGTGGACTCGCCGATGGAGCGAAGCGAGATCACCTGGCCCACATAGGGACGTCGCTCGGCCGCCGCTTTCAAAGTGTCGAGGACCGTTTCGAACCGCGGGTTGGTCCAGCGGACGGGGCCGTGTATGACGATCGCCACGTAGTCGGCGAATGGGGTCGGGAAGGCTTTCTTGAGGAGCTCGGTGGCCCGGCTGGCTTCCGTGGTCTCGCTCCCGCTGCCGCGCAGCGCGAGGGCCTGTTGAACATGACACGCGCGCGGCCCGAACAAGAGCGCCAGGGCCGCCCACGCCGCGATGACCCACCCGCGCAGGCGGATAATGGGTGCGGCGGGCAACGTGATCACTTATTGGCCAAGCATAGGCAGGTCACAATCATAGAGACCGCAACGGACCAAAGCTAGCGGCGCAACCGCGCTCGCTCCCATATTGCGCGCATGCTCGAACGACGCATTCTGATGCTCGTGTCCACACTCGTCGTGTTCCTCGTATCCGCCGCCCTGTGGAACACCTTCGTGCATCATCCCTCGCGTGCCGCCGAGGCGCCCACCGCCGCGGCCGACAGCGTGACGACCTCGCCCGGCGCGCAGCCGTTGACTCCACCCGCCTCCCCGGGCGTCGCCCCGTCGCCGCCGCAGCCGGCCGCGGACGCCGGAGGCCCGAGCTACATCGTCTTGCTCGCGCGCTCCGAGATCCGCCGACGCATCCGCGCCAGCGCGGGCCTCACCTACATGAACGACATCGTCGCCGCGAGCCCGGACTCGGAGATCCATCGGTGGGACGGGCGCGTCGGGTCGCCGGTGCGCGTGCTGCTCGCGCCGTCCACCACCGCGAACTTCCAGCCGGCGTTCCTCGATCAGGTTCGGGCCGCGTTCCAACGCTGGATCGAAGTCGGCGTCCCGGTGCGCTTCACCTTCGACGCGGACACGTCCACGGCCGAGGTACGGTTCCAGTGGCGCATTCAATTCGACGGGGAGAAGTCGGGGCAGACGGAGCTGCAATGGGACGACGAGGGCAAGCTGACCGGCGGGACCGTCACCCTCGCGACCTTCGACCCTAAGGGGCAGCCGCTCGGGCCTGACGATGTGCGGGTGATCGCCCTGCACGAGATCGGACACCTGCTCGGGCTCGACCACTCCCACGACACCGGCGACATCATGTACGCGCAACCGAAGGTTCGGGACCTCTCGCCGCACGATATCGCCACCGTGCAACTGCTGTACGATCTCGCGCCCGGCTCGCTTCGCGGGAGCCGCTGAGCGCGGGATGGCTCCGCTATATTGAAGAAGGGCGGTAGGGCAGGCCTCATGACGCATCGCAGCATCGTCTCCTTTCTCTCGCACGAAACGCCGGATGGCGGGGCGGCCACTCTCGCCCAGGCGCTGGACGCCCGGGTACGCGAGGGGACGCTCACCGAGAAGCTGGCGGACGGAGCGGTGCGCTGTTTCGCCTGCGGGCATCGCTGTCTCGTAAAACCAGGCCGCCGCGGGATCTGCAAAGTCCGCTTCAATAAGGACGGCACGCTGTACGTTCCGGCCGGTTACGTGGCGGCCCTGCAATGCGATCCCACGGAGAAAAAGCCGTTCTTCCACGCGCTGCCCGGATCGGACACCCTCACGTTCGGCATGCTGGGGTGTGACTTCCATTGCGGCTACTGTCAGAACTGGCTCACCAGCCAGGCGTTGCGCGACGAGGCAGCGGGAGTGCTCCCGACCGACGTGACGCCGGACGGCTTGGTGCGCCTGGCGCTGCGGCGGGGAGCACGCCTGGTGGGCTCGTCCTACAACGAGCCCCTGATCACGGCCGAGTGGGCCGTCGAAGTGTTCAAGGCGGCTCGCGCACAGGGTCTCAAGACCGCGTTCATCTCGAACGGCAACGCCACCGCGGAGGTCCTCGACTTCATCCGCCCCTGGACCGACTGCTACAAGATCGACTTCAAGGCGATGGATGACCGGCGCTACCGGGAGCTCGGCGGCGTCCTGCAGCACGTCCTCGACGCCATCCGCATGGTGTACGAGCGCGGGTTCTGGCTCGAGCTCGTGACACTCGTGGTCCCCGGCTTCAACGACGACAGTGCCCAGCTTCGCCGGGCCGCAGACTACGTCGCGTCCGTGAGTCCCGAAATCCCGTGGCACGTCACCGCGTTCCACAAGGATTACCGGATGACCGATCCCGATGACACCTCGGCCGAGACGCTCGTGCGCGCGTGCGAAATCGGGGCCGCGGCCGGCCTGAAGTTCATCTACGCCGGCAACTTGCCCGGTCAGGTCGATCGGTGGGAGCACACGTGGTGTCCGGACTGCGGGGAGCTCTTGATCGAGCGCTACGGCTACACGATTCGCCGGCAGGGGATCGCGAGCGACGGCCGCTGCGGCGCGTGCGGCCGGCAGATCCCGGGCGTCTGGTGCTGACCGCGCTGCTCGTGGTGCTGCAGATGGGAGCGGCTCCCCCGGCCCCCGCGGCGCCCGCGCGAGCGCGCTTCGACGCCGCCACGTTCGACGCCCTCGTGCAGGAAGGAATCCGCGCGGGCGCCTATCCCGGTGCCGCGCTCATCATTGGTCGGCGCGACACCGTGCTGTATGCGAAGGGCTATGGGCATTTGACCTGGGCGGCAGCGAGCCCGACCGTCGATCCGGAGAGCACACTCTACGATCTGGCGTCGGTCACGAAAGTCATCGCGACGACGACCGCGCTCATGCTCCTGGTGGAGCGCGGGCAGGTGCGGCTCGATGCCCCCGTCGCGACCTACGTCCCGGCCTTCAACGGTGCGGGGACATCGGCCATCACGGTGCGAGAGCTCTTGACGCACACCTCGGGGCTGCGGGCCGATATTCCGGACGCCGAGCTCAAGGCGATCCCCGACAGCGCGAGCCTCATGGCCCGCGTCCTGCGCGAAACCCCGCGCGTGGCGCCGGGCTCCCGCGTGATCTACAGTGACCTGAACGCCATCCTGCTCGGCGAGGTCGTGCGCCACGCGAGCGGCGAGCCGCTCGACGTCTTCGCGGCCCGCGAGATCTTCGAGCCGCTCGGGCTCCATGAGACCATGTTCCGGCCGCCGGCGAGCTTGCGGCGGCGCATCGCGCCCACCGGCGTGTGGCACGGGCATGCGATCGCCGGCGTGGTGAACGACGGCAGCGCGTTCAAGTTGCGGGGCGTGTCGGGCAACGCGGGGCTGTTTGCGCCGGCGATCGATGTCGCGCACTTCGCGCAGTTCGTCATGCGCGGGGGGACGCGCACGCCCCCCGACGGCAGGCCGCTGCTTCGTACGGAGACCGTCCGGTCGTTCACCTCCAAGGCGACGGCTTTCGGGCCTCGTAGTGAAGCGCGCGCGCTCGGCTGGCAGGCGTTACCGACGGGAGAAAGCGTCTCGAGCGCGGGCACGCTGTTCGGCCAGCACAGCTACGGGCACACCGGCTGGACCGGAACATCGCTGTGGATCGATCCCGATCGCGACCTGTTCGTCGTGCTGCTCACGAACCGTGCGTACGCGCCGCGCGCCCGCAAGCCGTTCACGGTTCTCAAACAGGTCCGCGGCGCCGTCGCCGACGCGGCGGCCCGCGCGTCCGATGCCTCCTGAGCGTCCCACCCTCATCTACGACGGCGAGTGCGGGTTCTGTCGGCAGTGTGTCGACGCCGTTCGCCGCTGGGACCGGGAACATCGGCTCGTGACGATCCCGTTCCAGGATCAGGCCCGCGTGGCCGCGTTCGGTATCCCGCTCCCTGCGCTCGCCGCGGCAATGCATTTGGTTCGTCCGGATGGACGGGTGTTCGCGGGCGCCGACGCGGCGCCAGAGATCCTGCGCCTCCTGCCCGGGAAGCGGTGGCTGGCGTGGGGGTTGTATATCCCGGGCGTATTGCCCGTGGCGCGACGCGTGTACGCTCGCGTCGCGCGCCAGCGCCGGTGCCTGGTGCGTGGGTACGCGGCCAACTAGGTTCGGGGAATGGAGTCGATGGTGAGGAGTGATCGATGACGGCGCCTGTGACGCTCAATGACGACTCGGTCCGCAAGGCGCTCCGGCAGGTAAAGGATCCGGAGCTGGACATGAGCATCATCGATCTCGGCCTCGTGTACGACGTAGAGATCGTCGACGGCGAGGTACGGGTGAAGATGACGCTCACGTCGCCTGGCTGCCCCGCGGGGCCGATGATCACTAATGACGCCTACCGCGTGCTCCGGGCGCTCGAGGGCGTGAAGGACGTGGACATCGAGATCGTCTGGGAGCCTTACTGGACCCCCGAGCGCATGGATCCGAAGGTACGCGCGTTGATGGGACTCTAAGCGAGCGCGCCGAGGAGCGCGTCGCCGAGCGCCTCGACTTGCCAGCGCCGGAGCTCGCCGCCACGGGCGAGCCCGGCGCGATCTTTTGGTAGGGGTTGCGCGCGGGCCACGGCTTCGAGGCTCGAGCGCGCGGCCAGGATGCCCGGATCGAGCCCGAGCTCAGCCGCGACCCGGTTGCGCGCCGCTTTGAGCCGCTCGACGCGTGCCTCGACCGCCGGATCACGGGGCTGACGGGGGGCGCGTTCGACACGGGGCAGCTCGCGCTCGGGCAACGCGAGGGCCCGCTGCACCGCTCCGACCAGGGCGGCGCCGTGCCGGCTCGCCAGGGAGTCGGGAAGCCCCACGATGCCTGGCAGGTCCGGGGCGGCGCGAGGCAGTGCTTTGGCTACGGCGAGGAGCGCGTCATTGCCGATGATCCGGAACGTCGCCCGGTCCTGCTCGGCCGCGACGGACTCCCGCCAGGCGTACAGCTCCCGCAGGGCGGCCAGCTGCCGCGGCGGCAATACCTTTGCCCCTTTGATGCGCAGAAACGCATCCTCCCCTTCGGGAGTGCCGGTCCACCGCAGATCTTCGAGTCTGGTGAACTCTTCCTCCGCCCAGGCCAGCCGGCCGAGCGCCAGGAGACGCCCCCGCAGCGCCTCGCGTAGCGCGGGCAGGTGCTCCGTGTCGGCCGCGGCGTACGCGAGCATCGGCGCGGGCAGCGGGCGCCGCGACCAGTCGGCTTTCTGGTGCTCCTTGGCGAGCTTCACCCCGACGTACTTCTCGAGCAACGCCGCCAAACCGACGGCCGGCTCCCCCGCGAGCTGCGCCGCGATCCGGGTGTCGAACAGCCGGCGCGCCCGGAATCCGTAATCGCGATCGAGCGTCCGCAGGTCGTAGTCGGCGTCGTGGAAGATTTTCTCGACGGCGGCGTTCCCGAGGAGCGTGCCTACGGGGGAGAGATCCGCCAGCGCGAGCGGATCGATGATCTCGGTACGGGTCGGGCTGGAGAGCTGAATCAGGAAGATCCGATCGCGATAGCGGTGGAAGCTGGCCGCTTCCGTGTCGGCCGCGACGCGCGGCTCCTTGGACAGGGCCGCGATCGCGTCGGCGAGCGCTTGGGGCGTCTTGATGTAATTCACTCTTCCTTGCCGAGCTGTTCGAAACCCGCGGCGATCTCCTCGAGCGCCTTGGCCAGGGTCTTGTAGAATTCGGGGTCGGCCGGCTGGGGTGCGCCTCCCAGCGGATCGCCGGCGCATTTACGGGCGGCGCGCGCGGCATGACGGACATAATCGGTAGAAACCCGCATCGTTTTCCTCGGGATCGGGGTGTCGGTGGCTGATCCGGTGCAGCTGATCCAAAAGATACGCGCGGCGCTCGAGCCCCGGAGCCTGGGCGAGTGGCCCACGCCGCTCGAGCACGCACCGGCGCTCGCCGCCGCGGTGGGAGGAGGCCTGGCGGAGCTCGCGCTCAAGCGTGAAGACCGCTCGTCCGCCCGATACGGCGGGAACAAAGTTCGTGCGCTCGAGTTTCTCTTCGCCGGCATGCCGGCAGGCACCGTGTTCGTGACCGTGGGCGGCACCGGCTCCACGCATTGCCTCGCAACCGCCGTGCATGCCGCCGCGGTGGGGTGTCGCGCGGCGATCGGGCATTTCCCCCAACCCGATACGGCGGAGAGCCGCGCGGTAGCCGCCGCCACCGCCGCGCACGCGGCCTTCGTGGTACAGGCGCGCGCCCGCGTGACGCTGCCCCTGGCGGTGGTCGAAGCGTGGCGCCGGGCGCGCTCGCTCGGGCCCCGTCGCTGGATCCCCGGCGGCGGCGCGCATCCGCGGGCCGTCGTGGGTCACCTGATTGCCGGCCTCGAGCTCGCGGATCAGGTGGATCAACCGCCGGACGCGATTGTCCTGCCCTTCGGCACGGGCGGGACCACGGCGGGCCTCGCACTCGCCGTGGCGACGCTCGGTTGGCCGACCCGTGTGGTGGCCGTGCGCGTGGCGCCCGCGATCGTGGCGAATCGGTGGCGGTGTATGAGGCTCGCTCTCGGCGCTCAACGCATCCTCGAACGCCACGGGGTACCGATCCCCGCTCCCCGCTCCCCAGAGATCGTGGACGGGGTCGGCCGCGGGTACGGCTGGCCGACGCCCGATGGGGAGTCCGCGCAGCTGGTTGCCGCCGAGCACAGCATCACACTCGATCCCACGTACGGCGCCAAAGCCTTTGCAGTGCTCTTGCGACGTGCCGCGGGTAACGTGCAACGGGCTGTGTTCTGGCATACGTTTGCCGTCCCAGGTCCCACGCTGGAGCCCGCGGCTTGACGCCTTTCCCGCCGGTCGAGGTGACGGTCTACCCGTACGACTGTGACGCGTTCGGCCATCTGAATCAGGCGGCCATGCTCACGCTGCTCGAGCGCGCGCGTTGGGATGCCCTGGCGCGCGGGCCCGGGATGGATCTGTTCGCCCGCAACGGCGTCTGGCCCGTGGTGCGCAAGACCACCATCGAATACCAGGGGCCCGCCTACGCGCGTGACGTGCTCCGAGTCGAGACTGTCGTCGTACACCGCGGCACGACCAGCATGACGCTGCGCCACGTAGTACGCCGGATCTCCGATGAGGTGCAGGTGGCGGAGGCCGAGATGGTCTTCGTCTGCGTCGATCGGCTCGGCCGCGCGACGCCCCTCGCGGACGAGATCGCGCGGTATCTCGGTCCTCCTCCGCCTCGACCCGGCGCTGGGCACCAGCCGCTCCGCGTGTCCGTGGGAGATGCCGAGCTGGCCGTGGAGGTCCGCGGCGAGGGCCTGCCGGTGGTGTTCGTGCACGGCTTTCCCTTCGACCGTACCATGTGGCGGCACCAGCTCGCGGCGCTCTCTCGCGTCCGGCGCATCGCGTTTGACCTGCGGGGTGTGGGCGGATCGGGAGCGCCGCCCACGGTCGACGGGTACTCGCTCGGGCGTTACGCGGACGACGTGATCGCCGTGCTGGACGCAGTCGGCGTCCGTGACGCCGTGCTCTGTGGACTGTCCATGGGTGGCTACGTGATCTTCGAGCTGTTGCGACGGCATCCGGATCGGATCAAAGCGCTGATCTTGGCGGATACCAAGGTCGAGCCGGATTCCAGGGAGGGGAAGCGCGACCGGGATCAACTCATCGCGGCGGTCGAGCAGCAAGGCGCCGATGCCTTGACCGATCGGCTGCTCCCTCGCCTGCTCGCCCCGGCGACTCAGGCCACCCAGCCCGAGGTCGCGGAACAGGTTCGGGAGATGGCGCGGCGCTGGTCCGTGCCGGCCCTTATCGGTGCGCTACGTACGCTGCGGGATCGGCCCGACTCGTCAGACACGCTGCGGTCGGTGCGTGTGCCCACGCTGGTGTTGGTGGGCGACGACGACGCGATCGCGCCCCCGGCCACGGCGCTGTCGATGGCGACGCTCGTTCCGAACGCTCAATACCATGTCGTGCCGGCGGCCGGTCACCTGGCGCCACTCGAGCAGCCGCTCGCCACCAGCCGCCTGGTGGCGGATTTCCTCCGCGCGATCCCCTGAAAACAAGCACCCCCAGTGAGCGGAGGGCGTCAGCTACGATCCCTTACGCTGGGGTTTGCCGGGTGGGGTCGCACTCTGAAAGACGTCCCGATTCTTGGCGATGAACGACTTCCACTGAGGCGGCGTGTCTTCCTCGGGGAAGATCGCGGTCACCGGGCACTCCGGCTCGCAGGCACCGCAATCGATGCACTCATCCGGGTGGATGTAGAGCTGGTCCTCTCCTTCGTAGATGCAGTCCACGGGACAGACATCCACGCAGGAGCGATCCTTCAGGTTGATGCACGGCTCGGCGATGATGTACGTCATGTAATCGCAAACATAGAATCGGTGACACGCGAGTCAAGTCCTGCACCTGGCGCCACTTGTCTTTATCGAATCGCGCCCGGGACAGCGATCCTGGTCAGCGCCGCCAGCACCACGACGAGCGAAAGATACTCGAGGAGCATGGGCTGGTCGGCTTCATCGGGCGCCGTGCTGAAGCCGGCGCTCGCCGCAGCGGCGAGGGCGATCAGAAGCAGAAGGCCCTCGTGGGTCACGACGTAAATCGACGCCGCGACCGCGGCGGCGAGCCAGCGATGGACGCGAGTCAGCGCGCGGAAGCCACGGCCCCCGTCGAGCTGCCACACGGGAAGCAGGTTGAACAGGTTCACCCACGCGCCGAAATGTCCGATCGCTCCCCACACGCCGATGCGTGTCGCAAAGTAGACGCCGTACGCCGCAGCCGCGGCGCCCAGTCCCCAGAGCGGCCCGGCAAGGCCGACCCGCGCGTCTTCCCGAGGCGTCGCCGGATATTGCTTGAGACGGATCACGGCGCCGAGGCCGGGGATGAACATCGGCGCCGTCGCCTTGATGCCGTAGCGCTGGAGCGCCTGCACGTGCCCCATCTCATGCACATAAATGGAAAGCACGATGCCGATCGCGAACTTCCAACCCCACAAGGTCCAATACACGCCGGCGGACAGGAGCATGCTGAACAGCGTGCCGGCTTTGGTGAGTCCGAACAGCAGCAACTTGGCTTTCGTGAGGAGGAACACGATCGCGAACTTGAATTTCGCGAGCAGCGCGCCGAGCGCGCCGAGTCCGGCCGCACCCTTACCCCACCGCGAGGTCGGCTTCGCACCGGCCGGCTGGTTTTCGACGGCCCGGCTCAGCGCAACGATGCGGGCCGCGACCGCCTGGTGCTGGGTCGAGTCTCTGGGAAGCAGATCGAGCGCCTGGCGCCAGGCGCCCAGGGCGGCGCTCGCGTCTCCAGCGTGGCCGGCACGTTCCGCTTCGGCAGCCAGGCGCTTGAGCTCGTCGGCATGGACGAGGCGCTGGCAGGACGGGCACGCGAGCAGGGCCGACGCGATCTCGGTGCCGCACTGCGGGCAGGCGGTCGTCGTCTGCCCGCGCGACGCGTCACTCATGACCGGGCGTTACGCCGCGGCGGGCGACGCGGAGGCCTGGTACGGTCCGTTGACCCGCAGCGCACCGCCTCGGTTGAGCTTCCATGCCTCGTAGAGGGCGATACCCGCGATGACGAAATGGAGCGGGCTGGATACGCCGATCAGGATCGGAGCGGCATAAGCGAGCGCCAACAGCACGGTGAACCCGAGAGCGAACGCGAGGGGACCGGGATGGGCCCTCTTCGGTCCGCCCGTGCTGTCGGGGACGACGCTCCCGGCGGTCACCCCGGCGGTGGCAGCGAACGGAGCGGCGCTGGCCTGCAGGGAGTCTGCTCGGGCACGGAACTGCTTGGTCATTTCGCGCGCGATCAGCGACGAATCCGTGGCGACGACCGCGCTATAGGTCAGGAACATCGCGAGCAGCTGGTAACGCCACCCGCCACGACCGTTCGATCCCTTGCGTACGGCGCCGCCAACGAGGAGCCCGACCACGATCGCCACGAGCCCGAATTCGTATCCGGTCAGCGCCTCGATTCCGAAGTAGAGGCCGGCCCCGACGGCTGCGGCGGCCGCGCCGAGACCGAGCGCTTTGGCGAATCGTGAGCCCGGCGATCCTTTGTTCCACGTCGCCAGGATCTGCCCGCGACACCGCTGGCAGGTCACGTGCCCGTTGATCTCGTAATAAGTCGAGGCAATCGGCTGCTTGCAGAGCGCGCAGCTTGCGCCCCCGCCCGGGGCAGCGCGCTCGGCTCGGTCGAACTGCAGACCGGAGTCGCTCACGGGGTCCTCCTCACGAACCAGATGGGCTAGGGCGCGGCCCTATGGTTAGGAGTCCCGCGCCGCTGCGCAATGAAACGCGACACACGAAGGCCTGCGGCAGGCGCACGAAGGCAATTTGGGATACTGATCGGTATCTCAACTCGACTCGGGTATGCGTTTCTTGCGCCGTAAGATTCTATAGGGTATCGTAGATACTAATGGGTATCATTCGGCAGAGGCGAAAGGCAGAAACAAGAGCCATGCTCCTTGGGGCCGGTTTAGCGGTCTTCGCGGAGCGGGGAATAGAGCTGGCAACGCTGGATGAAGTCGCCGAGGCTGCTGGGTTTACGAAGGGCGCCATATATCGGCAATTCCCGTCAAAGGGAGCCTTTCTCCTGGCTCTCTTCGAGCAGTACGCCGCCGTCGCCAGGGCGGGTGCAGGGGCGCGGCAGGCCTCCTGGTTCATCCCGCTGACCCTGCAATTCGCTGCGCACGCTATGCGCGATCCGCTCCTCAAGCGCCGGTTCGCCCTCGTGCTCACCGAGGCACCTGACGGGAGCGCGGCCGAGGGGCAGCTCTTGAAGGCCCTCGCCCGCGTGCTGCCTCCCCTGCCCCTACCCCCGGCGCCCGCACCTGCGGGCAAGCGTCCCGAAGCGCCGTGAAAGCCCTCACGTTCTGGCTGCCGCTCCTGCTTCTCCCCTATTGGCTCGGCCCCATCGTGGTGTGGTTGACCCAGCGGTGGAGCGTGCGTCCCGACTACGAGCCGTTCGACCCCATCCGTCACCGGTTCGACGCGGATCTCATCACGGGGTTTGAGCGGAGTCGGGACACCCTAGTGGCGGACGGCTTCGCCAGCGTGGCGGACTTCGTGTTTCCGCAGCGCCGCGTGCGCACCCGCGTGGGACTGTTCGTCGATCGCGCCAAGGGCGATCTCGCGCTCGCGGTCGCGATGCAGTCCACAGCTTCGGCCAGGATAGCGGCCTGCTACGTGGAGTTCCCGGCAAGATTCCGGGATGGCCGCAGCGTGTCGGTGAAGAACAGCTCCCAGGTCGGAGCGTTTCGCTCCCCGTCGCTCCGCACGGTCGTACAGTTTCCCGACGTTCGCGATCCGGTCCGCCTGCGCCGGGTGCAGGCCGCTTTCCTGCAACGCTATTTCACGACTGCGGAGCGCGTGCCGTTCGAGCACGAGGACGACCCGGCGCGGTTTCTCGTCGAGGGGATGGTGCGGGAGCTGTCCGAGCAAGTCGAGGCCGGGACGTGGTGGCGTGACGACGTCGCGCAAGTGTTTCGCCCGACGTTTCGCGGGGCGTGGCTCGCCACCTGGAGGCTGCTGCCTCCCTTCGTCACCATTCGGCGCGTGCGGATCCGCCGCCGCGCGGCGGCGCTCCTCACGGAGCTGGGGCTGGACGGTGTCGACGCGCACCCGATTCCCTCGCCTCGCCGGCGTCCTTCCTTCTCGTGGTCCGCGTTCATCCTCGCCGCCGCGCTGCTTTTCTACGTCGGAGGTCCGCTGCTCACGTCGTGCCCGCCGTTCCCGTCGAGCGATCGAGTCACGATTCCCGCCGACTTCGTGGTCCCCGCGGATTTCCCGGGTGCGGTGCGCGCGCTCGAGCGTCTCGCGGGCTCGGCGGCTTCGCCGCTGACCGGCATCGACACACTCGGCCGGGTAGTTCCGACACCCGGCTTCGCCGTCGGCGTGCGCGCGGCTCGGTCGGAGGGATTGGTCGCCGGGGCGCAGCAACGATTTCTCGATCGCGGGTTCTATCTGTTCCGCTCCGAGCAGCACTTCGGAATCAAAAACGCGCCCGATCGGGTCGCGCTGTTCCCACGCGCCGATCCGTTCGAGATCCTGCGACTCATGGGCACCAACGGCGCGAACTACGGCATCGGGTCCGACAGCATCGTCGCGTGGTTGCGGGCGCTGGGGCGCGACCAGCCGTTCGTCTTGACCGGGATCGGCTTCGATTGGGTCGAGGGTCGGTTCACGACAGACCTTCGCGACCCGGCGGCGCTGGCCCGCCGCTTTTACTCGTTCTGTCCCGACATCGTGGACCAGGGTACCGAGACCATCGCGGCGCTCGTAGACGAACTGCGGCGCTCGCGCCACCTCTACTGCTGGTGGGACTGATGCCGAAACTTTTGGTTGACCTGAGTCACGAGATCGAGCACGGCATGGTCACCTACCCCGGTCTTCCGGCGCCCGCGATCAGCGACTGGCTCGCTCGCAGCGCCTCCACTACGAGGTACGCGCCGGGAACGACGTTCCAGATGGGCAAGATCGACATGCTCGCGAACACGGGTACGTACATCGACGCTCCGTTCCATCGGTACGAGGGCGGAGCCGATATCGCCGGGTACGCGCTTGCGGCAGTCGCCGCGCTTCCGGGCCTCGTCGTGCGCGCGACGCAGCGCGAGGGCCGGGCGCTCGATGCCGATGTCTTCAGCGGCCCCGATGTCCGGGGTAACGCCGTGCTGATACACACGGGATGGGACGCGCATTGGCGCACCGACCGTTACGGGACCGGTCATCCGTTCATCACCCGCGCCGCCGCGGAGCTGCTCGTGACGGCGCGCGCGGCGCTCGTCGGGATCGATTCGCTCAACATCGACGACTCGGCGGACGGCACCCGGCCCGCGCACTCCCTCCTGCTTGGTGCCGGAATCCCGATCGTCGAGCACCTGTGCCACCTGGGAGACCTGCCGGACCAGGGGTTCCGGTTTTTCGCTGTTCCACCGCGGGTGCGTGGCATCGGCAGCTTTCCGGTGCGCGCCTTTGCCCTGATGAACGAATGACACCAAGCGTACAGTAATACGACAGTCATATGGACATAGCACGAGGGCCCGGCATTTCCGGGCCCTCGAACTGTCACTACCCACCGCGACCTACGGGAAGTTCGGGTTGTTCTGCTTCTCCACGTCCGGCAGCGGAAGGCATACCTGCGTGCCGTAGGTTCCCCCCCCCGGGTATGCCGTGCCCGCTGGCGGGTTCAGCGCCGCTTTGAACCGAATGGCATCCCCCAGGTGCTGCCCTTCCAGGAAGAATTCGCGGCGTCGCTGGTCGTACAGCGCGGCCGCCACCGTCGCGGAATCGACGCTGGTGATGGCCGTGTCGCCGCCTCGAGCGCGGAAGTTGCTGATGATGCTGTCGGCCCCCGCGAAGTCAGCGACCGCGAGATCCGCCTCGGCGATGATGAGGCGGGCCTCGTCCCCGGACGCGAGTCGGATCGCGCTCGAGGCGCTCTGGTACTTCAATTGCTCGTACAGGGGTACACCCGTGACGCTCACGCTGTCCGGCCGCCGAAAGACGAACGGGACCCTCGGATCCGTCATGGTGATGTAGGGCGCACCCAGCGACGTGTTGGTGCTGGTGACGCTGTTCTCCTGCCAGACCCGATTGTTGCGGCGCGAGTTGATCGACGACGCCGTCACTAGTTTCGCGAACGCGGGCGTGACGAGCTGCGCGTCCGTCTTGGCGGCCGCCAATAGCCCCAGGCCGACGTATGCCCGCGCCCGGCCGACCAGCGCCATGTTCACCACGCCCGTCTGGCCCGTCGCGGTCGCCGATGTGATGGCATTACTGAACGTCGCCACGGCGAGCTTGAACACGCTGTCGCGCTGGATCTCGCCGCCGAAAACGGTCTGGCGGTTGGCGTCCAGCGTCGAAATCACCATCGTGCAGAAGCCTTCGCCGAGCATTACCAGGCTATACCCCTCATACGCCTGCAGCGTGGCGATCAGCGTATCTCGGCCGGGCACCTGCGTGGTGGTCCATCCCTGCAAGAGGGAGAGGACGTTCAAAGTCGAAAACCGTGCTGTTTGCAGCGGTGAGTAGACCCCGAGGGCGATGCACGTGTTCACCGCGTAGCGGCGATCACTCGACGCCATCGTCCGACGGTCATACGGGAACCGATCGGCGGTCTGGGTCGCGTCCAGCAGCTCATCGGTGATCAGCCCGCCCATCACGGCGTACGACCCGGCGGCACATTCGAAGTCGGCAATCGCGCCGTTCACGAGGAGCTGCGCGTTCGCGGGGACTTCCAGGATGCTCGCCGGCACGGTGCTCGGGTTCTGGACCTCCAGGGCGTTGTCGAACAGGCCGCACGCCGTCGTCGAGAGCAGCCCGAGGATTAGCATCGCGGAATATTTCATCGGTCGCTCTCCTCAGTAGCTCAGGTTGACGGTGAAAATCCATTGCTCGAGCTGCGGCAGATCGGCCTGTTCCCACGCGCTGAAGTTCCCGCCCCGGGTGCCGCCGAGGAACATCGCCTCGGGCTCGAGACCCGGATAACTCGTCCACGTGAAGAGGTTGCGGCCTGTGAGGGACACGATCGCCCGGCTCGCCCCGATCTTCTCCACCCACTCCTCCGGCAGGGTGTAGGAGGCGGTCAGTTGACGCAGCTTCATGAACTTCGCGTCGTTGATGTAGAAGTCGGGTATGCCGCCGGTCTGAATCTCGGCGACGGTGATCGGGTTGCCTTGAAGCGGCCGGAAGTTCTCGAGGCACCGGATGAAAATGGTGCAGCGCACCCGAGTGTTGCCGTCGAGCTTCTTGTAGCCGGTCTTGAAGTCGAAGAGGCCGTCCACGCGCAGCCGGTTCCACAGGGTGACGGACGGGCCGAACGCACCTTCCACGTTGGGGATCGTCCGGCCGAGGTACACGACGGGCGCGCTGCTGCAGGCGACGCCACCGCCGTTCCCGTCGTCGCACAGCACGTTGATGGCGTTCCCCGCACCATCCAGCTGGGCGCTCACCACCCGCTTCGCGAACCACGACCCGACCGGGTACCCAACCTTGTGGAGCAGGAACGTTCCGGGCGACACGGATGTCACGCCGGGCAGGAGGCTCTCGATCTTGTTGTTGTTCGTGGCCAAGTTGAACGTCAGGTCGACGGTGACCGGGCCCCGCGAATACGGCCGCCCGTGTGCCAGGAGCTCGATCCCTTGGTTGAGCACTGCCCCGGCGTTGAAGTACTGTTGGCCCGAAAAGCCGATGGACGGCGCGATGTCGCGCTGTAGGATCTCGTCCGTGGTCCGCTTACGGTAGTACGTGAATTCCAGGCCGACGCGGTCGTTCCAGAGCCCGACGTCGAATCCCAGCTCGAACTCCTTGCCGCGCTCCGGTCCGAGGGCCGCATTCCCGATGTTCTGGGGCGTCACCGCGGTGACGTCGCCCGGGCCGGTCGCGGGTGCGTAGGTGCGAACCGCCGCATTGTAGGGTGGCGCCCGCCCTGACTCGCCGTACGCCGCGCGCAGGCGCAGCTGGTTCACGAACGACCACGACCAGAACGACTCGTCGCTCATCACCCAGCTCACGCTCGCCTTCGGGTAGTAGACGCGATTGAAGTTCACGCCGAACGTGCTCTGATCGTCCGAACGGAGGCCCGCCGTGACGAACACCCGGTCCCGCCAGGCGATCTGCTCCTGCCCATAGGCGCCGATGCTCTTCGTCTCCTCGAGCCCGCCGGCGTTACTGCGCGGCCCCGTGGTCGCATCGATCGACGACAACCCCGGCGCCGGAAAGAACTGCCCGTCGGCGAAGGCCGTGTCGATGAGGGTGTGGTAGAACTGGAGCCCCGCGGAGGAGCTCGACCTGAGCGTCGGAGACAGGTCGAAGGTAGCCGTCGCGGCGTAGTCGACCGTCGTATTGTCCACCGCGCGGTTGGTCCGGGCGATGTACCCCAGCGCGTCCGAGCCGAAGAAAATCTGCAACGAGTCGATGAGCGGCTGGTACAGCTGGTTCAGCTCACGTGTGCGATCCACGCCGAACGTGAGCCGGTGCGTGAACCACTTGACCGGGCGATGCTGCAGCTGCACGCTGCCGGTGAAGCGGTCCAGGCTTTGGGAGAAGTGGTACTCCTGGTCGTAGGCGACCGGGAGGCCACTGTGGAATCCCTTGCGGAACGTGCCCAGGTTGAGCGGGTTCATGAACACCGTCGTGAACATCCGACCGCCACAGCCCGCTTCGCAGCTCAGGTCGGTTGGCCCGCTGATATAGCCCATGTTCGCCGAGATCGTCACCTTGTCGCTGGGCGTGACGGTGACGTTGGCGCGGCCGTTCGTATGGCGGAAATCGTTGCTCGGCTCGGCGCCGCCCTGCAGCTCGGTGCCCCCCGCCACGAAATACTTCACCGTATTCGACCCGCCGCTCACGCTCGCCTGGTACTCCGAGATGTGGCCGGTCCGGAAAATGTCTCCCACCTGAGCTTCCAGGTCCCTGAGGTTGATCGAGAGGAGGTTCCCCGCGGTGTCCACCTGGTAATTGGTGGGGAAGCGTCCTTCGGGATTCGCGAAGTAGTCCAGGCCCTGACGCATGATGAAGTTCCAGCGCGCGGGGCCGGAATCACCGTGCTTGGTGATGATTTGAATCACGCCGTTCGACGCCTCGGTGCCGTATAGCGTTGCGGCCGCCGGACCCTTCACGACTTCGATGCTCTCGATCTCGTCCGGGTTGAAGTCGTTGAACCGGGAAATGGAGCTCGACCCGAAGTCCTGATTGGTCGGTCCGGAGGCGAAGTCGGCGTCCACGCGCACGCCGTCCACATACACGAGCGGTTGGCTCGTCAGGGAGAAGCTCGAGGCGCCGCGGATCCGGATCCGGGAGCCGGAGCCGACGGCGCCCGTCGCGGGCTGGATCAGCACGCCTGCCGCGCGGCCGTTCAGCAGGCTCTGGACGTCGTTCACCGGGGTGGTCTGAGTGATGCTGGCAGCGTCGATGAGGGAGACCGCGTTCCCGATCTGGCGCCGCTCGGTAGCGGCGGGCGTGCCCGTCACGACGATCCGCGACAGGTCGAGCGCTCGCTGCTCCAGCGTGACCCTGACGTTGGTGTCGCCCACCGTGACCGTGTCCTCGGCGGGCCGGTACCCGATGGTGCGGACCTGGAGGACCGCGCTCGTTCCTGGGACGTCCACGAAACGAAAGCGACCGGCGGGGTCGGTGACCGCGCGGAGCGCCGTACCGGCGACGGTGACCACCGCGCTCGGAACGGCCTCACCTGTCGTGCGGTTCGTGACGGTGCCGGCGATCGGACCGGCCTGTGCTGCGACCCACCGCGGCGGGACAGCAAGGACGAAGAAAAAACCGGCCACGACTGGAGAGAATCGCATGCCGCCTCCGAGATGTGAGGAGGCAGCCTATTCTACCGGCGCACCTCGCCGGCGCAAGTAGAAATTTCCTTAGTCCGCGGGGACCGCGTCCCGCGTGCCGAGCTTCCGCTCGATCTCCCGCGTGATGTGCATCGAGCAGAACTTCGGCCCGCACATCGCGCAGAACTCCGCGCTCTTGAAGTATTCGGCCGGCAGCGACTCGTCGTGTAGCTCGCGCGCCCGGGCGGGGTCGAGCGACAAGCGGAACTGCTCGTTCCAGTCGAACGCGTAGCGCGCGCGCGACAGGGCGTCGTCACGGTCCCGGGCTCCCGACCGCCCGCGCGCCACGTCGGCCGCGTGCGCGGCGATCTTGTAGGCGATCACGCCCTCCCGCACTTCCTCGGCGTTCGGCAGACCCAGGTGCTCCTTGCGCGTCACGTAGCACAGCATGTCCGCCCCGTACCATCCGATCATGGCCGCGCCGATCGCCGATGTGATGTGGTCGTAACCCGGCGCGATGTCCGTCACGAGCGGCCCGAGCGTGTAGAAGGGTGCTTCATGACAAATCTGTTTCTCCTTCTGGACATTCTCCTCGATCAGGTGCATCGGGATGTGGCCCGGCCCCTCGATCATCACCTGCACGTCCTGCGCCCACGCCCGCGTCGTGAGCTCGCCGAGCGTCTCGAGCTCGGCGAATTGCGCGCGGTCGTTCGCGTCGGCGAGCGAGCCGGGCCGGAGCGCGTCGCCGAGGGACAGCGTGACGTCGTACTTTCGGGCGATCTCGAGGATGCGATCGAAATGCGTGTAGAACGGGTTCTGCTGGTTGTGGTGCATCATCCAGTACGCGTGCAGCGAGCCACCCCGCGATACGATCCCGGTCACGCGGCCGAGTGCGAGTCCGACGTACTCGCGGAGAATCCCGCAATGCACCGTCACGTAGTCGACTCCCTGCTGCGCTTGGTGCTCGACCATGTCGAGCAGGTCGTCGGCGGTCAGGTCTTCGACCCGTTTCACATCCGTCACGGCCTGATAGATGGGCACGGTGCCGATCGGCACCGGAGCGGCATCGAGGATCGCCTGGCGGATCGCGTCGATGTCGCCCCCGGTCGAGAGGTCCATCACCGTGTCCGCGCCGTAGTGGACGGCGTGATGCAGCTTTTCGAGCTCCTCGTCGATGTTCGACTCGACCGCCGAGTTGCCGATGTTGGCGTTGATCTTGACGCGCGACACCTTGCCGATCGCCATCGGATCGAGGCGCTTCGCCAGGTGATTCACGTTCGCCGGAATGATGAGTCGCCCCCGGGCGACCTCGGCGCGAATCGTCTCGACCGGGAGCTCTTCCCGGTCGGCGACGCGGCGCATCTGTTCGGTGACCGTACCCTGGCGGGCGAAATACATCTGGGTAACACAGTTCATGAACGAGTCTCCTTGACCGAAACGGGAGCGGGGAGCGGGGAGCGGTACTCGACGGTGCAAACCGCGCTGTGGCTGCGCACCGGAGTGAACCGCTCCCTGCTCCCCGCTCCCTGCATACGTCAATCTAACTTAACCGCGCGCGCCCCTCTCACACCTCTCGCGGCTTGGGCTTCTCGTAACGGTCCTCCGGCTGGTGCAGCTTCTCCCATTCCACGCGAAACGCGAACGGGTCCACCCCGCTCGGGCGATCGAGCGCGAGAATACCGTCCAAATGGTCGATCTCGTGCTGCAACAGCTCGGCCATCGGTCCGTCCGCTTCGATTGTATGCTGTTTGCCCTTCAGGTCCGTGTAGCTCACGGTCACTTTGTGAGCCCGCGTGACCCGGACCAGCAGCTCCGGGAAAGAGAAGCAATCGTCCCAGACCAGAAAATCATCCGGCCCGACATCCGTGATCTCGGGGTTGATCATGGTCCAGCGCTGCTTGTCCATCTGGACGAACACGATCCGGACCGGAGCGCCGATCTGCGGTGCAGCGAGCGCCCGGCCCATCTTGTACTTCTTCCTCGCGACGGCAAGCGAGTCCCGCAAATCGTCCGCGACAAGGCGCGTCGCGGCCGACTTCGGGTTCTGGACCCGCTCGCAGCGGACCCGCAGGATCGGATCGCCCAGCTGGCGAATGTGACGTACGGCCATGGGCCGCCAATTTGGGGGTTTGGCGGCGGCGTGCAACTCGCGGTAACGTAGCGGTATGAGTGTCGCCGGCGTGGTGCTCGCGGCGGGGGCCTCCGAGCGGATGGGTAGGTCCAAGGCGCTGCTGGACTTCCGGGGGGTGCCCTTCGTGGTCCGGATCCTCGAAGCCCTGGAAGCGCTCGACATGAAACCCCGCCTGGTCGTGCTCGGCCCCGACGCCCCCCGCATCCGGCCGTCCCTGGCCACCCACGAGTGCGTGATCGTCGAGCAGGCCGATGTCGGCGCGGGCGAGATTGGCTCGCTCCGAGCCGCGCTCGCCACGCTCGAGCCGGTCCGCCCCTCTGCCGTCCTGGCGTGGCCGGTGGACCTACCCCACGTCCGGGTCGGCACCATCGAACGTCTCCTCGAGCGCTACCGCCTCTCTCCCGCCCCGGCCGTAGTCCCTTCCTTCGCCGAGCGGCGCGGCCATCCGGTGCTCTGGGACCGGACCCTCTTCGCCGAGCTGTCCGAGAGCCCTGCCGCAACCCGCCACGGGCCGCGGGCGGTGCTGTTGGCGCACGAGTCGGAGCTCGCCACGGTGCCCGTAGACGATCCGGCTGTGATCGACGATCTGAACACGCCGGAGGACTACGAGAGGCTGGTGAGAGAGGTGAATCGAGATATTTACTGAAAGGTGTCCGGTTTCCGGTGTCTGGTGTCCGTAGGGAATCCCAGACACCTGACACCGGGCACCGGACACCGGTATTTGACAATCCCGAGTAATTCCCTTAGGATTCGGTTTCGCCATGGCAACTTCATTGCAACTTCTGACACACAAAGGACTTCGGGACTCTCAATGAGCAGCGGCATCGAAGCCCAGGTCCTCCAGCCGTACAAATACGGCTTCGTCACCGACATCGAGGCGGAAGTCGTTCCGCCCGGGTTGAACGAAGACGTCATCCGGCTCATTTCGGAGAAGAAGGGCGAGCCGGCCTGGATGCTCGAATGGCGCCTCCGGGCCTATCGCAACTGGCTGAAAATGCCTGAGCCGCACTGGGCGAACGTGCGGTATGGACCGGTCGACTACCAAGCGATCAGCTATTACGCGGCTCCCAAGCGGCTGCCCAAGCTGGACAGCCTCGATCAGGTGGACCCCAAGCTGCTCGAGACGTTCGAGAAGCTCGGCATCCCGATCGAGGAGCGGAAGCGGCTGGCGGGCGTGGCGGTCGATGCCGTGTTCGACTCCGTGTCGGTCGCCACCACGTTTCGTGAGGAGCTCAAGAAGCACGGCGTGATCTTCTGCGCCATCTCGGAGGCGATCCGCGAATACCCCGAGCTGGTCCAGGAGTACCTCGGCTCCGTGGTGCCCTACAACGACAACTTTTTCGCCGCGCTCAACTCGGCGGTGTTCACGGACGGCTCGTTCGTCTACGTGCCGAAGGGGGTGCGCTGCCCGCTCGAGCTGTCGACCTACTTCCGGATCAACGCCGAATCGACCGGGCAGTTCGAGCGCACCCTGATCATCGCCGAAGAGGGGAGCTACGTGAGCTACCTCGAGGGGTGCTCGGCCCCGGTGCGCGACCAAAACCAGCTGCACGCGGCGGTAGTAGAGCTCGTGGCGCTGGACCACGCGACCATCAAGTACTCGACCATCCAGAACTGGTACCCGGGCGACGAGGAAGGCCGTGGCGGGATCTACAACTTCGTCACGAAGCGCGGCGCCTGTCGCGGCCGGGCGTCGAAGATCTCCTGGACACAGGTCGAGACCGGCTCGGCCATCACCTGGAAGTATCCGGGGTGCATCCTCCAGGGTGACGATTCGATCGGCGAGTTCTACTCGGTGGCGGTGACGAACAATCGGCAGCAGGCGGACACCGGCACCAAGATGATCCACATGGGCAAGAACACCCGCTCCACCATCGTGTCGAAGGGCATCTCGGCGGGTCGCGGTCAGAACACGTATCGCGGCCTCGTGAAGATCCTCAAGGGCGCGGAGTCCGCCCGGAACTACTCGCAGTGCGATTCGATGTTGATCGGCGACAAGTGCGGCGCGCACACGTTCCCGTACATCGACGTGCGCAACAGCACCGCCATCATGGAGCACGAGGCGTCCACGTCGAAGATCGGGGAGGATCAGATCTTCTACGCGAAGCAGCGTGGGATCTCCGCGGAGGATGCCGTGTCGATGATCGTGAACGGTTTCTGCAAGGAAGTCTTCAAAGAGCTGCCGATGGAGTTCGCGGTCGAGGCGCAACGGCTGCTCGGCATCAGTCTCGAAGGGAGTGTCGGGTGACAGGACGCGGGAAACGGGAAACGGGAAAGGTGCTCCTCGAGGTCAAGGATCTTCACGCCACCGTCGAAGGCAAAGAGATCCTCAAGGGCGTCGACCTGACAGTGCGCGCCGGTGAGGTGCACGCGATCATGGGACCGAACGGATCCGGGAAGAGCACCCTGGCGCAGGTGCTCGCCGGGCATCCGGCCTATACCGTCACCGCGGGCCACGCGCTGTACGAGGGCAAGGACCTGCTCTCGATGGCTCCCGAGGCGCGCGCGCGCGAGGGGGTGTTCCTCGCGTTCCAGTACCCCGTGGCGATCCGCGGCATCACGAACGCCTACTTCCTGCGCGCCGCGGTGAACGCGATGCGCAAGCACAAGGGCGTCGAGGAGCTGGGGCCGGTCGAATTCATGGACGCGCTCGAGGAGAAGCTGAAGGTGATCGGCTGGGACTCGAGCTACCTGAGCCGGCCGGTGAACGAAGGCTTCTCGGGAGGAGAGAAGAAGCGCAACGAGATTCTCCAGCTCGCGGTGCTCGACCCCAAGCTCGCGATCTTGGACGAGACCGATTCCGGGCTCGACATCGACGCGGTCAAGACGGTGGCGCAGACCGTCGACAAGCTGCGCCGGCCCGACAATGCCACCGTCCTCGTCACGCATTACTACCGGATCCTCACGCACATCCAGCCCGATGTGGTGCACGTCCTGGCGGGCGGTCGCATCGTCAAGTCCGGCGGCAAGGAGTTGGCGCTCGAGCTCGAGGAAAAGGGCTACGACTGGCTGCGCGAAGAGGTGGCCGTGGGATGACCGCCGTCGCCAACCGCTATCTCGCGGAGTTCAGGGCGTTCTCGGTTAACGGCGCCGGATCCGCGCCGGCGTGGCTCAAGGAGATCCGCGAAGGCGCGATCGCGCGGTTCGTCGAGCTGGGCTTCCCCACCATGAAGCAGGAGGAGTGGCGCTTCACCAGCGTCGCGCCGATCGCGGACGCCGCGTTCACGCTCGCGCATACGCCCCGCTCCCCGCTCCCTGCTCCCGCAGACATCGAGCAGTTGTGCATCGGTGCGGGCCCGCGGGTCGTCTCTGTCGACGGCCGCTACGTTGCGGAGCTATCCACGGCAACGGACTTGCCTCGAGGGGTCCGCATCGGGAGTCTCGCCGCTGCGCTGGCGTCGGGGTCGGGCTCCGTAGGAGATGCAGTGCGAGCCCACCTCGCACGTCATGCGCCCTGGCAGCAGAGTCCGTTCACGGCGCTCAATACCGCCTTCCTCGCGGATGGAGCGTTCGTGCACGTGTCCGCCGGTGTGGTGCTCGATCGGCCACTCGAGGTGGTCTACGTGGCGACGGGCGGGGGTAACGCCGGCGGGCCTGGCCCGACCGTCTCACACCCGCGAACCTTGATCGTTCTCGACTCCAACGCGCAGGCCACCGTCGTCGAGAGCTACGCCGCCTTCGCCGGCGGCGTGTACTGGACGAACGCCGTCACAGAAGCCGTCGTGGGAAACGGAGCGCGTCTCGAGCTGTTCCGGGTGCAGCGCGAAGGTCCGAAAGGCATCCAGGTCGCGACGACACATTCACGACAGGAACGCGACAGTTATCTAGCACTCCATCTCGTTTCGGTGGGTGCGGCGCTCGCCCGGCATGACGTCACCACCGTCCTCGACGGCGCCGGCGCCGAGCTAATTCTCAACGGCCTGTACCTCTTGGGCGGCGCGCAGCACACGGATCACCACACCGTGATCGACCATGCGCAACCGCACTGCGCCAGCCACGAGTTCTTCAACGGCGTGCTAGCTGAGCGGGCGCACGGCGTCTTCAACGGACGCATCATCGTGCGCCCCGGTGCCCAGCGAACGGACTCGAAGCAGACCAACAACAACCTCCTGCTGTCGACCGAAGCGCGCGCCGACAGCCAGCCGCAGCTCGAGATCTACGCGGACGACGTGAAGTGCACGCACGGATCCACGGTCGGTCCGATCGACCAGACCCAGCTGTACTACCTCCGGAGCCGCGGGCTCTCGCCCGAGGCGGCGCGCAGCATCCTCACGTATGGATTCGGTGCGGAGATCCTGGACCGCATGCGGCATCCGGATGTGCGGGCCCGGCTCGATCGGCTGGTGCGAGAGCGGCTGACCTGATGCTCGACTTCGTTCGGATCCGCGCGGACTTCCCGCTCCTGGCACAGCGGGAGAACGGCCACCGGCTGGTCTATCTCGACAACGCAGCGACCACGCAGAAGCCGCAAGCGGTGCTCGACGCAATTATCGAGTACTACCGCACCACCAACGCGAATGTCCATCGCGGGGCGTATGGCCTCGCCATCCGTGCCACCGAGGCGTACGAGGCGGCGCGCGAAACGATCGCGGCGTTCGTCAACGCCTGGAGCCCGGAGGGTGTGGTGTTCACCCGGGGCACGACGGAGGCGATCAACTTGGTGGCCGGGTCCTACGGGCGCGCCGCGCTGGCGGCCGGGGACTCGGTGGTCGTCACTGGGATGGACCACCATTCGAACCTGGTGCCGTGGCAGATCCTGTGTCAGGAGAAGGGCGCCACGCTGCGTATGGTGGACATCACCGAAGACGGACGGATCGACCTCTCCGATTTCGGGCGGGCGCTCGAGCGCCGGCCAAAGATCGTCGCGTTCCCCTACGTCTCGAACGCCCTCGGCACCGTGAATCCGGCGGCCCAGATCGCGAAGCTCGCGCACGCGGTCGGCGCGGTGGTGGTGGTGGATGGCGCGCAGTCGACGCCACACGTGAAAGTCGACCTGCAGGCGCTCGATTGCGACTTCTACGCGCTCTCGGGACACAAGATGCTCGGGCCGATGGGTTCGGGTGCGCTGGTCGCCAAGCCCGACCTGCTCGACGCGATGCCACCGTATCACGGCGGCGGCGAGATGATCTCGCGCGTCTGGGACGACCACTCTACGTACAACAAGATCCCGCACAAGTTCGAGGCGGGCACGCCGAACGTGGAGGGGGCGGTGGGGCTCGCCGCGGCGATCGGCTATCTCGAGCGCATCGGACTCGATCGCATCGCCGAGCACGAGCAGGCGCTCGCGGCGACGGCGATCGAACGCCTCACCCAGATCGAGGGCGTGACCGTGTATGGCCCCCGCCCGGGCGCGGGAAGCCACCGCGCCGGCGTCGTCTCGTTCACGTACGGCGACATCCACCCTCACGACATCGCCACGATTCTCGACCAGGACGGGATCTGCATCCGCGCGGGACACCATTGTACGCAGCCATTGATGCGACGGTTGAACGTCGCCGCGACGGCACGCGCGTCGTTCTATGTGTACAACGGACCCGACGATGTCGACGCCCTCGCCGGTGCGCTGGTCAAGGCCGGAGCCCTCTTTGGATACGTCCCGGCCTGAGCCGCAGCTCACCGCTCTCTACCAGGAGCTGATCCTCGACCACTACCGGCGCCCTCGGAACAAGGGGACGCTCGACGATGCGACCCACTCTGTTTCGCTGAACAATCCCCTCTGCGGGGACGAAATCGACCTGCAGCTCCGAGTCGACCACGACGTCATAAAGGAAGCGCGGTTCGTTGGGCGTGGCTGCTCCATCAGTCAAGCGTCCGCGTCGATGATGACGCAGCTGCTGAAGGAGCGCACGGTTCCTCAGGCGATCGCCCTCGCCGAGCGGATGAGCGCCATGATGCAGGGCGACGACGGTGCCGCCCGTGACAAGGCGCTGGGAGATCTGCGCGCGCTGGCGGGCGTCTCCAAGTTCCCGGTGCGCATCAAGTGCGCGCTCCTTCCGTGGAACGCCTTGACGGACGCGATGAAGGCCGGACGGGGCTAGATTAGCCTCGTCCTGATGACGTCCCCTACCCCGCTCGTCCTCGACCGCGTCAGCAAGCGCTTCGCCGGCCACACCGCCGTCGACCAGCTCTCGCTCTCCGTCCCCACGGGCGTCGTGTACGGCCTGCTCGGCCCGAACGGCGCGGGCAAGACGACCACGATCCGTATGATCATGGACATCCTGCAGCCGGACGACGGCACGGTGCGGTTGTTCGGGCAGCCCTCGGGAGGCCGCGCGCATGCCGAGCGGATCGGTTACCTGCCGGAGGAGCGTGGCCTCTACCGCAAGATGCGGGTGCTCGACGTGCTCGTGTTCTTAGCCGAAATGAAGGGGATGGACCGGCGCCAGGCCCGAGATCGCGCCGGTGAATGGCTCGAGCGGCTGGGCCTCGCGCAGTGGGCTCCCCGCCCCATCGACGAGCTGTCCAAGGGCATGCAGCAGAAAGTGCAGTTCATCTCGACCATCCTGCATGACCCGGACCTGGTCGTCCTCGACGAGCCCTTCTCGGGGCTCGATCCTGTGAACACCCAGACGATGAAGGACATCGTGCTCGACCTGCACCGGCGCGGCAAGACGATCCTGTTCTCGACCCACATCATGGAGCAGGCCGAAAAGCTGTGCGACCAGCTCTGCATCATCGCCCAGGGGCGCAAGCTGGTGGACGGCCCGCTCGGCGAGATCAAGCGTACGCATGGCGGACACCACCTGGTGATCGGGTTTGACGGCAACGCGGGCGGGGCCGCCCGGGTGTTCGCCGACGAGACGCTGGTGAACAAGGTCGACAACTACGGGCAGTACGCGGAGCTCGAGCTCGCGCCGGGCGCCGACGCGCAGCGGATTCTCTCCGAGCTGGTTGCTTCGGGGGCCCGTCTCTCGCGCTTCGAGCTTCAGGAAGCGTCGCTCCACAAGATCTTCATCGATCTGGTCGGTCCGGATGCCCGCAATGCGGAGGGTCGAGAGCCCCGTGCGTAAGATCTGGGCGGTGGTGCGGCGAGAGTTCGTCGAGCGCGTGCGGCGCCGCTGGTTCTGGATCATGGCGCTCGTGGGGCCGCTGTTCTTCGGCGCGGTGTTCGTGCTTCCCAGCGTGCTCGCGCGGGGGGGCGGGGTGAGGCAAATCGTGGTGGTGGATGGCACTGCCGGTCCGTTGGGCCGCCGGATCACCGACTCGCTCAACGCGACCCGCGCCTTTGATGCGGTGGTCGTGCGAGCGGGCGGTCGGGTCCTCGATTCGCTCACGACGGAAGTGGAAGAGAAGCGGCTCAGCGGATTCCTGATCCTGACCGACGCGACGGTCGACTCGGGGAAGGCCGAATACCGCGGGTCGAACGTCTCGGGACTCGCGACCGTCGGAGCGCTCCGGCGCGTCGTCGGGGATGCGGTGAGCGCCGCGCGGCTCGAGCGGGCCGGTGTGGATCCCAGGATCGTGGCGGAGGCGCGCGTCCCCTTGCACCTCGCGACCCATCCGATCGCGCGCGGTGGCGCCACCGCCCAGACCGGCGAGCAATCGTTCTCCCTGGCCTATTTCATGGGAATCATTCTGTACACGGCGATCCTGCTCTACGGCATCAACGTCATGAGCTCGGTGCTCGAGGAGAAGACGACGCGGATCGTCGAGGTGCTGGTCTCTTCCGTACGGCCGTTCGAGCTGATGGTGGGCAAAGTTGTAGGCGTGGGTGCGGTCTCGATCCTCCAGTTCCTGATCTGGGGCGTGGGTGGGCGGTTGCTCCTCGCGCGCCACGGGAGCCCGCTCGCGGGAGGCGACGCCACCAACGGCGAGGAGATCTTCCAGGTCCCGCACGTGAGCGGCGGGACGCTCGCGATCTTCATGGCGTACTTCCTTGGCGGCTTTTTCCTGTACTCGGCCATGTTCGCGGCCGTTGGCGCCATCTCGTCCACAGAGCAGGAGGCGCGGCAGGCCCAGCAGCCGGTGGCGTGGCTGCTCGTGCTGTCGTTCGTCAGCATGTTCGCGCTGCTGAACGATCCGAACTCGACCCTGGCCATCAGCCTGTCGCTCGTGCCGCTCAGCGCACCGATCGCGATGCCAGTGCGGTGGGCGGCGGGGAATATACCGGGATACGAGATCGCGCTGTCGCTCGCGATCCTGGTTGTGTCGATCGTGGGAGTCACCTGGATTGCGGCAAGGATATACAGGGTCGGGATACTGATGACAGGGAAGAGGCCGAGCATTCGGGAGCTCGCTCGATGGGTGAGGGCGTAGAGGCCGAGTCAGGCGCCTACGCGCGACAAGCTAGACGCACAGACGCAGCAGACGCACAGGGGAGAACAGGACGGAACAGTTCAACGGGGGACAGAGATTCTCGTCGACGAATCGCTGATCTTTCTCAAGAGACCGTAGAGGGTTTTGCTCGTCTCCACGGCGAGCGCTTCCAGTCGGCCGAAGACGGCTGGGTCCAGGTATCCCACATCCGCGCGATCTCGAGCGCGGTCTGAACCTCCGCCAGTGACGACCACGCCGTGTCCAAGTAGCGTCGATACTCCCGAGTTCCCCGTCTCGTACTGCCTTCGGCGATGTTTAGAGGAACGGAGTAACACGCTCGACGGAGTTGATCGCCGAGCGCTTCCTGCTCATAGTCGGGGAAACCGCGCGCGGCCTTCACACACTCGACCGCGAGCCGCTGTGCGTGTTGCCATGCCTTGAGCTTCTGATGCAGTGGCATGTGCCAACTTAGGTGATTCGGTCTAAGGGGCCGTACCTGCTTCGCGCGATCCGTACCCGTTTCATGCGATCTCTGTTACCGCCTTCCCTGTTCTCCCCTGTGCGTCTGCTGCGTCTGTGCGTCTAGCCTTTCGTGCGTCTGCTGCGTCTGTGCGTCTAGCCTTTCGTGCGTCTGCTGCGGCTGTGCGTCTGGTCTAACGCGCGTCTAGGCGCCTATTATTGTCGCATGTTCCACGACTACGACATAATCGTGGTTGGCGCCGGTCATGCCGGTACCGAAGCCGCCGCGATGGCTGCGCGGCTTGGCGCCCGCACATTGCTGCTGACTTCCAACCTCGACACCATCGGCCAGATGTCCTGCAATCCCGCGATCGGCGGGATCGCGAAGGGCACCGTGGTCCGCGAGATCGACGCGCTCGGCGGCATCATGGGGCGGGCGACCGATCGCGCGACGATTCAGTTTCGGATGCTCAACCGGTCGAAGGGCCCGGCGGTCTGGGCCCCCCGCGCGCAGTGCGACCGCACGCTGTACCGCCGCGCGGTGCGCGGGCTGCTCGAGACATCTCCCAACATCGAGCTGACGCAGGGCATGGTCACGAGGCTGCTCGTCGACGCGGGAGGCACGCGCGCCGCCGGCGTCGTCACCGGCGACGGCCGGACGTTCCGCTCACGCGCCGTCGTCATCACGGCGGGAACGTTCTTGCGCGGCCGCATTCATGTCGGCACAGACACGCAGATCCCGGCGGGGCGCGCCGGCGATCAGCCCGCCGTCGATATAGCGCAACACATTGAATCACTTGGACTTATCTCATCACGCTTCAAGACCGGGACGCCTCCGCGGGTGGATGGGCGGAGCGTTGATTGGTCGAAGGTGGAGCGTCAGGACGGGGACCCCGACGACTACAGGTTCTCGTCCTACGAGCGAGTCGAGCGCCCACGCCAAGTGCCCTGCTGGATCACGTGGGCCGGCGAGGAGGTCAAGGAGATCATCCGGGCTCACCTCAACGAGTCCGCGCTGTACGGCGGCATGATTAGTGGTCGGGGACCGCGTTACTGCCCGTCGGTCGAGGACAAGATCGTCAAGTTCCCCGACGCCAAGCGGCACCAGGTTTTTCTCGAACCGGAGGGGCTCGACACCTCGGAGCTGTACGTGAACGGGCTGTCCACTTCCCTGCCCGTTTCGGTTCAGCTCGCCTTTCTGCGCGCGGTACCCGGCCTGGAGCGGGCCCGCATGACCCGCCCCGGCTATGCCATTGAGTACGACTATTATCCGCCGACGCAGCTCACGCCCTGGCTAGAGACGAAGCCGGTCGAGCATCTCTTCTTCGCGGGCCAGATCAACGGGACGACCGGATACGAAGAGGCGGCCGGTCAGGGGGCGGTGGCTGGGATCAACGCGGTTCGCCGCATCCGCGGCGCCGAGCCGGTAGTCCTCGGGCGCGATGACGCCTACATCGGCGTGCTGGTAGATGACCTCGTGACGCGGGGCGTGGACGAGCCGTATCGTCTGTTCACGTCGCGCTCGGAATTCCGGCTCCTGCTCCGACAGGACAACGCCCTGCGCCGCCTCGTCCCCCTGGCGGAGCGACTGGGCCTCCTCTCGGCAGCCGAGTTGCGCGTAGCGGAGCGACGGCTACGAGACGAGGAGGACGTGCTCGCGCTCGCTCGGGCGACGACGATCACCCCAGATGCGGCGGAGTCTGTCCTCGCGGCTACCGGCACACGCCTGCGGGAGCCCGAACGAGTGGCTGCCGTGGCGCGGCGGCCCGGCGTCTCGCTTCGAGCGGCGCTCGAGGCGGCTGGCGTGAGCGTCACGGCCGACGAAGCCGCCATCGCGAGCGCCGGCATCGAGCTCAAGTACGATGGCTACCTCGCGCGCGAACGGGAGGCTGCGGCGCGGCTCGCGGAGCTGGCATCGTTCGCGTTGCCCACAGATCTGCCCTACCTCGAGTTCAAGAGTCTAGCGACCGAGGCCCGTCAGAAGCTCGAGCACGTGCGTCCCGGTTCCCTCGCTCAGGCCGCGCGCATTCCCGGTGTGTCGCCCAGCGATCTCCACAACCTCGTGGTCGAGACGATGCGCTGGCGCCGGCGCGTCGCATAACTCTTCGTCGTCCAGCAGCCTTGGAATCGGCTGTTTCACGTGAAACTGTCCATCGGTTTCACGTGAAACTTAGGCTTTACGTTGAGTGTACCAAACCCTATATTGTGGCTTGGTATACGTAGTAGCAACATAACCTATTGCAATACAATATCTTACGAGATGTCTCGGGTAATCGCCATCGCCAATCAAAAGGGCGGCGTCGGAAAAACGACGACCGCGGTGAATCTCGCGGCATCCCTCGCGACCGCCGAGCGCAAGACCTTGCTGGTCGACGCCGACCCGCAGGGAAATTCCACGAGCGGCGTCGGCATCGAACGCGATCGCATTCGCTACTCGCTCTACGACGCGCTGCTCGACGGTCGCGCACTCGAAGACGCGCGTTTCACACACGTGCATTTCCCGTATCTCGACGTCATCGCCGCCACACAAGATCTCGTCGGGGCTGAACTGGAGCTCGTGAACAAGCAGGGGCGCGAGACGATGATGCGGCGCGCCTTGAGAGATGTGCGCGACCAATACCAATACATCGTGATCGACTGCCCGCCCTCGCTCGGCCTGCTCACCCTGAACATGCTCACCGCGGCGGACAGCCTCCTGATCCCCATCCAATGCGAGTACTACGCCCTGGAGGGACTGTCCCAGCTTCTCAACACCGTGAAGCTGGTGCAGCGAAACTTCAACGCCGCGCTCGCGATCGATGGCGTGCTCCTCACGATGTACGACGCGCGGCTGAATCTCTCGAAGCAGGTGGCGGACGAGGCCAAGGAGTACTTCGGGCCGCAGATGTTCAGCATGACGATTCCGCGGAACGTCCGCCTGGCCGAGGCGCCGAGCTTCGGGAAACCGATTCTGCTGTACGACGTGCAGTCGGTCGGGGCGAAGAGCTATCTGGCCGTCGCGCAGGAGCTGATCCGCCGCGTCGAACGCGGCGGCTCGGCCCCCGCCTCCCCTACCCCACCCGCCGCTGAACCGCTGCCGGAGGTGCCCGCATGACGGAAACGCTTGCTGGTCGCCGTCGTCTCGGCCGGGGCCTCGAAGCCCTGCTGGGACCCACTCGCGAAGAAGCCGAGCGCGAGGGCAGTCTGGTCGAGCTCGCCATCGCCGACATTCGCCCCAATCCCTATCAGCCGCGCCGCGACGTTGATCCGGCCGCGCTCGAGGAGCTCAAGGCATCGATTCGCAAGGCCGGTCTGCTGCAGCCGGTGGTCGTGCGTCCTGTTCCCTCGCCGACGGGCAATGGGGGGGGCGCGTTCGAGCTGATCGCCGGCGAGCGTCGGCTGCGCGCGTGTCAGGCTCTCGGCTGGGAAAAAATCCCCGCCGTCAAGCGCGAGGTCGACGATCGGACAGTGCTCACGCTCGCGCTGGTCGAAAATCTGCAACGCGACGACCTGTCACCCGTGGACGAGGCCCGCGGCTACGAGCGCTTGATCGCCGAGTTCAGTCTCACGCAGCAGGACGTCGCGGACGCGGTCGGGCGCGACCGCTCGACGGTCGCGAACGCGCTTCGGCTGCTCAAGCTCCCGGGCGCCGTGCTCGCGCTGTTGCATGAAGCCCGGCTCTCGGTCGGACACGCGCGCGCGTTGCTGGCGATCGAGGACCCGCGGCTCGCGACGGCGCTCGCCAAGGAGGCGGTCGACCTCGGGCTCTCGGTGCGCGACGTCGAGGACCGGGTGCGCGGTGGCCGAGCACCCGTCCGTCGCCCGCGTTTGAAAAAAGGAGTCGGGCAGGCTCCCGAGGTTCGCCGCATCGAGGACGCCCTCCGTCGCCGGTTGGGCACCGATGTGCGCGTCACGCTCCGCGCGAAGGGCAAGGGACAGATCCACGTCAACTTTTACTCGAACGACGACCTCGCACGCCTCCTGGAGCTCATCCTCGGCACGCCGTTCGACGGATGAAGAAGAAGCTCAAGGATCGCCGCGTCACGATCGTCGTGCACACCGACGGGGAGCTCGCCTCTCGACAGTACCGCGTCCCCCTGTGGGCGTTCGAGGCAGGGAAGTGGAGCGCGCTCGTCGTAGGACTCCTGGTCGTGCTCTTCTTCGCGTTCGCGGGACCGATCAGTCGCGCGGCGGCGCGCGTGCCCGGGCTCGAGCGCGAAGTGGCGCGACTCGAGGAGGAGAACGCGCGCGTGCAACAGCTCGCGGCGGCGCTGAATCGAGCGGAGGTGAACTACCAGGAGCTCCGCTCGATGCTCGGCGTGAAGCCCGAGCGTGACAAGGTCGCCCCGGCGTCGACCGACTTGATGCGCGCCACCCCGGTCCGCGGACGACCGCCCTCGGCTCCGCCGCGCTACCTCCCCGGACCATCGGAGCCGGTCCACTGGCCGCTCGGCGAAACCCAGGGGTTCGTCACGCGGGGGCAGGTGCGACCCGGCGATCCGGCGGAGTCCCATCCGGGTATCGATATCGCGGTGCCCCCGGGCACGCCGGTGCGTGCCTCGGGGGGGGGCGTCGTCGAGGCGGCCGGCACGGATCCGGCCTATGGCCTGTTTGTCCTCTTGCGCCATTTGAGCGGATATGAAAGCATGTATGGCCACGCGTCGCGGGTCCTGGTGCGCGAAGGGGACTCGATTCAAGCGGGGCAGGTGATCGCCCTCTCGGGGAATTCCGGGCGATCCACGGCCCCGCACCTCCATTTCGAAATCCGCCGCGAGGGGAAGTCAATCGATCCCCTCACGGTCGTCCGACAGGAGAACTGACATGGCGATGTTCACCGAAAAGGGAAATGGCGGGCCCGAGTCCGAAGCCGGACTTTCTATCATCGGCACCGGCATGCGGGTGGTAGGTGACATTACCGCTGATGGCGTCGTGAAGATTGAGGGCACCGTCGTGGGGACGGTCAGAGCGGCGCGGCAGGTGCTGGTGGGGAAGGGGGGCGAGGTCGAAGGAGATGTGATCTCCCGCGAAGCGATCATCGGCGGGGAAGTCCGCGGCAGCATCCGCGCCGACGAGCGGATCGAGATCCAGTCCACCAGCGTCGTGCATGGCGATGTCATTGCCAAGCGGCTACTCGTCCAGGAAGGCGGCGAGATCAACGGCGTCGTTCGTATGGGGGAAAACGCCCTCGAAAATGAAGCCGTGCCGACGGTCGTCAGCGAGCAGCGGCCGTACCAAGCCACGCATTAAGCCACGCTAGATATCCACACAACCAGGCCGGCCGGTGTGGATTCTTTATCCATATGGCGAGCATGGCGTTAAGCCAGCTAGCGATGTGGGAATCTCCCTTCAGTGTCGATAATCTGGTGAAATAATGTCGCCTTACTGTCGGCGATGAAGGGGCCTGTTCGCCTCGCCGAGGTGGTCTCGTACCTGGACGGCTACCTACAGATCGCCGACATCCCGGACGCGCCGAACGCGCTCAACGGGCTCCAAGTAGCCAACGCTGGCGAGGTCACCCGAGTGGCGGCCGCCGTCGACCTGTGTGAGGCCACGGTGCGGTTAGCGGCGGAGCAGGGGGCCGATTTGATGCTGGTGCACCACGGCCTCTTTTGGGGCGGGCTCGAGCCCCTCACAGAGCGGCGCTACCGGCGGGTGGCGGGCCTCCTGAAAAACAACGTGGCGCTCTACAGCGCGCACCTGCCACTCGACCTTCACCCGGAAGTAGGCAACAATGCGGTCCTCGCCAGCCAGCTCGGGGTCACGGTGCGCGGGCCGTTCGGCGAGGAATACGGCATCGCCATCGGCGTCTGGGGTGAGCTCGATGACCGGCGCACCTCGGTCGCGCGACGGCTCGCCGACCTCCTGGGTGCCGCACCTCGGCTGCTCCCCTTCGGCCCCGAGCGCGCGCACCGAGTAGGGATCGTCACCGGTGCGGGCGGCTCCTTGATTCGACAAGCCGTGGATGCGGGGCTCGACACGTACATCACGGGCGAGGGCCCCCACCACACGTTTTTCGACGCGGAGGAGCTTGGCCTCAACGTGTTTTACGCCGGACACTACGCCACGGAGACTGTTGGCGTGAAGGCGCTCGCCGCACATCTGGAGGAGCGCTTCGACCTACCCTGGACATTTCTGGACCACCCCACCGGCCTGTGAGCCCTCGTCGTGTGCTGACGATCCTCGCCAGCGCGGAGCTGCTCGCGATGGCACCGTGGTTCTCCGCCTCAGCGGTGGCGCCTGCAGTGTCGAGAGTGTGGCGGCTTGATGTCGCCGGTGCGGCGTGGTTGACGATCTCGGTTCAGCTGGGGTTCGTCGCGGGTGCTTTCCTCTCCGCCGTGTTGACCCTGTCCGACCGCTGGTCCGCGCGACGGCTCGTCGCTGGGTGCGCGACGCTCGCGAGCGTCGCCAGCCTCGGCGTCGCATGGGCACCGTCCGCGAGCGCCGGGATCGGACTTCGCATGCTGACGGGTGCCGCGCTGGCCGGCGTCTATCCACCTGGCATGAAGCTCGTGGCGGGTTGGTACAAGGAAGGACGGGGGCTCGCGATTGGGGTGCTGGTGGGCGCGCTGACGATCGGATCAGCGCTGCCTCACCTCGTCCGGTGGGCCGTTCCGGCCGACCATTGGAGGACGGTCCTCGAGGTCGCGGCGGGGACGGCTTTCGTGGGCGGCCTGCTTGTCCTGCTCGTTCCCCATGACGGACCGTTCGCGGCGCCGGCCGCCGCGTTCACTTGGCGCGCGGCGCCCCGCCTGTTCGCCGACCGCGCTGTTTCGCTGGCGAACCTCGGGTATCTCGGTCACATGTGGGAACTGTACGCGATGTGGACCTGGCTCGCGGTGTTCGTGGCGGCCAGCGAGCGCGCACGAGTCGGCGCCGATCCGAGTGCGGGAGCGGTGCCCGCACTCGTGACGTTCGCCGTGGTTGCGAGCGGTGCCGTGGGGTGTTGGCTCGGCGGAAAATACGCCGATCGCTGGGGACGAACGTTGGTGACGAGCGCTGCCATGACGGTGTCGGGATGCTGCGCGCTGGCGGTGGGGCTGGTCTTCGCCCAACCACTCGTCCTCCTGGTCCCGCTGCTTCTGGTCTGGGGTGTCGCCGTGGTCGCGGACTCCGCGCAATTCTCCGCTGCGGTGAGCGAGCTCGCCCCCCGCGAGCTCGTGGGGACCGCGCTCACCTTGCAGACGAGCCTCGGCTTCTTGCTCACCTGCCTCACGATCTATCTCCTGCCGTCGCTCGCGGCGCGCATCGGCTGGAGATGGAGCATGAGCCTGCTGGCCCTGGGGCCGGTGGCCGGCGTGTGGGCGATGATGGCGCTGCGGCGTCGCCCCGAAGCGGTGGGGCTCGCCGGCGGCCGTCGTTAGGGCACCGCGACGATCCCGACCTCGCTGCCGAACTCGTCGGCAGAGCGCGTCGTGCCCGCCGGAGCGATCCATTTCCCGCCGTCGATCCGCACGTTGAGACGGTGTAACCCGCTCGCGACCGGCAGCAGGAGCTGCCAGGCACCTTCCTCCAGGACTCGCTCCAGCACGACCGGGTGCCAATCTGTGAAATCCGCCGCAAGCTCGACGCTGGACGCTCCCGGTGCGCGTACCAGGAGGCGCACGCCGCGGGCACCGGCGGGCTGGATTTCGATTTGCGGTGCAAGGGTTGCCTCGCCATCTCCAGCCGCGGGCGGGCGGCCTCTTTGCACTGGATCCCAGGTGGGCGCCCGGCGCGGTGTTGGGCTTCGGATGCGTACGCCCACGGTCAGGTATCGCCCTGCCACACTCCCGCTGACGGGGTCGGTGGGATAACGGCCACCCGACACGAACAGCGCGATGCGCTGGCTCAGGGCGCGGGTGGCCTCGCCCGCACCATACACCCCATGCCCACCGCCGCGACTCGAGATTCGGGCGCCCACGGAACCGTGCAGGCCCCAGGCGCCGGCGCCGACGTCGGCGGTTGACTCGACATCGGTGTACGCCGTGTCTCCTATAAAGGATCGGCTAGCGGACGCGGTGAGCATCAACCATCCGTGTCGCGCCCATCCCCCGATCCCCGCGACGGCCACGGGGCGGGCCGCGCTCCCGTAGGAGGTGCGACCGGCCGTGGCGCCCATCCAGGCGCCGCGACCCGGCCCTACGACGTGCAACCGGGCTTCACCCGTCGCATGCCAGAAGCTGGCGAAGTCGGCGTAGCTGCTCCCGCCCCCGGAGACGGTGACCTCGCCGCGCCAACTGTCCGGCAAGAGGGCCGGGGGCGTGAACAACGAGGCGGCGATGAGCCCCTGGAGGCTTCGATGACCGCTTTCGAACCGGAGGTAACTGCCTCGGGCGATGAGGGTGGCCCCCGGCCGCGTCCACGTCGCGGCAGGCGTCACCGACGCCGCTCCAGAAGCGAGGAAGCCGTCATACCGCACCGTCGATGCGCCCACGTCCACGGTGGCGGTCGTCTGCGCAGCGATCCCTCGCGCCGCGAGGAGCCACCAGGCGGCGGCGTACAGTGCAGCCCGGGAGCTCGTCCCGAGCGTCACCGGACGAGCACTACGGGCGACCCGGGCGCATTTCTCGCGCCGCAGCGTTGACGCGAACGGAGGCCGCGGCGGCCGGTGGCGCGCCGATCGCGATGTCGCGCTCCACCGCACGCCGGAAATCCACGAGATCCTCGTCGCGTGCCTTCGCCGCGAGGGTGAGCACCGCTTTAGCCGCGGTGTCGATCGGAACGCCGCGCGCGACCAGGTCCGTCAGCACGGCGAGGGCCATAGTCACCGGTCGGTGACCACGCGCGCGCCGTAGCCGCGTCAAGACGTCCGGACCGGCGCCGGCGCGTAGCGCCGCCGCGCCGGCGTCCAGCTCGGCCGGGGATGCGCCGGGCCCGAGCGCATCACGGGCCCGACCGAGATCCGCGGCCAGCCGGCGGACGGCGCTCGCGATCGTCGTGCCCGGCGCTCCCTTGATCGCTCCCTCGAGGGCGCGCTCCACCAGGGGGTTGACCGGGAGTCCGACCGCCCGGGCGGAGTCTATCAGCCCCACGACGATCGGTCGCGTCGCCTCGTCGAGCCGCTCGAGGCGCGGATCGCCCTGGGCCGCGGCGCGCGCGAATGGCGCCACCAGGCAGAGCGACAGGAGGATGGCATACCTACGCGCGCGCATCATAGGCCCCCCACGGTGAGCACCGAGCTCGGAGCGCCGAAGTCGTCGTCGCGGGTCGTCGGCGCCGTGGGGTCGGCGACCCACAGACGACCGTCGATGAGGAAGGCATAGCGGTAGCGGCCGGGCTCGAGCGGGACGACCGCGCTCCACAAGCCGTCGCCCGCCGTGCGATGCATGGGTGTCCGTGTCGCATCCCAATCGTTGAAGTCGCCGACCAATGACACATTCGCGGCGTGAGGCTCGACGAGCACGAACTGGAACCCGCGCACGGCAGGCTCCCGAGTGTCAGACGCCGAGCGAACGCGCCACACGCCCACGACGGCGACCACGAACGCAGCGGCCAGGCCTAACGCACCCAAGGGCGTGAGGGTCAGGCGACGCGCGGTCAGCCAGCGCCAGACGCCGCCCGCCGGCACGGCGGGCTCCGCAGGTAACGCCGCGATCTCCTCCATCACTCGACGGTCGAGGGCGGGATCGATCCGTACGGAACGACGGAGATTCCGCACGACCCGCTCGACGACATCCTCGTCAAACATGCTCAGCCTCCCTGAGGATTGCCTGGAGCTGCTCGCGGGCGCGTTTCACGCGCATTTTCAGGGCTGAAATCCCCGCGCCCGTGAGCTGGGCGATGTCCTCGTACTCGAGCTCCTCGACGTGCTTGAGGAGAAATGCCTCGCGTGCTTCGGGCGCCAGCCGCGCCAGCGCCCACCGCACGATATCATCCCATTCGGTCTGCTCCGCCGGTCCCGGGAGTGGCGTCGTCTCGAGGGCCGTGGGATCGGACACGAAGCGGCGTGCGCGCCGGGCCACGCGCGCACCTGTCGTGCGGCACCGGTTGACCAGGATGCCGTACAGCCACGCGCCGAACCGCTCCGGGTCGTCGCACCGCGCGAGCGAGCGGTACGCGCGGACGAACGCGTCCTGCAACGCCTCCTCCGCGTCCTCGCGATTCCCGAGCATGTGCAGCGCGTACCGGCCCAGGCGGTCGCGGTACCGCGCGACGAGATCGGCGTAGGCGGCGGTGTCGCCGGTCCGTACCCGGCTCACCAGCGCGGCGTCGCTCGTCCCCACGCCCCTTATACCCTCACGTCCGCGGGCCGCGTCACACTGCCCCTTCGGCGTGTGACGCGGTGGGGGATATCCGAGGTATCCTTTTGCGAACGGGTGTCACGCTATCCGTATGGGGGTCCTCAGATGCTCAAACGCGCATTGTCAGCGCTCATGGTCGCAGGTCTCCTGGCCCCTGGCGCCTGCTATCAAGATGACACGTCGACCACCGGCAACCGCAAGCCGGTCGCCCAGGTGCTGCTGACAGATGCTCCGTTCCCGTACGACTCCGTGCAGCACGTCAACATCTACGTGGAACGGATCGAGGCCAACACCTCACCGGACACGAGCGGCGGCGGCCAGTGGGTATTGATCGCGCAGCCGCGCAAGGTGTTCGATCTGCTCACGTTGCAGCAGGGCGGCACGGCCTTCCTGGGCCAGAATGAGCTGGCGGCGGGCCAGTACAGCTCGATCCGCATGGTGATCCGCGCCGATCTGTCCGCCATCCTGCGGAGCGACGGCTCGAGCGCCCAGATCCAGTGGCCCTCTCCAGGCACGGGCGAGATCACCCTGTACGCCCTCGTCGAGCAGCCTCTCGCCGTTTCGAGCTCGGGTGCCGTGATCGTGATCGACTTCGACCTGGGCCGGAGCTTTCTCTACAACTACTATGGCACGAAGGAGTTCACGCTCGTGCCGTGGCTACGGGCGGTGAACTCTGCTGTGACGGGGACCCTCAGGGGCACCGTGACCAGCAGCTATAGCGGTCAGAGCCAGCCCATCCCGAACGCGAACGTGACGCTCTTCGTCGGCGATCCAAACGCCTCCCCGTCCTCGTGGTACGTCGCCGTGACGGGCCGCAGCGACGCGACCGGCTTCTATAAGGTCGCCTACGTGCCCGGCGGCACCTACATCGTGCGGGTCGAGCAGCCGGACTATCCGTTCCTGGCGGCCTCGGTCACCCCCGCCGTCACGATCACGGCGAGCGACACCACGACTTTACCCGTATCGCTGGTGCAGGCGGGCGGCGGCGGCGCCTACGTGCACATCTCCGGTCCCACGACGGTCGGCGTCGGCGGGAGCATCGTGCTGTTCGCCGCGGTCGGGGACAATAGCGGGAACCCCGTGCCGAACCCGTCCGTGTCGTGGGCGAGCCGCAGTCCGGCCGTCGCGGATGTGGCCGGCGCGGGCGACACGGCGAGGGTCACGGGCAACGCGGTCGGCTCCGCCACCATCGTCGCCACGAGCGGCACCTTGGCGGACTCCATCACGATCCAGGTGACCGGCGCACCGGCGTCCGTGGCGAGTGTGACGGTGCAGCCCGCAAGCGCAACCCTCGCCGTCGGCGATACGCTGGGCTTCAGTGCCGTGCTCCGTGACTCCGCGGGCAATGTGCTGACCGGCCACGCGGTCTCCTGGTTCTCCACGGACTCGAGCGTCGCTATCATCAACAACTTCGGGACGGCGATCATCGGGAAGGGGATGCGGGTCGGCAGCGCGTTGCTGCAGGCGACGAGCGAAGGGAAGACCGGTCAGGCGACAGTCACCGTGCATTGAGCTTTCCGGCGGGGGCCCGTAGTTTGCCGGTTCCCGTTCCGTCCGGAGGCGCGCGTGCGCGTGGTGTCGGTGTTGTCGCTAGTTGTCTGCATCGGGTGCGCGCGGCCTCCCCGTAGCGCGGTCCCTCCCCAACCGGGTCTCGTCGGCCCGTCCTCTCGACCCGTGCTCATTCCTCCGGCCGAAGTCATCCGCGAGGTTCCGCGCACCGATGCACAATGGGCTGTGGTGGGACGGGAAGCGGCTGGGTTGCTGTCGCAATACATCGCGATCAACACCACGAACCCGCCGGGGAACGAGCTCCGGACCGCGACATGGTTGAAGGCCGTTCTCGCCGGTGAGGGAATCGAGTCGCAGATCTTCGAGCCCAAGCCGGGGAAAGCCAACCTGTATGCTCGCCTCCGGGGCGTCGGAAGCGCGCGACCGTTGATCCTGCTCAATCATATGGACGTGGTGCTCGCGAGTCCCGAGTACTGGAAGGTCGATCCCTTCCGCGGGCTGATCCAGGACGGCTACGTCTGGGGTCGCGGGGCGCTCGACATGAAAGGCGAGGCGATCACGCAGCTGATGACACTCCTCACCCTCAAGCGCGCGGGCGTCCCCCTGAAGCGCGACGTGATCTTCCTGGCCACCGCGGACGAGGAGATCGGGGGCGGGGTGGGGGCGGGCTGGTTCGTCGAGAACCATCCGGACTTGGTACAGGATGCGGAGTTCCTCCTCAACGAGGGAGGCGTCATCCGCGCGGATCAAGCCGGGCGGATCGAGTACTACGGTGTGGGGACGACGGAGAAGTCGCCCTTCTGGCTCGACGTCACGGCACGCGGGACGGCGGGCCACGGCTCGCGACCCACCCCCGACAATCCAGTGCACCGGCTGGTCCGGGCACTGAACCGGATCGCGGCGTACCAGACTCCTTTCATCCCGACGCCCGCGGTCGAGCGGTACCTGCGCGACCTCTCGACCATCGAAACCGATCCCGCCCGGCGCGCCTGGCTCGCCGACGTGAGGACCGCGCTGCACGACAGCGCGGGAGTACGCTTTCTCACCGGCGACCTCACGTATAACGCCCTCCTCCGGAACACGATTTCGATCACGGGTCTCGCCGGCAGCGACAAGACGAACGTGATCCCGCCGGTCGCCCGCGCGGCGCTCGACGTGCGGCTCCTTCCCGGTCAGGACCCGCAGGCGTTCCTCGCGGACCTCGTGCGCGTCGTCAATGACTCGGGGATCGCCATCACGCCGCAAGGCCCGAATTGGCCTGCGACCGAGAGCCCGGTCGAGACGGATTTGTTCCGCGCAATCGTCGGGGCGGCCCACGAGCGGACGCCCAATGCGCTCGTCACGACGCCACCTCTGCCGGGCTTCACCGACAGCCACTACTTCCGGCGGCTCGGGATCGTGAGCTACGGCCTGTCGCCCTTCCCGCTCAACGAAGTCGAGTCCCGGGGTGTGCACGGCAACGACGAGCGGGTGAGCCTCGAGGATCTCACGTTCGGCGTGCATTTCGTGTACGACGTGGTGTCTCGCGTCGTCGCGAAGTGATCGGGCCGTTCTTCTATCCGCGTCGCCGGCCGCCATCGCGCGATCGGCGGTCGCCTCGCTGGGAGAGGCTCACCAAGGGCACGCTGGGGTGGTTGGTAGAACGCGTCACGGCGCCCTTCCAACGGTGGGACGAGGCCCGACTGCTCACCCCCGAGGTGCCGGTGCCGGTGCGGCGGCTCGCCCCCGAGCTGACCGGCTATCGCATCGCACTCGTCACCGATCTCCATCACGGTCCGGCGGTTCCAGACCGGTGGCTTGCGTACGTGGCCCGTCGTGTGGCGGAGCTCCAGCCGGACGTTGTGGTATTGGGCGGCGACTTCGTGAGCCACGCGCGGAGCGACCTGATCGGGTTGGAGGACGTCATCGCGCGGTTCAAGGCGAAGGACGGCGTCACGGCGGTCCTCGGGAATCATGATCACTGGGTCGACCCGGACGCGGTGGCGGCGGCCCTTCAGCGAGGCGGGGCGACCGTCCTCACGAACCGGCATCGGTTGATCCGGCGCGGAGGGGCGACGCTGGCGCTGGCGGGCGTGGACGATTTCACACACGGCGCCGTGCGACTGGACGAAGCCTTCGCGGGCGTCGCCGCCGACGTTCCCCGCGTCCTCGCGTCACACAACCCCGACCTGATCGAGTATCTGCCCGCGGGTCTCCGAGTGGACGTGATGCTTGCGGGGCACACCCACAACGGGCAGGCGCAGCTGCCGTTGATCGGTCCCGTCACGGTCCCCTCGCAGTTCGGTGGACGGTACCTGCACGGCTTGAAGCACGTGGGGGATACGTGGCTCTACGTTTCCGCGGGCGTCGGGACGGCGGCGATTCCGCGCTGGCGCAATCCGCCCGAGCTGCCGGTGATCCGTCTCGTCAGCGACTAGGCGCCTGCTTCGAGCGGGACGACGAACCGCACAGTCACGGTTTCCGCCGTTTGGGGCGCGACCGTGCAGAAGCACTCCGCGCCGATCAGGCGCTTCACGCCGAGTACCTCCGCTTCGGCGATGCCTGGCACGTCTCGATATGTGATCTCGAGCGTCGTACCATCCACGATGCGGTACACCACCGGCCGTCCCACGAGGCGATGGTGCGGGTCGATCTTGCCGAGGCCCTCTGAGAGGCGGTGCTGGATCGCGCCGGCCTTCGCGCTCCGAGATGCCGCCGCGTCGGTCGTCACGGGCGGGCCTGGAGGTTCGCGAGAACGGCGGCCGCGTTGCGCCGCATCCCCGCGGCGCCTGGCCGCTCGAACGGCGTCTCGCCGAAGCGCTCGTCGAACGCGCCGGCGTCGCTTTCGAGGAATTGCGCGAGCTCGGGTTCCGCCATCTCGGCGCGAACGCCCCATTCTGCGTCCGACGTGGGGCGCGCGAACTTGACGTTCCACGGGCACACATCCTGACAGACGTCGCACCCGAACAACCAGTTGCCCACGAGCGCCCGTTCGCCGGTGGTGAACTCCCCGCGGCGCTCGATCGTCAAGTAGGAGATGCAGCGGCGGGCATCGAGGACATGCGGCGCCACGAACGCGGCGGTGGGACACGCGTCGAGACAGGCTCGGCAGCTGCCGCAGCGATCCGCTTCGAAGGGGAGGTCGGGGTCGAGCGGGGCGTCGGTGAGGACGACACCGATGAACGTAAATGAGCCGATCTCGGGGCGAATGAGCATGGTATTCTTGCCGATCCAGCCGAGTCCCGCTCGTTGCGCGAGCTCCCGCTCGGGGACCGGCCCCGCGTCCACGTAGCAGCGGGTGGTCGCGCCGGGCACGATCTCGTGCACAGCGCCGGCGAGTTGCTCGAGACGACGGCCCAAGACGATGTGATAGTCGGTGGACCAGGCGTACTGGGCGACCTTGGCGCCCCCGCGTTCCCCGGGCTTGCGCCCGGGGTCCGTGTACCCGTGGAAATAGTTTGTCAGCGTCACTACCGCGACGCGCGCGTCCGGGAGAATGCGGGCCGGGTAGTTCCGTCGCTCGGCCTGACGCTCGAGATAGGTCATGTCGCCCGCGTACCCTGCGGCCAGCCAGCGCGCGAACGCCCCAGCGTGGGCGCTGGGCTCGAGCGTCGCGATGCCCACGGCGTCGAACCCGAGCTCGAGTGCTCGACGCTTCACCTCCACAGTGTTTCTTGACGTCTCTGCTTGACGTTGTTGTTCAACGTCTCTTGTCATAAGTGCATCGTCTCGCGTCGCCATCTGGCGAACCGTACCACGTCCTCGAGGGGCGGCACGGCATGTTCATCGCCGTAGGCGGTGAACATCCGCCATCGGAGGTAGTCGGCCGGCGGCACCGGCAGAAAGGGCGCGCGGCGGTGCCAGTCGCGCGCCCGAAAGCTCCAGGCGAGGCGGAGGAGATCGAGGGCGAGCCGCGGGTTCACGAGCGCCCGCACGGCGAGCCGCGTGACGAGTGCCGGCCAGCCGGTGGATGGCTCCATGCCACGGAATGTAGTCGCGAGGTGTGCCGGGTGCGCGCGTCGGCCTGTATATTGACGGCCTATGACGCTTGCCAGTGAGCTCGACGTCGGCGCGGGCGCAGGTGCGCAGCCGCTCGCCCATTATCGCGCCGAGTTCCCCATTTTTCGGGACACGATCTATCTCAACACGTGCTCGCTGGGTGCGCTGGGCAATCGCACGCGCCGTCGCATGGAGCAGTTCCTCGATCTGTGGCAGGCGCGCGGGGCTTCGGCCTGGTACGACGTGTGGTGGACCGCGCTGGGCGAGTTGCGCGCGCGGTATGCGCGCACCATCGCGGCGGGTCCCGATGAGGTCGCCCTGGCTCCCAGCATCTCGGTGGCCATCTCGACCGTCGCGGAAGCACTGGACTATCGCGCGCGCCCCCGGGTGGTCGTCACGTCGCTCGACTTTCCGACGGTCGCCTACCAGTGGCTCGCGAAGCGGGCGCGCGGCGTCGAGCTGGTGGTGGTCGAGAGCCCGGATCGGATCTCGGTGCCGGTCGAGGCGATCGCCCGCGCGGTGGACGAGCGGACCGCGCTCGTCGCGACGTCGCACGTCTATTTCACGAGCGGCGCGATCCAGGACATCCGGGCGGTCGCAGCCGCGGCGCACGCGAAAGGCGCGCTCTGCCTGATCGACGCGTACCAATCGGTCGGGCAGGTTCCGGTGGATGCGGCGGCGAGCGGGGTCGATTTTCTCACCGCGGGCGGCCTCAAATGGCTGCTCGGCGGGCCGGGCGTGGTCTTTCTGTACGTGCGGGCGGAGCTCGCGCGTCGCCTCACGCCGGCCATCGCCGGGTGGTTCGGTCACCGGAATCAATTCGCGTTCGACGCGCGGTCCCTCGAGCTGCACGAGGACGCCCGACGGTTCGAGCTGGGCACCCCATCGGTGGCGGCGGTGTACGCTCAGCTCGGTGGGCTCGACTACATCGACGAGATCGGCATCCCCGCGATCCGCCGGGTGATCGCGGCGCTCACCGAGGACTTGATCGACAAGGCGCGGGCGCGCGGCTTCCGGCCACACGTCGCGTCCCGTCCCGACGAGCGCTCGGCTATCGTCATGCTGCCCGCAACCGACCCGGCCGCGGCAGTTCGGCACCTCGCTGCCGGCGGCATCATCGGCGACGCGCGGCCCGGCCACGTTCGCCTCTCTCCTTTCTTCTATAACGTGCAGGACGACTATGTCGCAGCGCTCGAGCGGCTCGCCACACACGTCGATCACTGAGGACGAACAACTCCTCGCGCAGGGTCCTCGCGAGCGACGGTCGTTCGTCAAGACGGACTCCTGGCGCGTGCTGCGCATCATGGGAGAGTTCGTCGAGGGATTCGACACGCTGTCGGATGTGTACAACGCCGTCACGGTGTTCGGCTCGGCCCGCACCACGTCCGACGACCCGTACTATGAAAAGGCGGTCGAAACGGCCCGGATGCTCGCGAAGGAAGGGTTTCCCATCATCACGGGCGGCGGGCCCGGGATCATGGAGGCCTCCAATCGGGGCGCCCAGGAGGGCAACGGCCTCTCGATCGGTTGCAACATCGAGCTGCCGTTCGAGCAGGGGCTCAACCCCTACGTGGAGCGCGCGATCAACTTCCGCTACTTTTTCGTGCGCAAGACGATGTTCGTGAAGTACTCGACGGCGTTCGTGGTTTTCCCAGGCGGCTACGGCACCATGGACGAGCTGTTCGAAGCGCTCACGCTCATCCAGACCGGGAAGGTCAAGCACTTTCCCGTCATCTTGTTCGGGGAGACCTACTGGCAAGGCCTGACAGACTGGCTGCGCGACCGGGTCGCCGGCGAAGGCAAGATTGCCACCACCGATCTCACGCTGTTCTCGATCACGGACAGTCCGCGGGAGGCCGTCGCGATCATTCGCAAGGCTCGCGAGCAACGCACCAAGGCCTACCCGCTCGAGGCCCAGCGCGACTAGGGAAGGGAGGGGGCCATGACGACTCGAAAAGATCTGCTGCGCGGCGCGCGCATTGACCCCACGCCCGTCACCGGCCGGGAGTCCGTCGCCGACCTGGTGGACAATGCGTTCCTCGCCTACAACGCCGGCCGCCTGGCCGAAGGGTGTCGCCTGTTCGCCGAGCGCATGCTCGCGGAGGACGTCACCGTCGGGATGAGCCTCACCGGTGCGATGACGCCAGCCGGGTTGGGCATGTCCACGATCATTCCGCTCATCGAGGCCGGCTTTCTCGATTGGATCGTGTCGACCGGCGCCAACATGTATCACGACGCCCACTTCGGTCTCGGGCTCGCCATGCATCGCGGCACGCCGTTCGCGGACGACGTCGAGCTGCGCGAGGAGGGCATCGTCCGCATCTACGACATCTTCTTCGACTACGAGGTGCTGCTCTCGACCGACGCCTACATTCGCCAGGTGTCCGCGGGCCCGGAGTTCCAGCGGCCGATGAGCACCGCGGAGTACCACTACCTGCTCGGCGGCTACATCCTCGGGCGGGAGCAGGCGCTCGGCATCTCCCGCAAGTCGGTGCTCGGCGTCGCGCACCAGTGTGGTGTGCCGATCTATACGTCCTCCCCCGGAGATTCCTCCATCGGCATGAACGTGGCCGAACAGGCGCTCACCGGCTCGCGACTGCGGTTCGACACCAGCGCGGACGTCAACGAGACGTCGGCGATCGTGTTCGACGCCAAGACGCACGGCGGGAAGAGCGGCGTGCTCATCATCGGGGGTGGGAGCCCCAAGAACTTCGTGCTGCAGACCGAGCCGCAGATCCAGGAGGTGCTCGGGATCAGCGAGAAGGGTCACGACTATTACCTGCAGCTCACGGACGCGCGTCCCGACACGGGCGGCCTCTCGGGCGCCACGCCCGCCGAGGCGGTGAGCTGGGGGAAGGTGGACCCGGACCAACTCCCGGGCACCGTGGTGTGCTATCTCGACAATACGGTCGGTTTCCCTATCCTGGCGGCGTACGCGCTCGCCAAGCGGAAGAAGCGGTCGCTCAAACGTCTGTACGACCGGCGTGATGACATGATGCGCCAGCTCACCGAGGCGTACCGGGAGGCGAAGGCAGACCGCGACGCGCGCGCGGAGGCGACGACTGTCGGACGCCGGCCCTAACGGCGCCGCTCCGGCGGGCGCCCCTCCGTCCAGAGCCTACGCGGCGTACGCCCTGGGCCTGCTCACGCTCATCAATCTCCTCAACTATATCGACCGCAACGTCGTCTTCGCGCTGTTCGAGCCGATCAAGCGGGCCCTCGCCCTTTCGGATCAACAACTCGGCTGGCTCGGCTCATCGTATGTCATCGTGCTGTCGCTCGCGGCGCTGCCGTTGGGCGTGATCGGTGACCTCAAGTCCCGGCGCGCGGTCATCGGGTTCGGTGTCGCCCTCTGGAGCACCTTCACCGCGCTGGGGTCGACGGTCAGTCGGTTCTGGCAATTGCTCGTCTGTCGCTCGATGGTCGGGGTGGGGGAAGCGGGTTACGGGCCGGCCGCCCAGGCGCTCATCGCGGAGTTCTTCCATGGGCGCCGTCGTGCCTTTGCACTCGGCGTCTACTCGGTCGGCATGGCCTTCGGCGGAGTGCTCGGGATCTGGCTAGGCGGCGTGCTCGGCGAGCGGTACGGATGGCGCGCCGCGTTCGTCGCCCTTGGGATCCCTGGCTTCGCGCTCGCGCTGCTCGCGTCGCGGCTCAGGGAGCCCCGCCGCCGCCCGCCGCCGCCGATCCGGGCCGCGGTTGCAGGATGGTACGCGCGCGGGCGCGACCGGGTGCGGCAGGCGTGGGCGCTCGGTGCGCCCCTGGTCTGGCTGACGCTCGCCGGAGCCGCGTTGGCAAGTGCCCTTCAGGAGCTGTCGGGCCTACCCGAAGGAATCGGCGCAGCGGTATTCGCCGTGTGTGTGAGCATCGGGATCATCTGGACCGTCGTGCGGCTGGTGCCGGTGGCGCTCCGCGGCACGACCGAGGCCGGGGAGGTCGCGGCCAGCGCGTACGGCGACTTCCTGCAGGCGGCGCGGACCGTGCTGCGCACGCCCACCCTCATCTGGATGTTCGTGGGCGGTGCCCTGGTCACATTCGCCGTCAATGGACTGATCGCGTGGGCGCCGAGCTTCATGCAGCGCACGCACGGCTTGTCGGTCGCCACCGTGGGACGGGAATTCGGCCTGTGGGGACTGGCCGGCGGCGCGCTCGGCGCGCTCTTCGGCGGCCGGACGGGGGACTGGCTGCTGGCGCGCTGGAGCGGGGGGCGCGTGGTCGTGTCCGGCGCGGGATTCGTGCTGGGCGGCCCCGTGTGCGCGGCGCTCCTGCTCATCGATGAGCTGCGCTTGTTCGTTCCGCTCCTGTTCGCGACGTTCTTCCTCTACTCGTGGTACAACGGCCCACTCTCGGCGGTGATCCTCGATGTGGTGCCGCCCGCCGTGCGGGCCTCGGTCCTGGGCGCCTTCGTGCTGTATTCGCATCTCGCCGGTGACGCCATCGCACCGCCGCTCATCGGCTATCTCTCCGACCGCTTCGGGTTGCGGCCGGCGATGCTGCTCCTCCCCACGGCGGGGGCGGTCGGCGGGCTGGTCATCCTCATCGCGCTCACGACGGTCGCCAGGGACATGCAGAGAGTCAAAGCATGATTGCGGATTTCGGATTGCGGATTGCGAATTGGCAAACTGGGCCTCGCTCGTCGATCGAGCTTCCATTGAGATTCCGCAATCCGCAATCGGCATTCCGCAATGGGGGGGGAGGGTTGGGGAGGTGAAGGTCGCCGTCGTTTTCGATACGCTCCACCCTGAGTGGGAGGATGCCGACTACAAGAAGGAAGTCGAGGCCAAGGTCGAGGAGGCCGAGTACGACGTGGCACGCGCCCTGGTTGGCAAAGGGCACGAGGTGCTCCTGGTCGGCGTGGCCGAGCAGCTCGGGTGGATGCTCGACCGGCTCGCCGCGTTCGGGCCCAAGCTCGTCTTCAACGGCTGCGAGTCGTTCCGCGGCCATGCGCGGCACGAGTACGCGATCGCCACGGTGCTCGAAATGCACGGCTATCGGTACACGGGCTCCTCGCCGACCGGCCTGCTGGTCGCGCGCAACAAGTCGCTGACCAAAAAGATCCTCGCGCACCACGACATCCGGGTGCCCGCGTTCGCCGAGTTCCGTCCCGGCGACAAGCCGGTGCGTCCATCGGAGCTGCGGTACCCGCTGATCGTCAAGCCGCTGCTCGAGGACGCCTCGGTCGGGATCTCGCAGGCGTCGGTGGTGGAGAACGACGAAGACTTCGGCGCGCGCGTGAAATTCATCCACGAGAAGTACCGGCAGGCCGCGATCGTCGAGGAGCTGATTGAGGGCCGGGAGCTGTACGTCGGCCTCATCGGGAACGATCCGGTCCAGGTGCTCCCCATCGTCGAGCTGACGTTCGGCGATGCCGATGGCGATCACCGCATCGCGACCTACAAGGCGAAATGGGACGAAGAGTACCGTAAGCGCAAAAAGATCCGGAACACTTTCGCGAAGGGGCTGTCTGAAGACGTCGCCGCCAGGATCGCGGATACGTGCAGTACGGCGTTTCACGCGCTCTGGCTGCAGGATTACGGGCGCGTGGACCTGCGCCTGGCGCACGACGAGGAAGTGTACGTCCTCGAGGTCAATCCCAACCCGTTCGTGGCGCGCGAGAACGAGATGGCGGACGCGGCGGAGAAGGCGGGGATGAGCTACCCGGATTTCATCGAGCGAATCCTGGACGAGGCCCTGGCGCGTGACACGGCGTAAGCGCGAGATCCCGACGCCCGAGCTGCGCTGCCCGACGTGTGCGGCGGAGGTTGAGCGGTTCTGGGCGCACTGCTCGAACTGCGGCCGCCGCCTCGAGTGGCGCGACGCGACCAAGGAGACCGGAGCCGAGTGCTATTACTGCGGCTGGGTGGTCTCCGACAGCTTTTCCTTCTGTCCCTGGTGCGGGCGCGATATCGCCGACCGTGATTCGAGTCCCGAGCCGCTCAAGGCGCCCAAAGGCTTCCGCTACGACCGCCGGTGCCGCTGGGGCTGCGGGGGGGGCGTCATGTATCCGATGCGCCACTGCCCCTGGTGCGGTCGCGGCCAGAAGTGGCGGTACGACGACTTCCAGAATATCTGCCCGCACTGCAGCAAAGGTGTGAACGACTGGATGGAGGTGTGCCCGTGGTGCGGGAAGGACGCGACCGGCCGCGACCTGATCCGCCAGGCGTTGCGCCGGGTGCGGCAGCTGCTGGTCGTGTCGCGCCTGAAGGGCTGGAACTACCGGGTGCTGCTGCGACCAGGCGTCTCGGGCGTGACGCACCGCTCGCCCAAGGTGATCGAGATCGAGCGCCGGTATGTGACCGGGAAACGGAGCCGCGACGAGATTTCGTGGAACATGCTCACGGGCCTGATCCTCCACGAGCTGGGCCACTCCTTTCTGTATCACAACTGGTCGTTCACGCGAACGGGGCGGTTCCGTCGCGCGTTCGGCGAGGTTCGCAAGGCGTACCGGGTGGCGGACTCGAAGTGGGTGGACTTCGAGCGCCGGGGAGTCACCACGACGCTGGCGAACTACGTGACGGCGTATGCCGCCACGCATCCCCAGGAGGATTTCGCTGAGACGTTCCGGTTTTACGTGACGCGCCGGGGGCGCCTCCGTGAGCTGTTTGCCGAGTTCGGCCGGAAGCGCAAAGGCGTGCCGGTGTTCGAGAAATTCCTCGTGCTGGGCGACTTCATCCGCAGTCTGAGGGGATGGAGATGATCCGCGGGATCGATTACATCGGCGTCGGCGTGGGCGCGCTCATCGTGGACGACCAGGGTCGGCTTTTCCTCGCGCGCCGCGGGCCGAAGGCCAAAAACGAGCGTGGCCTGTGGGAGTTCCCGGGCGGCGCGGTCGAGCGGGGCGAGCGGCTGGCCGACGCGCTGCGGCGCGAGATCCGCGAGGAATACGGCGTCGAGATCGCGGTCGGGGATCTGCTCGATGTCGTGGACCACATCCTGCCGGAGGAGGGGCAGCACTGGGTGTCGCCCGCGTATCTCTGTCGAATCGTGTCGGGCACGCCGGCGATCCTGGAGCCGGACAAGTGTGCCGAGATCGGCTGGTTCGCGCCGGCGGACGTACCGCGAGACCTGACCGTGATCAGTCGAGAGAATCTCGCGAACTACATTAGATTGATGGCTCGTACTTCACTGAAGGTGGAACCATGGCGCTGATGCGTACATCGAATCCGGCACTCAACCCGAAAACGTTCGCCGACGTGCGGCATGATCCCAATGCGTCGCCGATGACAATTGAAGGGACAGTCAACAAGACGGCGCTGCTCCTGTTTCTCGTCGTCGTGCCGGCGGCCTGGGTCTGGACGCAAGTCCGGGCCGCCGCCGATACCGCGGTGGCGGGACCGTGGATACTGCTCGGAGCCCTGGGAGGATTCGCGGTCGCCGTGGCCACGATCATCAAGAAGGAGTGGTCACCGGTCACCGCCCCGATCTACGCCGCCCTCGAAGGTCTCGCCTTGGGGGGTGTCTCGGTCATGCTCGAGGCCAAGTATCCGGGCATCGCAATGCAGTCGGTCGGTCTCACGTTTGCGACCCTGGCCGCGATGCTCGTTGCCTATCGCACCGGGCTCATCAAGGCGACCGAGAAGTTCAAGCTTGGCGTGGTCGCGGCTACAGGGGCGATCGTGATCTATTACGTCGTCGGGTTCATCATGTCCTTCTTCGGCGCCACTATGCCCTTCGTGCAGGGGAATAGCACGGCGAGCATCGTCGTGAGCGGTGTCATCGTCATGGTCGCCGCGCTGAACCTGATCCTCGACTTCGATTTCATCGAGACCGGCGTGCAGAGCGGTGCCCCGAAATACTTCGAATGGTACGGGGCGTTCGGTCTCATGGTCACGCTCGTCTGGTTGTACCTCGAGATTCTCAGGCTGCTCGCCAAGACGCGTAGCCGCCGGTAGCGATTCGGGGAAGATGACAGAGTGATAAAAGCGTAGGGGCGCAGCGTGGCTGCGCCCCTACTTTTGTCGATCGCTCAGCCAGCGAAGCAGTAGGCGCAGCCCTTCTCCTGCGTGCGGTTCACGGCGATGACGCCCGACGGCACCACCGTCACGCCGGGGAGCAGGTTGGCGACCCAATCCTTCTTGATGGTCTCCGCCGGTGTGCCGATCTCCTTCGCCATGATCATGCTGTAGAAGGTCAGCGCAATGTTGCACACGCCGACCAGAACACCCTTGGAGATCAGCTCGTCGGTGCCCATTCCGGGAATCGGCGCATCACCCGGCTTCAACCCGATGAGCGGGTGGCGGACCGACGGGCCCTTGGTCGCGGGATCGTCGATCTTGAAGGTTTGGCCGAGCTTGTACTTCGCCCACATCGAGCTTTGCATCGCGAACGGAATCCCCGCGTGGCGGAGCACGATCACGACCGAGTTGTCGGCGTCGCTGGTCCCGTAGTTCTCGTTCGTCGTGTTGAGGAACACGCGGGCCCACGCGAACACAAAGCCGCCGTTCGGCTCGGGCACGTCAAAGATCATCTTGTGCTTGCCCGTGATCTTGTTGAGCCAGGTCTCGAACTCCGGATTGGCGGTGACGCGCGGCATCCGAGCCGGCTGCGCCGCGCCCTCGGTGGGCATGACGAGACCTCCCAGACCCATTGCGGCGGCGCCCGCGGCGAGGCGTCCCAAGAATCCTCGGCGACCGCTCATGAGCTCTGACATACTGATCCTCCTGTCGGGTGTGGAATCGATGGTCATCGAGAGTGCCCGGTGCGTGGCTTGGCCTGCGTCGGATAGGCGACGTCGGGCGGCGCGTCGCCGTTGGGCCAGTCGTGAACCTTCTCGGGGAAATCGGGGCGCGGCTGCGCGTTGACGAATGCGGCGACATCGATCGCCTGCTGGTCGGAGAGCGTGCCGGGCTGGTCGAACGGCATGTTGTCACTGATGAACGCCGCCGCCGTGCGGATGCGGCTCATCCCGGCACCGATGTTGTACGATTGCGCTCCCCACAAGGGCGGCGCCGCCACTGTCCCCTCACCAGTCGGCCCGTGGCACTTGGCGCAGGTCGCCGTATACACACCAGCGCCTCGCGATGTGTCGGGCACGAACGTGGCCCACTTGGCCAGTCGGTTGGCGGTGGAAACCGGAGCGACCGGCACGTCGCGCGCCAGGAACCAGAAGTATGTGACGATGTCGCGCATGTCAGGTCCGTCGCTCGCGAGCGCGACGCCGTTCATGCTGCGCCGGAAGCAATCGTTCACACGGTACTCGATCGTTTCCACGGTGGCGCTGCGCGAGCGGTACTGCGGGTAGCGGACGTAGACACCCACCCAGGAGCCGTTCTGGCGTCGGCCGTCATCCAGGTGACAGCTCACACACCGGAGCCGGTTGCCCACGTGCGCGGGCAAGCTGTCACGCGTGGCGGCGAGGAGTGCCCGACCGCGGCGAATCGAGACGCCGAGCGGGCCATCGGGAATGAGGGAATCAGCCGGACCGTGGAGCACGATCCTCCGCTCGGCGGCCGGGCTCGCCGCAGGACGACCACATGCCAGGGCGAGCAGAGCTGCCGTCGCTCCCACCACGCACGCGAGAGCACGAGAGTGACGAGTCAAGGCTGGCAAAAGTATTAGGGATTCTCGATCGTCGCCACTTCCCGCGCAAACGCGCGGGATCGTTTCACGAGCTGCAGGTAGGCCGCGAGCTCCTCCGCCCGCCGCGACCCATCCCACCCCAATGCGCCCGCCATCCGATCGACGACCGCGCTCGTGGCGGGGACGGCCTGGTCCCGCGTCTTGTAGAAGAGATGCAGCCGCCGCACCAGGACGTCCGACAGCCGCACCGCCATCTCGCGCTCGATTGCGTGCACCACCTCGGCCCAGAGCTCGGGGCGCCCTGACACGATGCGCCCACCGAGCGCGCGGTCCCGATCCACCAGATTGAGCACGGCGGCGGCCTCGCTCCCGTATCTGCCGACCAGGTGCCGGGCGGCGGTCTCGGAGGCACCCCGCTCGACGGCTGCCTTGGCGAGGCCGTCCAGATCCGCCGTCTCACCGCCGGGGAGCGGCAGTCGGTGCGTCGGCGGGTGGGGTGCGCGCGGCCGCCCGTCGAGCGCCGCCAGACGGGCGGCGACCCGATCGACGAGCTCCTGGGCCATGACGCGATGCGTGGTGAGCTTCCCGCCCGCGATCGTCAGCAGGCCGCTCGCGCTCTCGATGATGCGATGCTCACGCGAGACCTGCGAGGGAGCGAGGTGCCCGTCGGGGCGGAGCAGCGCACGGAGCCCCGCCCAGGTCGCGACCACGTCGTGCGGCGAGAGCCGGGCTTGGGGAAAAAACGCGTTCGCCGAGCGCAGGAGGTAGACCACGTCCTCCGCCGTCGCGCGGACGTCGTCTGGGGAAACGTCCTCGTCAGTGTCCGTCGTGCCGATGTAGCTCTGCTCGGCGTCCTCCCACGGGAGCACGAACATCACGCGGCCATCGATTGGTGAGGTCAGGGTGATCCCGTGGGTGTTGCCGAGCCGTTGCCGTGGGACGGCGACGTGCGCTCCCTTGGTGAGCCGCAACACGGGGCCTGCGTCAGGCTCGTCCAGCCGGCGCAGCTGATCCACCCACGGGCCGCACGCGTTCACCACGATCAGGGAGCGTACGGTCCGAATGTCCCCGCTCAACAGATCGCGCACCGTCGCGCCCCGCACGCGGCCGTCCGGCTTGACCAACGAGACGACCTCGGCGTAGTTGGCGACGTGCGCACCGGCCTGCGCCGCGCTCCGCATGGTGGCGAGCACCAGGCGGGCATCGTCTGTCTGCGCGTCGTAGTAGAGTCCCGCCGCCCGCAGGTCCTTGTCGCGCAACCCGGGTTCGAGACCCAGGGTCGCCTTCCGCCCGAGCCACCGGTGGACCCGGACGTTTCGAAAAGCGGCGAGTAGGTCGTACAGCCACAGGCCGCATCGGAGTTTCCACGACGGGACACGGGCCCCCCGGTACACCGGGAAGACGAAGGGGAGGGGACGCACCAGGTGGGGTGCGATGCGGAGCAGCACACGACGCTCGCGGCTCGCTTCCAGCACCAGGTGGAGGTCGTACTGCTCGAGGTATCGTAGGCCGCCGTGAATCAGACGCGAGGAGACCGAAGATGTTCCGCTCCCGAAGTCGCCTTTCTCGACGAGGGCCGTGCGAAAGCCCCGCAGCGCCGCGTCGCGTGCGATCGCCGCGCCGGTAATCCCGCCGCCGATGACGAGCACGTCGACCGGCTCGTGCGCCATCGCTTCGAGTGCGGCGGCGCGCGTGCGATGAGAAAATGGCGCTTCGCTCGTCGGCGTTCTCCCGCTTGGCCCTGCGGCCGGCCCCGTGGTAGGTTTCGTGTCTGACTGACGGGAGGGGAATGTAATGCCGGTTGGTAATGGACGGCGCGTCGCGATCGTCGCCGGCTATCGCACGCCGTTCTGCAAGTCGGGCACGTCGCTCAAGGACGCGCGGGCCGTGGACTTGGCGCGGTTCGTGACGCGCGAGCTGCTCGAGCGGACCAACCTCGAGGGCGCCGACGTCAACGCCGTGATCTTCGGGCAAGTCGTCGCGTCCGCGCTCGTTCCCAACGTCGCCCGCGAAGTGAGCCTCCTGCCCCAGTTTCCCAAGGAAATCCCCGCATACTCGCTCAACCGGGCGTGCGCGTCCTCTGGACAGGCCGTGGCCAATGCGTACGACGAGATCACGCTCGGGAGTGCCGACGTCGTGATCGCGGGAGGCGTCGAGTCGCTCTCGGATATCCCGATCCTCGCTTCCCGACGGCTCGCGGACATCCTGGTCGAAGCGAGCAAGGCAAAGTCGGTCGGCGCGCGGCTCAAGACGTTCAGCCGGATCCGACCCCGTGACCTGGTCCCCGTCTCGCCCGCCATCGCCGAGCCGTCCACCGGCGAGTCCATGGGCCAGTCGGCTGAAAAGATGGCCAAGGAAAACCACATCACCCGCGAAGCGCAGGACCGCTGGGCCCTCCGGAGCCACACGCTCGCCGCCAAGGGAGCGGATGACGGCCGTATCACGGCCGAGGTGGTCCCATGGCTGCCCGAGCGGAGCGGAGAGACCGTGGTGACGGCGGACAACGGTATCCGGCGCGATACGTCGCTCGAGCAGATGGCGAAGCTCAAGCCGGTGTTCGACCGGCGCTACGGCAGCGTCACGGCGGCGAATTCGTCCCCCCTCACGGACGGCGCCTCCGCCGTGCTCCTCATGAGCGACGCGGCCGCCCGCGCCCTCGGCTATACGCCGCTCACGTACATCCGCTCGTACGCGGTCGCCGCCGTGGATCCCGGGTGGCAGCTCCTGCAGGCCCCCATCTTCGCGGTCCCGAAGGCGCTTGAGCGTGCAGGGATCGAGTGGAAAGACCTGGGCGTCATCGAAGTGCACGAAGCCTTCGCCGCGCAGGTGCTTTCGAACCTGAAAGGCTGGGCGGCGAAAGGCTGGGAGATCAACGAAGACATCATCAACGTGATGGGCGGGTCGATTGCGATCGGCCATCCGTTCGGCGCCACCGGCACCCGTCTGGTCACCACGCTCTCGCACGAGATGGTGCGTCGCGACGCGAAGTTCGGCCTGCTCTCGATCTGCGCACAAGGGGGAATGGGGTTCGCCATGGTGCTGGAGCGCAATTGATGGCTCCTCCGCCAGGCGCCGCCCTGACCTGGGAGCTGGTCGACGGGGGCGTCGCCGTCGTCACGTTCGATCTCAAAGGCGAGCCGGTCAACAAGATCTCGCGCGCGGTCAAGCAGGACGTGCAGGCGACGTTCGAGGCCCTCGAGCAAGACCCCTCAGTCAAGGCGATCGCGTTCTTCTCCGGCAAAGCCGACACGTTCATCGCGGGCGCCGACATCGAGGAGTTCGTGGCCCTCGCCACTGCGGCCGAGGCGGAGCGGCTCTCGGCGGAAGGGCAGGCGCTGCTGGAGCGCGTGGCGCGGTTCCCGAAACCAGTGGCGGCCGGCATTCACGGCGCCTGCCTCGGCGGCGGACTGGAGTTCGCCCTCGCTTGCCGGTACCGCGTCGCGTCCGATCACCCGCGTACCCAGCTCGGGCTTCCGGAGGTGCAGCTCGGCCTCCTCCCCGGGGCGGGCGGGTGCCAGCGCCTGCCGCGCCTCATCGGCGCGCGGGCGGCGCTCGACATCATCCTCGCGGGAAAAGTCGAGCGCGCCCAGAAGGCGTTTCGCCTGGGGATCGTCGACGAGCTGGTGCCGCACGCCATCCTCAAGGACATCACGATCGCGGCGGCACAGCGCATGGCGGGCGGCTGGCAGCCGCGGCGCCGGCGCCCCGGCGGTTTCACCGGCTGGCTGCTCGACGGCAACCCGCTCGGCCGGCGGCTGGTGTTCCGCGCGGCCCGGAAGCAGGTGCTCGCGCAGACGCGAGGCAACTATCCCGCGCCGCTCGCCGCGCTCGAAGCCGTCGAGTTCGGACTCAAGCACGGCATGGCCGCGGGCCTGAAGCGTGAAGCGGAGTTGTTCGGGCAGCTCGCGGTCACCGACGTTTCGCGCAAGCTGGTGCAGATCTTTTTCGCGACGACCGCGCTGAAAAAGGACTTTGGCATCCCGAATCCGCCACCACCCGCGACCGTGCATCGCTTGGGCGTCGTCGGAGCCGGCTTCATGGGCGCAGGGATAGCGGGCACCGCCATCGCGCAGGGCGGCGTCGACGTGCGAATGAAGGACGCGGACCTGCCACGCGTGACCAAAGGACTGGCGACCGCCCGCGAGATCCTCGACGACCGCCTCAAACGCCGCCGCATCACGAAATACGAGCACGCGCGGCTCGTTGCCCTGCTGTCGGGGAGCGATACCTACACGGGGTTCGGCCGGGCCGAGCTCGTCATCGAAGCCGTGTTCGAGGACCTGCAGGTCAAGCAACAGGTCTTGCGCGAGGTGGAAAGCGCGTCGGGCCCGGAGACCGTGTTCGCATCGAACACGTCGACCATCCCGATCCGTCGGATCGCGGAAGCCGGCGGCCGGCCCGAGCACGTGATCGGCATGCATTTCTTCTCCCCGGTCGCTCGCATGCCGCTCGTCGAGGTGATCCCGTCCACCCGCACGCTGCCGGCGGTGGTGAGCACCACCGTCGCCTTTGGCCGCCGGATGGGCAAGACGCCGATCGTCGTCAAGGACAGCCCGGGGTTCTGGATCAACCGGATTCTCACGCCCTACATGAACGAGGCCGGCCAGCTTCTGGTGGAAGGCGTAGCGATCGAGGAGCTCGACCGCCTCATGGTGGAGTTCGGGTTCCCCGTCGGCCCCATCACGTTGATGGACGAGGTCGGACTGGACGTCGGCGAGAAGGTGATCGGCGTGATGCACGAGGCGTACGGCGAGCGTTTTGCTCCCGTACCGGCGTTTGCCGGCATGGTCAAGAGCGGCCGGTTCGGCCGCAAGGCTGGCAAGGGGTTCTATCAGTACGCGGGCGGTAAGAAGGGCGGCGTGGACCCGGCCGTCTACGAGGTGATCGGCGCGCAGCCCAATGGTGGGCCGCGGCCCGCCGAGATCATCCAACGCCTGGTGCTCGTGATGTTGAACGAGGCGGCGCGCGCCGCGGGCGAGGGCATCGTTCGGTCGCCGCGGGACGGGGACGTCGGCGCGATCTTCGGCTTCGGGTTCCCGCCGTTCCGCGGAGGCCCGCTCCGGCACGCCGACGATTTGGGCGCGGCGCGGATCGTCGGAGAGCTCGAGCGGCTCGCCGACCGCTACGGCGCGCGGTTCGCACCGAGCGACGCGCTGCGCGACCTGGCGCAGCGGAACACGAAGTTCTATCCCTGACGCCGGCCCCCGGCTCCCGGACCCCGGACCCCGGTCTCTAATGCTCCGCGCCGGCCTGCTGTGGCTCAGCGAACAACCTCGCATCTTCCGGTTTATCCGTGGCAACGGGCTGGCCCGGCGGTTCGCGGCGCGCTTTGTCGCCGGGGAGACGGTCGATTCCGGCGTTGCCGCGCTGAAGGCGCTGAACGCGGCCGGCATCACCGCGAGTCTGGACGTGCTCGGCGAGTCGGTGCACAATGCCGACGAAGCCCACGCCGCGCGCGATACCTACCTCGAAACCCTCGATCGCATCCAGGCGGCCCGGGCGGATGCCAACGTGTCCGTCAAGCTCACCCAGTTGGGTCTCGATATCGACGAGACGCTGTGCGTCGAGAACATGCGCGCCATCATCGCCCGGGCCAAAGCGCACGACTCGTTTGTCCGCATCGACATGGAACAATCCGACTACACCGAGCGCACGCTGCAACTCTTCAAGCGGAGGTTTCAGCCTGAGTTCGGGAACGGCGTCGGCGTCGTATTACAGTCGTATCTGCGGCGCACCGAGCAGGACGTCGACCAGGTGATCGCCCTCGGCGCCCGGGTGCGGCTGTGCAAGGGCGCGTATCAGGAGCCCGCCACGGTCGCGTTTCCCGACAAGCGCGACGTGGATGCCACGTACGTCCGCTGCATGGAGCAGCTCATGCTGCGCGGCAACTACCCGGGCATCGCAACGCACGATGCGCGCATCATTGACCATGCCAAGGCATTCGCGCGTGACAAGGGGATTCTCCCGGCGCGCTTCGAGTTCCAGATGCTGTACGGTGTGCGGCGCGACCTGCAGCTCGGGCTACGCCGCGAAGGATACAACGTGCGCGTGTACGTGCCGTTCGGCACGCAGTGGTACCCCTACCTCATGCGCCGCCTCGCCGAGCGGCCCGCGAACGTTGCCTTCTTGCTCGGCAATGTCCTGCGGGAGTCTCTACGGAGAACCTGACCGACGGCACGCTCGGCGGCTATCAGCGCCTGCACGAGCGCGCTCCGGCGTTCACCGGGAGCGATGGCCAGGCATACTCGGTGGGAACGTTCGTGGACGAGGCGCCGGATCCCCAGGGACGCTACGGAGCGGCGCTGCTGTTCGTTCGCTGGTCCGCAACAGGTGATCGGCCGGTGGGCCACGTGGAAACGGAGTACCTCGCCTGGGGAGCGACGCCGGCGGATGCGCTCGCACCCGTTCTGGCCTTGACCCTCGAGGCGGTGAAACGGGAGCTCGATCGCTGCCTCGCGCGGCAGGGGCACGCGTGACGACCGGCGTGGTGCTGGCCCGTACGGGCTCGACCTACCGCGTCCACACGGACACTGGCGAGGTGACCGCCGTGCTGCGGGGGAAGCTCAAGCATCGCGATGACGACCGCGTCGTGGCCGGTGACGTGGTCGACCTCGAGCTGCAGTCGGACGGCCACGCCACTATTTCGGGAGTGCGGCGGAGGAAGAGCGTGCTCGCGAGGCGCGCCGCGGGGGAGCGAAGACCGCGGGCCCAGCCCATCGCCGCGAACGTGGACCAGGTGGTCGTGGTCGCATCGGTGCGGAGTCCGGAGCCCAGTCCCAGGTTCCTCGATCGGTTTCTCGTGATCGCGGCTGCGAATCGCATTCCCGCCGTGCTCGTCCTCAATAAGATCGACCTCGACCGGACGGCGCTCGATCGATTACTGGAGCGGTATACGCCGGCGGGATATCAGGTCCTGGCCACCTCGGTCCGGTTGCCGGAAGGCCTGGCGGCGTTCCGCGACCTGCTGCGGGGTCGGGAATCAGTACTCGCGGGTCAATCGGGCGTCGGGAAATCGAGCCTCCTCAACGCCCTCGACCCAGGGTTGAACCTCCGTATCGGTGAGATCAGCGCGAAATGGGACACAGGTAAGCACACGACACGCGCGGCGCTCGTGGTGCCCCTCGCGGGCGGCGGCTACGTCGTGGACACCCCCGGGTTGCGTGAGGTCGGCACTTGGGGCATTGACCCGGAGCTCCTGGCGGTCTGCTTTCCCGAGTTCCGCCGGTTCCTCGATCAGTGCCGCTTCGACAACTGCAGGCATCTGTCGGAGCCGGGTTGTGCCGTGCGGGACGCGGCGGAGCAGGGCGCGTTCGACGCGGACCGCCTGGTGTCCTACCAGCGCCTCTATGAGGAAGTCAGCGTGCCTTCCTGGTCCAGCGATCGGCGTCGCGGGAGGTGACCTTCTGCATCATTTGCGCGAACGCCTGATCCAAATCGATCCCCTGTGAGTTCGCGAGGCAGATGACGACGAACAGGATGTCGGCGAGCTCCATCGCGACCGAGCCCTCGGCCTCTCCGGGCTTCTTGGTTTTTTCGCCGAACCGGTGGTTCAATTCGCGCGCGAGCTCGCCGACCTCTTCCGTCAGTCGCGCAAGGTTCGTGAGCGGTGGGAAGTACCCTTCTTTATATTGGCCGATCCAGCGGTCGACCACCTGCTGGTTCTCGCGCAGAGACACAGGAGACTCCGGGCAAACGTGAACGCCGAGCTGCCGCCGCTGGTCGCGCCGCTTCACGGCGAGCGCTATGCGCCCCAAGCCGGGGGCCAGTGGAGCGCGCTCCTCGCGCCCCCGTACGACGTGATATCCCGCGAGGAGCGCGCTTCCTACGCGGCGCGTGATCCCCACAATATCGTGCACCTCATCCTGCCGGAAGCGTCGGCGCCTGGTGAGGGGGAGGACCGCTACGCCCACGCCGCGGCGCTCCTCGCCGCGTGGCGGGAGCAGCGTGTGCTGCGGCCCGACCCCGGGGAATCGGTCTACGTCCTGGCCCAGGACTATGCGCTCGCGTCGGGAGAGCGGCGCACGCGCATCGGTATGCTCGCGGCGGTCCGTGCCGAGCCGTTCGCGTCCCGGCGCGTGCGACCGCACGAGCGGACCCATTCCGCCCCCAAGGCGGATCGGCTGGCGCTCCTGCGGCAGACCCGGGCGAACTTGGAGTCGATCTTTCTGCTCGCGCCAGATCCGGACCGCGCGCTGGCGCGAGCGGTTGCGAAGGCGGCGTCCGGCGTGCCCGCGGCCCGCGCCGAGCTCGACGGCGTCGGGCTTCGCTTGTGGGTCGTGTCGGGTGGAGCAGCGGCGGAGCTCGCGAGGCTCGCGGGTCGCGCGCAGCTGTATATCGCGGATGGCCATCACCGGTACGAGACGGCGGTGGCGTATGCGCAGGAGCATCCGGAGGCAGATCGCGTGCTGTCGTTCATCGTGTCGGCCGCCGATCCGGGGCTCACGATTCTCCCCACGCACCGCATCATCTTCGGCCAGGGGAGCGAGCCGGCCAAGCTCTTCGCCGGGTGGCGCGAGTGGTTCGAGGTGGGGCGCGTGGCCCCGTGCATGGATCGCATCGAGCGCTTGGCCGAGCTCGGGCGCGACCGAACCGCTTGTATCGTCGCGTTCCCCGACACCTACGACGTCAGCCTGGTGCTCAAACCCGACGCGCCGCTCGACGCAGTCCCGGGCCTGGGTCGGACGCCGGCCGTCCGTTCGCTGGACGTTGCGCGCGTCGAGGCGCTGGTCGTGCAGCATATCTTCGGTGCGGGCACCGCCACGCCGTCGCTCGCCTACACGCCGGATCCCTACGCCGCCTTCGAGGCCGTGCGGGGCGGCCGGGCGGCTGCGGCGGTCCTCCTCAACCCGACGAAGGTCGAGCAGGTATTTGCGGTGGCGGATGCGGGAGATGTCATGCCGCCCAAATCGACGTACTTCGTGCCGAAGGTGCCGAGTGGGCTGGTGGTGCGGGAGGTCTGACACGCGAAATCACCACACCATCCGTCGCATTATCATCCCACGCCTCTATATTCTCCCGCATGACTCGCCCCCGCGACCGCATCCTCGCCAACCTCGAGTCCATTTACCGCGAAGCGTACGATCGAGCCAAGGCCGCCAACGATCACGCCCGCATGGCCGACCTCGACGCCGTCTACCAGCGGGAGCAGCTGCTCCTCGAAGTCCTGCTCGACATCCGTGACACGCTCGCCTCGCAGCCGGGCGCGGCCGCTGTCTCCGCAGACAAGAGCCCGAGCTCCGATCCCATCTCGGCGCTCGAGACGATCCACCGCATCACCAAACTCCGTTGAGGGACCGATGAGCCGACGCCTATTCGGGGGAGCGCTGTGCCTTCTCTTCACCGCCTGCGGGCAAAAGGCGGATCTCGTCATCCGCGGAGGCATGGTCTGGACCGGGCTCTCCACCGGCGCCCCGCACGCCGGCAACGTGGCGATCGCCGGGGGCAAGATTCTGGCGATCGGGGACGACGCGGCGATCGCCCCCTACGTTGGCGCGCGGACACAGACCATACAGGCCGACGGCGGCCTGGTCTTGCCCGGGTTCACCGACGGGCACACTCATTTCGTCGACGGCGGCTTCCAGCTCGCGTCGGTCGACCTTCGGAACGCCGCCACCCCCGCCGAGTTCGTACGGCGAATCAAACAATACGCCACTACCTTGAGGCCCGGTGAATGGATCCTGGGAGGGGACTGGGATCACACCCTGTGGCCCGGACAGCCGCTGCCACACCACGAGTGGATCGATTCGGTGACGCCGAACAATCCCGTGTTCGTGAACCGCGTCGATGGTCATGAGGCGCTGGCCAACGCGTTGGCGTTGCGGGCCGCCGGCGTCAAGAAGGACACGCCGGCACCTCCCGGCGGCGAGATACCCCGCGATCCCCGGACCGGCGAGCCGATCGGGATCTTCAAGGATCAGGCGCTCGACGTGATCGGCCGGGCAGTGCCCGAGCCGTCGCCCGAACGGCGAGACTCCGCGCTCGCGCGCGCCCTGGCCTACGCCGCATCGCTTGGCGTGACCGCCACGGCGCATATGTCAGCGTCGTGGGCCGACTTGGCGAGTTACCGGCGGCTGGAGCGGGCGGGCCGGCTCACCCTGCGCGCCGCTCTCTACCTGCCGCTCGACGACTGGCGTACCGTCGCGGACAGCGTGCACCGCGAAGGCTCGACCGACCCCTGGCTGAAGATCGGGGGCCTGAAGGGGTTCATGGACGGTTCAGCCGGCTCGCGCACGGCCTATTTCTTCGAGCCCTACAGCGATTCCGCGGGCTACCGCGGTCTGCTCCAGCATCCCGAGACGGACATGCGCCGGTGGATCGGGAACGCGGACTCGGCCGGGTTGCAGGTGACCGTCCACGCGATCGGTGATCGCGCCAACGCCATTCTCCTGTCGATCTACGACAGCGTGACCCGCGCCCACGGCCCGCGCGACCGCCGGTTCCGCGTCGAGCACGCTCAGCACCTGCGCCCCGAGGACATCCCGTCGTTCGGCAGGCTTGGCGTGATCCCATCGATGCAACCCTATCACGCCATCGACGACGGTCGTTGGGTCGAGCGGCGAATCGGCCCCGTGCGAATCAAGACGACGTACGCATTCCGCACGCTGCTCGATACCGGCGCCAAGCTCGCCTTTGGCTCCGACTGGACCGTGGCGCCGCTCGATCCGATCCTCGGCGTGTACGCCGCGGTCACCCGTCGTACGCTCGACGGCAAGAATCCTGACGGCTGGATTCCCGAGCAGAAAATCTCCGTGGGAGAGGCGCTCAGGGCTTACACGGCTGGGAACGCGTACGCGACCTTCGACGAGGCGACGCGAGGAGCACTCGCCCCCGGCTACGACGCCGACGTCGTCGTCTTGGATCGGAATCTCTTCGCGATGGCCCCCGATTCCCTGGACCGGGCGCGCGTCCGCTACACGATCGTGGGCGGCAAGGTGGTGTTCCGGCGCTAGCCGGAGTACGTGAACCCGGCACCGTCGAGCGTGAGCGGCTTGGCGCCGTCGCGCTCGACCCCTGCCTCGAGGACCTCGCCCAGGACGATCGTGTGATCTCCACCGGGAAGTGTCGCTACGACGCGACACTCCACCCAGCCGATGGCGTCCGCGAGGACCGGGACGCCGGAAGCCGGTGCCGGCTTGGTCTTGATCCCCTTGAGCTTCTGCGAAGCGGCAGCCGATGGCCGCCCGAGCTTTTCGGCGACCTCTCGTTGCCCCTCGTGCAAGCAGCTGATGGCGAAATGGTGCGCGTCGCGAACCATGGCGATGGTCTTGGAAGTGTTTTCGATCGCCACGGCCACCATCGGGGGATGGAACGAAGCCTGCATCACCCACGATGCCGTGCTGGCGTGCTCGTCGCCCTCGTGCTTGACGGTGATGGCGTACAGGCCGTAGGGGAACAGGCGGAGCGCGGCACGTGCGGTGGCTGGGTCCATGCAGGAATATGCCGCAAAACCGCCCTTCCCGGACAGCGGCGTGGGGGCCAAGTTAGCCGGGTCCGTCTGCTGGAGATGTGGATGCTTCGGACTTCTGCACCACCGGCCTCCGTCATCGGGTTGGCGCTCGTCGCGGTGTTCTCGGGTCGAGCTCGTGGTCAGGATGTGGACTTTCCTCCGTCGGGCAAGCAGCTCTCGCAGATCGAAGCGATGGCGCACGCCGACTCGAACGAGGCGTCGCTGCACTATTACCGCGGGCTCGGCTACTGGGGAAAGCACAAGTTCGACGAGGCGGACAGCGCCTTGCGACTCGCGATCCAGCTCGATCCGCGCTATGCCGACGCGTACCTCGCGCTCGCCTACCTGCCCTACGTTCGCCGCGACCAGCTGTTCGACGAGGAGATCCGGGATCGCGTCCCCGACGCATGGAAGCCGAGGCTCGAAGAGTCGAATCGCCTTTACCAGCGGGCCTTCATGATCGACCCACTCGTGAGCTTGCGCATCATCTCGCTCGTCTGGCCCGTGGACGAGCGGGGGTTCCGTGACTACACGAGCGTGGAGTCACAACTCTACCAGCTCTATTTTGAGGGGTTCGTCGATCTGAGCAAGGGTCGTTACGGGCTGGCCTACGATCGCTTTGTGCGGCTTGCGCGTAGGGTGTACGACGAGGAGAAACACCCGGAGAAGGTGCCGAACTTTCTGCTCTGGCACCGCGGGCTCGCCGCGGCGCACAGCCTGAAGTACGATGCCGCGATCGCCGACTTTCAGCTGCTGCTCGATCGCGCGGAACGCAAGGAGCGTCAGGACGCGCTGATGCGGGTCCCGCTCAGGACGAACGAGTACCGCTTCATGCTCGCTGCCCTCGAGCGCGCCGCGGGCCACCTCGACAAGGCCGAGGCTACCTTCAAAGAGGCGGCCGCGAATGATCTTGGCCTCTACATGGCGCACGTGTACCTCGCGGACATCTACGAGCAGCAAAAGCGGTGGCCCGAAGCGGTGACCGAGCATCGGCGCGCGGTGGAAGCCAACCCGGACGACTACTCACTCGAGCTCGATCTCGGAATGCTCCTGTTCAACCTGGAGCAGACCAAAGAGGCCCAGGGACCGATCGAGAAAGCGGTAGCGCTGTATCCTCGTGCGGCGCTGGGGCACTATCTACTCGGCCGCATCGGTGAGGAGCTCGGCCGTCCGGCGGACGCGAAGACTCACTTCGCGCAGTTCGTGGCGCTGGCCCCACACCGCCTCGACGACCTGGTGAGCGATGCAAAACAGCGCCTCGCCAAACTCCCATAGCGATTGGCGACCATGACCCGGCTTTCCTTCAGTGCCCTCGCCCTCCTCGCCGTAGCGGTGGCAAGGTCGGACGCCCAACAACCTCCCTCGCAGGGACGCTCGGCTTACGAGGAGTTGCAGACCTTTTCCGGCGTGCTGAACCACATCCGCGTGAATTACGTCGATTCGGTGACCTACGCGCAGCTCGTGCGGGCCGCGATCGACGGCGTCCTGCATTCGCTCGACCCGCACAGCCGCTTCGAGTCGTACGCCGAGCACGACAAGGCGGGCAAGCTCGCGCGGGGCGAGCTGGCCGTCACCGGCCTGGTCCTCGAAGACGTGGACGGATCCGCCAGCGTGCTGGCCGTGCTCGCGAAGAGCCCCGCGGACAAGGCCGGCATTCAACCCGGTGACCGCTTGAGACTCGTCGACGATACGACGATTGCCGGTCTCGATCCGCGCGCCGTGGAGCTCCGACTCGCCGGTGACAAGGGATCGAAAGTGCGCCTGCGATTCGAGCGCGGCTCGCGCCTGGAGCCCGACACCTTCTCCGTTACCCTGAAGCGGGACTTCATCAAGGAGTTGTCGGTGTCGAGCGTTCGGCTCGCCGATGCCCAAACCGGCTACGTGCGCTTGGACGAGTTCGGCGTGAAAGCGGCCTCCGAAGTGCACGACGCGATTCGGAAACTCCGGAGTCAGGGAGCCGCTCGGATCATTCTCGACCTTCGCCGGAATCCCGGCGGTGTGGTCACCGCGGCCGTGGAGCTCGCCTCCGAGTTCTTCCCGAAGAACACCGTCGTGTTCAGAACTCGCGGGCGCAAGAAGGACGTGGATACGACGTACACCACCAAGCACGATGGCGATTTCGCCGACGTGCCGTTGATCGTGCTGATCGATGGGGGAAGCGCCAGCGCCGCCGAGGCGCTGGCAGCATCGCTCCAGGATCACGACCGGGCGCTGCTCATGGGACGGCGCAGTTTCGGAAAGGCCCTCATTCAGACGGGCTTCATCACCCCCCAGGGAGACGTTGTCTGGCTCACCATTGGCCGCGTGATCACGCCCAGCGGCCGCTTCATTCAGCGGCGGTATCGCGGCCTGCGGTACGAGGAATACCGTGAGTTCAGCGGGGCAGGGGGCGCCGGAGAGGACACGCTCGAGGTCTTCCACACCGACCACGGCCGACCGGTGCGCGGCGGCGGCGGCATCGCGCCCGACGTCGAGCTTCCCAGACCGGCCGCCGTTCCCGTGTGGTGGAGCGCCGCGTCGGACTCCGGGTTCGATGCGAGCGTGGCCGATAGCTTTGCACCGACGCTCCCGCCCACGCCCGCGGCCCGCGCCGCCTGGATGACCGCCCGAGCCGAGTGGCAAGCCAAGCTCGTCGTGCCGTTCGTGGAGCGCGTCCGCAGCCGCTTCCACGTCACGGCGCAGCCCGATTCGATGCTCGCCGCACGGATCGGACGGAACCTCGCGATCCGCGTCGCCGAGGTGCGTTGGGGAGCGGACGCGCGCGACGAGTTCCTCGTCCGCAACGATCCCGATATCCGCGCGGCGCTCGACTCCTTTCCCCGGATCGAGCGGCTTCTGAGCGCGCCGAAGTAGGACTATCTTTGTTCCATGGCGACGCGCGCTCAACCCCGGCCCCCGCCCCGGCCCCGGGCGAAGGCCTTGTCCAAGGGCGACCTGCTCGACATGTACCGGATCATGCTCCTGTCGCGGCGGCTCGACGATAAGGAGATCCAGCTCAAGGGGCAGAACAAGATCTACTTCCAGATCTCCGGCGCCGGCCACGAAGCCGTGCTCGTCGCCGCCGGGAAGGTCCTGCGTCCCGCCTACGATTGGTTCTATCCTTACTATCGCGACCGCGCGCTCTGTCTCGCCCTCGGGATGACCCCGACCGAGATGCTTCTGGCTGCCGTCGGAGCGGCCGACGACCCCAACTCCGGCGGGCGTCAGATGCCCTCGCACTGGGGGCACAAGGCCCTGAACATCGTGAGCCAGTCCAGCCCGACCGGCACCCAGCTGCTGCAGGCCGTGGGCTGCGCCGAGGCCCGCCTCAAATACGAGCGGATTGAGGGCCTGCCCGAGCGCCCAATCCACGACGACGAGCTGGTCTACGTGTCCGCCGGGGACGGGACCACGAGCGAAGGCGAGTTCTGGGAGGCGCTCAACAGCGCCTGTAACCTGAAGCTGCCCGTCCTCTTCCTCATTGAAGACAACGGGTACGCGATTTCGGTCCCCATCGAAGTCCAAACTGCGGGCGGCTCCGTGTCGAAGCTGGTCCGCAACTTCCCCGGCCTGCTGGTCGAGGAGGTAGACGGCCGCGATCCTGTGGCGTCCTACGAGGTGCTCCTGCGCGCGTCGGAGTACGTACGCCAGGGGAAGGGACCGGCGCTCGTGCACGCGAAGGTGCACCGGCCGTACTCGCACTCGCTGTCCGACGATGAGCGGCTGTACCGCCCACCCAAGGAGCGCGACGAGGAGGCACGGAGCGACTGCCTGGCGGTGTTTCCGAAGCGGCTCGTGTCGGAAGGTTTCGCGACGGAAGCCGAAATCGAGGCCCTGAAGCGACAGGTGGAGGACGAGGTCACCGTCGCCGCCGACATGGCCCTCGCGTCTCCGCAACCGCAGCCCGAGACCGCGCTCCTGTATGTGTACTCGCCGGACGTGGACCCCACGTCGGAGCAATTCGACACCGAGGACGATCCGCAATTCGCGGGTGACCCGACGACCATGGTGGACCTCCTCAACGCCTGCATGAAGGACGAGATGGCGCGGGATCCCAGAATCTTGGTGTTCGGGGAGGACGTGGCCGATGTGAGCCGCGAGCAGTACCTGGAGCTGGTCAAGGGGAAGGGTGGCGTGTTCACCGTCACCCGCGGGCTGCAGCGTCGATTCGGAGGCGAGCGCGTCTATAACTCACCGCTCGCGGAGGCGAACATCGTGGGCCGCGCCATCGGGCTCGCGACCCGCGGATTGAAGCCGGTGGTCGAGATTCAGTTCTTCGACTACATCTGGCCCGCGTATCACCAGCTCCGGAACGAGCTCGCGACCATGCGCTGGCGCTCGAACAATGCCTTCTCGAGCCCGGTGGTCGTGCGGGTCACCTACGGGGGGTATCTCAAGGGCGGGTCCATCTATCACTCACAGACCGGCGCGGTCGTCTTCACTTCCGTTCCGGGACTCCGTGTGGTGTGTCCGAGCACGGCGCTCGACGCGAACGGGCTGCTGCGCACCGCCATCCGCTGCGACGATCCCGTCCTGTTCCTCGAGCACAAGCACCTCTATCGCCAGACGTACAACAAAGCGCCGAACCCGGGGCCGAATTTCCTGATCCCGTTCGGCAAGGCAAAAGTGGCGCGCGAGGGCCGGCACCTGACCGTCGTCACGTATGGCGCGGTGGTGCAACGCTCACTCGTCGCCGCGAAGCAGCTGGAGGAGCAGGACGGCGTCAGCGTGGAGGTCATCGACCTCCGGACGCTCTCGCCGGTGGATTGGGAGACGGTGGTCGGGTCCGTGCAGAAAACCAACAAGGTACTCGTCGCCTACGAGGACTCGCTGTCCTGGGGCTACGGGGCCGAAATCGCCGCAAGAATGGCGGACGAATGCTTCCCGTGGCTCGATGCGCCGGTGAAGCGCGTCGCGGCGACCGACACCTTCGTCGGGTACGCCCCCCAGCTCGAAGATTTCATCCTGCCGCAAGTGGAGGATATCGCGCGCGCAATGCGCGACCTGCATGCGTTCTAGCGCCGCCCGCGCGTACGCCCTGCTGTTCTTTCTGTCCGGGGCAACGGGTCTGGTCTACGAGCTGTTGTGGGTACGCGTCCTTTATCAGACGTTCGGTTCCACCCTCCAATCGGTGACGACAGTCGTGGCCGCCTACATGGGCGGCTTGGGGCTCGGCGCGTGGCTGCTCGGACGCCGGGCCGACCGGAGTCTCCGACCGGCTGCACTGTACGGATGGCTCGAGATCGCGATCGGCGCGTTCGGCGCGATCTCACCGTTCGCCCTCGCGCTGGTGCACCGTGCCTACATCGGATTGGCGAGTGGATTCCACCTGAGCGGCGGGGCGAGCGTCGCGCTGCGGTTCGGGCTCGCGGCCCTCGTGCTCCTCGTGCCGACCACACTGATGGGCGGCACCCTGCCGGTGCTCACGCGCGCCTTTACCGGCGCCGAGCGCGGCGAGCTGCAACGCTCGCTCGGCCTCTTGTATGGCCTGAATACACTCGGGGCGGTCGTGGGCACGGCCCTCGCAGGATTATCCCTGATCGAGCACGTCGGCATCCGCGCGAGCCTGTGGGCGACCGCCGTCGTGAACGTCGCGCTCGGCATGGGCGCGCTTGCGCTCGCCCAACCGATCGCGCCGTCATCGCCCGCGGCTCTGGTGCCGTCCCCCCCTCCGGAACCCAGGGCCGGCCCGGCCCCGCTGCTGCGCGCGGTGGCGCTGGTCCTGCTCGCCGCGACGGCATTCGCGTCCCTGCTCGACGAGATCGCGTGGACCCGGGTCCTGGTCATGATCGTCGGGGGGTCGACCTACGCATTCACGCTCGTGCTGCTCGTCTTCCTGCTCGGCATCGGCATCGGCAGCCGTATCGTGGCCCGCGCGAGCCTCCCTCCGGCCCGAACCGCCGCCTACGCGGCCCTCGCGCAGGCCGTCACGGCGGCCGGTGCAAGCCTCCTGTTTGTCGTGTTCGCCGAGCTGCCCCGCTACATCATCGCGGTCTTCCAGGTGCCCACCTTCGGTGCCACCGAGCGCCTCCTGGCCATGGGGCTGCTCGTGGGCGGCGTGGTGCTGATCCCCGCGGTCGGCATGGGCATGACCTTTCCCCTTCTCACCGAGCTGGTCGCGCCCGCGGATACGGCGGGCGGCGCGGCCGTCGGCCGGGCGTACGCGCTCAACACGCTGGGCAGCATCGCCGGCGCGGTGCTTACCGGGTTCGTCCTGGTGGTCACCCTCGGGACGGACGTCACCCTACGAGTCGGCGTGGGCGTGAACGTCTGCGCCGCGCTGGCACTCGCCTGGCTGGCGGCGCGGGGCGTGGCGGAAGGCTCCCCTGAGCACGCCGCCCTGCGATTCCGCGTCCTGACGGCGGGTGGGCTGGCGACGCTCGCCTTCGTCACCGCGCTCGCGACTCCGCGCTGGAGCACCCGGCTCATCGACTTGGGGCCGAGCATCTACGCCCGCGGACCGATGAATGCGCACATGGTGTCGGAGTTCCTGAAACACCGGGGGTCCCGCCAGCTGATGTACGAGGAAGGGTGGAATGCCACCGTCTCCGTGTGGGAGGGCATCACGGGTCGCGTGCTCAAGGTGAATGGCAAGGCGGACGCGTCGGACTACGGCGACATGGACACGCAGATCATGCTCGGGTTGGCGCCCGTCGCCGCGCACCCGAACACGCGCTCCGCGTTCGTGGTGGGATACGGCAGCGGTGTCACCGCCCGGGTGCTGTCGGACGTTCCGGGGATGCAGCGCGTTCACGTAGCGGAGATCGAGCCGGCCGTGCTCGACGCCGGCCGATACTTTGTCCAGGTGAACGACCACGTCCGTACCCGGCCGAACGTCTCCGTCGCGGTGGACGACGCGCGGAGTGCGCTCCAGCTCGACTCGACCCGGTATGATGTCATCGTCTCCGAGCCGAGCAACCCGTGGCTCGCGGGCGTGGCCACACTCTACACCACCGAATTCTTTCAGGTGGTGCGCGACCGGCTCGCGGACGACGGTGTGTTCTGCCAGTGGGTGCAGCTCTACCAGCTCCCGCTACCCGTCGTGACGGGCATCGCGCAGAACGTGCACGCGGTTTTTCCCTACGTGCACATCTGGTTCGGTGCCCCCGGAGACGTGATCGTCCTCGGTTCGGGGCGGCCGCTCAGGTATGACCGGGCCTGGCTCGCGCGGCTCATCGGGCCCGGTGCCCCCTTTGCGACGCTGAGCAGAGAGTACCTCGGCGTGGACCAGCCGGAAGACTATTTCGGCCACTGGTTGCTTGGCGACATGGGCGTGGCGCGCTTGCTCGAGCACACCGGAATCGTTCATCGGGACGACCGGCCCGGGCTCGAGTTCGTGGCCGCCCGCCGCTTCATCGATGGCCGGGGGACGGTGGGCGTCTTCGATTCGTTGGCGAACATCCGTGCGGCCACCGAGTCGCGCGACAGCCTGTCGCCAATGTCCTTCGGGCGCGTGCTGACGGTCCGGCGCGGCGACCCCCTCAGCCTCCGGTATCTCGATGCATTGCGCCGGACGCGGAAGGAGCCTCTGTGGACCGCCTATACAGCGGCGGTGTTCCTCGCCGTGGGCGACACGAGTTTTGCCGATTCGGCGCTCACGCGGTTACACGTGGCGGGGCGGAACCCCGAGGCCTGGCTGTTGAGCGGCCTGGTGGCCGCGAAACGAAACCAGGAAGTGGCTGCGCGAGCCTTGCTCGCGGGCGCGCTCGCCGCCGGGGCGGACAGTGCGGAAGCCGGTGCCGCGCTGGCCGCGCTGGACGCGCGCCACCAGCGCTGGGCTCAGGCGGCCGGCGAAGCGCGAGCGGTGCTCCTCACCGCTCGGGGAACTCTGCGACATCCGTTTCCGCGCGACTGGCTTGCGGACGCCTTGACGCCGTTCGTTCTGAGCGGGCCGACCGGTACGGCCGATAGTCTTCTCGCCGTGGCGGTGACCGCGCGGCCCGGGTGGTACAAGCTGCACGAGCTCCACGCGGTAGCGGCATTGCGCGCCGGTCGCTGCGATACGGCGGCCGACGAGTTCATTTTGCTGGTGGACTTCGGAATCGAGCTGCTGGACGCGCCGCTGTGGGTGGAGCGTTGCCGCCAGGCGCTGCGGCGCTAGGCGCCCGTTTGCTCGCCCAACACCGCCTTCACTTCGCTCGCGGCCGCGATCGCGTGGTCGACGTCGCGTGACAGCGCGCGCGCCTGCTGCGTGGCGCGCGTGAGATCGTCGAGCGCCACGGCGACGCCCGCGGAACGGAGCCGGAGCAGGTCGAACCGCACGTTCTGCATCGCCAGCACGCACGATTCGAGCTGGTCGGCCACCAGTTGGCGGCGCGTCAGGAGATCCGTGAGCGCTTGGCGCTGGCGCGCGAGCAGCCCGACTTGCCGCTCCCGCTCCACACTTTCGCTCTGCCGCTTGGTCGCGTCGATCTTCTCCTCGAGGCGAGCGAGCGCGCCCGCGTCCACCGTCCCGCTCATCGCGTGCAGCGTCCGGGCGAGCTCCTCGGCACGACCCAGCAATCCGTCCGCCGTCGCCACGACGTCGGGGAGCAGCTTCCGCTCCGACTTGGGGAGACGGTCGACGATCCGCAGGATCGCCTTGCGATCGCCGCGGGCCTGTTGGATCGGCTCCACCTGGCGGCCGAATTCGTCGGTGGTCGCGCGCGGCAAGTCGACGGGGCGACTCCCGGCCGCGGCCAGCCGGGCCTCGATGGCGTCCGGCGCGGGCGGTCGCGCGAACACATCTCGCCACGAGTAGCCGGCATGCCACAGGCGTACGAAGCGGGGGACGAGGGACACGCCCCCCCAGATGCCGGCCGCCACGAGCGACCACCCGGGAACGTGACTGCCGCTAGCGACGTCGATGACGAAGAATGCGCCGCACCATGCCGCCCAGGTGACGAACCGGTTCCGCAGCTCGCGCACGATCTCGGGCTCACCGCTGGGCGCGAGGACCGGGCGGTCGCGCGTCCGGTCGCCGCGTCGCGGCGCGCGGTCCAAGGGACGCGCGGGACTGGAGCGCGGCGGCGACTTCGGCGCCGGGCGAAGCTCGCGTGACGCAGGGGGAGCGCTCGGGCGTCGGGATTGGTACATCGTCGCGCTGCGGGCTTCGAGCGCGCGTCGGAGCGCGTCGGCGGTAGGCCAGCGGTCTTCAGGATCCTTTTCGAGCGAGCGCATGACGCAGGCAGCCAGCTCTTCCGGCACGTCTCGTCTCTTGTCCGTGATCAGCGGTGCTTGCTCGGTGATGTGTTTCAGCAGGATGCCGGGGACCGTGGGCGCGTGGAACGGAAGCTCACCGGTGAGCATCTGATAGGCGACCACGCCGAGGCTGTAAATATCCGACCGGCCGTCGATCTCGCGGTCGCCGGCTGCCTGCTCCGGGCTCATGTAATGCGGAGTCCCGATCGCCACGCCCGTGCCCGTGAGCGTAGCGCCGGCGGTGGTCGACGAGAGCGCCTTCGCGATCCCGAAGTCCGTCACCACGACCCGCCCCCGGCTGCCCTCGAGCAGGATGTTGTCCGGCTTCACGTCGCGATGGATGATTCCGAGCGAGTGCGCGGCTCCCAGGGCGTCGGCCGTCTCCAGCATGATGCGGCGTGCCTCGTCGGGTGGAAGTCGACCGCGACGCTTGAGTTTCGCCCCGAGAGACTCTCCATCTACGTAGGCCATGACGAAGTACACCAGACCGTCGGGTCCCTCGCCGACAGAGTGGATGGGGACGATGTGCGGGTGCGAAAGGCTGGCTGCGGTCTCGGCCTCGCGCAGGAAGCGCAGCCGGATCTCTTCCCGGAACGCGAGCTCCGGGGGCAGGACTTTGACGGCGACCTGACGCTTCAAGCGCTCGTCGCGGGCGGTGAACACCACGCCCATGCCGCCCCGGCCGATTTCCCCTTCGAGCGTGTAGGCGCTGCCAAGCGCCTGGGTCAGACGGGCGGTGAGTGACTTGTCTGCGTTGTTCATCCGGGTTCGTGTGAAGGCCGCGGGGATAGATTAGCCGGGCGACGCCGACCCTGCAACCGGCTAGCGGCTTTCGACTTACGCTTCGCCGCCGCGATGGCGCGTCGTACGGTGGCTAATAGGCAGCCCCTGCCTTATTGGCCGCTGGCGGACGGAACGGGCGTGCTCAGCGCGGTGTTTTTGGGTGGCACAGACGATGCTCAGTGGCTGCCGATCGATGCTGACAACACTCTCACACGAGTTGAACACCCATGTCTGAACGATTGACGCTTCCGGTGCTCCCGCTCCGGGAGGTCGTGCTGTTTCCGGGCGTCTCGATGCCGATCGGCGCGGGACGTCCAGCCACGTTGCGCGCCGTCGAAGCCGCGCTGAAAAGCGATTCGCGACTGATCTTCGCCGTCGCACAGCGCGAGAACGTCGATACCGTCACGCCAAGTGTCCTGTACCCGACGGGGACGCTCGCCAAGATCAGCCAGATCCAGCGCGGCCTCGGCGGGGTGCAGCTTCTGCTGCACGGCGAGCACCGCGGTATGGCCCTGCATTACAACGACAACGGACGCTACCTCGAGGCGGTGGTCCGAGAGGTGGAGGATCTCCCGCCCCTGAGTCTCGAGGATCCCGCGTTCGTCGCGCTCCATCGCGAGGCCAGAGAGCGGGCCGCGGAGCTGGGCGAAAAGTCGGGACTCCCGGAAGAGGTCGTCCGTCAGGTGCTCGAGGGCGTGACCGACCCAGGGCGGTTGGCGGACCTGGTGGCGGGCTACCTCGAGATCAAGCCGGCGGATCGGCAGGGACTGCTCGAGACGCTGTCCGTGGAGGATCGCCTCCGCCGCGTGCTCGTGCACGTGCAACGCCAGATCGGCGTGCTCGACGCACAGGAGCACATCAAGTCCCAGGTCCAGGAAGAGCTCGGCGAGCGTCAGCGCGAGATGTTTCTGCGCGAGCAGATGAAGGCCATCCGCAAAGAGCTCGGGGAAGAGGACGAGACCACGGAAGGCGAGCAGCTGCGCAAGCGGCTCGAAGCGCTCGAGCTGCCCGAGGCAGCCAAGAAGGAGGTCGCTCGAGAGCTGGAGCGTCTGGAGCGGGCGAACCGCGACTCCATGGAGGCGCAGGTCATCCGTACCTACCTCGAGACCGTGGCCGAGTTGCCGTGGAACAAGCGGGCCGAGGAATCCCTCGACCTGAAGCGCGCGGCGGAAATCCTGGAGCAGGATCACTACGGGCTCCAGGATGTGAAGGATCAGGTCCTCGAGTTCCTGGCGGTGCGGCAGCTGCGGCAGCGCTCGCCCCAGAGCGTGCCGCAAAGCAAGCCCGACGAGGAGCAGACACGGGGGTCGATCCTGCTGTTTGTGGGTCCGCCCGGCGTCGGCAAGACGTCGATTGCCAAGTCGATCGCGCGCGCCATGGGAAGGCCGTACGTCCGGATCTCCCTCGGCGGTGCTCGCGATGAGGCGGACATTCGGGGCCACCGGCGGACCTACGTCGGAGCGATGCCCGGCCGGATCATCCAGGGCATGAAGCAGGCGGGGGCCAAGAACCCCGTGTTCTTGCTCGATGAGGTCGACAAGCTCGGCGTGTCCTTCCAGGGCGACCCCGCGGCCGCCTTGCTCGAGGTGCTCGATCCCGCGCAGAACGATTCGTTCACGGACCACTACCTCGGCGTGCCGTTCGACCTGTCGGAAGTGCTGTTCGTGGCGACCGCCAACTTCCTGCAGAGCATTCCGGGGCCGCTGCTCGATCGACTCGAGACCGTGAACTTCGCGGGGTACACCGAGCGCGAAAAGCTCGAGATCGCGAAGCGGTATCTCGTGCCCCGCCAGGTGCGGGAGAACGGGCTCACAACCGAGCAGTTCGCCGTGACCGACGCTGCATTGAGCCAGATCGTCTCGAGCTACACGCGCGAGGCGGGCGTCCGGCAGCTCGAGCGGGAGATCGGCAAGCTCGGTCGCAAGGTCGCTCGACGCATCGCCGGCGGCGACGTGGAGAGGGTGACGGTCGACGCACCGGATGTCGACGATCTGCTGGGCCGGCCCAAGGTCCACCCCGAGCGCAAGGCGGGCGAGGACCAGGTGGGCGTGGCCACGGGCATGTACTACACGCCGGTCGGCGGTGACATCATGTTCGTCGAAGCGAGTGTGATGCGCGGCAAGGGCGAGCTGGTCCTGACGGGCCAGCTGGGTGACGTCATGAAGGAATCCGCCCGCGCGGCGCTCACCTATGCCAAGTCACATGCCGACCAACTCGCCATTCCGGAGGGGGCGTTCGGCGCCACGGATATCCACATTCACGTTCCGGCGGGCGCGATCCCGAAGGACGGCCCGTCGGCGGGTGTGACCATGGCGACCGCGCTCGTCTCCGCTTTGTCACGGCGGCCCGCGCGGCACGATCTCGCGATGACCGGGGAGATCACGCTTCGGGGTCGCGTGCTGCCCATCGGTGGTGTGAAAGAGAAGGTGCTCGGTGCCGTGCGTGCGGGGATCCGGACCATCGTGCTGCCGAAGGAGAATGGCGCGGACTTGGAGGACCTCCCCGAAGAAGTGCGGCGGTCGCTCGAGGTGCACCTGGTGGAGGACCTTGACGAAGTCCTGACACTGGCCCTCCGCGGCGCCCGCTTCGAGGCCGGCCACCTGGTCTTCGACGGCGACGTGCCGGTGGAGCCGAGCCTCGTGGCGAAGCACAACTGAAGGTCGACGCCGCGCTTCCCGAGCCCCCGGGGGATGTCCCCGGGGGCTTTTGGTTTTCTGGTCCGGAACCCGTCCAACCCTTTTCGCGTACGGCCTGTCTAATCAGCCGACCCGTCTCGGGGCTGCCATAGTGCCGATTGCTGCCTTCGTCGTTCTCGCCGTCCAGGCTATCACCCCGCCGCTCACCGGTGGGGGCGTTCCCCCTGCAACAGCCACCACCGCCACGGCGGTCCGCGCGGCGCATGGCGTGGTGATCGACGGTCGTGACGACGACGAAGTGTGGCGCACGGCCCCGGCCATCACGCAGTTTCGCGAGTTTCAGCCGCGGGAGAACGGCGATCCACGGTTCGCGACCGAAGCGAAGGTCGCCTACGACGACCGCAACCTGTACGTCTTCGTCCGCGCGTTCGATCCGCATCCGGACAGCATTCTCAAGCTGCTCGCCCGGCGCGACGTCCGGGCCGCGACCGATCAGCTGAAGATCATGATCGACTCCTATCACGACCGCCGGTCGGGCTTCGAGTTTGCCGTGAACCCGGCCGGTGTGAAGCGTGACTATGCGGTCTACAACGACACCCAGGAGGACGACGCCTGGGACGCGGTGTGGGACGTGGCGACACGTGTCGATTCGTTGGGATGGACCGCCGAGTTCCGCATTCCGCTCTCGCAGCTGCGATATGTGCCGCGGGACTCGAACACGTTTGGGTTCGGGATTTGGCGCGACATTCAGCGCTATACCGAGCGGGTGAGCTGGCCGCTGTATCGCAATTCCCAGATCGGCATATCGTCCCAGCTGGGGGAGCTGAGGGGTTTGGTAGGTCTGCCATCGCCCCGGCGGCCCGAGATCTCACCGTACGTCGTGACGAAAAATCTTTCCGTCCCGACCGGAACCGAGTTCGATCGCTCCCAGAAGGTAACCGCGGGCGCGGACCTGAAGTACGGCATCACATCCAACCTTACGCTCGACGCCACGGTGAACCCCGATTTCGGCCAGGTGGAAGCGGATCCGGCCGTGCTGAACCTCACCGTGTTCGAGACCTTCTTCCAAGAGCGGCGGCCGTTCTTCGTGCAGGGGGCCGGGATCTTTCGCTTCGATGTGAACTGCAACCAGGTGAACTGCAACAACGAGGGCCTGTTTTACTCGCGGCGCATCGGGCGGTCTCCCCAGCTCCTCGACCTCTACGGCGACGCCGCCTCGCCCTCGGCAACCACGATCTTCGGCGCGGCCAAGCTGACCGGTCGCCTCCCCGGTGGGCAGACCATCGGCTTGCTCGACGCGGTTACCCAGCGAGCCACGGGGACCCTGGACCGCACGATAGAGCCTACAACGAACTACGCGGTGATGCGGGCCCAGCAGGACTTCCGCAATGGCGAGAGCGGCATCGGGCTGATGTTCACCGGCGTCAACCGCAGCCTCGATCTGTGGTCGCAGGACTCCCTGCGTCGGAACGCCTACGTGGGCGCCATCGACTTCCGACACCGCTTCCTTCAAGGGCACTATCAGATCTCCGGGTCGCTCGATTTCAGTCGCGTCGCGGGAACGGACTCGGCGATCGCGCTCACGCAGCGTGATCCGGTCCACTATTACCAGAGGCCGGATGCGGGCGTGTCGTACGATCCGACGCGCACGAGCCTCTCGGGCAACGCCCAGGAGCTGTTCTTCTCGAAGCTGGGAGGCGGGATCACTCGATTCGAGACCAGTTACCAGCGCCGCTCCCAGGGGTTCGAGGCCAACGACCTCGGCTTCCTCCTGCAGGCGGACCAGCAGAGCTGGAACACCTGGTTTGGCGTCATGGCCCTTCATCCCACGTCGCTCTACCAGCAGGCGTGGTGGAACTTCAACTGGTGGCAGTATTGGACCGCCGCCGGGACGCCGGTCGAACGTGCCGCCAACACGAACGGTCACGTGCAGTTGCACAACAGATACTTCGTGATGGGCGGCGTGACGTTGGGCCAGCTCGGAACCACGTTCTGCGACCGCAACTGTTCCCGCGGCGGACCGGCGGTGCGGGTCGATCCGTACATCTCCGCATGGGGGGAGATCGACGGCGACTCGCGCCCCGCGTTCGTCCCATACGTGTGGTTCAACTTCTGGCGCGGCGACGTCGGCCGGTCCCAGAGCTTCAATGGCAATACGCAGGTCACGTTCCGCGTGGCATCCCAGCTCAACACGTCGTTGACGCTGAGCGCCACGCATAACGTCAAGGACGTGCAGGCGCTCGGGCCGGACTCGACCGGCACCCACTACCTGTTCGCCCATCTCGATCAGAAAACCGTTTCCCTCACGGGTCGGGTGGACTACACGCTCACGACCACGCTCACGTTGCAGCTCTACGCTCAACCCTTCGTCAGCAAGGGCACGTACTCGAACCCCCGCGAGCTTGCCGACCCGAACGCCGCCAGCTACGACGCTCGCTACAAGCCCTACTCGTTCACGCCAGGGGGGTTCAACGACAAGGAATTCAACTCGACCGCGGTACTGCGCTGGGAATACCGGCCGGGCTCCACATTATTCGTCGTGTGGACACAAGGACGCTCCGACTATGTGGGGCTCGAGGGACCACGCTCGCTGCCGGGCAATTTTCAAGACCTCTTCCGCCTGCATCCGAACAACACCTTTCTCGTGAAGGCGTCGTACTGGATCAGCTGGTAGCGCTACCGAGCTGCCACTCCCTCCAACACGAGTCGCACGGCTGCGTCCTTCCACCGCTCGCGGAGCGCCGGCTCGTCGGCGCCGAGCGGTGGAGCGCTCACGGCGATCAGCGACTCCAACCCCAGGTAAGCGACCATCAGGACCAATGCCTGCGCGGCCGCCAAGTGCGGGTCGAGATCGTCACGCACGAGGCCCCGACCCTGCCCCTCAGCGAGAAGCACCACGAGCCGCTTGATGGCCGGCGCGAAGGGTCGCGCCTCGGATCGGCCAGCCTGCGTGAGGAGCGCCACGAGCTCGGGGTGTTCGGCCAGGTAATCGAACTGCGTGGCTAGGGCGGTCTTGATGCGGTCGAGGGGATGCGGATCGGCCGAGCCGGGCGCGAGCGGCAGAGCGGTCAAAGCCTGCTCCAGCTGGGAAGCGCCTTTTGCTAAGACGGCGTTGAATAGGCCGCGCTTCGAGTGGAAGTAGTAGAAGAGCAGCTGCTTGTTCACGCCTGCTTTCCGGGCGATCTGATCGACGCGGGCGCCGTCAAAGCCGCGCCGGGAGAACTCCTCTCGGGCTGCGGCGATGATTCGTAATGCTCTGGAATTGCTTAGCTTAGGCTTCACGTAGCGATTTCTTCAACCGGATGGTTGACGAAATATGCGCCTAATCTGGCCACACCGCCAGGTCGCGGGGAACGCGCGGGAGCCCTTCACGCAGGAACTTGATGATCAGGCGGTTCACCTCGTCGGGAGCCTCTTCCTGCACCGAGTGCCCTGCGTGGGCGACCGAGAGGAACGCCGCTTTGGGAATGCCCAGGGCGAAGGCGCGGCCCAGGCCCATCGGCACAACTCGGTCCTCCTCTCCCCAGAGGACCAGCGTGGGAGCGGCGACGTGCTCGAGCTGTCCCTGCAGCCCGTCGAAGCGAAACTCGCGCAGCACACTTCGCAGGGCATGGGCGTAGCCCGGTTCCACGGTGGGCGCGTAGTACTGGTCCACGTCGGCGTCGGTCACCTTAGTGGGGTCGGCATACGTCGCCTTGAGGATCCTGGCGGTGAGACCACGCCCTCTCAGTGCGAGCGCGACGGGCCCGACGAACGGCCAGCGGGCGACGCGGAGCACCAGGGGCTCGCGAACGCCCAGGCCCGCGGAGCCAATCAGGACGAGCCCTCGCACCCGGTCGGGGTGCTCGATCGCGACCTGAGCCGCAACCGCTCCGCCCATGGAATGACCGACGAGCACCGCGTCGGCGATCCGCAGGGAGTCGAGGAGCGCTAGCGTCACCCGCACGTAGCTCTCGTTGTCGTAGCCGGAGGCGGGCTTGTCGGAGAAGCCAAACCCCGGGAGGTCGAGAGCGATCACTCGGTACCCCACGGCCGCGATCGGAGCCAGGTTCTTGCGCCATGCGTACAGCGACGCGCCCAGTCCGTGAATCAGTACGACGGGGAGTCCCTGACCCGTCTCCACGTACCGGATCCGAGTCCGCTCGACCTGGATCTCGCGTGCCGCGAACGCGGTCCCGGCGGGAAATCGTCGACTCTCAGGGATCGCGGTGGCACGGCAGCCGAAGCCGGCAACGAGCAGCAGTCCGAGCCACTTCATGGTGGGTTCCTCAAAGCCGCCCGCACGAGCGCGAGGATGGCCGGGTGCGAGCTCCACAGTCCGATCGCGAGCTCACCGGTGCCGCTGACGGCCACTGCCTGAGCATCGTCGATCAAGAGGGCGGTGGGGGCGTCGGCGCCCACTGAGCCACTGACGAATGCTTCCATATCGGCGGGCACGTCGCCCGCGACGTGCAGGTCGATCGCCGCGCGCTCCTTGGCCCGCCGCCATGCCGGCAGCGTGGGCCGCAAGAACTCTACCGCGAGGACCCCCTCCGCCCGGCGCTCCGCGCGGGCGACGAGCTGGAGGATGAGATTGGCGACGGCCCGCGCACCGAGGACGCTTCGGGTGTCAGGCTCGACCGAGGCGGACGCGGCAGTGAGCGCGGCGCTCAGACGATCGAGTGCCTCGCCCTGCTGCGCCGCAAGTTGGGCGATCAGTGCCCGTGGGTCGGTCGCTCGGAATCGGGTGGGACGCCCGGCTTGGCGGATCGCCGCGGTACGACCCACCAGACCTTCCAAGGCACCGTACGCGTTCGCCCGCGCGATCCGGGCGGCGTGCGCGACCGCATAACCGGTCGCCGGCCCGAGCCGCAGAAGCGTCCGGTACACGTGCGACTCCGTTGGCGTAAAGCCGAACGGCGTCAGATCGAGTGGGCTAGTCATAGTAGCGTAGTAGCGCTTACTACTACGCCACACGCTGTCAGAAAGCAAGAGGAGTCAAACGATTTCGATCGGGAGTCCCATCAGCCGGGCGATGAGCGCCAGGCGGAACGTCGCGTCGGTTTGCCGTTGCGCCGGACTCTTTCCCGGCCCCTCGAGCGGGAAATAGTGCGCCGTGAGGGGGCTCGTCGCCTTCGGCATCGCGCGCAGGCTCTTCGGGCTCCAGATCCCCTGGTCATCGCACTCGCTGAACAGGCGTGCCAGTACACGGTTGGCGCTCGGGATCTGGCGCACCAGGCCGAGCCGCGTCATCAGCTCGAGCCAATACAGCGCGAAGGGAACGTCCGTAACATGCCCCTGCGCGTCCGACCGGAGCGGGTCGCCCAAGAGCTCGAACAACGGCTTCAGGAGCTTCTTGCCTGCGAGGATGAAAAATGCCCGGCGTGGGGCCGGAGACGAGAAGTAGTTCCCCAGGCGGTCGATGAAACCGGCCCGCTCGCGCTGGACAGGGGGGAGGAATGCGAGCATCTCCACGGCAAAGATGGTCGGGGGGCACGCGAGGGGCTCGAGCACCGTCTTGCCCTGCGCCTTCTTGAACGGCTTCGCGGCGAGGTCACTTCGCAAGTATTGGGAAATGTTGCTCGCGATCGTGTGAGCGGTGCCGCGTACGCGCGGGTCGTCGCTGTGCCCGCCCCGGGCGAGCGTGCACGCCGCCGCCTCGCGGCCGACCCGGCGGGCCCAGCGCCCCACTCCCGGATCTCCCTTGGCCGGCTTTTGAAACTCGACGAGCAGCTCCTGCGCCCGCTGAGCCACCGCGCGGTCGGGGTCGTCGGGCTCGATGCGCGACAGCAGCTGGAAGAGGAAGCGGTCCGCATCGCGGAACGGGCGGTCGCCCGAGGGCCACCCGAGCTCGATCAGGCGGCGATACTGGTAGACGGTGCCCGCCTCACCCCACCCGTACGACTTCGACGCCGCGGGCGCCAGCAGATTGGCATCCCACAGGCCGTTCGCCTTTTGGCGGCGGGCGATCGCCTGGGCCACCTTGTACCCGAGCACTTGCTGGCGTAGCGCCGCCAGTCGTTCCGGATCTCGTTGCGTCTCCGGGACGACTTCGGCGTAGGCGCGATAGACGAGCGGCGGGCTCGCCGCTTCACCCAACCAGCTTAGAGGAAGTCGATGCGACGCGGGGAGTTCCAGGTGCGCGCTCCGAAGTGCGGGAAACCGCGACCCTCAAAAACGGGCGCAAACTTACCCGGCTCCCCTCAAATAGGCCAGAGGCCTACTCGCGCCATCTGCCAAGCATGGCCTATGCCATTTTACCACAGTATGTTACATGTAATGCAAAGTCTTGCACCGTTACGGCGATGCAGACCCTGTCGGCCGGTGAAACTCGGACCTCGGCAGCCATTCCGGCATCGTCGGAGCGTTGGCGATGGCCAACGCCAGGCGCAGGGCGACCTGCGCCTCCTGCGCCATGCCTCGGTACGTGAACGTCGACTTGTACTCGTCGCTCGGCTGATGGTACCGGCTCCGGTTGTACAGATCGGCCTGTTCGCGCCCCCACCCCGCCGGCTTGCCGATGAAGTCCAGGCCTGGCTCGATCGAGACGGCGGGCACACCCGCCCTGGCGAATGGGAAGTGGTCAGACCGGTAGAACGAGCCCCGGACGTCCGGCTCGTGAACGACCGCCAACGATTCGGTGCGGGCCGCAGCCTCGAACATCGGCCCGATGGTCGACCGGTCGACGCCTAGGGCATCGATGTCTCGGGTGGCTCCCCGCACGTTCGTGACGTCCAGGTTGATCACGGCGGCGGTCTGCGCCAGGGGCATGAGGGGGTCGCGCACGTAGGCTTCGCTCCCAAGGAGTCCGCTCTCCTCCGCCGTAGTCGAAACGAACAACAGGGACCGACGGGGCCGAGGCTGGAGTTGAACCGCGGCCTGCGCGATGGCCAGCACCGCGGCGACGCCCGACGCGTTGTCTTCGGCCCCGTTGTAGATCGAGTCTCCGTTCACCGCGGGGCCGATCCCCTTGTGATCCCAGTGGGCCGTGAACAAGACCGCCTGGCGCGCCAACGTAGGATCGCTGCCGGGGAGCCGTGCCACGACGTTGGCCGAGTGCACGTGCCGCAGCTCGCTCTTCACATCGACGCTCACGCGCACGCCGGTAGTGACGGGACGAAAGTCGCGGCGCGCGGCGGCCCGCGTGAGCGAGTCGAGGTTCAGACCGGCCTGCCCGAGCGCCGCCTGGGCGGCGTCGTGCGTGACCCACGCCGCGAAGGCGATGCTCGGTGTCGCCGGGCGGTCGAGCTTGAACTGTTCGACGGACCACGAGCCCCGGACCACGTCCCAGCCATACGTGGCGCTTTCGGTCGTGTGAACGAGGATGGCGCCCAACGCTCCGCGTCGCGCGGCCTCCTCGAGTTTGTACGTCCAGCGGCCGTAATAGGTGAGCGCGCGGCCATTGAAAATGGTCGTGTCCTGGATTCCGGGGTCATTGACCAACATAAGGAGCACTTTGCCCCGGAGGTCCTGTTCCTTGTAATCGTCCCAGCGCCACTCCGCCGCCTGAATGCCGTAGCCCACGAACACGAGGTCGCCGTCGGCCACGATGTGACTCTCGGGCCGCTCGGCCCACGCGACGAAGTCGTCCCGATAGGTGAGCGAGCGCGCCGCGCCGGCCTTGCCCCAGGAGAGGGAGGGATGCGGAACCATCCCGACGAGCGCCACCGGCTGGAAATACGATCCGTCCGGGCCTGCGGGCTCGAGCCCCAGCGCCTCGAACTGGGCCGCGATGTAATCGGCGGCCAGGGCTCCACCGCGTGTGGCGGGGGCGCGACCCTCGAGTAGATCGTCGGCGAGGTACTTCAGGTGCGCGTCCATGGCGGCGGTACTCACTGCCGGGAGCGGCCCTGACCGAGAGGCTGGCGTAGGCAGCGAGGGAGCGGCCGGTGCCGTCGCGCGACCGCATGCCGCGACGCCTGCAAGAAGGAGGGTGACGATGCGCATGGATGCGTTCCTCTCATGGTGAAATCCGATATCTTTCGCGCATGCTTCAGGCGCTGCGTGCCCGTCGCGTAGAGAAACTGCCCGCGCAGGTCGTACTCAAAGGGCGCATGCTCTTCCTCACCGAGGATGCGGGCCTCGTGCGCCGGCAGCTCGACGGGGAGGACCTGAACTGGCGTCCCGGGACCGCGTTACGCGACAACATCTCCACCGACGAAATCACTCCCGCCTACATCTGCTACTACTACGACGAAACGCTGGGCGACTTCCCCTACCTGGGACTCAAGTGCGGGGAGGAATTTCCCATCACCCGGGGATCCGTCAAGCGCGGGGGTTTCGTCGCCTCGGTCAGCGGCAAGCGCCGGGGGAAAGGCTCCTCCCGCGAGCAGTCGCCGTATGCCGAGATGTGCGCCGGGATCAAGCTCGTCATCGCCGAGAATATCGAGCGCATCTACCGTGAGAACTGTCAGAATCTGGGCGTGCTCGCCACGACCGACTTCTCGATGATCGACAAAGTACGGCGCGGCGAGGCGATTCCGCTCAGCGCCTTCACCGCCGGGGAAGGCGAGATCACCCGGGGCATCATCGAGTACGGAGGACTGTTCAACTTCAACGTCGCAAGGCTCCAGGGCAAAGTCGTGCTTACACCGCCCGGTACGACGCCGCGGCCGATGACCCTGGGCGAGAAGATCATCGCCCGCCACTGGGTCGTGGACCCCGCGAAGGGGCAAGTCGGGGTTCCCGCCGTCAAGCCGGGCGACGAGGGCTTCGTCGTCACGGACATCCGGTTCAGCCATGAATACGTCACGCCCATGGCGGCGATCTTTTTCGAGCAGCTTGTGGGTGCCGACGAGAAGGTCTACGACCCGGGCTCGATCCTGATGTTCCGGGATCACCTCACGTTCCTGGACGAGGCCATGACCCCGGAGCGTGTGAAGGAAGGCCTGCTCGACGTGGCGCTCGAGCTCGAGAAGAAGCAACGCGCCTTCGCCGAGAAGCAGGGCATCAAGCTGTACGGCGAGCTGCGCCTCGGCCACCACG
>Ga0070711_100000008_pt1 | contig 180012 bp, 186 predicted proteins | sample LARL53metaG_FD_65452 | JGI IMG/M metagenome (GOLD analysis project Ga0070711, IMG submission 65452) | Corn, switchgrass and miscanthus rhizosphere microbial communities from Kellogg Biological Station, Michigan, USA - LAR L5-3 metaG | ecosystem: Host-associated > Plants > Roots > Rhizosphere... | reverse complement strand
TCGGGCAGGATGTAGGCCTTTTTTAGACGGGGGAGCAGCTTTTTAGATACAAACCAGTAGTCGATGCGCCAGCCGACGTTGCGCTCGCGGGCGCTCTGCCAGTGGGTCCACCAGGTATAGTGGCCGTTACCCTTGGGGATAAAGTGGCGGAAGGAGTCTATAAACCCGGCTTTAATAATATTGTCGATACCCTCACGCTCTTCGTAGGTAAAGCCATGCTCGCCGATGTTCGGCTTGGGGTTGGCTAGATCGTCCTCGGTATGGGCAACATTGAGGTCGCCGCAGAAAAGGACCGGCTTTTCTTTGTCGAGCCGCTTCATGTACTCGAGAAAGGCCGGGTCCCACTGTTTGTGGCGCAAGCCAAGGCGCGAAAGGTCGCCCTTGGAGTTGGGGGTGTATGAAGTCACTACAAAAAAGTCTTCGAGCTCGAGCGCCACGACGCGGCCCTCTTTGTTGGGGTCGCCATAGCTGTCTTCGTGCAATTTATACTTTTTGCACAAGTCGTCGGGGAGCCCGAGCAGCTCGCCCTGGACCTCGATGTCTTTCTTAACAAAGATAGCGGTGCCGCTATAGCCTTTTTTTTCGGCGCTATTCCAGTACTCTTCGTACTCTTTGAGGTCGACTTCGGCTTGGCCGCGCAAAGCCTTGGTCTCTTGCAGGCAAATAATGTCGGGCCGCTCCTTTTTTATCAGAGACTGAAAATCGCCCTTCTTGACCACCGCGCGGATGCCGTTAACATTCCAGCTCACTAGCTTCATACCGCAACTATATCAAAAGAAGTGCTGTTGTAGAGTGCAGAAGCATAGAGACGGAGGATGTCATGCACGCGCCGGCCATGTCCGGGCGCGAGGCCCGGGATCTGCTCAACAAAATGTTGCAGGAATTTAAAGAACTCGAGCTTGATTGTGACATCTTCGAGGCGGTCTATGGGCCGTCAGACTATAAAAGCCCGCTCGAGCGCTTTTGCCGCACAGGCGAATTGCCTATAGCTGTCGTCGCGCATTGCCAAAGCAAGCTGTGGCGCGACAAACTCTAACCGCCTACCTAGGGCGGTTTTTATATTTCTTTACACTGACCCCACAACGCTTCGAAAAAGTTTTTATAGCTCGTCGCAACATCTTTGCTGCGAACTTTGTAGGTGAGGACCGGGTCGGCATAGGTACTGAGCGCCAAGCTCGCTGGGCGCACCAGTGTGTTAACTATACTTTTATCAAACTTGTTTAATATCCGAGCGTTAAAAAATGGGCGGGTATTCGCTAAATGCTGCAAATCTTTTACTTGCTCTTGCGAACCGATATAACGCAACCTTATCTTTTTTTGCAATCGGAGCGCGTCGTACTCTTTTAAAGAATCTCTCATGATCTCATGAAATTTATCGCCCGAGCCGCCAACAATTAACCATTCTTCGCCATCCTCTGCATTTGAAAGTTCGTCGAACTCATGTGCCACAAACGCATCATCGCCCTGATAAAGCTCGAAGTCTTGCACATGGCTGCGGCGCAGAAGGGTAGAGAGATCGTGTGCTGTCTCTTTTGCAAGCCGGCGCTGCTGCTCGGCTACCGCCTCGAGGCGCGAGGGGTGCGTTGCGGCAAACTTTTTGCGTTTGCCTACTACTACATGACTAGCCAAACCCTTTTCCTCCAACTCGGCCAAGGCGTCATAGACATACTGCCCGTGGAGTTTAGTTGCACGGGTAATTTTGGACGTACCCGTAAATTGCTCGCGCCCAAGCAGGTCTATATAGACCTTGGCCGCCTTTTCGGAGAGGCCGAGATGCTCGAGCTTCTTTTCGATATGAGCAAAAGATTTATCATACTTTTGTGACATGTTTCTATATTAACCTTATTTATCAAGGTTGTAAAGTACAAAACTTAACATAATTTATTCTTGACAAATCTTGACAGGGGCGCTATATTGTAGTGGAAAGTTCACCTGAAAAGAGGGGAAGTGTCGTGCAGGATCGTAAATTGACAGAGGCCGAACGTGAAGTGTTTGAAGGGTTCAAAAAGAAAATCGAACCGGAATTGGACAAAATGGGGCGTCAGTTGGTAATCATGGGGGCCGCCCTTATATTACTCGGAATCCTCATGGTACTGAAGGACGTTTTTCATTTATTTTGAGTAGATATGGGCAAAGATCCAGGGGCGGAGAATTGAGATTAGCAATTCTCCGCCCTTTTTATTTTCTCCGCTGGCCGTGGAACTTTTTGTGGATGTCGCGCAGGTGTTTGTCGGTCACATGGGTGTAGACCTGTGTCGTTGCTATGTTGGCATGGCCGAGGAGTGCTTGCACCGAGCGCAAGTCGGCGCCGTTCTCTAGCAAATCGGTGGCAAAGCTGTGGCGGATGATGTGCGGGGTGACTTTGCGCGTGATGCCGGCTTTGATGGCGTACTGCTTAACCAACCGCTCGATAGAGCGGGGCGTCATGCGCGCACTCTGGCGGCCCGCCGAGTTGCGGGCGAGCTGGATAAACAACGCCTCGTCGATATCGCCGCGCTTTTTTTCATACGCGCGGATGGCGTCTTTGGCGGCAGGGGAGAGAAAGACCACGCGCACCTTCTCGCCTTTGCCGCGCACGCTAAACTCATCGCGCGAGAGGTCGATGTCGCGGTTAAGCGCGCACAACTCAGAGACGCGCAGCCCGGTGCTGAAAAAAAGCTCCAGTATTGCCTTGTCCCTAAGCCCGCTTAGGGAGGTCGCGCCCCTCGACTGGCTCGGGGCAAGCAGCAGCCTGTTTAACTCTTCTGCTGTTATCAAATCGAGGTCGCGGCCGCCCACCTTGGCCAGCTCGATGCGCTCGGGGTTGAGGCTTTCGATATCGCGCTTGCGAAGGAATTTGAGAAACGCGCGCAGCGAAATCATGTAGTAGTTTTGCGTTTTGCGCTTCATCGTGCCGCCAACGCCCTGCTGGCGGTTGAGGAAGATGCGAAACTCGCGCACCATCTGCTCGGTGAGCTTTTTAGGGTCGGTCACCTTGGTATGCGCCAAAAAACGGGTGAGATAGCGATCATAGTTCTCGACCGTCTTAATAGAGCGCCCGCGCTCTATCTCTAAATATTCCAAAAACTGGGTCTTGAGTTCCTTCAAATCGGCCATACCTCTAGTGTCGCACAATATTTTATCCTCTATTGACCAATCTGAAACAGTTAGGTACTGTGCGTGCCAGACGAAACTTCAAATTTCTGAGGGAGAAGTACCGTGAAAGACACCTTGAAGCTGCTTGGCGAAGCGATCAACGAGACCGTCGCTCTTGAGCTGCAAAAAAGCACGACCGAAAGCGCCGCGCTTGGCGAACTCGGGGTCACTCTTCCCCGCAGCAAGATACTTGCGGGGATGAATGTCCTCGAAAATGCGGGGCGCGACCTTTCTCTCAATGAGGACGTTCTCAGCCTCATTAACAAGTGGATGGCGTACGACAAATACGCAGGCAACTTACGCAAAAAGCTTGCGGCTTGCGGCATCGAGCCGATCGCGATTCTCCCAAATAGGGCGTGGGATAGAATCTGCGAACGGGGGAAGCTGCTTCGCTTCATACCCCAGGACGAGGGCACGCAGTTCAGCGCCCCATCCGTAAGGTCAGAGTCGTATGCGCATGCATGGCGCCGGCTAAAGTTGCAAGAGAATCTCGCGAGCGGCGCTGCAACACTTCTGTTCTTCGCAGCAATCTTTGTGGCGGTGCTCTTTGGTGACAAACTCGGGTGGTGGCAGACTGGGGCGATTATCGTCATCCTCCTCTTGCTTGCCTGGTTTCTCGGTAAGGCCCTGATGCCGGACGGGATCAACCAGCGTTGGTGGGAGGAAAAGTACCTCCAACAAGCTATCGCGAAACACGAAAAGAACGGCACGGTCTACGAAAGACTCGACTATGGCGAGCCGTACTACGACTTCACGTTTAACGTCAGCATCCCGCTTCCTCCTACACCTGCTAGTGAAGAGGATTGGCTGCTGAAAGCCAAACAGCTCAACATTCCGTTGCGCGTTGCAATGGCCGACGAGGCCGTCGCCTGTTTCCTCAAGGGGCAGGCCGCGACTTGGGAAGAGGTGAAGAACCTTAAGTCGCCCAAGTGTGACCCCGTCGCCTACGTCTATGAAGACAGCGTTGTGGCAGTTATCGCCCGGTTCGGCGACTTCCCTATAGAGCAAAAGGTCGTACAGGGGATCATCAATTCGCTGTACTCTACTCGCTATTGAGCATAGCGAGAGAAAAGACCCAAAAAACCTGAATCGTTACGCCCCAGCATCTGCTGGGGCTTTTTCTTTACACAACACGATTGCTATTGCGTAAAATGCCTAGGTATGCTATATATATGTGCATGCTGACTAAGCAGAAAAAGGCCAAGACTATCAAAGAAACCGCTATCCACGAAAAGGATACCGGCTCTGCCGAGGTGCAAATCGCCCTCCTTTCGAAGCAAATCGAGGAGCTTACCTCGCACCTTAAGAAACACCTTAAGGATAAGCACAGCCGCCGCGGCCTTTTGCAGATGGTCGCCGACCGCCGCACCCATTTGAAGTATCTCGAAGGCAAGAGCACGAAGCGCTACAACGCTATCGTTAAGAAGCTCGCTCTCAAGAAGTAGCCCGCGCCTATTTTTTGTTTTTGGCGCAGGGGTGAAAGTTAGTTCATGCTTTCTTTGTATATACTAAGGTAGGGTTATTTTGGTTGGTCAGCCCTGTTTGTTAGCAGTTCATTTTAATAAGTTCGTATTTTTTTATTTGTATGGCAATCATTAAACACAAAAGCCAGCGCGTCGGCATTTTTATAGACACGCAAAACCTCTATCACAGCGCCAAAAACCTCTACAAAGCCAAGGTTAACTTTGGCCAGGTGGTTAAAGAGGCTGTCGCAGGCCGCAACCTTATCCGCGCCATCGCCTATGTTATCCGCACCGAAAGCGAGGATGAAAAGGGCTTCTTCGAGGCGCTCAACAAGCTCGGCATCGAAACCAAGGTCAAAGACATCCGCATCTTTGCCGGCGGCGCCAAAAAGGCCGACTGGGACATCGGCATGGCTATCGACGCCGTCGCCATGGGCCAAAAGCTCGACACGGTTATCCTCGCCACCGGCGACGGCGACTTTGTCCCGCTCGTTGAGTACCTGCGCTATACCTACGGCGTACAGGTCGAGGTTATCGCCTTTGGCAAATCGTCCTCGGGCCAGTTGCGCGAGTCGGCCGATGACTTTATCGACATTTGCGAGGACCCGCGCAACTTCCTTATCGGCTACCGCGGCGGGGTAGGGCGCTACATCCCCGGCTTTGGCGGCAAGTCCGGCAACGGCGGCGGCAAAGAGGGCCGCATCGACGCCGACACCTCGATTGAGACAACCGAAGCTCCGGAGGAAGAGTGGGATGGCGAAGGCGAAGATCCGGCGATAAAGATGAGTGGCGAGTAGCTGGCTTTTTTGCTACAGTCGTCGCAGAAGGAAACTACACGGGAGGATTACTATGCCAGCGCTTATGTACGCGTTCTGCGCCCTGCCAAATGTGTGCAAGTGTTGCGGCGCGCATGCCGGCAGCCCACACAATGCAAACTGCCTCTTCAATTTGCCAAAGCACACTCATGAGTGCATGCTCCAGTGGCGTCAAGGCTACAAAGAGCAGAGTGACCCCACCGTGGCGACACCGGTCTTCGACCCACAAAACCCCTGCAGTGTGTCTTACCGCATGGGCAGAAAATTCGCCGAAGCCCGAGCACGGGTCGACCGAACTACCGAGTCGCTCCAACAAGCGACTGCTCATGCCGAGACTGTACAGTCGCAAGGGAATTACTGAATTCGAACCCCGCCGCGTTGGCGGGCTTTTTCTTTTCCTCCCTTTTCTGCTACAGTTTTAGCAGTTCTACCCCGACGCCCTGGTCGGGGAGCCGACTAGAACGTCGGCTTTAATAATTAATTCGCGAAGCGGATAGATAGGTAGGCCTCTTGTGGAGACCTAAAATCTGGACGCTTCGCTAGCAACTATGCAAAGCAAAAGCTACTCGCTCGAGGTAGGAGGCAAGACGATGACCGCGGAGTTTACCGACTTGGCCGAACAAGCCAACGGCTCGGTGATACTCCGCTACGGCAACACGGCGGTGCTCGCGACAGCCGTGATGTCGGGCCGCACGCGCGACGACATCGATTATTTTCCTCTCACGGTTGATTACGAAGAAAGATTTTACGCCGCAGGCACGATAGGGGGCAGCCGCTTTATGCGCCGCGAAGGCCGGCCCTCTGACGCCGCGATTCTTAGCGGCCGCATTGTCGACCGCACCATCCGCCCGCTCTTCCCTCAACATATCCGCAACGAAGTGCAGGTTGTTATCACCGTGCTCGCACTCGATGAAGAGGACCCCGACCAAGTAGCAGTCAACGCCGCATCGCTCGCGCTCGCGACATCGGACATCCCGTGGGGCGGCCCCGTAGCTGCCGTGCGCATTGGTTCGACAGGGCTCACCACAGGCGGTCAATTCATCATCAACCCTACATATAAAGAGAGAGAAAACGGCGCGCTCGATATTTTGTCGTGCGGCAAAGACGGCACGATAAACATGATAGAGGTCGGCGCACAAGAAACAGCTGAAGACATTATCGCCCAAGGCTTTGCCAAGTCGGTCGAGGAGCACAACAAAATCCTCGCTTGGCAGCAGCAAATTATTAAAGAGCTCGGCAAAGAAAAACGCGACTCAGCCAAGCCCGAGCTCCCCGCGGCACTCACCGACCTGTATGCCAATGAGTTTGCAGGCAAAATCACCGAGACAGTATTCTGCGGCGTTGCCGGCAAAGACGCTATCCACCACCTGCAAGATGCATGGATGGCGCGCATCAAAGAGGTTGAAGAACTAAAGGATATTAACAAGGGCGTTGCCAAACGCTTTATCGAAGACAAGGTGGATGAAGAAATTCATCGCGGCGCAATCGAAGACAACAAACGCGCCGACAATCGCGCCTTCGACGAAGTGCGCCCACTGTTTGCCAAAGCCGGCGGCATCTCGCCGATACTCCACGGCTCGGGCGTCTTTTATCGCGGCGGCACGCACGTGTTTACCGCGCTTACCTTGGGCGGCCCCGGCGACTCGCAGGTAGTCGACACGATGGAGGAGCACGACACCAAGAAGCGCTTCATGCACCACTACAACTTCCCCCCGTACTCGGCAGGGGAGACAGGCCGCATGGGCGGCATCAACCGCCGCGCTACCGGCCACGGCGCACTTGCTGAAAAAGCTTTGGCTGCCGTTATCCCTGACGCAACAACCTTCCCGTACACTATCCGCCTTGTGTCGGAATGTTTGGCGAGCAACGGTTCGACCTCGATGGGCTCGGCCTGCGCCTCGACGCTCGCACTCATGGACGGCGGCGTGCCTATCAAAGCGCCGGTTGCCGGCATCGCGATGGGCGTTATGTCGCATGGTGGCAAACATAAAGTAATGACCGACATCCAGGGTCCTGAAGACGAATACGGCGGGATGGACTTTAAAGTTGCAGGCACCCGCGCTGGAGTCACGGCTATCCAGCTCGACATCAAGCTCGACGGCATCCCGCTTGAGGTGCTGACCGAAGGGTTGGCCGGCGCCAAGAAAGCGCGCCTGCAAATACTCGACGTGATTGAGAAAGAAATTGCAGTGCCGCGCGCCGCCATCAACCCCCGCGCGCCCGAAATCCTGACCATGCGCGTCAAACCCGACCAGATAGGTCTGGTTATCGGCGGGGGCGGCAAGACTATCAATGGCATCAAAGAAGCGTCAAAGGCTGAAGACATCACAATAGAGGACGACGGCTCGATATACATCACCGGCAAGAACGGCGCGGCCCAGATTGCCAAGACGATGATCGAGGCTGTTGTCAAAGAGTACAAGGCGGGCGAGCTCTACGACGGCGAAGTGACTCGCATGATGGACTTTGGCGCATTTGTACGCGTCGGCCCCGGCAAAGACGCCGAGGGGTTGGTGCATGTTTCTGAAGTTGCACCCTTCCGTATCGACAAAATAGGCAACGCGCTTAAAGTCGGGGACAAAGTCCGCGTTATGATAAAGGAGATAGACGACAAAGGCCGCATCAATCTCTCTATCAAGATGGCCGACCCGGAGTGGGCGGCTAAAAAAGGCCTTACCCCAAGCACCAATGCCGGACCAACCGAAAGACCCCATCGATCCTAAGAGCTTTCTCTTACCTAAAAAAGAGACCGGGCCCTCGCCCTTGAGCGCGCAGCGTATTAACGCCGGCGCGCTTTTGGCGCAAGAAGATGCCGCTGCGGTTGAAATGCCGAAGGAGGTACCCAAGGCGCCACAAGTTAGCGTTGGCGACCAGGCGGTTGTGACGCCGCAGCAATCTCCCGCTCCGGCCCAGATGCCGGAAAAAAAGTCCTCGGATTTCCTGTCCGAGCCCCAGCCCGGCTCGGCAGGCCAGACTTTTCCCCCGGCACCCGGGCCTACACCAGCGGCGTCACCCACTCCTAAAAAAGAAGAAACGATGGTGCACGCAGTCGAGACCTACACCACCGACATCAACCGCGTCGTGCAGAGCGGCGGCGTCTCGACGGTGAGCATCGCCGCAGCCGAAGCCGACCGTCGCAGCAAAGCAACCAAAGACGAGGCCATTGCCCCGGCCAACATCGCACCAAGAGACCTTGGCTCGCGCTGGCGCATTGTGCTTATCATCGGCGGCGTGCTGCTTATCTTTTCGGCAATCGGCATTGTCGCAGTGCTCCTTAGCCGCGCAGCGCCGCAAGCAACCACGACCACCGCCGTGCAAGCGCCGTTTATGAATGTCGACCACGTGACGCCGGTGGTTACCACAGCCGCCGATACCCGCGACATGGTGATAACCAACCTCGAAGCCGCGCGCGAGCAGGTGTCGCTCGCGGTCGGGCTTGTCGACCAGCTCTATGTCGGCACCGCCAGCAGCACCAACACCATGCTCGATGAGCTCTCGCCGCAGCAACTCCTTTCAATCCTCGCGCCGGATATCCCGCAAGATTTGCTGCGCACTATCAAGCCGCAGTACCTGCTCGGCGTGCATTCGTATGATGAGAACCAGAGCTTCTTGGTGCTGCAGGTAGACTCATACCAGCAGGCCTATGCCGGCATGCTCGCGTGGGAGCCGACTATGCAGCAGGAGCTAAGCCCGCTTTTTACCCGCACCCCGAGTTTGCATGTGCCGGGGGACAGCGCGAGTTCAACCGCCACTAGCAGCCCCGTCTTTTTGCAAACAGGGTTTGTCGACAAGGTGGTCGAAAATCACGACGCGCGCGCCATTGTAAACCCGGCAGGGGACCTGCTTTTGCTGTGGACCTTCCTCGACCGCAACACGCTGGTCATCACCACCAACGAATACACGCTGCGCGAGATTATCCGCCGTCTCAATACATCGTCTCTGGTGCCGCAGCCATAACAAAGGCTGTTGTGCTATACTCTTTTTCATATGAATACCGAGCACTTTAAGCAGAAGTTGGAGGACGAGATGGACGTTGTCAATCAAGAGCTCGCCGACCTCGGCCATGAGGACATCGACGAGTCCGCTACCGAGGCCGATGAACTAGCCGACCGCATGGAGGAGCGCGAAGAAAACGCTTCCGAAAAGGCTGTTCTCTTGGCGCGCAAAAAGGATATTGTGGGCGCGATGGCACGCATTGCCGCAGGCACCTATGGCTTTTGCGAAGAGTGCGGCGAAAAGATAGACGAAGACCGCCTCGAGGCCAACCCGGCCGCCGGCACCTGCTCGGTGCACATGGAGTAAGGCACCACGGGAGTGAAGAACTCATAGTAGAATATTGGGCATGCAGTACGCCAAGGTTTATGGCGCTCAGACATCGCTTCTTTCGCCTTATTTAGTTTCTATTGAAACTGACCTCTCGCGTGGGTTACATAGCTTTACGCTCGTGGGGCTGCCCGACAAAGCTGTCGAGGAGTCGCGCGACCGTGTGGCCGCAGCCATCAAACACTCGGGCTTTGACTCGCCCAAATCGCGCAACCAAAAAATAGTTATTTCGCTGGCGCCCGCCGATTTAAAGAAGGAGGGGCCAATGTTTGATTTGCCAATAGCGCTTTCGTACCTGCTTGCGGCCGATGATATTAAGTTTGACCCCGAGCCGTATGTTTTTGTAGGCGAACTTTCATTGGACGGCCAGGTGAGGGGAGTGCGTGGACTTTTGCCCTTGGTGGCCGAGGCTAAAAAGCGCGGCAAAAAGGCCATGTTTGTCCCGCAAGAGAATGTTGAAGAGGCGGCACTTGTGGGTGGCATCGAGGTTTATGGCGTAGAGAGCCTGCAGCAGGTTATTGAATTTTTAAATAAAAAGAGGGGAAGGGATGAGAAGAAAAAAGTAGGGCAGGAGATACACCTAAAGCCGGCCCCGCAAACCAAGCTGCCTGTGCCGGATGTCGAAACGCAGTTTAGTTTCGAAGACATTCGCGGGCAGGAGTCGGCCAAACGCGCAGCGGTTATTGCCGCAGCAGGCGGACACAACTTAGGCCTCAGCGGCCCGCCAGGCACCGGCAAGACAATGCTGGCCCGCGCGCTTGCCTCGATACTCCCGCCGCTTAACTTTGACGAAGTGCTTGAGGTCAACGGGATCCACTCGGTTGCCGGTGTCTTGCGCGGCGAGTTGTTGGTGATGCCGCCCTTTCGCAGCCCACATCACACCAGCTCATACGTGTCGATTGTCGGCGGCGGCGTTAATCCGCGACCTGGCGAGGCGACACTCGCGCATCGCGGCGTACTATTTTTAGACGAGTTCCCCGAGTTTGACCGCCGCGTTATCGAGGCGTTGCGCCAGCCACTCGAAGATAGAGTCATTTCAATCGCGCGCGCCAAAGGCACGGCGCAATTTCCCGCACGGTTTACATTAGTCGCGGCGATGAACCCGTGCCCGTGCGGCCACTACGGCCATCCTGAAATTGCATGCACATGCACGCCCATTGCACTCGAGCGATACCGCCGCAAAATGTCGGGGCCTATCGCCGACCGCATCGACCTGTGGAGCACGATGGGCCCGGTCGAGTTGGGCGAACTGGGCAAACGCAATGCATTAGGGACCGAAACAAAAGCCGCACGCGAGCGCGTGCTAAAAGCGCGCGCCGCGCAGCACGGCCGCTTTGTGCACACTAAGCACCCCAACAAAACAAACAGCGACCTTTCGCCGCGCGAGCTCGACGAGTTGGTACCGCTGCGCCCGAAGGTGCGCGAGATTTTAGAGAAGGCCGGCACACGCCTGGCGATGTCGCCGCGCGCATTTCATCGCGTGATAAAAGTCGCACGTACTATCGCAGACTTAGATGAATCCCCAGATATTAATGAAAGTCACGTGCTAGAAGCGCTTCAGTACCGCGAGCGTAAGAGTTAGGGTATAGTATCGCCAGATCGAACAGGAGGCCGCGATGACAACATGGGACGAGTTGCTGGGACCCGGAAAAACCCAGGAGAAGAAACATAGCATGCTTTTGGGTGGCGATTTGGAGCTCAACAAAAATCCGAACCATTACGCCGGCAATATCGTGCGAATCCGCGACTACAACGAGCGGATGACGTTTCACTTCACCTGGGCTGCAGCCGAAACGCAGCGTGGTTGGACCAAGCGCGAAATGCGCAAGGTTACGCTGAGAAAGGACCCACTCAGTGGCAGCATTGAGGAAGGCGTTCTTCGTTTCGGCGGGCACACCCTGTATCTCAAAGGCAAGGGCCCGCTCAAAGAAGACCAGGTGGTCGAGCGGTACACACACAGCGACCGCAAACGCAAACCTGAAGAGCCTTTACCGCTATTTAAAGACCGCACCTAGGTGCGGCTTTTTATTTATAGAAAATTGACCAATTGTGCTCCCATACCGCGAGCGCAAGAGTTGATATTTATTTCAACTGGCAGTATACAGAGGGTAGAAGTTAGAAGGAGCACTCCATGGATAGGATTCATCTGCTGGACTGCAACGACACAATTCTTCTACTCAGCCCCTACCGATGGCAACGGTTCGATGCCTTGACCAAACTAGGAGCCACGTCGTTGCCGATGATGTGCAAATCGTTGGCTGATGAGATTGGAGCAATCTTGTATGCCAACCTTGTCGTCCTAAAGCGAAAAGGTGTGGTTGAAGAACAAATATGATCTTGTTCCGCCTCACCAAAAAAGGCCTTAAGACAAAATTTGCTCTTTATAAATCTCTCGAGGCTCAGGCTCGCCGCCAAGAAAACGCCTCTAACCGCCGCTAACTATGCGGTGGTTTTTTATTTAGAGTGACGTATGATGCGAATATGTCCAAAGACCCGCACGAGGCTTCGCGCAAGCATTTGCTTAAGGACGCGCACTTGGGCAGCTTTATTAAAAGCCATGGGCCTATCACACACCGCCGCCAACACGCGATGAACGCGTTTCAATCGCTAGCCGAAGCTATTGTGTATCAGCAACTTTCAGGCAAAGCGGCCGCGACTATTTTAAAACGCTTCGTTGATTTGTTTGCCGATAACCCTACTTCGCCAAAGGCTTCGAAGGGCAAGACTTTTCCGTCACCGGAACAAGTCTTGAAAATAAAAGTCGAGAAGCTGCGCGCCGTGGGGCTCTCGGGCCAAAAGGCGAGCTACCTCAAAGACTTGGCGCTGAAGTTTAAAGACGGCACCATCAACCCAAAACTTTTTCCTACCATGACCGACGCCGAAATTTTGGCGCATGTGACGGCAGTTAAAGGGATAGGGCAGTGGTCCGGGCAGATGTTCCTCATGTTTACGCTCGCGCGGCCCGACGTGCTGCCGACCGGCGACCTGGGTATACAAAAAGCATTTCAAAAACTCTTCAATTTGCGAAGCAAACCCTCGCCCGAGCGGATGGAGAAGTTGGCGCGTGTGTGGGCCGGCCACCGCACCGTTGCATGTTTTTACCTCTGGCGCCTGCTAGACCAGTAAGCGGGTTTCACAGCCGAACTTGTGCATCAGGTTATTTTTGGATACGGTTGATAAAGAGGTAATGCAGGGAGTATCGAGATGCGAAGACGGAACCTCCATAGGACCGAGGTGCTGGCCGTACTTGAGCCGCATCCGCAAGACTACTGGAAAATACAAGTAGCAATTTTCGAGTACGTCGAGAAAAACAAATTAAAAGTTTCTGGGGAACTGGTATGGGGAACTCTCTGGGAACTCACAACGCAAGGGCTGCTAAGCCACCGATACAACCCTCACCGGTTTATGCTCACAGAAAAAGGCGTCGAGGAAAAGAAAAAGTCCCAAACGCCAAAACCGGTTTCGGCAGGGAAACAACTTCCTGCAAGTATCACTCGATTCTGTAACGACCCGCACGCTCCGATTTGAAACGCAACACCGCCGAACTTTCGGCGGTTTTTTATTTATAAATCTTTTCCGTTGTAGTGGGTGAGGGTGAGAGACTCCAACTCAACACCATCAAGGCAGCGCACATTGATAGCCGCTTTGGGGAAGGTGACGCCTTCGGCAAAACTTTGAACGCCGCAGGTTTTGCAAAAGAGGTGGCGGATTTGTTTTTTGTTGAAATTATATTCAACCAAATTGTCAGCGCCGGACAGCAACTTAAATTTATCTTTGTCGACAAAATTTAACACCAACCCTTTCTTGTGGCAGTGCGAACAATTGCACACCAGCACCTTTGCCAAATCGGTCTCAACTTCGTATCGCACAGCACCGCAGTGACATCCGCCTGTATACGTTTTCATTGACATTAGTATAACAAAACGCCGCCTTCAGGCGGCAGTGACGGAGCTAAACAAGTTTTCAGGAATGTCGAGAGGCGCGACGGCGCCGGGTCGTAGGAAAATTCTTAGCAAAGAATTTTCTGCGTTCCTGGAAACTTCGTTTAGCGGAGTGCTTAATTCGCGAACGGGTTGACCGCGCCGCGGACTTCGAAGTGCAGGTGCGCACCCGTTGCTTCGCCGGTTGCGCCGACTTTGCCGATAGCGTCGCCCTGATCTACATGTGCTCCGACCGTCGTGAGCACACGGCTCATGTGCGCATACAAAGTTTGTGTACCGTTAGGGTGCGAGACAACAACGTAGCTGCCGTAACCGCCGTTCCAACCACCCGAGCGCGCGATGATGACCGTGCCGCCAGCCGCTGCAAAAATAGGCGTGCCGGTTTGTGCGCCGATGTCGACAGCGTTCCAACCATGGAGGCCTTGCGTGATGACACCGCCTGCAAGCGGCCAGGAGAAGTAGCCGTCGATAGCCGGGCCCGAACCGCCGAGGAAGGGTTCTGTCTTTCTGCCGGAGGCAATGTTGTGTATCGCTTTTGAATGAGCGCTCTGCACAACCTGCGCCGCTGTCGGCGGCACTTCGCCGTTGGGGATGATGAGCGAGTCGCCTGGGTTGAGTGTCGCACCATCAGCAAGGTTGTTGTACTGCGCAATTTCGTTGGCGTCGGCCTTGAAGTGTGTCGCCACGCTCGCGAGCGTGTCGCCGCTCTTTACCGTGTACTGGAGTCCTGTAATAGGCAAGATTATAAGTTGATCGCCTTCGTGGATCGTGCCGCCGCCCAAGTTGTTGGCCCAACGGATCGTATTGACCGAAACGCCGTACATCTTGGCAATGGCCGGGAGCGTATCGCCGGAGCGAACAGTGTAGACCGAGATGGCCGCCGACTGCGGCTGGTTGGCAATATCGGCCGCGGTGCCGTCGACACCCTCTTGTGCAAGCAGCGCCGAACCGGCAACTACCGCAATGTCACCGCCGCCGACCGACGGGCTCGGGTTGAGGTTAACCGCCGGGGCAAGGAGCGGGAGCGTTTGAGAGTTGTACGAACCTTCGGAGGCCTGGGTAACCGCCGCCGTATGAGAGAGTAGGGTCCCGAGCGAAAAAAAGCTCGCCGCCGCAACAAGGGGCGAAGCAACAGCAAAAGAAGCGCTACCTATGAATAGTAGATGAAATAAGGCTTTTTTGAGTTTATAGAGCTTTGATTCCAAAATATTGACCTGAATTCAGCGTGTTTCCGCTAAAAAATGGCTCAACAGAGCCGTTTTTTTCGCTCCCATCCCTGTACCTATTCACTATTGCAGCCCCGCTTCACCAGGTCAACAGGCAACTCTGAAGGGTGGGGATAACTGAAGCCAAAATGAGCAAAAAACCATTGAAAATTAAGGCTAAAAGCGCTATTCTAGGTATATGAAGCCGGCCCCCTCTTTAAACAGTGCACAACAGGAAGCTGTTTTGGCAACAGAAGGACCGCTCTTGGTGCTCGCCGGGGCCGGGGCCGGCAAAACCAAGGTCATCGCCGAACGGATAGCGCAGATTGTCAGACAAGGCGTGGCCCCTGAAAAGGTCTTGGCTATCACCTTTACCAACAAAGCGGCAGGCGAAATGCGCGAGCGGATTATCCCCGGGCCGTTTGTATGCACCTTCCACGTGTTGGGGCTCACTATTATTAAGGAGAACTACCGCCTGCTGGGGCTCAAGGGCTTTCCTTCTATATATGACAGGGCCGACTCGCTTAAGGAGATGAAAGCGGCGCTCAAGGCTATTGGGACCGAGGAGATAGAGCCGCGGGCGGCGCTGGCAGTGGCCAGCCGGCAAAAAGGGGCGGGGCTTTCAGCCAGCGAATATGCCGAAAACCCGGAGACTCCGTACGAGCGGCAGATAGCGCTGGCGTGGCTCAAGTACGAACAAGCGCTGCGCAAGGACAACGCGATGGACTTTGACGACCTGCTCTTGCGCGCGATGCAGTTGCTCCGCGACCACCCCGAGTTGCGCCAAAAATATCAGGATCGTTGGCAGTACCTGCACATCGACGAGTACCAAGACACCAACGCGGTACAAGCGCAGCTCGCGCACTTGCTTGTGGGCCCCGCGCGCAACGTGTGCGCCGTGGGCGATATCGACCAAACTATTTACGGATGGCGCGGCGCAGAGATCGCCAATATTTTATCGTTCGAGAAAAAGTATTTGGGTGCGAAGATTGTGATGCTCGAGCAAAACTACCGCTCGACCAAAACTATTCTTGCGGCGGCCAACGACGTAATCGCAAAAAATGTTTTTCGCCGGGAAAAGAATTTGTTTACTACAAATCCCGACGGCGACACGCTCGGGGTCTACATTGCATTTGATGAGCTCGATGAAGCGGCGTTTATTGCGCGCAAGATTAAAGAGTTGACGAATGATGGCAAGCAGCCGCGCGACTTTTGTGTGCTGTATCGCGCCAACTTTCAGTCGCGCGCCATCGAAGAGCAATTGCTTAATGCTGAAATAAATTATCAGGTGCTTGGCACGCGCTTTTTTGAGCGGCGCGAAGTTAAAGACACGCTGTCGTTTATCCGCGCGGCGACACAAGGCGGAGCCAACGATATCGCGCGCGCTGCGGTGGCTATCCCGCGCGGCATCGGCAAAGTGACGCTGCTCAAAATGCTGTCGGGGCAACCCGCCGGAGAAAAAGCTGCAACTTTCAGCAGGCTCCTGCAAAAAATAAACGGGCTGGCGCAAACATTGCCGCCGTCGCAACTGGTGCGTGCTGTTATAGCTGAGAGTGGTATGGAGATGCATTTTAAACAAGACAAGTTTGAGGGTGCCGAGCGTCTTGAGAACCTGCGCGAACTTGCAAACCTCGCCGCGCGCTACGATGCGCTGCCGCCACAAGAAGCATTGCAGGCATTCCTCGAGTCGGCCGCGCTCGCTTCGGACCAGGACGAGCTGAAGGAAGAAAAGAACGCCGTGCGCCTGATGACCGTACATGCGGCCAAGGGGCTCGAGTTCAATACCGTGTTTATTACCGGGCTCGAAGAGGGGCTATTTCCCTATGAGCGGCAAGACAGCGACGCCTCGGACAAAGAGGAGGAGCGCCGGCTTATGTACGTGGCGCTTACCCGCGCGCGCGAAAAGGTATACCTATGTTACGCTTCGTACCGCACGATATTCGGGGCTAAAATGCCTACAACGCCGTCGCAATTCCTTAGCGACATATCGGGCGACTTGATGCAGAACGAAAACCCCGAGCGTTTAGGTAAAACTATTTATTTGGACTAAGCTTTGACCATGAGCGCGATAAGAACTCTAATTCTTTCCCACAGCGAAAAGCACTTAGCCCGCTACCGAGAGAACGCAAAGGTAGTAAAGGAGGAAGTGGGAGAAGAATATCGCTCGTATCTGCCTCTTTTAGAGATATGTTACGCTCGCGCAAAATATTGGCACGGCACTGGGCACTACCATTATCAACACCCTGGCGATTCGCGCTATGGAACAGTACACTCTACGCGCACTATCAATGTTCTTGATTCGATACTGGAAATCGGAGGGTTGGCGAATCATCAGGACTTGTGGGTACGGACTAACACCCGTAAAACCGTATCACTTGCGCCATCACGCATGCACGCTCGGCTTTATGCGCACATTCATTTGTTTGAGGGTGTTTGGCTCAAATATGTGTTTGGCGGGACGAGGTTTTGGATGGGATTCTTCTTTTATATTGCAGTGAGTGATATTGTCTCGCAGATAAGTCGCGGACAGCTAAATTTCATTAGACAAGTAGCACTTAATAAAAACTTTTTTAAACAATTTCGCACATGGGCCAGTGCCTTGAGAGACCTTACGGAGTTCAAAACACTCCCAATGTGGAGGGCATACGACTTGCGCTCCGACATCAAGGGGAATCACCCAATACTCTTTGGTATCAAAAAAGAAGGCGCTGAAGGAGAAAAAGTCATGCCATTTTTGCGGCGTTTCGAGGTGCGAGTCACGGAAAACATTCCTCTTAAGCATTTTACGCATATAGAAGTTCCTCAAGCACATGTGGAAGAAGTTAGAGCAGCACTCAATATAAAAGGAATATCGCTCCCAGTGATTCCACTCGAGTACGGAGAACTTTATAGCAGTCAATTTTCTCTTAAAAAACTTGCCTATGTATAAAAAGAAATCACTCGGTCAGCACTTTTTGCGCTCTGTTTCGTACCTCAATGCTATTGCCGATGCAGCTGAAATTAAAAAAGGCGACACGGTGCTGGAGATTGGCCCGGGGGAGGGGACACTGACTGCGGTACTGCTTGAGCGCGGCGCACATGTGGTTGCTATAGAAAAAGATTCGCGCCTCATCCCCGTACTCACAGAAAAGTTTGCGGAGAAAAGTTTTAAACTTGTAGAGGGCGACGCGCTTGAGTTTGAGGTCGAGAAATTAAAACTTAAAAACTTTAAAGTAGTCGGGAACATCCCGTATTACATTACGGGCGCGCTGCTGAAGAAATTTCTTTCAGGCGATGCGCAGCCATCAACGCTCGTCTTCTTGATACAAAAAGAAGTTGCCGAACGCATTGCACGCTCAAAAAAAGAAAGTATCCTGTCGCTCTCGGTCAAAGCCTATGGCGAACCGAAATATATTAAGACCGTGCCGCGCGGCGCGTTTGCTCCAGCGCCTAATGTCGACTCAGCAATTTTGAGCGTTGCCAATATTTCGCGCGCACATTTTAAAAACGCTAAGAGCGAAGAAAAGTTTTTTGAACTCGTTAAAACCGGCTTTGGTCAAAAGCGAAAACTACTTAAATCAAATCTAAAAAAGATTCTTGGTGAAAAATCCGAAGCACTCGGCTCAATCCGCGCCGAAGACATGGCACTCGAAGAGTGGTTCAAGCTCGCGGCGCAGTAATTAGAACAAACTCGTACCTATGGTGCTCATTCTTAAGCCGTAAAGAAATATTGGCGGCGTAGTTGGTATCCAACAAACAAAAGGAATATCTGCCAGCCCCAAAATGTGCTGGCCAGGATTGCGCGGAGGGCCGTAGGTATTGGTAATAGTGAGAGGTGTCCATATATAGGTAGGGGCAAATATACCTGCCGGAACAATAGTGACAAACAACGAAGGCCCTAGACTGCTAACACATGGCACAGACGCTACAACCCGTCCCCCAAACGACTTAAGCAAAAGAGAACTTGCGGGGCTGAACAATGCGTACGCTGCTAAACCTACGCCCACACCCACCCCTATACCAACAGCGAGGCCATTGGAACCACTCGAAGAAGATGAGCCTGTAGCTATTGTTGAAGTAGCCACTGTAGTAGTTGCTGTCGCAGAAGTAGCGCCTTGAGCTAATACTACGCTTGCGGGAGAACCAAAGAGGAGAAAAAAAGAGAGTAGGGAAGAGATCCAGGTCATATCTTTCATTATATACTAAGGAGTGATGAGTCTAAGAGACTACCTACCGAGTGCCAAATTTGCCGTCATGGTGGGGTCGGTTGCTCTCTCTGGCGGGTTAGTCATTGCCGCGCAATATCTCACACATACTCCGCCGAGCTCTGCACAACTAGCGACTGCCGAGGAACAGGCTGCTCAGGCCGCCCAAGCGGCACAGTGGCAGCAAGCACTCGAGGCGGTTGAGTCGCAGTCGGGCATTGTTGCGCCTGCCGCCCCCGACCCCAAAACCGTCAGCACCCTCCTAAACGCAGCCGAAAGCACAAATTTGACCACTCAAGTGGGCCGCACGCTCCTAATTAACCTCAGTTCGGCCAACTCCCAAGGGCTCGGCAGTGATGTCCCCACCCAAGACCAGCTTGTAGCCCAGGCAACATCGCAGATAAATGCCGCGGCCAGCAGCACCTCATATAGAACCGCCGATCTTAATATAGTGCCTCAAACTAACGCTTCTTTGCGCACCTATGGCAATGCCACCATGGCCGCCCTTCTAAATCATCCGGATGCCAACGCCCAAAACACCTATACAGCCATAGGTACCGCAAACGACTCCCAGAGTCAGGCTGCGCTTGCCGAGTTAAAAACAATCGGTGCTGCCTATCGGGGCGTAACAAATGACCTGGCTGATGTTGCTGTGCCACAAACCTTTGCACCGCTCCACTTGCAGTTGGTCAATGACTTTGCCGCGATGGCGGGTGCATACCCGGACATGCAGGCGATGCTCACCGACCCGCTGCGCGGGCTTGCCGGGGTGCAACGATTTGCCTCCTTGGTGAGCGAAGCGCAGCGTGTGTTAACAAGTATCGCAGAGCAACTCAGTAAAGACGGTATACTTTTTAGTAAAGACGAGCCGGGAAGCACCTGGAACGCCTTTCTTTCTTCGTAAATACAATGAATCGTCGAACCATCATAACTATCATCATCGGCATCGTCGCCGCTTTGCTCCTGATACTTATGTGGTTTTGGTTTTTTGGCACTGCAGGCACCGCGACGCCGGACAAAACGGGCACCTTTGGGTCGGGCGGTAATCGCACCGGCTCTACTACTCAAACAACCGGGCCTGCTACCAATATCCCCAGCAATATAGGGCAGACGGTCGGCAGCGGCGGAGTACAAAGTAACGGCTCATACGTGTCATCGGGCTCGGGGGTCACTGTTGCAGGGAGCGGTGCAATCGGCACCAGCTCTACCTCTGTCGCACCCGGGGTCAACTGGCTCTCGGGCAATACGACAGGGGGCGGTTCAGGCACAGCCTTTACACCCGCAGGTGTCAATCAACTTAATAACGGATCGGTTGGCGGCACGGTCAATGTGCTCGGCTCTTACACTACCCCCGGCAACTCCGGCGGCGGGGACAGCTCGATCGCAGCAGGACTCCTTGGTGCCACAGCGGTTGGGTGTTTGGTGTTTATGGCGCCGGGCGCCAACAGTCTTATCCCGAGCATCCCGCCGGCGGTCAACGTCAACAACACCACATCCAACAACAAAACATTTATGGACTGCCTCGCGCGCACCATCGCCCGCGCCGCCGTGCAGCAGATAACCGCGAGCATCGTCAACTGGATTAACTCCGGCTTCAACGGCCAGCCGTCATTCATTACCAACTATCAGCAATTCTTTAACAACGTCGCCGACTCTGCGGCGGGCTCGTTCATCCAAAATCTCGGGAACTTCGCGCCGTACTGCACGCCGTTCCGCACGCAAATCCAAATCGCGCTTGCCAACAGCTATGCGCGACGCAACACCGCGCAGTCGTGCACGCTCACACAATTGCTTGGCACCAATATTTTTAAACCGCAAACCGGCAGCAACGGCTGGGGCAACTTGGTGTCGTTTACCAGCAACCCGGCTAACAACCCGTACGGCGCCTACATGAGCGCGCAGGCACAACTGCAGGGGACGCTCGGCCAAGCATCACAAAACGCTAACAGAAACATTTCGCCGGGCGGATTCCTCAACTTTCAACAGGCATATGACTGCAAAGCCAACGGAGACGGCACCAATGGCCAAAACGTAACCAACGGCACTATTTTGGGGCAGCAGTACGGCACCCAGTGCCCCAGCAACTGTAAATGCAAAGTATCAACGCCGGGTGCGACCATCCAAGACTCGCTCAGCAACACGCTTAAAATTTCGAGCGACACGCTCACCCAGGCTGGCATATCGGGGAGCTTCGACGCCATCATCAGCGCGCTCATCACCCAACTTACAACCCGCGCGCTCCAAGGCGGCGTGAGCAACCTCAGCGGCACCACCGGCTATGCTTCGTACTACTACACACCCGACCAGCAGGCTGCACAGACGCAAGGTCAGACGCTCCTCACCAATCTGCAGGGGTTTGTATCTGTAGCGCAGCAGTTCGGCCAGAGCGAGCAGGGGAGCATCAGCGACATACAGTCGGCGCAAAGCCAGCTCAGCAGTGTTGCCAACTGCTGGACAATCGCCGCATCGTCGACCGACGATGTCACAAAACAAAACATTGCGCTCAGCAACGCCGCCAGCGCCAACACAACGCTCCACTCATACGACGGACAGGTCACTAACCTTAATGCGCGAATAACCGCCGCCAACGGAGCCATCGCCGAGCTGCAAAACTTGCAGACGCAAACGCTCAACATATCCTCGACCGCAAATGTTTCGACCATTCAAGCGCAACTCGACTCCGATGTCGCACAGGGCGTTGTCCTTTCGCAAAGCGACCTTACCCAAGCCCAGCAGGACCGCACAACACTGCAGTCGCAACTAGCATCGCTCAACATCCCGGCACAGCTCCAACAATGCAATGCCTTCCATTAAAAAAATAAGCAAAGTTGTTGCGGCGCTCGCCATACTGTTTGTGGCGTTCGGGCCGCTTGGTGTGCTAGAGCAAACGCCGGTGGCACGCGCTGCGGTAGGTGGGGAATGTTTTACAAAATTTTCGGATGGTTCTTCAGTTGCAGGAACACTCGATGCAAATAATAATTGCATAACCGCAAAAGGGATCGGGGGATCAAGCGCAGTAAACGGAGGAACGGTCACGGGAAGCAACGGGCAATCCCTGGATTGTAATGGATTTACTCAATGTTTAGCAAACGTCGTCTATTACATTGGCCCAGGATTTGCATCGTGGATTGCCTCGACTGTGGCAACCTTCTTCGACTTTGTCGTCGGTATGTCGCTTAACAGCACGGCCTATGCGCTCGACTTCTTAACAACCAGTTGGACACTGGTGCTTAGTTTGGCGAACATGTTCTTTATCTTCATCCTTATCTACACAGCGTTTGTCATCATGCTCAAGGCCGAGACAGCGCGCACGATGCAAATCCTCGCGTGGGTCATCGCTATTGCGCTCGTGGTCAACTTTAGCTTCTTCTTTACGCGCGTCATTATCGACGCGGGCAACATCTTGGGCACCCAGTTTTATAACGCCATAGTCCTCCAAAATAATGGAGGTATCCCAATAAATAGCGTTAGCGGCACGGCCAATGCTCCATCAGATATCACCGCCAATCTCATGAGCGCCATCGGGGTCGAGCAGCTTCTCGGGTCTAACAGTTTCAATCTCGTACAACAGGTTACCGGCACCAACGCTTGGGGCACCCTGCTTGTTATAACAGTCATCTATTTGTCGGTAGCCATAATGTTTTGGATTATTGCCGCAGCACTACTGATGGCGGGAATCAAATTCTTTTTGCGCATTGTCGGGTTGTGGTTTGTGATTATTGCTTCGCCACTGGCCTTTGTTTCTCAAACGCTCACCAAGACCAAGCCTTTTTTTGACATGTGGCTGCGCGCACTGATAAGTCTTGCCTTTTACCCGGCAGTATTTCTCTTTATGTTCTATGTACTCAATCTTTTTGTAGCCAATCTCTCAAACGGAAATCTCATCAATGCAATATTTACCTCAAACGGAGCAAACTCCGCGTCAAATGCTGCCGCTAACCCGTATCCGCTTGTGGTGGCTATAGCTAACGTCTCTATCCGCGTTGGATTCATCATTGTGATGTTGTACATCATGCTCAAGGTCGCTGACTGGCTGATGGAGCAAGCTGGGGGCATGGCGAGCACCCTTATGAACCGCGGCAGCTCGACACTGCTCGGCGCCGGCTTCCGCAGCGCGGCAAACATTGGCGCCTTTGCAGGGCGCAACGTCGCGGGCCGAGCTGCTTATCGCGCAGCCGACAGTACCGGATTCAAAAACTGGGCCGGCCGCAGCGCCATCGGCAACGCGCTATGGCGCGGTACTAGCAGCCTTAGCAAAGCCAATTTTGATGTCCGCAACGCTCCGGGCGGCAGCGTCATAAAGAAGGCGGCGTCTAAAGTGGTCGGAGATATAAATGTCGGCAAAGCCACGGCCAACAGTTATGACAAGTCAGTCTCTGAGCGCGAAAAGGCGATAAAGAAGCGGGCCGAAGCGCTTAAAGCGAGCGATATGGAGAAGCGTCGCGCCCAAGAGAAGTACGAGAGTGAGAACAAAGAAAAACATGAAGCCGACTCTGCATACAGAACTGCCCGCATGGCGTCGCGAGACCAGCAGTTGGACAACCTCCGCAACTCTAAAGCCACATACCTTGCCAGTGCAACTAATAAAAACGGGCCCACGCCGTTTGACCAGCGCATTAATGAGCTTGTGACCGAGCAGGCCTCCGAACGAAAAGCTCAAGCGGATGCCAACAAGAAATTTACAACGGGCGGCGAAGATGCGGTAAAGGCGGCGCAAACGCAGCGCATTACTGCGCTGGCAGACCGCTACGGCAAAGCCAACTTCCGCAACGTATGGTCACCTTCGGTGGGTAGTATCAAGGGCGCGACAGCCGCTATGAAGGTAATCAAGGGCAAGAGCAATACCGATGAAATAATCGATAAGCTTAAAGAAGAGATTAAAAAAGACGCGGGCAATGCTGAACCGGCAGCATCTTCTGCACCTAGCGCCCCGTCACTATCGCCGGCCCCGGCTGTGGCTCACGGCGGCGGCGGTTCGGCATTTACTAAAGACGCAGGCACTGCTCATGCGTTAGAAAAAATGACTGAAAAATTACACGGAGACCTTACCAAAGTTCTGCGCGAACAGCATAAAACAACTGAGGCTCTGCACAGCATCCCGACTCATACACCCGCCGCCCAGCCGCTTAATACCAAAAAAATAGTCGAGCAAGTATCAAACCAAGTTGCTGATAAGCTGCAAAACAACACAACTCCTGTGGCAAATATCCAGAAGCCTGCCGACCAAATAAAACCAGAAGAAAAACATTAACAGATAACTCTTACACGTATGGAAAATGATATTTCACAGCAGATAGAAAAACGTTTGGCCGAACTCCCCGAAGATGTGCGCAACGCGGTGCTCTCTGTCGAGTGGGAGCAAAAGGTGCAGGCTATCGCCCAAAAACACGCGCTGCATATAGACCAATCCGGCGCGCTAGGGGACACCACCCTTATGGCCATGCTCGGCTTCTTTAACATGGCCGACTTTGCCACACACATCACACAAGAGGTTGGGGTTTCTGCCGACGCAGCCTCGGCCATAGCAACCGAGGTTAGTAATGAAGTGTTCATGCCTATACGCGACTCGCTGCACAAATTTGTAGAGGCAGCCTCAAAACCAGAGGTTGCACCGGCCCCAGAGGCCCCTGCCGCAGTTAAATTAGCCCCGGCGCCGCAGCCAAAGCCCGACCTATCGGCCGCCGAAGTAATGCTGCAGGGCAAAACTCTCAGCACACCGCCTGTTACAACACCAATAGCGCCTATTGCACCAGCCGCATCGACCCCTGCAATCAAAGAAGAACCGCCGAAGCCAGCCAACTATGCCGCCGACCCGTACCGCGAGCCTCCTATGTGAGAAGTGCGCCATAAAGGCGCGGTATACTAAAAGGAATGGCGCAGTACCAGGTTCCTCAATTTATCGAGGTTGAAGACAAGATATTTGGGCCGCTGACGCTCAAACAGTTTATCTATTTGGCGGGCGGGGCAGGGGTGTGCCTTATTTTCTTCACCCTCTTGCCGCTGTGGCTCATGTTTATACTCTCGGTGCCGGTCATGAGCTTTAGTGCGGCGCTGGCGTTCTACAAAATAAATGGCCGGCCGTTTATTGTCGCGCTTGAGCATGCCGTGGGGTACTTTTTCGGGAGCAAGTTGTACCTTTGGAAGCAAGGGCAGCAAAAGTCGGCCGACAAACAGTCCGCCGCAGCCCCGGTTGCTGCGGCCCCGGTACCCAAACTCTCTCAAAGCCGGCTCAAGGACCTGTCGTGGTCGCTTAACATCAAAGACCGCAACCAAATGGGCGTCACCAGTAGCCAGCGCAGCGGATTCGAAATTTAAACCACTATGGCCACATCAACCCCACAAGTTAAAGCGCAGGCAACCCAGGAGTTCGTACCTATCAAAGAGGTGCGTGACGGCGTTATCATACTTAAAGACGGATCCTTGCGTTCGCTACTCATGGCGTCGTCTATAAACTTGGCGCTCAAGTCGCAAGACGAGCAGCAGGCTATTATCGGGCAGTTTCAAAACTTTCTTAACTCGCTCGAGTTCACCGTACAATTTTCTGTCCAAAGCCGCGAGCTTGATATCCGCCCCTACATCGCGCTGCTCGAAGAGCGCCTCACACTCGAGCTCGACGACCTGATGAAGATACAGATCCGCGAGTACATGACCTTCATCAAAGACTTCACCGAGCGCGCCAACATCATGACAAAAAACTTTTTTATCGTCGTGCCCTATGACCCGGCGCTTATTGCGCGCGGCTCCGGGATATCGTCGTTCATCCCCGGCGGCAAAAACGGCAGCATGGCACTTACCGACGAACAGTTCGAGCAGTACCGCACCCAGCTTGAGCAGCGCATCGCGGTTGTTGAACAAGGCCTTGTGCGCACCGGTGTGCGCGTGGTCGGCCTCGGTACCGAAGAGGTGATAGAGCTCTTCTACAAACTCTTTAACCCGGGCGAACTCGAAAAGCCGCTGCAGGTAGCACAAAATACCCAATAATATATGGCTATTCTCGACTTTCTAAAATCAAAGCCCACCTCAGACCATGCGCCGATTGCGCCTATCTTGCCCGAGCAGATATACAAGCAGGGTGTGCTCGAGCTGCAGGACGTTATCGCCCCGAGCGCGCTTAAGATAACGCCCCGCGAGATAAACCTGGGCGACAAAATAGCGCGCACATTCTTTGTGATGTCATACCCGCGCACGCTCACCGACAGCTGGTTTTCGCCGATCATCAACCTCGACCGTGTGCTCGATATATCGGTCTTCATCCACCCCATCGACTCGGCCGAGATACTCAAGAAGTTTCAAAAGAAGGTCGCCGAGGTCCAAAGCCAGATCATGGCCCGCGAAGAGAAGGGCATGGTTCGCGACCCGGTGCTCGATACCGCCTACAAAGATCTCGAAGACTTGCGCGACCAGCTGCAGCAGGCGCAAGAGCGCATCTTTGACGTCGGCGTCTACATCACTATCTACGGCAGTTCGGTCGAAGACCTCGACAAGGCCGAGTCTGAGATCAAGTCGATGCTCGAGTCGCGCTTGGTGTATGTAAAGCCGGCGCTCTTCCAGCAAGAGCAGGGCTTTAAGTCGGTGCTGCCGCTCGGACACGACGAGCTTAACGTCAATTCAAAACTAAATTCTTCGCCGCTCTCGAGCATCTTCCCGTTTGTATCCTTCGACCTAACCTCCGACAAGGGCATCCTCTACGGCGTCAACCGCCACAATGCCAGTTTGGTGCTCTTTGACCGCTTCTCGCTCGAGAACTACAACTCGGTTATCTTCGCCAAGTCGGGCTCGGGCAAATCCTATGCAACAAAGCTCGAGATACTGCGCACGCTTATGTTCGATACAGAGGTCATCGTCATCGACCCAGAGCGCGAGTATGAGTTTCTTAGTCAGACCGTAGGCGGGCGCTACTTCAACATTTCGCTCAACTCTGAAAACCACATCAACCCGTTCGACCTGGCCGCGCCGCGCGAGGATGAGTCGCCAGCCGATGTGCTGCGCAGCAACATTGTGGCGCTGGTGGGCATGTTCCGCATCATGCTCGGCGGGCTCACCCCCGAAGAAGACGCCATTATCGACAAAGCAATTTCAGAGACCTACGCGCTCAAAGACATTACTGTCGACAGCAACTTCGCCGAGATAGAGCCGCCGCTCCTCAGCGACTTCGAGCTGGTGCTCGCCGGCATGCAGGGGAGCGAGTCATTGGTGCAGCGCCTCTCTAAGTACACCAAGGGCACCTGGGCCGGCTTTATCAACCAGCCGACCAACGTCGACCTCAACAAAAAGTTCGTCGTCTTCTCCGTGCGCGACATGGAGGACGACCTCAAGCCGGTGGCGATGTATCTTATTACCCACTACATCTGGAATGCGGTCCGCAAAACCCTCAAGAAGCGCCTGCTCGTTATCGACGAAGCGTGGTGGATGATGAAGTCCGACGACACGGCCAGCTTCCTCTACGGCATGGCTAAGCGCGGCCGCAAATATTATCTCGGGCTCGCAACTATTACCCAAGACGTTGACGACTTCCTTAAGTCGCCCTATGGGCTGCCGATGATCACCAACTCGTCTATCCAGCTGCTCTTAAAGCAGTCGCCGACAACCATCGACACGCTGCAAAAAACCTTTAACCTCTCGGATGAAGAAAAGTATTTGTTGCTCGAGTCTGATGTGGGGGAGGGGATCTTCTTTGCAGGGCTCAAGCACGTGGCCATCAAAGTGATTGCCTCGTACACCGAAGACCAGATAATCACCTCCGACCCGAGCCAAGTGCTCGCACTTAAACGCGCACGCACCGAAGGGCTGGCACAATAACTATGCGGGGATTCATACTCATAGGCTTCGCGCTCCTCATCGACTTCATCCAAGGGATGTTTATGCTCGCGTTTGCGGTGATGCAGTTTATTACGCCGGTGGGCGGCGGCTTTACGGGCGCACTGGCGGCCGGCTGGTATTGCTGGAAGACCTCGACAGGAATTATTGCAGGCATATCAAGTGCGGCGTCGTGTTTTGCTGCAGGTGGCGTAGTCGGCGCAGGGGTCAGCGCTTTTGCTATACCGCTTGGTATGGGCATCGATGTAGTAATAAGCATTACCCTCGGCGGGGCGCTAATATTAGCGTTGGGTTGGATGGGAATGTTTTATCCGGGGCCTATCATTTCGGCCTTTATCGGCGAATCTTTGCCCCTAATAGACATCATCCCCGGCTGGACACTACTGGTGTGGCGCTGCTTGTCTAATAAAAAAGCCGAGGAGAAAGCCGCAAAAGTGCAACAACAGCAAAACCAAACGCCAACAGTCGTTATAAACACCGCCCGCGCATTCGACGGCATCCGCGCGGCCAACGACAACCAATCATCATATGCCCAAGCTGCGTAACATATTTATAGTATTGGCTTTGCTAAGCGCCTCGGTCGCGCGCGCGCAAAGCCTCTCCGGCAGCGACCCAGTGCAGTATATTGTCGCGCCGGAGACACCTGGCCCCAATTCGACAGTCCAAATTACCGTGCAGGGCGTCGGCACTTTCTTGGGCGACTCGACGGTTACCTGGAGCGTCAACGGCAAAACAATGGCAAGCGCTGTGGGTGCGAGCACATTTAGTTTCACCACGGGGGCGCTCGGCTCGCAGTCAGTCGTTAAACTGACAATCAACTCAGCGATTCAGGGCGTTATTACACACACATTTGTATTTACCCCCTCGGTCGTCAACATGCTGTGGGAGGCCGACACCTCGGTGCCGCCGCTCTACAGCGGCAAAGCGCTCTACAGCGCGGGGGCGGACCTGCGAGTAATTAGTTTGCCCACAGTAATCATCAGCGGTAAAAAGGTCGCGGCCTCGAGCCTCTCGTACCAATGGTCGATACGCGACAACCCGCTGCCGGCAAACTCTGGCACCGGCAAAAATGTTCTTTCCTTCACTGGCGACCAACTCCAAGACGGCGAGAATGTCGCTGTCGATGTGTACTTCGGCAGCCTCAAGGTGGGCCGCGGCGAGATAACCGTGCCTGTTACCGCGCCGCAACTGGTATTTTATGGCAGAGACCCGCTGCGCGGTGTTATTTGGGACCAAAGTATCCCGCAGCAGGGGATAGCGCTCAACGGTAATGAAATCACAATTCAAGCACAGCCGTACTTCTTTTCAAACGCGAGCATAACCGGCAAAACAGTTGCGTGGAGCTGGACGCTCAATGGGAGCTCGGTAACCGGCCCGACGTCCAACCTTGGGATACTCACGTTGCGGCAAACCGGCACAGGCCAAGGCAATGCTACGCTTGAGGCAAGCTTGCAAAACAACGACAGCAGCAAGCTTATCCAGGCTGCCACAGCCGACTTGCAGATTATCTTCGGCAAGGCGCAGTCGGGCATCTCGTCGTTCTTTGGCCTATAATCCACATGAAAAACTTTTTTAATACTAAAAAATGGATAGGGCTTTTGGCGGCACTGCCGCCGTATGTGCCGCTTGAGCCGTTGCCCGGCGCCAATCCAGACACCTACAACTCACTAGGCACCTATCTCAAACTGCTATTTAATATTTTGCTCTCCATAGGCGGCATGATCGCGGTGGTGACGCTCGTGCTCGGCGGGATCACCTATATGGTGTCTGAAATAGCAGACAAAAAATCGGAGGCAAAAAAGCGCATGCAGTCGGCTATTATCGGTTTGTTGCTCCTCTTAAGCTGCTGGCTCATTTTGCACGAAATAAACCCTAACCTTACGGATAAGTTTATTTTAATTTTACCTGGGCAAACACAGAGTGCCGTAACGACACCCTCTGGCACTCAAACAGCGGCGGCGACCACTCCACCATCCTCAGCAGACTTTACCCAATGTGAAGGAGCTGAAGTACCAACAGGTAAACATCTGACACCAAACCCAAACGGCAGTGGCTATATATGCCAATAATATGAACAAAACCTATATTTATTACATCGGGGGAGTAGTTGCCGCAGTCATTGTCTCGGCGTTGCTCGCGTGGTTTATTTTTGCCAGCGGCTCTACACCTCAAACTCAAACACAAACAAATGGCGGCGGCACCACCTTTGGTTCGCTCGACAGCAACACCACCAACGCTAACAATACTCAGACCACTGCCACCAACAACACCCCAAACGGGACGCTCGGCACTGCGGTACAGACTTCGCAGCAAAAAGTATTTAAAATCTCCGACGGCCCTGTTGCAGGCGCGACCTTTATCCAAACACTGCACCCAACAACGACGCTTGCGCGGTTTGTCATGGCCGACAGCGGACACGCCTACAATTTAGTGCTCGACTCTCAAGGCGCCGTGCCGCAAGCAATCTCCAACACCACCATACCCGGCGCGACAAGCGCGCTATGGGTCGAGAAGGGGGGCGCCGCTATATTGCAGTATCTCGACGGTATAACGCCGAAGACCGTCTACTTGGGGTTTGCAGCTACCACCTCGCCGAGCAACCCGACTGTGCACCTGCAGTTTTATCCCGATGGGATTAGAAGCCTTGCGGCATCGCCCGATGGCTTGCAAGTAGTATATTTGCTGCGCACCGCAACAGGCGTCAATGGGTTTGTCACCAAGACAGACGGCACGGGCGGCAAACTGCTCTTTTCGTTGCCGCTGCGCGAGATGCAGGTGCGTTGGCCTGCGCAAGGGACCCTGCTTGCATACAGCAACGCAGCAGCCGGCGTACCGGGTATCGCCTTTGCAATAGATGCCAAGAGCGGCGCAGCAACGCCGCTTGTCTACGCGCCGGGGCTGACCGCCACGGCCGACCTCACCTTTAGCCACGTGCTCTACCAAACCACCGATACTTCGGCGGGCGTGCATTCGAGTTACTCGCACGACATTGCCTCCGGGGCCGACCGCGCGCTTTCGTTTGACCCTATACCGGAGAAATGCGTACAGAGCCCGCTTTCGGGAGCAGTTGTGTACTGCGCAGCACCGCTTGCCTACGTACCGCCCAACTATCTCGACCTGTGGCACCAAGGTACCGCGAGCATAGCGGACAGCGTTTTGTCGTACAGCCTTGCGGTCGCAACCACAACCTTGCTTGCAACGCCGGGCTCTACCTCTGACGGCGGCGTAGCTACTGACATATTGCAACTTGCCGTCTCGCCCGACGGACACTATCTTTTGTTTGTATCGAAAAGCGACCGCTCGTTGTGGGGCGTACGGCTTACGGCAGCCCCGACGCATTAGGTCGGGGAGCCGACCAAAGCGTCGGCTTAGTTTATTTGTACTTCAGTACGATGTGGCGAAACTTGCCTTCGCCGGCAGACTCGGTCTTTATCTCCGGATCATCTGCAAATAATTCGTGGACAACTAAACGTTCGTATGCCGAAAGGGGAGGCATCTCAACATCGTGTTTAAAAAGCCGCGCGCGCTGCGCCAGCGTGCGGGCATTCTGGCGCACACCCTCCATCTGCGATTCGTGATGGCCGTTGATATCAATAAGAAACGATGCGGCTTCGGCGCCATACTTTGCCTCGATAAGACGGCGTGCGATTGAATTGAGCGCGCGCAACGTATCGCCACCTTCGCCGATAAGCAACATGGAGTCCGGAGAGCTCACGGCAACAACGGTGCGATGGCCCTGTTGCACATCAATAGAGTCCACAGCCACACCTAGCTTTTCTAAAAATTCAGCAGTGAAATCCTTGAGATCGGGCATGGCTTTACCATACCCGAGCAAACGAGGGTGCGCAACGTTGACTAGCGCATACGGGCGAGTTCCCGGCGGATGAGCCACTCCTGGCCCAGCGATAGGACGTTGCCTGTCACAAAATAGAGGCCCACAGCACCCGGGAAAAAGTACCCGAATACCGTAAGAAGCGCCGGCATCATATAGAGCATCATGGTGCTTTGCATCTTTTGTGCGGCGGCCTTGTCGGGCGAGAGGTTGCTCTGGGCACTGTTAGTGCGGCCGAGCGTAAAGCGTATGGTGAAGTACTGCGTAATGCCTACCAACGCCGCCAAGATGACGTGGTGGGGCGTGAGTAGGTCAATGAGGCCAAAAAAACTGGTGTTAATCGCCGCCGGCGCATGCACAAATGAGTACAGCAGATGCTCATTGATAGTAGGGAAGCCCTCGCGGAACATCGCGTAGTAAAGAGAGATAAGCACTACGAGCTGGATAACCAACGTGCCGATGCCGGCGAGCGGGTTGACCTTGTGTTTCTTCAGCAGGTCCATGCGCGCTTGGGTAAGCGCTTCGGGATTGTCTTTAAATTTTTTAGTAGCGGCGTCGAGCTCTACCTGCATCGCCTGCATGCCCATCTGCGTGCGGATAGAGGAAGAAAAAACCGGATATAGCACGATGCGCATGATGAGCGTGAGCGCAATGATGGCGAGCCCGACGTCGCCGTGTGGCACAATGCCGATAAGAAAAACGAATACGTTGTAAAGCGGTTGTATGAAGTACGTAGTAAACATGATGGGTTAATTGCGGACGAACAGAGCGAGTGAACCGGAGGCGGGGAGTGTCAGATGTTCAAGGTCCCTGTAAGCCTTGCGGCGAAGCGTGTTGCGCGCCGTGGCCTTGCGCGCCACCTTCTTGGATACAATGACTGCAACCCCGAGTGGCGCCCGACCCTCGAGCAATTTGCCGGAATAGGGACCTACCTTTAGGCTTTTTCCTTTAGCAAGAACCTCTTTGACCTCCGCAGCGCTCAGGCGCAGACGTTTTGGGAGCATGATTATTGTACCTTAGAGGGGTATTTAGGCCGAGAGGCGGGCGCGGCCCTTGCGGCGGCGGCGCAACAGGGTAGCGCGGCCTCCAGGGGTGGCGGCGCGCTTAAGAAACCCGTGTGAGCGGGCGCGTTTGCGCTTTTTGGGCTGATAGGTTTGCGACATGTGTCAAATATAACCTATCCACAGATTCTCCACAACATGAGCACAGGGGTGTCCCTTTTGACGCGCAAGACAATGACAAGTATCCTGTATGGACTACGATGACTACCACAAAAGAACTTTGGGAAAACGCATTGGTAGAACTCGAACTCACCATATCGCGCCCAAATTTTAATACGTGGTTTCGCGACACTCACATCACACGGTTCGAAGAAGGGGTCGTCTATTTGGGCGTCCCGTCGCAGTTTGCCCGCGACTGGCTCTCCTCTAAGTTCCACAAAGACATTTTGCGGAGCCTCCGCATGCTCTCTGAGAGTGTCCGCAACGTCGAGTACGTCATTTCGCGCGGCCCCAAGCGCCAAGAAGAGCCGCGCGCAGTGCCGCCGCCGGTAACCGAGCTGCCGCTCGAGCCGGTGCATGCACGCACCAACCTAAACCCGCGATTTACCTTTCAAAACCTTGTGGTTGGGCCGTTTAACGAACTCGCCAACGCTGCGGCGCAAGCGGTGGTGCGCAAGCCGGGCATCGCGTACAACCCGCTGCTCGTCTACGGACCAACCGGCCTTGGGAAAACACACCTCGTCCAAGCTATCGGCAACCACTTCAGGCTCCAGGCGCCGGACAGAAAGGTCTACTATGTAACATCGGAGAAGTTTTCAATGGACTATGTCTCGGCGCTACAGGAAGGCGGCACTAAAATGACCGCATTTAAAGAAAAATATCGTCAGTACGACCTGCTTATTATGGACGACGTCCAATTTTTGGCCGGCCGCGACAAAATCAAAGAGGAATTCTTTCATCTCTTCAATTATTTGCACGACAACAACAAACAACTTGTCTTTTCGAGCGATCAGCATCCTCATGTCATCCAAAATCTTGAGGATCGCATCAAGAGCAGACTCTCAGCCGGCATGATTGTCTCGGTGACCCCACCTGACCATCAGTCGCGGCTCGCAATCGTGCGCGCCAAGGCTACCGCCCACAACTTTATCCTTGCCGATGAAGTGCTTGACTACCTTGCTAGCACTATAGAGGGCAACGTGCGCGAGCTTGAGGGCGCGCTGAACACGCTCTTGTGCCAGTTTGAGATGCGGGGCACGGCCCTGTCGCTCAGCGACGCCAAGACGCTCCTACGCGGCTCTGGGGCCATGCAAAAGAAGGCTGTATCCGTGCAGGAGGTGGTTAAAACCATCGCAAACTTCTACGGCGTTGAAGAGGGGAGTATTTATGAAAAGACCCGCCGCAAAGAAGTCGTGCGCCCGCGCCAAGTTATTATGTTTCTCTTGCGCGAAGATTTTAGAATCTCGTTCCCAACCATCGGCGAGAAGCTCGGCGGCCGCGACCACACGACTGTCATACACTCCTGCGACAAAATAAAAAACGACCTACGCTCTGACAGTATCCTGTCTAACGAACTCCACCAAATTCGACTCATGTTGAAATGATGTGGATAAGGAGGTATAACAAAGGCGCATAAAAAACTATCCACACCACTATGCACACTACTCCCCAAAAATTTTTCTCCATCTGTGAACGTTTTAAGCGTTATTATGCAAAGGTTTTAAGGACTTATCCGAGTTACCCACAAGACTAATAGTAATAAGTCTTTATATAAACAAAGTTCTACACACCACAAACAGGACGGAAAAGAAAAAAGATATGAAATTCGAAACAACCACAGATCAATTTTTAACAGCCGTTGCAACCGCGGCTCGTTTTGTTGAGCGCCGGCCAAACCTACCAGTCCTCTCCGGGATTCTTATCACCGCCGACGGCAACAGGATTATTTTGCGCGCCACCAACCTTGAGTGTGGTGTAGAGATTACTCTTGCAGGTAAAGTTTCAGAAGACGGCACTGTCGCGGTACCTGGGGGAGTACTTGCTGGGTTTCTCAGTAACGCGCGCGGCAAAGCTGTAACTGCCGAACTTAAGGGCGAGCTCTTTAAACTCCACACCGAGCGCGCTGAGGCATCGATAAAAACCATTCCTCATGGCGACTTCCCTGTCCTCCCGCGGGTTGCTGCGTCAAACTCATTTACCGTTAAATCCCAAGACTTGGTTAAGGCTATCCGCGGCGTTGCATACTGTGCGTCGCTCTCGGCAGTTAAACCCGAACTCCAAAGTGTTTTGCTGTGGGCCGAGGGCGGCAAACTCACCGCAGTAGCCACAGACTCTTTTAGGCTTGCTGAAAAGACAGTACCACTACGCAAGGGTGGGGATGTGCCGCAACTTCTACTCCCGGCGCGCAACGCCGCCGAACTTATGCGCATACTCGAGTCTCAGAGTGGCGATATTGAGGTGTATTACAACGAAAACCAACTCTCTGTCCAAACCGACGGCACCTACTACACTAGCCGGCTGCTCGACGGCGCCTTCCCGAACTACCGCCAAATACTCCCTAAAAGCTTCTCAACCGAGGCGGTTGTACTACGTGAAGATTTTGGCAGCGCCCTTAAATCCCTTTCAATATTTGCCGATAAGTTTGCACAAGTGTCGCTCGCTATAGAGCCGGATAAAAAATCAATCTTTCTTACCTCGCGCAACCCTGATGTCGGCGAGCAAGTCTCGACGGTTAAAGCAACTATAAAAGGCGACCAGGCAGCAATGTCGTTTAACGGCCGCTACCTAGCCGACTCATTGCAATCAATCTCAGGCGACTCTGTGCGCCTGCACTCCAACGGCCCAGGCAAAGCAATGCTGATTAAAGACGCCTCCGACGAATCCTTCCTCTACCTAGCAATGCCGATGAACAGGTAGTTTTTAAAGATGATTTTAAAAAGAGTTTTTGCTGAGATTCTATTTTTATTTCATGTAGGGTTTGTTCTTTTTATTTTATTTGGATGGATTGTGCCGAGTTTTTGGTATTTTTATATTTTAGCTTTAGTGGTAACTGCAACCGCTGATGTAATTTTTGGATACTGTATTTTAAGCAAATAGGAATTTAATTTGCGCAAACAAATAAATCCCGGAGTAGATTACAACCACACATGGTTAGGCTATTACACCTCTCGATATGTGCGAAATAATATTTCAGATACTTTTTGGGAGTGGATATCCGGGATTTTTCTAGTCGGGTCTTTGATAATAAATATTTACTTTCATTTTTTACCCTTTTGATATACTTGCGCCATGGATACACCTAAAAAGACAATTGACCCTAAAATGGTTTCGACTTCTTTTGATATTGCCGGGTACACAACTAAAGAGAATTTGGGTGTTGCGCGGGGGATTATTGTCCGCTCACGCTCACTAGTGGGCTCTATTGGGGCGGGGATACAAAGTCTCTTTGGCGGCAACATCACCCTCTTCACACAACTCTCTGAATGGTCGCGTGCGCACGCGTTTGAGCTCCTCCTTGAGCATGCTGCCGAGTTGGGCGCCAACGCCGTCGTAGGGCTGCGGTACGACGCTACAGAGCTAGGTGCGGGCATCACCGAAGTCTTGGCCTACGGCACCGCGGTAGTGGTAGAGAAAAAGCAGTAGTGGTACTATCGTGCCAGACCTGCACTAGGGAGGCAGCTGATGCCCAGTATAATTGTCTGCACTACATGTAGCCGCGAGAAGGATACAACTCCGGATCGAATACCGGCGCGTGATCGCTATCTTGGCTCGCATATTAAAATTGCCGAGCAAGCTGCAAAAGCCGATAAGCTCCCGCTATACTTTCTGTCAGGGAAGTACGGGTTGGTTCCTGCCGGGCAAGTCATCCCGTACTATGACTATCTTCTGGACCAAACCGGTGTGACGAATTTAATCTCGAAGCTCTGCACTCAACTCAACCAGTCCGACGTCCACGAGGTGCGCTTTTATGTCAAAAACAAGCCTGCGTGGAAATTATACCGAGAGTTGCTCGAAGCAGCTGCCTCGGTGCTCGAAATTCAATTGACCATTCACGAACTGCCCGACGATGCGTAGTCGCCCCTAACCCGGGCGATTTTTTATTGCGGTATTACTGCGCCGCCGGAGGGGGAGTACTGCGTGCCTTGTGTCGGCGAAGGGGTCGGTTGCGTTTGAGGTTGCTGCTGCACTCCGCCACCGTTTTGTGCGAGCCAGCGCTGCACGCCGTAGTCCCAACGGCTGTACTGCGGATCGCTTGTCGGGTTGGCAGGTGGCGGGCCTTGGGGGTCGCTTTTAGTTACCCAGTAGAGAATTTCATGGATAAGACCATCGGCGCCCGGCACTTGCCACTGGCCGCGCAGCACTGGCTTCATGCCGCTCTCGTCGAGCTCGGTCTTGGTAAACGACTCCGCAGGGATTTGCTGCAGCGCGTAGTTCATAAACTGGCTCCATGCGGGGCCGACGATAAAGCCGGAGACCTTTTTGACCATCGGGGTATTGTCGTTGTTGCCCGCCCAGACACCCACCACCAAGTTTGGCGTGTAGCCGACGGTCCAGGCGTCGCGATAGTTGTTGGTGGTACCGGTCTTTACCGCCACGTCGCGGCCGGGGAAGGTAAACATCGAATTTTCGCCGAGTGGTGCGCGTGCAACCGGGTCAGAGAGCACGCTGTTTATCTCTTGTGCCACTTGCTGCGAGAGAACCTGACTGCCTCCCTGCTGCGTGTTGTCTTCAATAATGTTACCTGCGGCATCTTCAATCTTGAGTATCGCCGTAGCGGGGAAGCGCATCCCTTCTTGGGCAAATGCGCCATATGCACTGGTCATATCAAGCAGCGTCACTTCGCCGCCGCCGAGTACCAACGTAAGGCCGTACTGGTTTGCGTCGCCGAGCGTCGAGATGCCCATCGACTTAGCAAGGCGCAGTGAGTCGGCAATGCCGGTGAGGTATAGGAGTTTGACCGCCGGCACGTTGATAGACTGCGCGAGCGCGTCGCGGAGCGTCATCGGGCCGCGGAAGGCGTTGTCGTAGTTGCCCGGCGAGTAGCAGCCTGTGGTTGAGTCGGTGGTAAAATTGTCCGCCGCGCACCCGGTCGAGAATTGCGTCGGCACGTCAAACACGATTGTGTCGGGCGTGTACCCTTCGGTGAAAGCTTCGGCATACACAAACGGCTTGAAGGTAGAACCCGGCTGGCGGTCGGCCACCGCGACGTTGTACGCGCCGGGGATCTGCGTATCAAAGTAGTTGCGCGAGCCCACCATTGAGAGTATCTGGCCGTTGGTTGGGTCGATAGCGACAAGCGCCATGTTGGTGGCATGGAACTTGTCGACATTGGCGAGCGCCTGCTGGCTTACTATCTGCTCGGCGTGCGTCTCGAGGTCGACATCGAGCGTGGTGGTAACCCTCCAGCCGCCGGCATCGAGCGCGTCTTGGCCGTACTTGTCGGCCAAATACTGCTCGACATAAAAGACAAAGTGCGGCGCGACGATTGAATTCTTGCGCTGCGGCAAAAACTCCACTGCTACCGCCTTTGCGTCGTCGCGCTGCTGCGCGGTGATATAGCCGTGCTCGAACATTTTATCGAGCACGGTATTTTTTCTCTGATCAAGAGCGGCGCGGTGGTTGCCGTACGGCGAGTAAAATGTCGGAGCTTGCGTAAGCGCCGCCAAGTATGCCGCTTGGGGGAGCGACAGCGAGCTCGCTGACACTCCAAAGAATGCCTCGGATGCCGCCTCAACACCGTAGATAGGGCCTCCATACGGCGCTTGGTTGAGGTAGAGCTCAAGCACCTGGTCTTTGCTAAGTGCGCGGTCGAGCTTTATGGAGAGCACCAGCTCTTTAAGTTTGCGGGTGAAGCTCTTGTCGTTGGTGAGCAATGTGAGTTTGACGACTTGCTGGGTTATTGTGGATCCGCCTTGGTTTAACCCTAGTGTCGTGACATCCACAAACAGTGCACGGAGTATGCCGCTCAGCGAGATACCGCCCTCTTGATAAAAACTGGGGTCTTCAATGGAGATGGTCGCGTCCTGCACATTGGGGCTGATAGAGGTAAGCGGCACCACAGTGCGGCTTATGTTGTGATTGAGGTCATAGAGCAGTACCTGGCCTGTGCGGTCGTATATCTGGACCGACTGGTCTATGCGGCGGTTCTCAAGGGCTGAGAGGTCGGGGACTTGGAGCGTCGCCGCCCACAACACTACCGCCCCGACAAGGAGAAATCCGGCGCTGATGCACCATATGGCAATCAGCCGCCAGTGACGGCGGACAAAGCGTATGGCCTTTTTGAGCCCCCGGCGGGCCTCAAGGAGAAACCGGTGCATTGGTGTAGTATATAACAAATATATGGGGTTTTTTAGCCGGGCGCCAAAAATCAATACCAACAAAGCGGCGGTAGATGCCCTGCTCTCGCGCGGCGTGGGCGAAGTGATAGTTAAGGACGACCTGCGCAAAAAGCTGCTCTCGGGGCAACGGTTGCGTGTCAAACTTGGCATTGACCCGACCTCGCCGGACCTCCACATCGGCCGCGCCGTCTCGTTGCTCAAGATGCGCGACTTTCAAGAGCTCGGCCACCAGGTGGTGCTGATTGTCGGCGACTTTACCGCGGTTATCGGCGACACCTCAGACAAAGACGCCGAGCGCCCGATGCTCTCGCACGAAACGATTGAAAAAAATAAAAAGACCTACTTCGACCAGATAGGGAAACTCATTGATCTTTCAAAAGCAGAGATGCGCTACAACTCCGAGTGGCTCGCGCCGCTTAACTACCGCCAAATAGGGGAGCATGCTGACATGTTCAGCGTAGCCGACTTTATTGCGCGCGATGTTATCAAGCGCCGCCTCGATGCCGGCAAGCGCGTGAGCTTGCGCGAAGTGCTCTACCCCTTGATGCAGGGCTACGACTCGGTGGCTATCAAAGCCGATGTCGAGCTTGGCGGCATGGACCAAAAGTTCAACCTGCTTGCCGGCCGCACCATGCAGGAAAAGATGGGCCAGAGCGCGCAGAACATCGTGATGAACCCGCTTATCGAGGGACTCGACGGCGCAAAGATGAGCTCGAGCAAGGGCAATGTCATTACACTGACTGCTGCACCGGTCGACATGTTCGGCAAAGTGATGAGCATGAGCGATGAGCAGCTGCCGACGTACTTCGAGCTGTGCACGCGCGTGCCCATGGATGATGTGGCGGAGATTTTGAAGGGCCACCCTAAAGAATCCAAACTGCGTTTGGCAAAAGAAATTGTGACGCTCTATCACGGTGAAAGCGCAGCAGAAAAAGCGCACCAGGATTGGGAGAATACATTTAGCAAAGGAGAAGTACCAAGCGATATTCTCGAAACTGTTGTTGAACAGGGTGCGACCTATCTTGCCGCGCTCTCGGCCCTCGGCATATCAAACAGCGAGCTGCGTCGTTTGGCCGAGCAAGGCGCCATCGGCGAAATCGGCGGGCACACCCTGCACGACCTCAACGCAGCGGCGCACAACAAAGTGCTGCGTATAGGCAAACACCGGTTTCTCAAAATCGTAGTCAACCCCGACGCATAGTTGGGGTCCCGACCAAAGCGTCGGGAATAAAAAACTCCCGCCACAATGGCGGGAGTTTTTTTACATCTCTTCTTCCTCTTCGACGCCAACCTCTTCCAATTCTTCCTCTAACCCCTCGTCCTCGGTCAGCTCGCTGTCCTCGGTCTCCGGGTCATCCAGCAAGAACTCCTCCTTCTCGAACTCCTCCATACTTTTTATGGTAGCTAGTATTAATAATTCTGTTTAAAGCAGTAACATCGCATTTATATCAACTTATCGCCACGATGCAAGGCAGGTAATCCCCACGGCAATGGCATCGAGCTCGTCGTCAAGCCTCTTGCGAGGAGGAAGTGGGATTAATTTGGGCACCATGAGCGCAACGGCTGCTTTGTTGCCGGCGCCGTGGCCTGTCACCGCCACCTTAACCTCGCTCGGCGAATACTGGTGCACCACAAGGCCGTTTGAGGCCCCAATATAGATAAGCATGCCGCGAACCTCGGCTACCTGCATGGCGGTTTTGGCGTTTTCTTTAAAGAAAACTTCTTCAAGCGCCATGGCGCCGGGCTTCCACTTTTTGATGAGAGCTTCAGCGGCTGCGCCCAATAGTGCGAGACGCTCGGGGAACAAAAGTTTGGCCGAAGTCCGCACGCATTCGGAGTGCAGCAACACTTCTTTGCCGTTTTGCTTTTCGATAACCGCAACACCGAGCCGCTCGTAGCCCGGGTCGAACGCGAGTACTCGTTTGTTACGCGGCATTGGTATAAATTTCGTTGACGTCGTCGTGGTCCTCGAGTGCGTCAGAAAGCTCGGCCATTTTTTGCGCATCTTCGTCGCTGAGTTCAATAGGGGAGAGCGCCTCTAACTTTCCTTCAGCATTTTTGCTAAACGCCCACATCGCCGCGCCGGGGTTGGCCAAGGAGCCGCCGTGCAAACTTAATAGATGGCGCAACTCCTGCGAGGTGCGGTTGCGGCTGTCGGTGTAACCCTCGATAACAAGCGCGCACCCGCCGGGGCCGTAGGCTTCGTATACAACCTGTTCGACCGCGGCGCCTTCGCCCGAGCCTTTGGCCAGCGCGCGCTCGATATTGTCGGCCGGCATGTTGGCGGCCTTGGCTTTGTCGATAGCCAAGCGAACGCCAGGCGCGTTGCGGTCGCCTTTGGCCTTTTTGCTCTCGATTGTGATAAAGCGCACCAACTTACTAAAAGTTTTTGCCTTTTGGGCGTCGGTCTTACCCTTAACGTGTTTGAGCTTTGCCCACTTGCTGTGTCCTGCCATACAGGAAGTATGCGCCCAAAAAAAGGCCTAATCAAGCCATACTTGACAGTGTGTATAGTTGGGTGTACAATATATAAGTTAGTACCTTGGCAAACCTGCCACACCCTACAGGGTGAACACATAGAGGGAATCATGACTAATGTTGCTCAGCAGTTGCTCCGTGGCTTCGATAAAATCGAAGAAGCGAGGGAGAACACTAATCGCTTAGTGCGAGGTGTTCTCTCCAAAATTACGGGCAGCGAAGCTTCCGAACTCTTCCCTGAGTGGCCTCGATCCATGGATGTTCTGAAGTTGGACAAGTCCGCCGAAGGCTACAAATGGGAATTGACTCGATGCGCAGATGGAACTCTCTCAGCTCGCTGCTGGGCCCAAATGTCTAGCACGTCGCATAGCTGTCTGGCCTACTGCACTATCCCCCGGGCCGTCGACTTTCGTCCCGAGGTAGCCATGGTGGTTTACGAGAAAGCCCTCCCAGCTTTCATTGAATGGATGATGGACATTGTTCCATCTCTGAAGGAACGAGCAGCACCCTACTTGGCCGCAGGTGCAGAATAATTTAGGCCAAGCATTAGAAATACGGCCCGAGCTTTTGCTCGGGCCGTTCTTTTTTACAAAAAAGTTATCTTAACCACACACATCGGCAACGGACAGATATAGAGAATTCTATTTGTGCGGTCATAAAAAACGCCCACCCAAAAATCGTACCAGGCGAAAAAGAAAGATATTTCAAACATACCTACAACAAACGCTCGTTCAAATCGGATGGGGGAGTTTTGCCGAGGTGTTCGTACGCTGCTTTGGTGGCTACGCGGCCGCGGGGGGTGCGCTCTATCAGACCAAGCTGCAAGAGAAACGGTTCGTGGACCTCAGACACAGTCGTCGGCTCTTCGGCCAAGGCTGCGGCGAGTGCGTTGACGCCCGCCGGGCCGCCGTTAAACCTTTCAATTAAAACCGTGAGCAGTTTGCGGTCGAGCGGGGTAAGGCCGAGCTCGTCTACCTCGAGCATCCCGAGCGAGCTGTCGACCATATCTTTAGTCAGGCTCGAGCGCTTGAGTTGCGCGTAGTCGCGTGCGCGCTTGAGTAGGTAGTTGGCGGTGCGTGGCGTGGCGCGAGCGCGCTTGGCTATTTCGGTCACGCCGCCACTGTCTATCTCGACATCCAAGATTTTTGCCGAGCGCTTAACAATTTTGGCGATATCGTCTTCGGAGTAGAACTCAAGGCGAAAGGTCCCGCCGCTAAAGCGCGAGCGCAGCGGTGCCGACAGGTCGGCGACGCGCGTTGTCGCGGCAATCAAGGTAAACGGCGGCAGCGGCAGCTCGATAGTGCGCGCGCTCGGGCCTTTGCCGATGATGATGTTGAGCACGCCCGACTCCATGGCAGGGTAGAGCACCTCTTCGATAGCGCGGGAGAGCCGGTGTATCTCGTCGATAAACAAAATGTCGCCGCTCCCGAGGTTAGTGAGCAGTGCCGCGAGGTCGCCGACCTTCTCGATAGCCGGCCCTGAGGTCGAGCGCAGGGCTCCGCCGAGCTCGCGGGCGATAAGGTGGGCAAGGGTGGTCTTACCGAGCCCCGGCGGGCCGTAAAAGAGGATATGTTCAGGCGGGGCGCCGCGCTCTTTGGCGGCGCTTATGAGCACGTGGAGGTTGTTTTTTATAGCTTCTTGCCCGACATATTCGTCCCAGCTGCTCGGGCGTAGGGTGGCATCCAAAAATACCGGTTCTTCGGTTTGGGCAGGAGTTTCGAGGGGCTCACTTGACATGTAAATGGTAGTATGCTAGGCTTCTTATTAGCCGCACTCTCCCCGCCGGGGATTTTTTGTTGGGAAGAGTACACCCTCAAGCAATACAACTTAACCGTTTTGGCAACTTATCGAGGACGTCCCGGCCTTTTGTTTATTCAAACTGCCGCGGGGACACTCCTTAGACATCCTTGCCGCTTCATCGCTAGTCGATGATGAGTATTGCTTGGTGGTGTACTCCTTCGAACTCCTTTAACTCTACACCCGTTGAAACCGCATGCAATATGGCGGTTTTTTCGTTTTGTGGCCTTTCAGTTAGGCAATGGCGTCGAGGTCTACGACGCGTTTGAGTTCGTCCATTGATGTGACACCGCGGAGGATTTTGATAATGCCGTCTTGCGGCATGGTGGGGATGCCTTGGGGCTTGGCGGCCAGGGCTACTTCGCGCTCCGAGGGCTTGCTGCGCAAAATTTCTTCGACCGGCCTGTCCATAAAGATTGCTTCAAAGATGCCGATGCGGCCTTTGTAGCCGCGGCCGTGGCACACTTCGCATCCCTGCGGGTTGGCGTCCCATACGTTGGCGGTGTCGCCAGGCACAAGGGAGTGGTCGACAACTTCTTTGAGTATGCGGTCGATAAGTGCGCGCTCGTCGGGCGTTGCGGGGCGCTGCACTTTGCATTTGTCGCACAGTTTGCGCACGAGACGCTGTGCGAGCGCAACGTTGATAGATGATGAAAGAACTTTTTCAGAGACGCCCATGTCGATAAGGCGGGGGAATGACCCCGCCGCATCGTTGGTGTGCAGGGTTGAGAACACGAGGTGGCCCGTGAGTGCGGCGTTGATGGCTGTTTCGGCCACTTCGGCGTCGCGGATTTCGCCGACCATAATAATGTCGGGGTCTTGGCGCAAGGCACTGCGCAACCCGTTGGCGAAGGTGTAGTTTTTCTTATCAACCTGGGTTTGCACAATGCCTTGCAGGTGATACTCGATAGGGTCTTCGATGGTGATTATTTTTGTCTGCGGGCTGTTTATCTTGCGCATAAACGCGTACAGCGTGGTGGTTTTGCCCGAGCCAGTGGGGCCGGTTGTGAGTATCATGCCATTGGGCTTTTGAATTTCCTTTTCAATCTTGAGGCGCAGCTTTTCTTCGAGTCCGAGCTCTTCGAGCGGCACGCCGATGGCTTTGGGGTTGAGGATACGCAGCACCACCGTCTCGGCATAGTTGCCTGGCAGCACCGAGGTGCGTAGCTCTATCTCATCGCCTTTAATTTTTATCGAGAAGCGGCCATCTTGTGCGTCGCCTTCGACATTGAGCTTGAGCCCTGAGAGGAGCTTGAGGCGGCTGAGCATGAGCTTGTAGGTGTCGTGGTCGAAGGTAAGCACGTCGGTCAGCACGCCGTCGAGACGGTAGCGCAGGCGCACCGCAACTTCCTCGGGCTCGAAGTGCACGTCGGATGCGCCGGTCGCGAGCCCCCCGGCCAAAATAACTTCGAGGATACGGGTAACGCGGTAGGCGCGCTTGAGGTCAACGGCTTCTTGGATAAGCTTGCCGATGTCGGCAAGGCTTGTAACTTTGGTGAGCAAATCCTCGAGCTCTTGGTTGGAGAGTTCAAACACGCCCGCTTTGCTCTGTGTAGCGTATGAAAGATCGGCATAGCGCTGGTAGGCGCGCGCAAGGCTCGCCTGTGAGCACATATACACCGTCACAACGTAGCCTTGCTCGGTGAGTTTGTTTATCACCTGTTTGACGGCGGGGTTTTCGGGCGCGCGCGCAGCGAGTGAAACCTTTTTACCCACCTGGCCAAAGAGTGCTACCTCGGCGGCGCGGGCTTGCTGCTCGGTGATAAGGCGCAATGCGTCGACGTTTACCGCCACTAAGGAGAGGTCGACGTACTCGACGCCGTATTTGTGCGAGAGAACCTGCGCCAACTCCTCCTCTTCTTTGCGGCGGAGGAAGTCAACGCGCTTTTCTTGCTCGGTATCGTTAAAGACCACCATGTGTTTATTGTACATCGCCAATTTAGTCGATAGTGGTACACTTCTTAACCGTATGACATACGTGCCACGCCATGAGCTCCCCGAATTTACGCGCAATGTGCGCGCTGTTTTAAAGATGCTCCCCCCGCACGAGCGCGCGACTATTGTTTACCTGGTGGGCGACTTGGGCGCGGGCAAAACAACCTTTGTGCAAACCATTGCTAAAGATTTTGGGATTGAGGGCACGCTCCAGAGTCCAACCTACACGTTAATGAAATCCTACAATATTCCACAGGACCGACTACACTCGGGGCAGTTGCGCCGCTTCAAAAAATTGATTCATATCGACGCCTATCGGTTGGAGAGTCCGGAGGAGTTTGCTGCGCTGAAGCCGGAGCAATTTCTGGACGAAGAGGGGACAGTGGTGTTTATCGAGTGGCCCGAAAAGGCCGCAGGCGTAGCCCCCGAGCCCGATCTTGTTCTCAACTTCTCCGCCGATGGGGCTGATGAGGGGGCCCGAAGCATCCAGATACAAACTAGCGGATAGTAGCCCCGACGCCCTGGTCGGGGACCCGACAAGCTCGTCGGGTTACAATGGCGGGGTGACTAAAAAACGCCTCGCACTCCTGGACACCCACGCTATTTTGCACCGCGCGTACCACGCGCTGCCCGACTTTAGCTCGAGCAAGGGCGAGCCGACCGGCGGGCTCTACGGGCTCCTTACGATGCTGATGAAGCTCGTCAACGAGGTGCATCCTGACTACATCATCGCAGCGGTCGACTTGCCCGAACCGACGTACCGCCACGAGATATACAAAGAGTACAAAGGCACGCGGCAAAAAACCGACGACGCGCTGGTGGTGCAACTGCAGCGCATGCACGATGTGCTCGACGCCTTTGGCATACCCATCTACTCGGCGCCGGGGTTTGAGGCCGACGACATCATTGGCACCATCGTCGAAGAAACAAAAGGCAGGAAGGACCTCGATGTAATTATCGCCTCGGGCGACATGGACACGTTGCAGCTGGTCGACGGCGAGCGTGTGCGTGTCTACACCTTGCGCAAGGGGCTCAACGACACGGTTATTTATGACGAGCCGATGGTCAAAGAGCGCTACGGCTTTGGGCCGGAACTCCTGCCCGACTACAAAGGTATACGCGGCGACCCGAGCGACAACATCCCCGGTGTGCGCGGCATCGGCGAGAAAGGTGCGACCACGCTCATCACCGAGTTCGGCTCGTTGGATGAAATTTATAAAACAGTAAAAAAGCATCCCGACTGGCTGGAGAAGGCCGGCATCAAAGGCGCGACGCTGCAAAAACTAATCGAACAAGAGGAGATGGCGCGGCTTTCGCGCGAGCTCGGGCGGATTAACCGCGCAGCGCCTATTGAGTTTGAGGTCCCTAAAAAAGAATGGAAGGAAAGCGTAGATGCCGAGGTCGCGTTACATTTTGTGCATGAGCTCGAGTTTCGCTCGCTGCTGCCGCGAGTCAAAGCGCTCCTCGGCGTTGCAGCGCATGAAGAAACTCCCGAAGAGCAAAAACGCGAGGTAACGCACGCCGAGCAGCAAGAGATAGACAAGTTGACGCTCGCGGTGTGGGTGCTCGACACCAATGTGTCAGACCCGACGCGCGAAGATGTCGAGCGGGTGGGGAAGAGTATGGATTTGGAGGAAGCAAAGAAAAATATTCTTGCCGAATTAAAAAAACGAGATCTTGAGTTTGTGTATAACGACATCGAGCTTCCGCTCAGCCCCGTGCTGCGGCGCATGGAGCAGCGCGGGATTAAGGTGGATAAAGCATTTTTGGCAAAGCTGTCTAAGGAATACACAAAAGAGCTCGAGGCTATAGCGGCGCGCATCTACAAGGCCGCGGGCGGCGAGTTTAATATTGCTTCGCCCAAGCAGCTCGGTGATGTGCTCTTCGACAAGCTCGGCCTCATGACAAAAAAGAAGACTGCCGGCGGCCAGCGCTCGACCAAAGAATCCGAGCTGCAAAAGCTGGTAGGGCAGCATCCGATCATTGAGGAAATTTTGGCGTATCGCGAGCTCTCTAAACTTCTTGGTACCTACATTGATGCTATCCCCGAGCTGCTCGATAAAGAAAACCGCGTGCATACGCACTTTATCCAAACAGGCGCCGCTACCGGGCGCCTCGCCTCGCAAAATCCCAACCTGCAAAATATCCCTATTAAGTCGGACCTTGGGCGCCGCATCCGCGATGCGTTTGTCGCCGACGAAGGGCACGTGCTTGTGTCATTCGACTACAGCCAGATAGAGTTGCGTATCGCCGCATTTCTTTCGGGTGATGAAACATTGGCGGATATATTTCGCAACGGGCGCGATGTTCATACCGAAGTAGCGTCGCGGGTCTTTCATGTTGGACCCCAAGAGGTAACGGCCGAACAGCGCCGTCGCGCCAAGATCATTAACTTCGGCATCCTCTACGGCATGGGCATTGTGGCGCTGCAGCAGTCCTTGGGCACCAATCGCGCCGACGCGCAAGAATTTTATAACCAATACTTTGAGGCCTTCCCGCGGCTTGCGGAGTATCTTGAGGAGGTTAAGGCGTCTGCTGCAAAGACAGGGTTTGTCGAAACATATTTTGGCCGCCGCCGCTATCTCGACGGCATCAAGTCGCCGATACCGTATGTGCGTGCAGCCGCCGAGCGTATGGCCATCAACGCGCCTATGCAAGGGACTCAGGCCGACATCATTAAGCTCGCGATGATACGCATCGACAAATTGCTCGAAGACGACAAGCGCGCAGGCCATCTGCTGCTGCAGGTGCACGACGAACTTGTGCTTGAGGTAGAGGAAGATAAAGCCAAGGCGTATATCCCGAAGATAAAAGAGATTATGGAGAGCATTATCCCCGAGGAAAAGCGCAACGGCATCCCATTTACCGCCGAGGGTAAAATAGGGAAGCACTGGGGCCAAATGGAGAGGATAGGGAAAAAAATCTAAAACATATGTTGACTGTTATTGTTGGAACCAAAAAAAGGCCGAAGGGAGCCGAGGAGCTCAAATGGGAGAGCCTTTCGGCCGATGAGCTGGCAACACTTGCTTCAACGCCGTCACTCTTTGGCGGTACGCGCACGTTTGTGCTCGTGGGAGCGCTCGCAGGAAGGGAAGAGTTTTTAGATTTAGCCGAAGGGCTTGTAGAGTCGCCACACACATTTGTATTTGAAGAGGAGAAGTTGCTTAAAGCACCTACAACACAACTTGAAAAGGCGGGTGCAAAGATAGAAGTGATAAAAGTTGCCAAGGCCGAGCGCGGGTTTGACCCGTTCGGGCTCACCTATGCGCTCGGCGCCCGTGACCGCAAAAAGCTGTGGCTTGCCCTGACGCAGGCACTGCGCGCCGGCGAGAAGGCCGAGGCCATAGGCGGACTCTTGGCCTGGAAGGCCCGCGCGATGGGTGACAGCGGACTATCGCGTGCACTCACGTGGATGTATCACGACTCGCACCGCGGCGCCGGCGAGCTTGAGCTCCTTCTTGAGAAATTTTCTCTAACGTTGTAGAATTTTTTTACTTATGCCCAGTAGGGCCAAGTATGCGCCCATAGCTCAGTCGGTAGAGCGGCTCCCTTTTAAGGAGATGGTCCTTGGTTCGAATCCAAGTGGGCGCACTGAAATATAGTCTTGTGGTTTGGGGTACTATGAGTGTTATATAAACTATATGGCGCAACGCTCCGGCAACTACAACCTCTCGACTGAAACACTTTTTGCCCTGGGCGGGTTTGTTGTGGGAGCGCTTGTAACAGGCGCTGTCGCGTTTTTTATTAGTGGTACAGAGAGCGGGCCTACTCCGCACGGCCTACGCGAAAGCGACATCACCGGTACAGACCAGTATAAATTTATTGATCCTCTTATTGGTGTATCTTCGACTCAAACTAATGCGCCGCAGTATGCAGCGCTCCAGCAATCGATAACCGATTACATCGCAACGTATCAAAAAAATGGTCTCACCGCTGCCTCGGTGCGTTTTAGTGATATCCGCGCAGCCGAAGGCTTTACGGTATATCCAGATGAAATATATAATCCTTCGAGTTTAAACAAGGTGCCGGTCATGCTGGCCTACTTTAAGTTGGCCGAAGCTGACCCGGCAATACTTTCAGTTCACCTCACGTATACCGGTCAGCCCGATTTAGACGCGCACGAAAACATACCATCGCCAACTCAATTGAGCGTTGGCGCCAGCTACTCTACGTTAGAGCTCATCGAGCGTATGATTAAATATTCGGACAATAATGCTGTTGCATTACTCAGCGGCTATCTGTATGACTCCGGCCGTATTGGAGCATTGTATGCAGCGCTCGGCGACCTGGGAGTTCCTGAAGGCAAGGACCGCGACTATCTAAAAGTAGATTCGTATGTAATGTTTTTTAGGGCGTTGTATAACGCTACCTATTTAAACGCTTCTTACTCAGAGCAAGCTCTTTCTATTTTGGCAGGGTCTGACTTTACTCAGGGGATAGCGGCTAGTGTACCCGCAAATATAGAGGTTGCTCATAAATACGGCGACAATAATCTTGTCGACACAAACAATGAGCTTGTTGGCAGGCAATTACACGACTGCGGTATTGTGTACTACCCATACCACCCTTACATGTTGTGTGTCATGACTAAAGGTGGAGTTGATATTACAGTGCTTGAGAGTGTCATTGCGGGCATTTCGCAGCTCGTGTACAAAGACATGCAGCAGCGGTACCCAACCGCAGCCAACTAGAGAGGCAAATCAAACGCTGGGTGTCCCGCGCCGCTCAGTAGTAGTGAGAGGCAGATGACGAGAAGAAGAATGTATTCAGCGCGACAGAGGGGAAAGAATTGCGAATAGCGTTTAGCCCACACTGCGCCTTTAAATGAAAGGAGTGCACCAACAAGCGCCGCCCATTGCGTGCCGTAACCAACAAGGAGAGCGAGCGCTGTTATGGTTGTGATAATTATTGAGGTCCACAGTATCCACGCGCCACTCCCTATGATTGGAAATTTAATAGAGCTTAGCGTGTGCCGGCGATGCCACTGGGCGTAGGCCATGTAGCCGAACGCAAGCGCCACAGCAACGCGCAAAAGCGCGGGGGCGAAAATTCCATACGTGAGTAATTCGGGGAAAGGGTTGAGCATAATTATTGGTTGTTTGAGTAATCAGTCGTCGAGCTGGCAAAGTCGGGGCCGTAGGCATTGCCGCCTCCGAGCGGTGCCGGCGGCTGCAAGAAGACACCGCGCAAGTCGGCTTTTTGCGGGCCGCCATTGGCGTACCAGAGCACCACGAGTATAACGAGCCCGACGACCACGAACATAAGGTCACCCACCGGTCCGCTACCTGAAGGTGGTTTTTCATCAGCCATGCGCTAATGATACCCCAACTTTTTGAGCTCTTCGGCTGCCACAACGGCGTCGCTCCAAGGCATTTTGTTGCCGTGCGGCCCCATCAAAAATGGGTCGGTCCCTTTGCCGGCAAGCAGCACCGCGTCGCCCTCTTTGGCTTGACCAAGCGCTTGTCTGATGGCTTTTCGGCGGTCTACTTCTATTGCGGGTTTGATGTGCGAGAACCCTGCGGCGATTTCTTTTGCAATAGTTGCAGGGTCTTCGTCGTAGGAGTCATCGTCGGTAAGTATGACCGCGCTGCAAAACTCATCGGCCACTTTGCCCATCTCGGGGCGCTTCCATTTGTCGCGGCCGCCGCCGGTGGCGCCAAAGACCGCAATGATATTTTTATTTTTAAATGTTTCAAACAGTGCGCGCAGCGAGTCGGCGGTGTGGGCGTAGTCCACCAACACATCAAAGGGTTGCCCACACTCGATACGCTCTGCGCGCCCGGCAATGGGCCCGATGCGCTCTAGCGTTTTTTTCATACTCTCGAGCGAGAGCCCCAGTGCCTCGCCGAGCGTGAGCGCAGCTAAGCAGTTTTTTAAATTAAAGAGTCCCGGCAGCGGTACCGAGAACACGGTGCGGCGCCAAACAAAGCGGACAGAGCGGTCGTCGACATTGTACGGCTCGGCATCGGCGAGAGTGAATGCTTGTTTAATATCAGCATCAACCTCCAAAAATTTCTCCCCCCACACATCATCGCCGTTGGCGACGATAATGCGCGGTCGTTTTGAAGAGGCGGCAAGCGCGCGGGCCAGCGAAAGTTTGGCATCGGCATATTTCTCGAGGCTGCCGTGCGACTCGATATGCTCGGGCGCAAGGTTGGTAAAGACGAGTGCGTCGAGCTCGATGCCTTTGTGGCGGTACTGCCGCGCGCCTTCGGAGGTCATTTCGACAACGGCGTGCGTGCATCTTGCCGCAACTGCGCGGCACAGGAACTTTTGCAGGAAGAATCGCCCCGGCATCGTCATTTTAAAAAGATTTGGTTCTTCTTCGTTGTCTATGACGAAATGAATCGTCGAGGCGACGGCAGTTTTTTTGCCCGCGCCGCGCAACAGTGCGGCGACAAGCTCGGTCACTGTCGACTTGCCCTTGGTGCCGGTCACGGCAATGACGACCAGCTTGCGAGAAGGGAAGCCGTACATGACCGCGCCCATGTACGCGAGCGCCAAATGATAGGCGCCAAGCACCGGGTCGGGGAGTAACGAGCGGACAAAACTTTTCATACGCGGGTGGGTGTGCCGAGGCGCCGCAGTGCCGCCGAGAGACGCGTCTTCACTTCGCCTTCGCCTTCGGTACCCAAGTCCTTGAGCACTTTGCGGCACTCTGCGGCGCTGTAGCCGAGCGCCATCAAGGCCTCGAGCACTTCGCCATCGCCGCCCGCACCTAGCGAGAGGCCCGCTGCGGCGTGCTGCGCGGCCAACTTGTCGCGCAGCTCGACTACGATGCGCTCGGCGCTTTTTTTGCCGAGGCCGAACACTTTGGTGAGTGCGGCCGCATCGCCTGCAGCGATGGCGCGGCGCAAACTTGCCGGGTCGGCCACGCTCATGATCGAAAGCGCGGTCTTAGGGCCTATGCCCGAGACGCTCATTAGCTGTTTAAAGAATCCGAGTCCCTCTTCGGTGGGGAAGCCGTACAGGTCGATGGCATCGTCGCGCACGGCGGTGTGGATATAGAGCGACACATGGCCGGAAAGTTCGGGCAAAACAAGGAGCGGCACGCGCACGGTGTAGCCGACGCCGGAGACATCAATAATCAACTGGCCGTCGGTAGAGTGGCTGTCGATAACCCCCGTGAGCTTGCCTATCATACCTATATACAGTACTATCCCTGCATGGCAATTACCACTTCAGCCAAGAAGGCGCACCGCGCAGGACTGCGCAAGAAGGCTTTTAATGATGCCCGCAAGAAGTCGCTCCGCGACGCTCTTAAGGGCGCTCGCACCGCTCCTAAGGGCGACACTAAGTCGCTCGCTGCCGCCTACAAGGCGATAGACAAGGCGCTCAAGCGCGGCCTTATCAAGAAGAACACCGCCGCCCGCCGCAAGGCCAAGGTCGCCAAACTTCTAAAGAAAAGCTAAAGTATAGAGACGCTCCCGTCGTTCAATGGATAGGACGCAAGCTTGCGGAGTTTGTGATGTAGGTTCGATTCCTACCGGGAGCACAAACTGTTTTATGCTATAACCATTGGGCGCTCTCGTCGTTCAATGGATAGGACGCCTCCCTCCGAAGGAGGCGATGCAGGTTCGATTCCTGCCGAGAGCACACAGTCAATTGGTTAAAGAAAAAGCGCCCTAGTATAGGGCGCTTTTTCTGGTGGGGTTAGCCTCTTAGAGGTGACGTTTCAAGACAGTGTTTTCAACTTCCTTGTAGCACATCACCCACGTAGCAGTGTCTTTGCCGAGCGCATTTGGATTCTTGAGTGCAAGAGCCTGAGTGCATACATAACCTACAAGCTCTTCCTCAACCTCACCAAAGAACTTGAAAGGACTTGTCTTCCAACTTACAGTGTCGCCCTCGACCTTCACCAAGTTGCGAAGACTTGCGAGGATGGGGTAGATGAATCCCTTTGGGATGCGGTAGCCAGATTCTCCACCTGTAAAGTAAAGCTCTTCGGTTGTTGTGTCGAGCTTCTTCACACCTTTGAGTGCCCCGAAATGACCTTTTTTAGCCTTCCATACGTCTGGCAGGCGGCTATAGATGAGGTCATGAAGTTCGAGGATGTCTGTGAGGAGAGGAATATATTTGGCGAGCCGGTCTTTGTGTTTTGCAAAGTGATCCACCACTGCGGCCGTAGAGACGTATGCTTTGAGGGGGTGCATTTGTGTTTTGTCATCGAAGGTTTCAACATCAAAGCAGTAGAGGTACGACAGGAGCTCTTTGACGTCTATGTCTTTTTCAATACCCCCTACCGCCTCTTCGTACTGTTTGTAGTGCACACGAGCAGCGTATGACTTAGTTTTTATAGCTTCTTTTATTTTGCTGTAGTTGCCAAGAAGCTCTTGGATGCTCTGCTCTTTGACGGGAGTAGAGGTATTACGCGCTTCAATAATTGGGACTACTTCCTCGCGTGTTTTGAATCCTTCGAGGAATTCAATTGTCACGAGAGCGCCAATCTCCTTACGCTCGTCTTCTGTGAGCGGGTCTACATGGTTGCGGATAGCGCGGAAGGAATGGCCTCCGTCGGCCAGACCATTCATCTCCTTGTTGGTGAACTCAACTTGCACCTCACCGGTCTTGTTGTCGTAAGTCACGCGATCAGCAAGCACAAGAAGACCGCGGTTCTTGAACAGGAAGGTCTCGGGCGTGTTCTCAAGTGTGTCCTTAATTTCCTTTGGAGCGTGTGTGTTCTCCTTAGGATCACGAACGTTGAGCGCACGCCACTCGTTGAACTCCTCAGGCACATCTTGGACTTCCAAGATGGCGTGGTATTTGTGTTTACCCTCCTCATCATACGGGGTAGGGAGCTTACGGAATGAGAACGCAGGGAACCGCACAATGGTTGATGTAGCCATATTTACTTTTGTTAGAGCACGGACAAATAAAAAACGCACGTGTCCGCGCGCCTAACAAAAGCCAACATGGTATGTAACCGTGAAGCCATTTGCTCGACGTTCCTAAGGGTTTACTCTCCAAGAAGGAATTTGGCCCTATAGTCGCTACAGCCCGAAGGCAACTAGCGTTTGGCTCCGCGGATGGAAGACCAACCTCCAAATTATATCGCGTTTACCGCAAGACTCCAAATTTCGCAATGAGAAATTTCTATAAACCGAACAATTCTGCGAGGTGTTCGCCCATGTGCGGATGCTGCTCGACCTCGGGTGCGAAGCGCTTCATGTACGAGCGCACCGCCATGGCGCGCGCGGTTGAAAGAAGCGGCACCACCAACTGTGGATGCAAAACGCCCGAGGTGCTGACAAGGAGTTTTGGCTCTGCAGTCTCTTCTACCCAAAACGACCCGATATTTTTGTACGAGTAGAGCGTGCCGTCGAGCGTGAGGCCCTTTTGGTCGAGCCTCACCGCATGCTCGCGAGGGCCACGAGCGACAAGGAAGCCCAAGGAGCCGCCGCCGAGCAACAATATTACCGCCAGCAGGATGTTGCCAAAGAAGATAGAGAGCCCTGCGCCGGCAAGCGAGAGCAGCCCGAGCGCCCAATACCAGTCGGCCGAGCGCTCTTTGTGCTCGTGCGTGCTTATCTCCCAATTTAGGCCTTGCTCCGAGGGGGGCATATGCAATAAGTATACAGCGCGTTTATAACAGTGTATTGTTTTTGTACAAGGGGAATGGAGGAGTGGCTGAGTGGTCTAAAGCACCTGTCTTGAAAACAGGCGTACCGCAAGGTACCGTGAGTTCGAATCTCACCTCCTCCGCAGCATGAAATACATCGGCATTGATTATGGGACAAAAAGGATAGGCGTTGCTGTCTCGGACGATGGGGGCATGTTGGCGTTCCCGCTCACAACCGTGCCGGCAGGGCAAGGCGCGCTTGCTGCTATAGATGCGTTGGTAGAGGAGCACGGCGCGGGGCTGATAGTAATAGGCGAGTCGCGCGATTTCTCCGGGGTGCCGAACCCTGTGCAGGCAAAGATCCGGGAGTTCGGGCGCGAGCTCAGCGAGCTCTCCGAGGTTGAGGTTGTGTATGAGCCGGAGCTCTTTACTTCGGCGCAGGCCGCGCGGCAGTTTGCGCCCGAAGCAAAGTCGCGCAAGGCGAACCCCAGCCACGACAAGCTCGACGCGGCCGCCGCTGCGCTTATTTTGCAGAGCCATCTTGATCGTATAAGGTAGAATACACACGTATGGACGAACAAATACCGCCATCAACCCCGCAACCGGTGCCGCAGCCAGCACCGTTGTCTATCGACGATTTTAAAAAAGTTGAGATTACTGTCGGTGAGATACTCAGTGTCGAACCAATAGAGGGCAGCGACAAACTTTTGAAGTTAAAAGTAAGCTTTGGCGACCACGAACGCCAAGTCCTTTCGGGCATCGCCAAATTTTTTGCCGACCCGCAGCAGTTAGTTGGCAAAAAATGCCCCTTTGTCACCAACCTCGCGCCGCGCATGATGATGGGTCTTGAGAGCCAAGCCATGATACTCGCGACCGGCGGGGAAGAGGGCAACCCGTTTTCACTTTTTGAAACAACTGCCGCCGCCGGTTCGCGCGTTCGTTAATTCATGGATAACCCCATTACTACCTGGCAGGACCGTACATGGAAGTGGTTTATCGGCCACGCGCAGTCGGACTGTGCGCTGCTGTGGCTCGCGCTCGTGTCGTTTGCCGATGCCATCTTCTTTCCCGTTGCGCCTGAAGTATTTTTGGTGGCGCTGATGCTCGCGCATCCGCCACGCTGGAAGGAGTATCTAGTGACAGCGCTCACCATGTCGACCTTGGGCGCATGCGTCGGGTACTTTATTGCGCACGCGCTGTTCGTGCAGTTTGGCGAGCCTATCATCGCGTTTTATGGGGCGCAGCATACTTTTGTCACGGTGCAGCATCTGCTGCGCGGTCACGTGTTTTTGACGATGATGCTCGGCAACTTTATGCCCATTCCCGACAAGGTGCTTATCTATGCCGCCGGGTTTCTTAACGCGCACTTCGTGCCGTTTATCGCCGGCTACTTTGTGGGCAGAGGCATCCGTATGAGTGTGGCGGTGTATTTGGCGGGTCGCTACGGCGCCGGGGCGCTGACTATCCTCAAGAAGTACTTTGCCTACGCTGCGGTCGCATTGGTGATACTTGCTACTATATATGCTATGGTGCATTTGCACCTGTTTGGGTTGTAGCCCCTGTAGTTAAATGGATATAACTGCGGACTTCTAAGCCGCTATTGGGGGTTCGATTCCCTCCGGGGGCACCAGTTGTTAGAATAAAAACATGCGCGGTTAGCTCAGTTGGTAGAGCACCCCGTTTACACCGGGATGGTCGCAGGTTCGAGTCCTGCACCGCGCACCATGGAAGAGCCAGTCATACTGTTTGAAGATAGCGACTTAATCGTGGTTAACAAACCATCGGGGCTTATTGTGTACCCCGACGGCAAGCACGACTATCCGACGCTCAGCCACTGGCTTGAGAAAAAGTACAAAGAGTTTCACTTCGTGCACCGCATCGACCGCGAGACGAGCGGCGTGCTTGTGCTCGCTAAAAACGAAGCGACACATCAGTTTTTTAAAGAGCAGTTTCAAAGCCGCGAAGTTAAAAAGATCTACCGCGCGTTTGTGTACGGCAACCTCAAAGACGAGCGCGGTACTATCAACCGTCCGATAGGCTCGGCGCGCGGCGGTCAAGGCCCGCGCTCAGCGACGCGCCCGCACGGCACACAGCGCGAGGCGGTGACTATGTGGCGGCGTGTGGGCAGTGGGGAGGGGATTACCTACCTCGAAGCCTTTCCTCAAACGGGCCGCACGCACCAGATACGCGTGCACTTTTCGGCTATCCAGCACCCTATTGTGTGCGACACACTCTATGCGCCGCGCCGCGAACCGGCGCTCGGCTTTACCCGGCTTGCCCTGCACGCCCTTTCAGTCGCGTTTGTGCACCCCAATGGCAAGTCGATGAAATTTGAGGCGCCGCTCCCGGCCGACTTTGTGGCGGCAGAGAAATTATTGACGATTTAGATTTTTAGTGTTATTACAGCACTAGATGAATCATGCCCTGCGGGGCATATTGAGGGGAGCTATACTCATGAACGCGCAGTCATTGTCACGGCGTATCTGGGACGGAAAATACGGTTGGGGGCGCGAAGGCGTTCTCTACCGAGCGCGCGAGCGATATCGCAAGACAATCCCGTGCAAAGACGGGAGCGCCATGTCGGCCTATGCGAGTGCTTTGTACAGCATCGCGAATGACCCCGCGGCTGCCTACCTGCTGCGGGCAGTGGCTCTGTGGCGGCTCTTTCATCTGCTTACGCACGACCTCCGTATCTTCTACTGGGGAGGCGGTGTGTCCATGCGTGGTGAATGGACCGCAGATCAGTGCGAGACGATGGCAGCAATCTTATTGCGGCTGTCGCGGCTGCACCTGATTGTGCCCAACATCCGCGCCGACTTCTACGAATGGGGACAAGGTTTCGTGGACCGCGGCTTGGCTGCCGCAGCCAATGAGGAAACGAGCGCTCACACGCTTGCGTTCCTCAACTTGCACTTGGCAAGGGTGCTGATACGCTCCTCGCCAACGTTGGCCGGCATGCTCGTCGACCAAGAGCGGCAGTTGGCGGCGCTTACCAATGCCGAGGAATACGCATCTCGGATTACCGACCTCAACCAACGCTCGAGGGTTTTCCGAGCCCTCGCCGAGTTTTGGGGAGCGCGTTTCGACAAAACTCAAGCGCGGTTCTTCATGGACAAGGCCGATGAGGTGCTGGGTGTCTCGGCGACGGTTCATGCCAAAAACGCCCTCGCGCGCAAGCATTTCGATCTTTAAAGCCTAAGCAAAAAGAAATATGGGCGGCGCCACCAGCGCCGCCCATTTTATTTGCACCATGGCCAAAGCCATGCTACTCTTTTGCGGTCTAACTATATGGCATCAAACGTCAAAATATCTCCTGTCGACATGGAGGCACGCAAGGCCTTGGGGCTCCGCTCCGGGGACACGGTCCGTGTCTGGCAAAACATCGTCGAGCTCAAAAAGGGCAAGGCCGCCAACAAAAAGGAGGTTACTACCAAAAACGTCCGCAAGCAGGCCTTTGAGGGTTTGATTCTCGCTGTTAAGCACGGCACCGAGTCGGGCGCGATGTTTACCGTCCGCAAAGTCGCCTCGGGCGTAGGTGTAGAGAAAATATTCCCGCTCTACTCGCCAATGATTGAGTCTGTCGAGGTGCTCCGCCGCGCCCGCACGCGCCGCGCCAAGCTGTACTTCATCCGCCGCAAGGCATCCCGCGACCAGAAGCACGCCATGCGCAAGCAAATTGCCATGCCGGTAAGCGAGAAGGCATCCGAGGCCGCTACCGAAACTCCTGAAGTTGCGGTAGAGTAATTTCTGTTCGACCCATCTGCTCAGGTGGCGAAACTGGTAGACGCACTACCTTGAGGTGGTAGCGCCCGCAAGGGCTTGGAGGTTCGAGTCCTCTCCTGAGCACCTGTTCGAAGTTTAGAGGAGCTGGTGTACGATAAGGTGTGTTTGACATGGCGGCTATGGTGTAACGGTTAACACTGGAGCTTGTGGAGCTCTCAATCAGGGTTCGATTCCCTGTAGCCGCCCAAAGTAGTGTTTTGATATACTTGTCGCATGCGGATAAACGCTATTGTTTTGATGGCCGCGTTGGTACTGCAGTACGCGGTGGGGATGTTTGTTAATTTGTTTGTCGCCTTTCCCGACGGATTAAACGAGGGGCAGTTGTGGGAGTTTGCCTGGTCGCAGCCGCCACTCGCGGCGCACATTGTGCTCGCGTTTTTACTTTTGTTTGGCGCCATCGTGCTGTGTGTTCGTGCAGCAAAGGCTCGCGACCGTGCATGGATATGGCCGTCATTTATCGCGCTCCTCTCGCTGTTTGCGGCCGGCGCTAGCGGCGCGCGTTTTATCCCGACCCAAACCGACCTCTATTCGTACTCGATGGCGCTCGAATTTTTGATCGCATTTCTTTCGTACGGGTACGGGCTGTACCTCTCTAAAAAAAGCCTTGCTACACTGTAGGGGATGGATAAATTTTTCTTGAGCCTTCTGTTTGCTGTTCCCGTAGCTTTTGCCATGGCTGCTATTGGCGCGCCGGCGTCGATAATATTCTTTACCAGTGCGCTCGCTATCGTGCCGCTCGCCAAGTACATCGGCGAGGCGACCGAGGAGCTGGCCGCCCACACCAACGCGGCGCTCGGCGGGCTGCTCAACGTGACCTTTGGTAACGCGACCGAGCTTATTATCGGCTTCTTCGCGCTGCGCGCAGGGCTTATTGATGTTGTCAAAGCCTCCATCACCGGCTCTATCATCGGCAACCTGCTCTTGGTGCTTGGTATGGCGATATTTTTTGGCGGCCTCAAACGCGAGCGACAAAAGTTTAACTCGACCGCGGCCAAAGTGAGCGTCTCAACGCTGCTCTTGGTGATGACGGCGCTCGCGGTACCGGCGATATTTCTTTTTACCTCGCCGGGCGTGACACCCGAGGTTGTGCAAACAGTTTCTATCATCGGCTCGGTGTTTCTACTTATCGCCTATGCGGCGTCGCTTATCTTCAGCTTGCGCACGCACACGCACCTGTACATCCAAGAGACCGCCAAATACGAGCCGCGCTGGAGCAAAGGGAAGAGTCTATGGATACTGTTTGGCGCCACAGTCGGTGTCGCTATTTTGAGCGAGATCCTCGTCGGCTCGATAGTGCCGCTGGTGGCGACGCTCGGGTGGACGCAACTGTTCATCGGCGTTATTTTCGTGGCTATCATCGGCAACGTCGCCGAACATACATCTGCGATTACGGTGGCGCTGCGCGACAAGATGGACCTCAGTATCCAAATAGCCACCGGCTCGGCAACGCAGATAGCGATGTTTGTGACACCGGTATTGGTGCTCATAAGTTTGTGGTATACGCCGCATATGAGCTTGGTGTTCGATACGTTCGAGCTCGCGTGCATGCTGTTTTCGGTCTTTGTCGTCAACGCCATCATCGAAGACGGCGAGAGCACCTGGCTCGAAGGCTTTCAACTGCTCATAGCCTACGCAATCATGGCGGTTGCATTCTTCTTCCATCCGTAACATGAGCCAAAACCCGAGACCTTTTCAGAAGACGGCCATGTCTATAACTAAAGCTATAGGCTCGCCGGTGTCGATACTCATCCACACAGTGCTATTTGTAGCGAGCTTTCTGACGGTGCTACTCGGCGTGTTTTCGTTCGATCGCATGCTGCTGGTGCTCACCACGATTCTTTCGCTCGAAGCGATTTATTTGTCGCTGTTTATCCAAATGACGGTCAACTACACCACTGAGTCGATTGTCGAGGTCGAGCAGGACATCGACGAAATTCAGGGCGATATCGATGAGATTCAAGAGGATGTTGATGAAATCCAAGAGGACGTCGAAGAGATGCAAGAAGATGTCGAAGAAATGAGCGAAGAGCCGGAAGGGAAGACACTCGAAGAGATACACGCCGGGCTCCAAAAACTGATTCAGGACGTCGAGCGTCTGCAAAACCGGCCGTCGTAGCTACAGAGCATCGCTACTTGATTTGACGTCGAATGGTGCGTTGAGGTCGGTCCGTGTTTGCTCGCATTGTGCCTTGGCCGACGGGTCAATCCGCGCGCAAATTTCACCGGGCATAGGATCAAGTTGTCCGTAGTAAATAGATCGTTTTACAAATGCGATAAGACAAATGTTTTTGGATGCAAGGCTTCCTGTGTAGTTGCACGCATCAAATATTTTTTGTGTGTTGATGTCCGTAGTATAGAAATAGTAGTCACTGAATCCGTCGAAGCAGGCGATTCTTTGCGCGGAGTCCGACAGTGCGTCGCATATCTTTACTGTTTGTTTAACGCCGGCCATATTGCCGATCAGTGTTCCTTGCATTCGCCAACACCCCGGCCGGTATTGCGGCCTTATTTGTTTGCTATCGCAAGGGAAAGAAAGGTCCTCTTTTGAACTCTCCCAGGATGTATTGCCGTCTCTTTGCGGGCGCAGATGAGGGAAGGCTGTTTCCATAAAGACTCCAAAGACGCAAGTCCTCAAGGTGCTTGTCGCGTAGGTTGCGGCAAGGGTGCTGCATATAGTGAGCGCCGGCGGAATGTCATAGTGTGTACTGGCAAGCGCCACGTGTCCTGCGGCGTGGATGCAGCCGAGGAGGGCGTCGTCGCCCGCTTTCTGGCACTCTAAGAGCGAAGGGCCCAACGTATCAATCGGTTGATGGAGGATGAATCCGTTGTAGCAACCGTGGTCGAAGTATGGCTTGCAAGAGGCCACCCCCGCCGGACCGTAATATTCGAACAGGTATTCTCCGACCTCGTGCAGGAGCTCGTGCCCGCTCTGTTTAAGTTCTCCTTTGTTGGCAAGCTCGAGGAGATTGTCCTGGAATTGCACGGGGCCGACTTCTTTTAAATATGCGTCGCTAAGGTGGTCGGGGAGTACAAACGGTTTTTCTGCGGTATGCAGGTGGGCGATAAGCAGTACGGCGGCCACAGCCGCTATTGCAAAAAGCCCGATGATAGTCTGGCGCTGCACGATAAATGATATTATAACGTGGCTATGCTCAAAGGATTTCGGGACTTTATACTGCGCGGCAATGTGGTCGACCTGGCGGTCGGCGTGATGGTCGGCGCGGCGTTCGGCTCGGTTGTTACCGCGCTTGTTAAAGACCTGATGACGCCGCTCATTGCCGCTATCTTTAAACAGCCGAATTTTTCGGCGCTTACCTTTACCGTCAACGGGAGTCAGTTTTTGTATGGTGATTTTCTTAATGCATTTATTTCATTTGTCATCGTGTCCGTCACGATTTATTTCTTTGTGGTACTGCCGGTCAACAAACTCATGACCCGCTTCAAAGGCGCGCCCGAGGCCCCTAAGAAACCTGAAGACGTCAAACTCCTCGAAGAAATCCGCGATTTGCTCAAACCTAAAGAAGTAGAAAGTGATATAGTGTAGGCATGTCTGAATCCAAAAAATTTGAATTTACGACGCCGATGGCGGTGCTTGCCGCAGGTGTTGTCATAGCCGCAGCTATCCTTTACACCAATGCCCATCCGGCAACTTCGGCCGTAGCTGATGGTGCTGCAAATGTGCCAGCCAACGTCAACGTCTCCGCCCCGACGGCACAAGACCATCGTCTCGGCTCGCCGACCGCCAAAGTAGTGCTCATTGAGTACTCCGACTTTCAGTGTCCGTACTGCTCGCTCGTCTACCCGACCATCAAAACCATCGTTGATAATTCAAAGGGGCAGGTAGCGTGGGTGATGCGCGAGTTCCCATTGAAGTCTATCCACCCCGAGGCCAACCCGGCAGCCAATGCGGCCGAGTGCATCGCCGCACAGCTTGGCAGCACCGGCTGGTTTAAGTACGCCGACGCCGTCTTTGCCAATCAGGACAAACTCAACGCCGCATACTCGGCGCAGTTGGCGCAGCAGTTCGGCGCTGACATGACCAAATACAACGCGTGCATAAGCGCCGACACCTACCAAAGCAAGATTGATGCAGAGATGGCAGAGGCCGAGAACAATGGCGGGCAGGGGACTCCGTACACCGTTGTCTATGGCAACGGCAAACAGGTGCCTGTCGCGGGGGCTGTCCCGGCATCGCAGTTCATGTCGGTAATAAATTCGATTTAACAGCGTCTGAACATAATATGAATGACATATTTAAAGCAGGTCCGGTCAAATGGGTGCTTATTGTACTGACAGTTTTTCTGGCTATCACCTCGCTCGGGGCGCTTCTTAACTTGCGCTACATAGGCGCAGGCGTCGCGGCAGCCAACACTATTTCGGTCTCCGGCCACGGCGAAGCGGTTGCGGTCCCGGATATTGCGACTTTTAACTTCTCCGTTGTCTCGGACAAGCCGACGGTAGCTGAAGCGCAAGCCGATGCAACCGCCAAGGCTAACGCGACAACCAAATACCTTACCGACGCAGGCATCGACAAAAAAGATATTCAAACCAGCGATTACTCTATTAACCCGCAGTACGATTACATCCAGGGTGTGTGCACCAATGGCTACTGCCCGGGCGGCAAACAGGTGCTCAAGGGCTATGAGGTTCGCCAGAGCACGACGGTTAAGGTGCGCGATACCGCCAAAGCAGGCGACCTGCTCGCGGGCGTAGGCTCAGCCGGCGCTACTGAATTGTCGGGACTCAACTTTACCTTCGACGACCCGACCGCGGTGCAGACCGATGCGCGCACAAAGGCTATCAGCGACGCCAAGGCCAAGGCCGACACACTCGCCAGGGAGCTCGGCGTATCGATTGTCCGCGTAGTGTCCTTTAACGAGTCATCCGGCGGCACGCCATCGCCTATAATGTACGCCATGGGTTCCTCGGCTTCTATGGACGCCAAGGCAGTGGCTCCTAATATCTCGACAGGGCAGAACAAGGTCACCGACGACGTCACAGTCACCTACGAAATCCGCTAATCGCTCAAAAACAGCAAAACCGCCCTTTTCTGGGGCGGTTTTTGCATATTTGACGCACCCTTAAAAGAGGAGTATTATAGAGAAAAGGCCCGAGAGGGCTTTTAAAAATGCCAACTTTTAAGCATCTATACCAATGATTACCTATTTTAAAGAGGTTCGCGCAGAAATGAAGCATGTCAGCTGGCCGAGCCGCCGGATGGTTATTGTCTATACGGCTGTCGTTATCGGCATCTCGCTCGGTGTTGCTATCTACCTCGGGCTCCTCGACTACCTCTTCGCGGCCGTCATCCAAAAGATTATCTAACGCACCCAACCTTATCTATGAGCAAACAAGACAGCACAGTCGGCCGCGCATGGTACGCGATACACACCTACGCAGGGTATGAAAACGCCGTGGCCCGCAACCTCAAGCAGCGCATCGACTCGCTCGGTCTCACCGACAAGATCTTTCAGGTAATTGTCCCGACCGAGCGCACTATCAAAATTAAGGGCGGCAAGCGCGTCGAGGAAGAAGAGAAGGTATACCCGGGCTACGTGCTCGTCGACATGATCGTCGACGACCAGTCGTGGTACGTCGTGCGCAACACGCCGCGCGTCACCGGCTTTGTCGGCTCGGGCGTTAACCCAGTGCCGCTTAAAGAAAACGAGGTCGCGGTGCTCCTTGGCCGCATGCAGGCGACCGAAGGCAGCGTCAAACACGCTATCGACATCTCGGTGGGCGACCAGGTGACCATTGTCGACGGCCCGTTCAAAGAGCTCGACGGCAAAGTAGGCGAGGTAGATGAGTCGCGCGGCAAGGTCAAAGTGCTCGTGGCGATGTTTGGCCGCGAGACGCCGGTTGAACTCGATTTCTTGCAGGTAAAGCGGATATAAGTTACCCTCTAATTCTCTATGGCAAAAAAGATAGTAAAAAAGATAAAGATCATCGCGATGGGTGGCGCAGCCGCTATGACACCGGCCATGGGCCAGGTCTTGGGCCCTGCAGGCATCAACATCGGCGAGTTTCTCAAGAAGTTTAACGACGCATCCAAAGAGATGCGTGGTGACATGGTCCCGGCTGTTATCTCGGTCTACGAAGACCGCTCATACGACTTTATCCTCAAGACTCCGCCGGCCTCGAGCCTTATCCTCAAGGCCCTCGGCAAAGAAAAAGGGAGCGGCAAGCCCAACACCTCGAAGATCGGCACGCTCACCAAAGCGCAGGTTAAAGAGATAGCCGAGCGTAAGATGGTTGACCTCAACGCGCACTCGATGGACGAGGCAATCAAAATCATCTCCGGTTCAGCTCGGAGTATGGGCGTCGACGTAAAGTAGCCTACCTTTAGAAATATGGTATAAACGCCACAGATAGGTCTGTGGCGTTTTGCGTCTGTCTCCACTTTTTCGAAAGGGTTGACCATGTCGCGACAAAAAAATAAGAAAGATAAAAGGGCGGTCAGAGTTACCCCGCCGAGTGTCGGCGCGCGAGTCGAGGTGTTGCTCAACGGGTACTACAGTGGCGAAGACGAAGAGTGTGCACTGGTGCACAGCCTGCTTGATAGTAAAGACGCCCAGAGCATGGTCAGGCTCTTCGGCTCCCCGAAAGGCCGCCACACACTGCGCGCGCATCGTACCGAAGCCACGCTCATTGTCACTCGTTACAGCAATCCTGTGGTGACCATGAATGCCTACCTCGCTCTGCCACAGGAGTGGGCCGAGCAGCGGCTCTTGTTGCTCGAGCGATTAGTGCGCGAGAGGGAAAACCTCTTTAAGTATCCTTGGTTCTCGGAGAAGTTCTCTGAGGCAAAGGTGCTCCCGGCGGAGCGAGCCTTGCTTGAGCGAGGCTTGGGCAACCCCGGCTTAGTTGCGCGGCTTTTGCGCGGTAAAAAGGGGCCATCGCTTGTGGTAGTGAGAGTCCCCATGTCGAAGAGTGCTTAGCCCGGGTATCCTGGGCTTTTTTCTTGCAAAATTCATAAATCTGTGCTATTGTACTGCGCAGACTATAGTTCCGTTGCGTATCCGCGTAGAAACATCACCCCAGAAACGAAAGCGGTGCATCATGCAAGTTATTCTGGCCGGCGCCTTGAAGGCCGGCGAAGTTGCAAAAGGGCTCGGCAACGTGCTTGAGCAGCTCGGCCACTCGGTTGCCAACCCGTATACCGGCGACATGGGCGCGGGCGGCGTCTTCGTCGCCTTTGTCGACTATCTTGAGCCCGAGCTGCTTGCCGGGATTCAGGATGCGATCGACTCCGACAAGCCGGTGCTGTGCCTGACCGACGGGCGGCTGCCGGTTGCGTCGGACTTTCTTGTCGCCTCCGCGCAAGCCGAGATGGTCGACTTCGCGCACTACAAGGCCTTCGACGACGCGGCCGAAAAAGTTGTGCGCTACGTGGCGCAAAAAAGCACCAAAAGCCCGGCCCGCGCCGTGCACTAAATCGAAGCCCCGAGGGAACTTGGGGCTTTTTTCTTTTTATGCCCGGCTGTGGCAGTATGGGAGCAGATACCCCAAACGCGCGGAGGACAGAATGCGCCAGTACCTTGATTTGTTAGAGCGGATTAAAGCCGAAGGCACCCGCCGCGGCGATCGCACCGGCACAGGCACCATCGACCTGTTCGGCCACCAGATGCGGTTTGACCTGTCGAAGGGCTTTCCGCTCCTGACTACAAAAAAGATGTTCACCAAAGCGATTATTTATGAGTTGCTTTGGATCCTCGCCGGCGACACCAACATCAAGTATCTCAACGACCACGGGGTGCGGATCTGGGACGAATGGGCCGACAAGAACGGCGACCTCGGGCCGGTCTACGGCGCGCAGTGGCGTTCGTGGCCGGTGTTCGAGCCGGTATCATCTGACGCACAAAAGAATGACTGGGCATCCGGCGGGTACCGGAAAAAAACTCTCGACCAAATTACCCAAGTAGTCGAGCAGATAAAAAAGAATCCAGAATCGCGGCGGCACATTGTCATCGCCTGGAATCCGGCCGACATCGACAAGATGAATCTGCCGCCGTGCCATATGATGTTTCAGTTTCATGTGGCCGATGGCAAGCTGTCGTGCCAACTCTACCAACGGTCGGCCGACGTTTTTCTCGGCGTGCCGTTCAACATCGCGAGTTATGCCTTGCTCACGATGATGATGGCGCAGGTGTGCGGTCTCGAGCCGGGGGAGTTCATTCACACGTTCGGCTCGGTGCACATTTACCTCAACCATCAGAGTCAGGTCGACCTGCAGCTCACTCGCAAGCCCCACCCGCTCCCGACTATGCGTCTCAACCCTGAGGTCAAGAATATCTTCGACTTCAAGTTCGAAGACTTTACCCTCGAGAACTACCATTGCCACGACACCATCAAGGCACAAGTGGCGGTGTAGCTTCTTCAACTGTTCCTGCGCCGGCCCAAAAGCCGGCGCTTTTCTTTTGCAAATTTTTAGGGCATACTCCCCGCAGACTTTCGGTCTTAAAAGAGGAAGGGCTACCGCTATGGTTGTACCGTATCAAGGAATAAGAGACAGCGTGTTCGGCCGTGTGCCGATTATCCGCGGCACCGAACAGTATCCGATCGATCTCAAGCAAATCCAGCCCGCGTCTATCGACCTGCGGCTGGGGCGAAAGGTTTATCGCAACTGGGCGGCAGCTATCCCGCACAACCGGTTCGTGGCCGATGTGCTCAAGAGCCAGCGCAAGTATGATTTCGAGTTGGATTCGACGCAGGTGCATGAGCTCGAGAAGGACCACACCTACATCATCGACCTGATCGAATCGTGCACACTACCGGACGACACCTTTTTGGAGTTCTCTCCCAAAAGCTCGACCGGCCGGTGCGACGTCTTCACCCGCGTTATCTGCGATCGCAATGGGTACTACGACCGCACGCCCGCCGGCTATCATGGGCCGCTGTATCTCGAGGTAACGCCAAAATCGTTCGACGTCGGCGTTACCGAATGCCTCGAACTTATGCAGGCGCGCATCAAACACGTCGGCGCGCAGACGCTCGAGGATAGCGAGATCAAACGTTTGCATATGGCCGAGTGCCTGCTGTGCGACACCAACGGCAAGCCGCTCGACCAACAGCAACTCGAAATCCACGATCGCGAGCTGTTCTTCCATATTGACCTCGATCGTGACATTGTCGGGTTTGCCGTCAAAAGCACCGTCATGCAGTCGCTCAACCTCAAGTTGCGCGATGTCGAGCCCGACGACTTTTGGCAACCGATACGTCGGCCCAAAAACGGCGAGCTCGTGTTGGTGCCGGAGCACTTCTACCTGCTGTGCACCAAAGAGCGGGTGCGTATCCCTGCGGGGGTGTGCGGGCAGATACCGGCCTACAGCACCACCATTGGCGAAATGCGCACGCACTATGCCGGGTTCTTCGACCCGAATTTCGGCGGGGATCTCGGCACCTCGGGTGTGCTCGAAGTGCGGGTGCGGGACATGCCGTTTGCGTTCGTTGACGGGCAGGTTATCTGTTCGATGAAGTTCGAACGGATGGACGGCCTGCCCGAAAAGCTCTACGGCGAAAACGGCAGCAACTACAACGGCTCGGGCCCGTCGCTCTCCAAGCATTTTTGCCAGCGCGAAGAAGCTTGGGAAAAGGACTACTGGCGCTCGGTGTGGAAGTGATGCTCGGCCCGCGGCAAAAACCGCGGGTCTTTTTCTTTGCCTGGCTGCGTGATACGGTGGGGGCAGATTAGAGTTCAATAGGAGCAAGAAATGAAACGAGGCATTTTTGTCGCGTTTGAAGGCGGCGAGGGTTCGGGCAAATCAAGCACTTTGGCATATGTTGCCGAGACACTGCGGGCACGCGGGGTTGATGTGGTGGCCACACGAGAGCCCGGCGGGTCTCCTTTTGCAGAGCAGCTCCGCCTCGCGATACTTTCTGGCGCGGCAGCGACCGCACATCCGGAAACGCTCTTTCACTTGTTTTGGCTCGCACGATCTGATCATTTGGCAAACACCATCATTCCTGCGTTGTCGCGTGGCGCGGTCGTTATTTCGGATCGATTTGACGGCTCTACCTATGCGTACCAGGTTGTTGCGGAAATGCGGACAAATCTCAGGCAGCTCTTCTGGCGCATGAGGGCCCAGTATGTCGGCCAATTTGCACCCACGCGATACTTCAACTTCGATATTGATCCGCTGATAGGGTTGCAGCGGGCAAAAAGGAGAAGGGATGACGTCACTCATTTTGATGCTCGCGAAATCGAGTTTCATCAACGAGTGCGTGCAGGATTTACAGAGTTCTTCGAATACGAAGAAATCCTGGGAAGTACCATTGATGCAAGTCAGCCGCAAGATGCGGTTCGAAAGCAAATTACAGACATGATGAACGATCTCATCCCTGCTGCTTAATGCAGCAGGGCTTTTTCTTTGCTAGGCTAGCCATATGTACGAGTTTATTAAGCGGCAGGACCCCGAGGTCTCTAAGGCACTCGAGGGCGAAGAGCTTCGCGAGCGCGAGGGGCTCGAGCTTATCCCGTCCGAAAATTATGTCTCGCGGGCCGTGCGCGAGGCCTCGGGCTCGATCCTCACCAACAAATATGCCGAGGGCTACCCTGGCAAGCGCTACTACGGCGGGCAGGAGTTTACCGACCAAGTCGAGACGCTCGCCATAGAGCGTGCCAAAAAGCTTTTTAACGCCAAGTTCGCCAACGTTCAGCCGCACTCGGGCGCCGATGCCAACGTGGCGATGTACATGGCGCTGCTCGAGCCGGGGGACACGGTGATGGGGATGGACCTCAGCCACGGCGGGCACCTCACACACGGGCACCCGGTTACCTACATCACCAAGATATTTAACTTCGTGCGCTACAGCATGAAAGATGTCGAGACCGGCGAGATTGACTATGAGCACATGCGCTCGCTCGCTCTCGAGCACAAGCCAAAGATAATTTTGGCCGGATTCTCGGCCTATAGCCGCGAGCTCGACTATCAAAAGTTTGTCGACATCGCCCGCGAGGTTGGTGCATATGCCGTTGCCGACGTTGCGCACATTGCGGGGCTTATTGCGGGCGGCGTTGCTAAGAACCCGTTCGACTTTGGGTTTGATGTCATGACTAGCACCACGCACAAGACGTTGCGGGGCCCGCGCGGCGGGCTTATCTTGACCCGCGAGTCCGAGATACTAGCCAAGAAAATAGACAAAGCGGTTTTCCCCGGCCTGCAGGGTGGCCCTTTGATGCAGACAATCGCCGCCAAAGCGGTTGCCTTTGGCGAGGCGCTAAGCCCCACGTTTAAAGTTTATGCGGCGCAGATACTCAAAAACGCCAAAGCCATGGAGCAGGTGTTTGCCAAGGCGGGCGTGCGCATGCTCGGCGGCGGCACCAGCAACCATCTTATTTTGGCCGACGTGTTCGGCAGCCTTGGCATCACAGGCCAAGAGGCGGAGACAATATTAAATTCAGTCGGTATTACGCTCAACAAAAATGTTATTGCCGACGATGCGCGCAAACCGATGGACCCGTCCGGCATCCGTTTTGGCACGCCGGCTGTCACCACGCGCGGGTTTAAAGAAGGGGAGTGCACGCGCGTGGCCGAGCTCATGCTCGAGGCGCTTGCTAACCGCACCGACCAAGCCAAACTCGGCGCTATCCACCAAGAAATCAAAGACCTGTGCGCCACATTTCCTATCCCTGAAACGTTTGTATAATCCCGACGCTTTGGTCGGGACCCCGACTAAAACGTCGGGGAATAGTATGATGTAGGTATGGACATACGCTCCACGCGCGCCTTTAAATGGTGGCAACAATATGAGCACCACTTGGGCGTGGGCGCGTTGGCAGTGGGCTTTACCTTCGACCTTATTCTTGCCAAACGCCCCGACAGCGTTGTCGACAATATTTTGTTGCTCAGCTACTTGTTTGTTGCCGGCGCGCTTATCGTGATACTCAACCTGCGCGAGACCCGCAGAAAAGAAAAGTCGAGCGTCGAGCCGCTTTTTCTCCTCCTCATTTTGCAGTTTTGTTTCGGCGGTCTCGCGAGCAACTTGCTCGTGCTCTATGGCCACAGCGGCACCCTGGCAGGGAGCGCCGTATTTTTGGGCCTACTTGTGGCGCTGGTGTTCGGCAACGAGTATCTGCGCAGCCGGTACATGCGCCTGCGCTTTAATGTCGGCATCTATTATTTTTTGATGCTGACGTACTGCATCATCGCGGTGCCGACGTTTATATTCCACTCGGTGGGTACGCTCGTATTTGTCGCCAGCGGCATTGTCAGCCTGCTGGCGATGTCGGCCTTTCTCACTATTCTCTACGCAGCGGTGCTGCGCAAAACCGCGCGTGGACTCTACGACGTCGTGATTATCGTTGTCAGCACGTTTTGCCTTTTTAGCGGCCTCTACTTTTTGGACATTATCCCGCCGGTGCCGCTGTCGCTCAAAAATATCGGCGTGTATCACAGCGTCCTGCGGCAATCCGGCGGCGGATACTTTGCCGTGTATGAACCGACGCCGTGGTATATATTTTGGCGCGACACCAGCGGCACCTACACCATCGACCCAAGCGACGTAGGCAGCACTGCGTCGTGCTTTTCGTCTGTGTTTGCCCCGACCGATTTGAACACCGTTATTTACCACCGGTGGGAGGAGTATGACAGCGCGGCAGGGGAGTGGCAGACGATGTCGAGGATTTCGTTCCCGATTTCGGGCGGCCGCGCGGCCGGCTATGAGGGCTATACGATCAAGAGCGTGACGCCTGGTCAGTGGCGCTGCGACGTCGAGTCGGCCTCGGGTGCGCTCATCGGCCGGGTGAGCTTTGAGGTCGTGGTCGGCTCTAGCACCCCGCAGCTTTCGCAAACAACGCTTTAAATGATACGCTCTACGTATTAACTTATGGCTATGATCCGCCAGCACATAGAAGGGGCGATACGAGCCGTCGTAGGAGAGGGTGTCAATTTTGCCGTCGAGCGCCCGCGGGCGCTCGAGCACGGCGACTATGCCACCAACGTCGCGTTGGTAACCAAGTCTGACGCGCACGAGCTCGCGACCAAACTAAAGATTGAAGGAGTCGAGAAGGTTGAGGTCGCGGGCAAATTTATCAACTTCTACCTTTCACGCGCAGCCCTTGTGCCAAAGGAAGAAAAAATTGAGCAGTTCAACGCCGGCAAAACTGTGTTGGTCGAGTACACCAGCCCCAACCTTTTTAAACCGCTGCACATCGGCAACTTGGTAAGTAACATTTTAGGCGAGTCGGTTGCACGCCTACTTGAGCGCACCGGTGCTAACGTAAAAAGAATTAACTACCCTTCGGACATCGGCCTCACGGTTGCCAAAGGTGTGTGGGGTTTGCAAAAACTCAATCTCGACCCTCACGACATTGCCCAACTCGGTCGCGCCTATGTGGCGGGCACCGAAGCGTACGAAGGCGCTGCAAAAAAAGAGATAGAAGACATAAACAAAGCGCTCTACGAAGACTCCGACCCCAAGCTTACTGCGTTGCGTGCGCAGGGTATCGAAACATCACGCAAGCATTTAGATGAGCTGTGTGCTCGTCTTGGCACAAAGTTTGATAGAGAGTTTTTTGAAAGTGAGACAGGGCCTATCGGCCGCGAGTTGGTGCGCGCACATATGGGAGACGTGTTTGAAGAGAGCGACGGCGCTGTGGTGTACCGCGGCGAGCAAGACGGGCTCCATACGCGCGTGTTTCTCAACTCGGCAGGGCTGCCGACCTACGAAGCAAAAGATCTCGGGCTTTTAAAATTGAAACTCGAAGCATTTCCCGATTTTGATATCACCATAACCGACACGGGTCCCGAGCAAGTGGAATATTTTAAAGTCCTGTACACTGCCGCGCGTAAAGTGTTTTCTCAACTACACGGCAAAACGCTCGGACACATCGCGCACGGCTACCTCAAACTCACGAGCGGCAAAATGTCTTCGCGCCTTGGCAATGTCATAACAGGGGAATCGTTGCTCGATGAGGTAACCATCACTGCCCGCGGCAAAGAAGATGTCGCGGTCGGGGCACTCAAATATATGGTGCTGCGCTCGGGCAACGGCAAAGATATTATTTTTGATCCTGAAAAGTCGCTCTCGCTCGAAGGCGACTCGGGGCCGTACTTGCAGTACGCTCGGGTGCGCGCCAAGTCGCTGCTCGAGAAAATTAAAGAGGCAGGTATCGACGCGGGTACAGACGACATGCCTGCGCAGGCCGGCATGCTCGAACGCGTGCTTGTGCACTATACTGACGCTGTCACACGTGCCGCGCGCGAGCTCGAGCCGCATTACCTCACAACCTTTTTGACCGAAGTGGCTGCGGCGTTTAACAGCTGGTACGCGCAAGAGCGCGTTATCGGCGGCGAGCATCCGCATTACGGCGCGCTCCTTACCCAAGCCGTCGAGCGCACTTTGCGCGAAGGCCTCGAAACATTGGGTATTCCAGTCCCCGAGGAGATGTAAAAAGTAAGCCTCTGTGATACTGTACCTCCAGATTTTAGGGAGGATCTCACATGTCGTATTCGGAGGCAATTCGCTTCCTCGACCAAGCTGAGGAAATGGTTCGTGGCAAATTAGGGGCATTCCCAAACTGTGTCATATGGCGGGGTCTTTATGGTCACACTATAATAAATAGGACCTACGAAACGATTATTGTCGGGATGTCCGATGACAAAAGTGGTGAATATGCGCCCGAGATTGTCCTGCTCACAATCCTTGCTGATCAAAATACCCAGGTCCACCTTGATGAAGATGCTGGGCACGGTGAGCAGAGTTGGGTCGGAGGCTTTGGTGGTATCTCAGAGTTGTCCGGGGTTTGGGACGCAATTCGATACCTTGAGCTCTTCTTTCGACCACCTGCGCCCTGATTGGCGCGGATTTTTTATTTAAGCCTTAAGTGATATAGTTTTTGCATGGTTGATGATCGAAAGCAGGGTGGAGAGGAGCTTTTGCACCAAACCCCCAAACCTAAGGGCCCTTTGGCCGCCCGCGAGGAGGAGACCCTCGCTTTTTGGAATAGCGAAGGCATTTTTGAAAAGTCGCTCCAGAGACCATCGCCCAAAGGCGAATATATCTTTTATGACGGGCCACCCTTTGCCAACGGCTTGCCGCACTACGGCCACATGCTCGCGAGCGCCATCAAAGACGCTATCCCGCGCTACCGCACGATGCAGGGCTATCATGTACCGCGCCAGTGGGGGTGGGACTGCCACGGCCTGCCGGTAGAGAACCTTGTCGAGAAAGAGCTTGGGCTTAAAGCCAAGCGCGACATCGAGGAGTACGGGATAGAAAAGTTTAATGCCGCTGCGCGCACGTCGATAATGAAGGACGTCTCGGACTGGAAGCGCATCATCCCTCGTATCGGGCGCTGGGCCGACATGGACAATGACTACAAGACCATGGATGCCACCTACACACAGAGCGTGTGGTGGGCGTTTAAAAATTTGTATGACCGCGGCTTGGCCTACGAAGGCTTTAAGGCGATGCACTATTGCCCACGGTGCGGCACGACGCTCAGCAACATGGAGGTCGCGCAGGGCTATATGGACATTGATGACTTTGCCGTAACGGTTAAGTTGCCGCTGGTCGATGAGCCCGGCACTTCGCTTTTGATTTGGACAACAACCCCGTGGACACTACCGGGCAACACGGCTGCAGCGGTTAATCCTACTGAGGGCTATGTAAAAATAAAAATAGGAGATGAGTTTTTTGTTGTTGCCAAAGCGCTCGCCGAGAAGTTTGGCGGGGAAGTGGTGTCAGAGTATGTAGGCAAAGACTTGGTGGGCAAAAAATACGTGCCGCCGTTTAACTACTTTGTCGATGAATTGCATAAGCACAAAACTCACGCATGGAAGGTCTATGCCGCCGACTACGTCACCATGGACAGCGGCACCGGCATTGTGCACCTCGCACCCGCGTTTGGCGCCGACGACCTCGCGCTCGCGCAAAAAGAGAAAATCCCGCTGATCCACCACGTGACAGACGAGGGTAAGTTTATCGGATTAGTGCGCGACTTTGCAGGTTTGCCTGTTAAGCCCAAGGGCCGCCACCTCGAAACCGATGCAAAGATTGTCGAGGCCTTGCGCGAGAAAGGGCTCCTGTTTAAAGACGAAAAGATAAAGCACAGTTACCCGCACTGTTGGCGCTGCGACACCCCGCTCCTTAACTGGGCGGCGACTTCGTGGTTTGTGAACGTCCAAAAAATAAAAACCAACCTGCTTAAACAAAACGCGAGCGTGGGCTGGGTGCCGGCAAACGTAGGCACGGGGCGCTTTGGCAAGTGGCTAGAGGGCGCGCGCGACTGGGCGGTGTCACGCAGCCGCTACTGGGGCGCGCCGATACCTGTGTGGCGCAACGAAACTACAAAAGAAATTAAGGTCATCGGCTCCGTCAATGAACTATTGTCGATGGCGCAGCGCAGCGGCAACCGCTATTTCGTGATGCGCCACGGCGAGGCGCGCAGTAATGTTGATGGCATCGACGATCTGACAGGAGATTCAGAAAATCATTTGACCGAGCGCGGCATCAGCGCCGTCAAACATGCGGCCCTTGATTTGAAGAAGGAGCAGATAGACATGATTGTTGTCTCGCCGTTTGTGCGCACTAAAGAAAGTGCGGCACTGATTCAGCGCGAGCTCGGTTTGTCTGACAAAGCTGTGATGGTAGACGAGCGCCTGCGCGAAGGGGGGAGTCATGATGCTGCAGAGGTTCGCCGCCGTGTCGGGGAGTTTTTGTTCGATATCGAGCAGCGCTACACTAACAAAAATATCCTCATCGTATCGCACGGCTATCCGCTGTGGATGCTGGCCAACATAGCGTCGCGCCAAAGGGCGTCTATATACAACAAGTCAGACCTGCCCGCGCTTGCCACCGTATTCGAGGTGCCTTTTACGCCGTTCCCGCATAATGGCGACTATGAGCTCGACTTGCACCGCCCCTTCATCGACGACTTCAAGGTCGGGGAGTGGAAGCGCGATAAAGATGTCTTTGACTGCTGGTTTGAGTCTGGCTCGATGCCTTTTGCACGAAACGGCTACCCGGTCGACAAAACAAAATTCGATCCCAAAAAATTATTCGGCTTCGCGCCGGTCGGCTACCCGGCCGACTTTATCGCCGAGGGCCTCGACCAGACGCGCGGCTGGTTTTATTCGCTCATTGTCCTTGGAACAGCGTTGTTTGGCAAAACGCCTTTTAAAAACGTCATCGTGAACGGCATTATCGCTGCATCGGATGGCCAAAAAATGAGCAAGCGGCTTAAGAATTATCCCGACCCGATGGAAATAGTCGAAAAGTATGGCGCCGACTCGCTGAGGTACTTCCTCCTTTCATCGCCGGTGGTGCGCGCCGAAGACTTGCGCTTTAATGAGCGCGGCGTCGAGGAGGTGAGCAAAAAACTTCTCATGCGCCTCGACAACGTGCGCAGCTTTTATGACCTGTATGCGGAGGCGCAGCAAAAGCTTCCTGAAAAGGGAGAGATAAACACGACCCCAACTCCCTTTTCAGAAACTTTTGATGCGCCTAAACACATTCTTGATACATGGATAATGTCCCGGCTCGGCCAGCTAGTCGAAGAAACCACGCGCGGGTTCGAGCAGTATGAACTCGATGCGGCTGCACGCCCGCTTGCCGGGTTTATCGACGACCTCTCGACCTGGTACCTGCGCCGCTCGCGCGATAGGTTTAAACAAGACGGTGCGGACAAAGAGGCCGCACTCGCGACGCTGCGCGCGGTACTTATAACAACCGCTAAAGTAATGGCGCCAATTATGCCCTTCTTTGCTGACGACCTGTATCGTCGTTTGCGTCTCGACTCTGAACCTGAAAGTGTGCATTTGTGCGATTGGCCCGAGGCGCCTGCAATTGACGCAACACTGATTGCGGAAATGACATTGGTACGCACGCTTGCAAGCAAAGGGCTTGAGCTGCGCGAACGTGCCGGGCTCAAGGTGCGCCAGCCGCTCGCGAAGTTCTCCGCCAAAGTGGTGCCGGACAATCAGGAGTTGCGCGCCGTGTTGGCCGAAGAACTTAACGTCAAAGAAATAATCGCAGATCCTTCTTTGCAGGAAGAGGTGCTCGATACCGAGCTGACCCACGAACTCAAAGAAGAGGGGATGTACCGCGACTATGTGCGCACCATCCAAGAGTGGCGCAAGGAGCAAAAGTTTTCTATCAGCGACCGGCCCGGGCTCATGATAAAGACCAACGTCGACATCGACTTTCTCAAGAAGTTCCGCGAGGCGCTCAAAGAGGCGACAGGGCTTATCTCGCTCGAGGTTAAAGAAAGCGACGCGGTACAATTAGAGAGACTCTAGTTCGATATGACTCACCACAAGTAATGCACGAGATAGTAGTGACTGAGGGGCTGGTGCTCGGCAAGCGCTTTGTGCGCGAGGCCGATGCGCTTATTCAAATATTTACACCTGCGGGTATGTTGCGCGCCCGCGCTACCGGTGCGCGCAAAGAGGCGTCTAAGCTCCGCTACGGGCTCGAGCCGCTGACGGCGGCACGCTTTAGTTTGGTGCGCGGGCGGCACGAATGGCGCCTCGTCGGCGCCGAGGCGGTCTCGCGCAGCTATATCGGCGGCATGCCCCAGCAGCGTGCGGCGATGGCGCGCGTGGCGCGGCTGCTCACGCGCCTTATCCACGGACAAGAGGCGTCGGCAGAATTATTTAAAACAGTTACCGACGGCTTTGATGCGCTTGGTGCGTCCGATGCGCCGGACTCTGTCGAAGTTGTATTGGTCTTGCGCATACTCTCGCAACTCGGCTATTTGCCGCACACCGAAGCGTTGGCGCCTTTTATAGAAGGGGAGTTCGGTATCGACATCGCAGCCAAGGCGCTCCAGGCCCGTGCGCTGCTTATCCGCACCATCAACGAGTCGCTCCAAGCCACAGGGCTATAGGATATAATTGCGGGATGGCCAAAGATAAGACTGCTGTCGAAAGTCTTAAGGACAAGCTCTATTCGCGCGCTAACAAAGCGCCCATGCAGGATGTGCGTGCGCCGCTGACGCACGAAGAGGTTGAGGTCCAAAAGGCCTGGAGCGACCTGCCGTCGCGCCAACCGAAGATCGCTGTCTCAACCCCCGAGTCGCGCATGAGTTTTGCGACAAAATTTTTCATCGTTTCTATCGGGTTTTTTCTCGTGGCCAGCACCGTAGCCGCTATCGCATTCTTTTGGGGGCCCAACACTATCTCGCCGCAAAATATTGATATCCAATTGGTTGCGCCGTCGCTTGTTGATGGCGGCAAAGAAGCCGACCTCCAGATACTCATCAACAACAAAAATCCGGGGCCCTTGCAACAGGCCGACCTCGTCATCGACTACCCGGCCGGCAGCCGCGATCCGGCAAACCCGACGCAGTCGTTGCTGCACGAGCGGCAATCAATAGGCACAGTCGAGGCCGCAAGCCAGATTAAGCGCACCGCAGCGGTGATTTTGTACGGCGCCGAGGGCGACCAAGAAACCGTGCGCGCCACGCTCGAGTACAGCGTGCAGGGCAGTAACGCTGTCTTTACACAAAGCGGCCAGGTGACGCTGACCATCGGGTCGGCTCCTGTCTCTGTCTCAATCAACACGCCGTCCGAGGCCATCGCCGGGCAATCATTCCCGATTGATGTGTCCGTGCGCAGCAATGCCACAACGCCCGTCGACAACGTGGTCGTGCAAGGCCAGCTGCCGTTCGGCTATTCGCTCGCAAGTTCGCAGCCCAAGGCGCTTGCCGGCACGCTCTGGCAGCTTGGCACCCTGCAGCCGGGTGACACGCAAGTCATCCATCTCATGGGCACCATCGACGGCCAAGACGGCGACCAGCGCGTATTTAAATTCCTCGTCGGGCAGGATGCCGACCCGACCGACACAACGGTCAAAGTTCCATTCTTGATAATGCCGGCAACGGTTACGGTGACGCGTCCATTTATCAGCGGCTCGCTCACGGTCAACGGCAAAACAGGGTCTACGGTTGCCGCAGCGGCGGGCAGTGCCGTGCAAGGCACCGTCAATCTGCAAAACAATCTTTCGACATCGATACAAAACGTGCAGGTCACGCTCAAACTCACGGGCCCGATGATAGATACCAGCTCGATAAACGCGGGCACCGGCTTTTATCAGTCGTCGACGAACAGCATCGTGTGGACGCCCGACCAAGAGCCCAGCTTGGCGCAAATGGCCGCGGGCGGCTCGGCACAGCTAAGCTTTACCTTCAATACGCTGCCGCCGGGGCAGGGGGGCGTTATCTACACCAACCCCGCCGCGACGCTCGCGCTGTCTATTGCCGGGGAGCGCCCGGGCGACAGCACCGGCGTGCCTCAGTCGGTAACAGCCGCTGCAACGACACAGGTGACATTCTCCTCACAACTTTCTGTTACTGCTGCGGGGCAATATACCTCTGGCCCCAAACCGCCCGTGGTTGATACGCCAACCGCGTACAACGTGCAATGGAGCGTTAAAAACGCGTCCAATACGATAGGCAACGCCGCTGTCTCTGCCGTGTTGCCGCCCTCTACGACATTTGTCTCGGGCCCCACAGGGGTCGCCTATGATGCGGGCAGCCGCACAGTCACCTGGACTATTGGCGATATTAAGCCCGGGGTCGGATACACCACGCCAGCTGCCTCTGTTGGCTTTGTTGTGAGTGTCACCCCTTCGTCGTCGCAGGTTGGCTCGCCGGCGCCGCTTACCGGCGCGGCCCAACTGAGCGGCACCGACCGCTTTGCCGGAGTAGCCGTGAGCGCCACCACCCAAGCGCCGACCACCGTGGACAATGTGGTCGCAAAACAGTAATTCATGTTTGGAAGGACCATCTCTCAAATGCGGGCGCTTCGTCAGCCGGTGCGTTCTCTCGTGTATATATTTTGGGTGTACACGCTGGCGAGTAGCCTCACGAGCGGGTTCGTTCAGATTTTTTTGTATCAAAAGTTTTCAAGTATAGAGCTTAACGTTGTATCGATAATTATTTTTTACACGGGTATTGCATGCGGTTTCTGTATGTTTGGGTATATTGCAAGCGTCTACCGGCTTAATATTAAACAAGGTTTCTTTTGGAGTTTTTTGGGTTTGGGAGCTTCTCTCTTGGTGCTTTTGCAAATCACTTCTCCAACTGGAGCGTTTGTAGCGCTGTTGATAGAGGGCATAGGGCAAGGATTGTTTTGGCTTACTATCCATACGTTTGAACTTTCAGAAACTCATGACCACGAAAGAGACATCTACTCGTCACTCTTGGTAGCCGGCGGCAAGTTGCTTGCCCTCGCCGGACCCGCTTTGGCCACAGGGCTAATTTGGTTTTCAGGCACATTGCATTGGGGTGCGTTTACGCTTTTGTTTTTGTGTACGCCGTTTTTATATCTGCTCGGGTTCTTTTGTTTCGGAGGTATTTCGGATTACCGCCCAAACCGTATTTTGCGGTCAGACCTCAAACACTTTGTTTCAGATAATAAGAACCGTGTTGCTCAATTTTATTTGCTCGCCACGAGTTTTCAGCAGGTGTTCGGTACCGTGGTAACTCCTTTGGCGATCTTTTTTGTATTAGGCACCGCGTTTAAGGTCGGGGTGTTTCAAACCATCCTTGCTCTCGCGTCGGTGGGTGTGATTTTAATTGTTGCGCAATACCGAAAGCCTCAAAATAGATTGGCTTTGCTCGGGGTACTTACGGCCTTATTTGTGCCTCTAACGGTGTGGTTTGGGTATGAGTTAACGTTGTTGGTGCTCGTTGTATACATGGTCGGCGAGGAAGTTATTTTTTCGCTGATGGGGGTTTCGACCCATATTATTGACCTTAAAACTATGGAGTCTATTGGGCAGGCGGGCAGCGACTTTTACCCAACTATGATATTCAGGGACGCGTCATTGTGGTTTTGGAGGGCGGCAGGCGGTTTGGTGCTGCTTATGTTTGTCCACTCGGTCGGTACGGAGCGCGCAGCCCTTACGGGAGGGCTCTATTTGTTTGCGGGCTCTATTGTGTTGGTGTATGTCTCGGCGCTTTGGCTTATGCGCCACTTTCGTTGACACCCAAGGCTAATCATACGATTATTGCTCATATGTCTGACCAAGAAGGATTGATGGAAAAGATAGTGTCGCTCGCTAAGCGCCGCGGCTTTGTGTACCAAGGCTCCGAAATCTACGGCGGCCTCGCCGGCACCTGGGACTACGGCCCGCTCGGCGTTGCGCTAAAGAAAAATATTGAAAACCTTTGGTGGAGGATGTTCGTCGACAGCCGTGACGATATGTACGGCATCGACTCGGCCATTTTGATGAACCCAAAAGTTTGGGAGGCGAGCGGTCATGTGTCGGGCTTTGCTGACCCCCTAGTTGAATGCCAAAAGTGCAAGCGCCGTTTTCGCGCCGATCATTTGGAAAATACAGAAAAGTGTCCCGAGTGCGGCGGCAAGCTCGGCGAGACCAAACAGTTTAATATGATGTTTAAAACGACTGTTGGCTCGGTCGACGGTTCCGACACTACTGTGTACCTGCGTCCTGAGACCGCACAGGGTATGTTTGTAAATTTTAAAAACATCATAGATACTTTTCATCCGAGGTTGCCTTTTGGCATTGCACAAATCGGGCGCAACTTCCGCAACGAAATAGCGCCGCGTGACTTTATCTTTCGCGTACGCGAGCTCGAGATTATGGAACTCGAATATTTCATTGATGAGAAGTCATGGAACGAGCAGTTCGATTACTGGCTCGATACAATGCGCGGGTGGTTTACGTCACTCGGTTTCGAGAAGAGTGATATCAAAGAAATTGAGATACCGGACGGTGAACGAGCGCATTACTCTAAGCGTACGGTCGACTTTCATTTTAAGTATCCGCACAAGTTTGACGAGATAGGCGGGCTCGCATATCGCACAGATTTCGATCTCAAAAATCATATCGAACACAGTGGCGCTGATCTGCGTTATATGGACCCCAACACCAACGAGAAATTTGTGCCCCATGTTCTCGAACCTACGTTTGGGCTCGGCCGCCATCTGCTCGCAGTACTTGCCAAGGCGTACCATGAAGACGATTTGGGAGGGGAGACGCGCGTAGTACTTAAACTCCCGCCGCACCTAGCACCCATCAAAGCCGCAGTTTTCCCGCTGCTTAAGAACAAGCCTGAGTTGGTAGAGAAGGCCCGCGAGGTCTACCAGATGCTCAAAAAGGACATCCCGCAGATTATGTGGGACGACAACGGCAATGTCGGCAAGCGCTACCGCCGCCAAGACGAGATAGGCACCCCGTGGTGCATCACCATCGACTTCGATACCCTCGGCGAAACCCCCGAAATGAAGGACACCGTCACCGTACGCGACCGCGACAACGGCGAGCAGCAGCGCGTGGCCCTAGACGGCCTTTCAGAGATGCTCCGTGCTAAGATAGGCGCATGAGTGAGCACGACATCAAAGTCCATATCTCCTCGGGGTCTATCATCAAAGTTATCCTCTTTGTGCTCCTGGTGGGGCTTATTTGGTTTTTGCGCGACCTGGTGTTGACTGTGCTCACGGCGGTGGTTATCGCGTCGGCCATCGAGCCGGGTATCCGGTTTTTTGTACGGCACCGCGTGCAGCGCGTGTTTGCGGTGATACTGATGTACCTCATGATAGGCACTGTCTTTTTTAGCGTCATCTTCTTCTTTATCCCGCCGATACTCAACGATGCGGCCGGGTTCCTCCAAAAGCTCCCCGAGACGCTGAGCAACCTCAACATCACCGACGTGACGCACGGGCTCTTGCCATGGGGGCCGGTCTCCAACACGCTCTCATCGGCTGACCTCTTGCACAATATTTCGCAAACACTCTCCGACACTACCGGCGGCGTATTTACCACGCTTGCGGCGTTCTTCGGCGGGCTCACATCATTTATCCTCATCGTCGTCTTCTCATTTTATTTCTCAGTACAAGAGACCGGCGTCGACGACTTCCTCGGCATTATCACGCCGGTCGAGCACCAGGCTTACGTGCTCAACTTGTGGAAGCGCTCGCAGGACAAGATAGGCAAGTGGATGCAAGGGCAACTGGTGCTGGCGCTTATCGTCGGTGTGCTGCTGTACTTGGGGCTGCTTATACTCGGCATGCCGTTTGCACTCCTCCTCGCGGTACTCGCAGGCGTGTTCGAACTGATTCCTGTCTTCGGCCAAATCCTCGCAGCAATACCCGCCGTCGCGATTGCCTTTACCGCAGGCGGCCCCACGATGGCGCTGCTCGTAGGTGGCTTGTACATTGTGGTGCAGCAGTTTGAGGCACACTTGATTTACCCTGTCGTCGTCAAAAAAGTCGTTGGCATCCCGCCGCTGCTTGTTATCCTCTCGCTCCTTGTCGGGTTTAACCTCATCGGATTCCTCGGCGTGCTCCTATCTGTCCCGGTTGCGGGCGCTATACAGGAAATTGTCTCTGACCTTGAGAAGTCGAAGGCGCGCAAACTCCGCGGCCTTGCCGACAATGCAGAGGGCAAGTAAGGTCTATCTATGGCAGAGAAAAAGTTTTACCTTACGACGCCGATTTTTTACCCCAACGCCAAGCTCCACATGGGGCATGCGTACACGACGACGCTTAGTGATGTGTTGGTGCGCTATCACCGCCACTTTGTCGAGGAAAAAACATATTTTCTAACAGGCTCAGACGAAAACACTCAAAAGATGGTCGACTCCGCTCGCAAGGAGGGCAAAGAACCTCTCGTTTTTCTCGATGAGATAGTAGACAAATTTTCAGGGCTCTTCAAAACGCTCGATATTTCGTATGACCAATTTATCCGCACAACCGACCAACAAGCTCACTGGCCAGGCGCGATTGCACTTTGGAATAAGCTTGTTGAGTCCGGGGACATTTATAAAAAAGAGTACGAAGGCCTCTACTGCACAGGGCATGAGGCATTTATTACTGAAAAAGATTTGGTTGACGGTAAATGCCCCGACCACGGTACGGTACCCGAGCGTATTAAAGAAGAAAATTATTTCTTCCGGCTATCGCGCTACACCGAAGATATCCGCAAAAAGATAATCAGCGACGAATTGCGCATCGTGCCTGCTACCCGCAAGCGCGAGATACTCTCGCTGTTCGACGAAGGGCTGCAGGACGTCAGCTTCTCCCGCCCGCGCAAGGCCGACTGGCCCCAAGGCCTTGGTGTCCCGGTGCCGGGGGACGACTCGCAGGTAATGTATGTGTGGTGCGACGCGCTCAGCAACTACATCACCGCGCTTGGCTACGGGCGCGATGACGCGTTGTATCAGGAGTTTTGGGCTACCAATGAAAACCGCATGCATGTTATAGGCAAAGATATTTTGCGCTTCCACGCGGCTATTTGGCCGGGGATGCTCTTGAGCGCCGGGCTGCCGCTCCCAAAAACTATTTTGGTGCACGGGTTTATCACCTCGGGCGGCAAAAAGATGAGCAAGACCTTGGGCAACGTTATCGACCCCGAAGAGTTGCTCAGCGAGTATGGCACCGACGCAGTGCGCTACTATTTGGCGCGGCACATCTCGCCGTTTGAAGACGGCGACCTCACGCGCGAGCATTTTAAAGAGGTCTACAACGCCGATTTGGCCAACGGGCTAGGTAATTTGTCTGCGCGCATTATGCAGTTGGCCCAGACACATTTAGAGAAGGGGACCGAACCCGAATGGGCGGGACTTCCTGAAGAATACACTCGCGCACTTGATGGGTTTGAGGTCAACAAGGCGCTTGAATTTGTATGGCACCGCATAACCTTGCTCGATCAGAAAATTACCGAAACAGCGCCGTTTAAAGTCGTTAAGACCGACCTTGAGGCCGGTAAGAAAATTATTTTTGATTTGACCCAAGAGTTGTATCGCATTGCACAACTTCTGTACCCATTTATGCCCGAGGCAAACATAAAGATTAAAGAAGCCATCATCGCCAACAAAAAGCCGGAGAACCTCTTCCCCCGCAAAGACTAATGAAACTCTTTGATGCTCACTGCCACCTGCAGCTGCCGCAGTACGACGCTGACCGCGCCGAGGTGCTGGCGCGCATGCAAGAAGGGGAAACAGGCGCGGTTGTTATCGGCACAGATTTGGAGACGAGCCGTGCCGCGCTTGAGCTCGCTAGGCAACATGACTTTTTGTGGGCTGCGGTAGGTCTGCACCCCAACGACAATCTCGACGAAGAGTTTGACATGGCCGCGTACGAAGCGCTCGCGCAAGATAAAAAGGTTGTTGCAATAGGGGAGTGCGGCCTCGACTACTTTAGGACCGAAGAAACCGCTGATAATAAACAAAAACAAAAAGAGCGATTTGTTAAGCACATCGAGTTGGCTCAAAAGGTCAACAAGGCGTTAATCATCCATTGCCGCAACGCGCACGACGACATGCTCGCGCTCTTGGCCGCGCACAAACCCACGGTGCCGGTGGTTATTCACTTTTTCACAGGTTCGGGCGAGCTGGCGCAGCAGTACCTCGACCTAGGCTGCTACCTCTCGTTCCCCGGGCCTATAACCTACACCGACATGTACGACGACTCTATCCGTATCTGCCCGCTCGATAAAATGCTTATCGAAACCGATTCGCCCTTTGCCGCGCCCGTACCGTACCGCGGCAAGCGCAACGAGCCGTTGTATGTTGCCGAAGTGGCCAAAAAAATCGCCGCTATTAAGGGCATCGAGGCCGAAAAAGTCATACAGCACGGGGTAGAAAACGCTTCATCTGTTTTTTACCTCTGAATCGGCTATACTTTCGTGATGCCTACATTTTTGAAGAATCCCAAAGTCGCCGCCATGCTCGGTGTATGCCTCGCCATGCTCCTCGCAGCGCTTGACCAAACAATAGTCTCGACCGCGCTGCCGCAGATTGTTAAAGAGCTCAACGGCCTCGCGCATCTGTCGTGGGTCTTTACCGCCTATATGCTCGCCTCGACCGTGAGCGTGCCGCTTATTGGCAAACTCTCCGACATTTACGGCCGCAAATGGTTTATGGTCGGCGGTATCGTCGTCTTCTTGCTGGCGTCGATACTCGCCGGTACGGCACACTCGATGTTGCAGCTTATTTTGTATCGAGGCCTGCAGGGCCTTGGCGGCGGAGCTATTATGGTCAACTCAATCGCGGCTATCGGCGATTTGTTTAGCCCGCGCGAGCGCGGCAAGTGGCAAGGGCTCATCGGCGCGATGTTTGGCGTGGCCTCGGTTGCGGGCCCACTGCTCGGCGGGTTTATCACCGACAACTTTAGCTGGCGGTGGATCTTCTACATCAACATCCCGCTTGGGCTCTTGGCACTCGTTGTTATTGCCACCCTCATGCCGGCAATTGTTCATAAACGCGCGCGCAAGCCTATCGACTTTGCGGGCGCAGCGCTTATCGGGGCGACCTTGGTGCCGCTCTTGTTGGCAGTGGTGTGGGGCGGCAGCGAGTATGCATGGAGCTCGATCATGATCCGCTCGCTGTTTGCGACCGCACTGGCGGCCTTTGTCGCCTTTGTAGTTGTTGAGGAGCATGCCGCGGACCCGGTGCTCCCGCTGTCGCTGTTTAAAAATCGTGCGTTCACTGCGTCGGTAGTCGCGGTCTTTCTTACCGCCGTTGCGATGTTCGGTGCAATCATCTTCCTCCCGCTCTTTGCGCAGCAGGTAATAGGCTTTAGCGCCACATATGCCGGGCTTATTTTGACGCCACTCATGCTGGGGCTTGTTGTCACCTCGGCACTAACCGGGCAGATAGTGTCGCGCACGGGCCGCTATCGATGGATGGTGGTCGGTGGCGTTTCTGTGGTCGTTATTGGCATGTTCCTATTTTCTCAAATGAGCGCTGCGAGCACCCAAATCGAACTTATTATCAAAATGCTTATTTTGGGCGCGGGGCTCGGCGTTACCATGCCGGTCTTTAACCTCGTGGTACAAAGCGCCTTTGGCCAGGACAAGCTTGGCGTCGTTACCGCCTCGGTACAGCTCTTTCGTTCAATCGGCGGATCGGTCGGCGGCGCACTTTTTGGCGGCATTGTTAACCAAAAGCTCGCATCAGGACTCTCGCTCGGCGTCGCTTTGCCTCAAACCTTCTTAATTGCTACGGGCGTGGCAGCCGGCGCGTTTGTAGTCGTACTATTCTTGCCTGAAATACCCCTGCGCTCCAGCACCCGCCCCGCGCTCGAAGAGGTGGGCGTCGAGATGGAAGAGGAGTTTGGTGTCGGCGAGGCTATAGGGCTATAGGCCCCGACGCCTCGGTCGGGGCAGGTTGCAAATTTAGCCCCCGTTTGGTAAGGTGTCTCCATGGCAGAAACAGCGCAGGCCCCAGCGGCCTCCACCCAAGCGCAGCCGAAAGACTCACGACCCGTGTACGAGGTCGGCTTTCACTTGCTCCCGTCTATTACTGAAGAGAACGTCGGTGCTGCAGTAGAGAAAGTCCGCGCGCTCCTCAATGGCGCCGAAATCCTCGCCGAGGGCTTCCCGGTTAAGCACACGCTTGCATACACCATCGAGCGCGCTCACACCGGCAAACACGAGAAGTTTACCCAGTCGTACTTCGGCTGGATTAAGTTTGTAGCTGAGGACCGCTCCGGCCTCCCGGCACTCGAGGCAGCGCTCCTTGCCACGCACGAGGTGCTCCGCTCGATTGTTATCGAGACCACCCGCGAGGAGGTCAAAGAGGCGCCGCGCCGCGCCGTGTTTGCCTCTGACCGTCTTGAGGGCGAGACCATCAAGAAGGTGTCCGAGACAGAGAAGGGCGGAGAGGTCTCTGAAGAGGCGCTCGACAAGTCCCTCGAGGCGCTCACCGGCTAGGGCTATACTTATCATATGTATATCAACAAGGTAATGGTGTTCGGCAACTTGACCCGCGACCCCGAGGTCCGCGCGCTCCCGAGCGGCGGCAATGTCTGCAGCTTTTCAGTCGCGACTAACCGCGTATACAAAAAGCAGGACGGCAGCAAGGCCGAGGAGGTTGAGTTTCATAACATCGTAACCTTCGGCAAGCTCGCCGACCTCTGCGCGCAGTACCTCAAGAAGGGGAGCAGCGCCTACGTCGAGGGCCGCATCAAGACCCGCTCGTGGGAGGGCAAAGAGGACGGCAAGAAGCAGTACAAGACCGAGATTATCGCCGAGACTATCCAGTTTGGCCCACGCAGCGCTTCTACCGGAGGCGGCACACCGCGAGAGCGCACAACCGATGCGGAGGCTCCGCAGAAGGCCGCTAAGGACGACGCAATAGATTACCCGGCCGAAGATATCAACCCAGACGACATACCTTTCTAATTTAAATTTATGGCAAAAGAATACGTACCACAATTTCGACACATCGATTACAAAGATACAGAAACTATAAAGAAGTTTCTCAACCCGCACGGCAAAATAATGCCGCGCCGCCGCACGGGCCTCTCTGCCCACGGCCAGCGCGCGCTCGCGCAGGCGGTCAAACGCGCCCGCTTCATGGCACTCTTGCCATACATCGTCCGCTAATTTTTAAGCAAATAAAAAGCGCTTGCGAAGGCAGGCGCTTTTTTGTATGGTTGGCGCAGATGATTCTTAGATAGGAGGTTCCCCATGCGTTTTATAGAAGGGAACAAGCGTTATGTCTTAGTGTTCCCTGATGACGGCTTTGTATTGAAATTTCCAATAATTTACTGGGGGTCTGTACTCGGCCGGTTGAAAACGGGAAGGTCAAGACATCGGCAGCGTCAAGAAGGAATGAAACGCGGTCAGTGGTTTTCAGAGTTCTTGTGGGAAGAACTGTTCGGCGAGCATCATGCTACTTTCGAATGGAAGATCCGAGAATTTCTCTTCGCTGGCTTCGTAGAAAATTGGAGGGAACGCCAGTATTACCGACTGAGTACGGGTGCCCGACGCAGACTCCTCCAGCCGACCTGGTTCTCTTTCTTTGGGCTTGTGAATATACAAAAGTATGGCATGCCCTCACCACAGCCTCGAACTGTCGCTGATTTAAGAGCGGGAAAGAGGATTTATGATCGACTGTTTGATATTGCTGGTGAAGATCTCAATATGGACGGTCACCACTTCGCCTATAATCCCAACTTCCACATCTGCGGGTCGCGCCTAAAGTTTCTAGATTACGGTGGGCTAGAGACACAGTGTGTTATCGACAAATACGCCGAGCAATTCGCTGAAATCAAGTTCCCATTCGAACCGCCCGATCTTTAAGGGCGGTTTTTTTATTTTTTATCCACCCGTTCGACGTATTCGTTGAGTTCGGTGTTGACACGCACGATATCGCCCTCGTTGATGAACAGGGGAGCAGTCACGGTTGCGCCTGTTTCGAGCGTGATTATTTTGCTGCCGCCCTGGGAGGTGTTGCCGCGCACTGCAGGCGGCGCATCGGTCACGCGCAGCTCCATCTTGATGGGGATTTTGATGCCGATTATCTTTTCGTCAAAGACAAGCGCCTCGAGCAGCATGTTGGGCTTAAGAAACTGCCCGCCGGTGCCGATGGTGTCTTGCGAGAGCTTAAAGCGGTCGGCCGGATTCTTTTCGTCGCAAAACCACCACTCGCCCTTGCCGGTGTAGAGGTATTTGACCGACTTGGTCGAGAGGTCGGCCTCGTCGACCTTTTCAGAGACATGAAAGGCCTGCTCGGTCACCTTGCCGGTAATAAGGTGGCGCAGCTTCGTCTGGTTAACAGGCTTGCGCTGCTGTTTGCGAAAGACGTGCGCGTCGAGCACCTCGTAGGGCTCGTCCCCGATAAGTATTACTTTGCCTTTGAGAATTTCGTTGTATTCAAGCATTTGGAGACTATATACTAGGGCTATGCAATGGGTCAATCGCGAGGCGCTGGAGAGCCTGCTTGTCGCCGTGGGCGAAAGCCCTTTTTCGTCATTTTATAAGGACAAGTTCGCGGCTGCGGGCATTGTCGCTACCATAGACAATTTTTCAAACCTACCTACACTGTCGCGTCGCGAGCTTACCGACACACCGGTGGCGCAGCGCACCTACGTGGCCCCGGGCGACGTGCGTTTTGTCGCTTTTACCTCGGGCACATCTTCAAAAGTGCCGCTGATCACGCCTTTTAGCGATGTTGAGAATTACTTTTTTGAGCCCAGCTTGGGGTTACCGGTGTCGCGTCCGCTCATCATCTATCCGCCGCTTAACAAAAACTTCGGCGCGAGTTTTATCCAGCAGTGCCGGCAGGCCCGCGCAGCTGTGTCGCCGATGTTTGCCGACTTTCAAAATTTGGCCAACAGTGCGATTGTCGCTAAAGAAATGGCGTGTGACTCGATGTACGCGACGCCAACCATTGCAAGCCTGTTTGCCGAGCACGCCCGCGCCGCAGGTATAGAACATAATTTCAAACTTCTTGCCCTTTCGTCTGAAACATTGACCCAGGCGCGCCGCGATGAGCTCAGACGCGCGTACCCCAATGCGACCATCGCCAATTTATATGCTTCGTCCGAGATAGGGCAGTTTGCGATGGTGCCTTGCGAAGAGATGTTAAAGCGCGGCGTCAACGAGTTTCATGTCATTGCCGATGCGCTCGCTGCGGTCGAGATTATCGACGGCGAGTTGGTGGTGTCTTATGGCCTCAACAAGGCGATGCCGCTTGTGCGTTATCGCACGGGAGATTTTTTTGAAGAGGCCGATGCCTGCCCATGCGGCCGGCCGGGCCCTACCTTGCGCTGGTCGCATCGCGACAGCGACCGCGTGCGGCTCAACGGCATCGAGTTTATCGTCGACGAGGCCGACCGCGTGATGGGGGAGTTGCCGCACATGCCGACCCCGCACTATCAAGTGCACTTTGATCAGGGTGAGGGGAGTGCCATAGCTATGCGTGTAGAAATAGTCGATACAAACCTCCAAGGCAAAGAGGCGAGCGACATGGCCGAAAGCATCGCGCGCGACTTGCCGGCACGCTGGAACATCTCCTCGAGCGCCACGCTCCAAACGGCGCTCGAACGCGGCCTCATTTCGTCGGTGCGGGTGTCGATTGTGCCGACACTGTCAGAACAAGGGGCGAAGGCAAAACGCTTTATTAACCATGTACGCTAAGCTCCGCACCTATTGGTTTGTGTTGCCTGCGCTTGCAGGCGTTCTGCTGATACTCACTTTTCATCCGTTCGACGTGTGGCCGCTTGGCTTTGTGGCGCTTGCGCCGCTCTACTATTTTGCGGGGGGCTTTAAACATTCGCGCAAAGTTGTATTTGCCGGCGGGTTGATAACGGGCGGATTATTTTCTTTTTTTCTTTCGTACTACACCATCATTCAATTTCACTGGCTGTCCGAGGCGTATCTCTTTGCCGACCTCGTGCATTGGCTAGTAGTGCCTATCACGCTGGTAGGAGGCAGCATCTGCGGCCTCTCGATGCTGCTGTATCGTGCGTTGCGCGGCCGTTCGATGTTGCGCAATGCGCTCTTAGCTGCGGCACTGTATACCGCCGCCGAAATCGCGCTCGGCTTCGTTTTTGGCGGGTACTACCTCGGACTCTTGGCATATGCGGCGACGCCGCTGCCGTGGGTGCTTAGCTTGGCGTCGGTGGGCGGCGCACACCTTGTTTCGTTTGCGCTTGCGTTTGTCGGAGGGTTTATTGCTGAGGCGTGCATAGTGTGGCCCAACAAACGCTCAATCGTGCGTGCTGGGGGCATCTTGGTAGCGGGCGTCGTTGTGGTATTAGTGCCGACCTGGATTTATCTCCATCGGCCGCTTGCGGTCGAACGTACTTTGTCTATTGCCGTACTCCAAATAGGTGCGCGCGATAAAGTTGTCTTTGGCACCGAGCAAAAGGGTGTATTTGCCTGGCCTACCGCGACGCAACTTGCCCATGCAGCCGCCTCGACGTCTCCGGACCTGCTCATCTATCCGTTTTCGCCGGTCGAAGGTGCGCTGTATCGCGCGCAGGCGCCCGTGTTTAACAAGCAGGTGCTGGTGGCGAGCGAAGCGTCGGTTGGCCGGCTGCTATCTACAGTAACGTTTGCCAGTACAACGCTCATGACTTGGAATAATCTCTACGCCGATGGGCATTTTAACAACGAGTATGAGTTGTGGCAGGGCGGCAAAGTTGTTTCTGAATATAAAAAGCGCGACCTTTTTGCGTTTATGGATTACACGCCACAGTGGGCGCAGCATATCGGTTTGTTTTCAACGCCGTTCGATGTGGTGCCGGGTGCTCCGGACAATCGTTTGGTGTTGGATGGGGTCTCTCTCGGCGACTTAATGTGCTCGGAGCTCCACAGCCCGGCGCTCGCCCGGAGCGAGGTAAAGCGCGCCCCGCTCATTATCGCGGTCGGCTCCGAAGCTATGTTCCAAGACGACGTAGCGAGTGCTTTTAGTCTCAAGGCGGCGCAGTTGCGCGCGGCCGAAAACGATATCCCTGTTGTCCGCGGCAATATCCTTGGCCCCTCAGGCATTATCGACCGGTTTGGCGCTTTAGAGGCCACGGCTCCCGCCGGCCAGGGCGCTCTCATTGCAGCCCCGGTAACGCTTACAGCGCCGCGCCAAACGCTCTATAACCTCCTGGGCGAATGGGTAGTCTACTGCCTTATTTGTGGCATACTAGGCAGCGCATGGTACGAACGCTCACGGGCAAAGATCTCACGATAGAGACGCTCCGCGACATTGTGGACGGCGTGCGCGTCGCGCTTTCGAGCGCGGCACTTAGGCGCGTCCGCCGCTCCAAAAACTTTCTCGACGCCGAAGCCCAAAAAAGAATCATCTACGGCGTCAATACCGGCTTCGGGCCGATGGCGTCGGTCCTTGTCGGCAAAGATGATCTTGAAGCGCTGCAGTATAACCTTGTGCGCAGCCACGCCTGCGGCGCGGGCGCGCCTGTGGCGGCGCAGTATGTGCGTGCGGCAATGGTCGTACGTCTCAATACGCTGCTGCGCGGCGACTCCGGCGTGTCAGTGCAACTATTGCAGCTGTTAGCCAAACTTATAAATGCCGACTTTTTGCCGATCGTACCCGAGCATGGCGGGGTAGGGGCCTCGGGAGATTTGATACAACTTTCCCACATAGCGTTCGGGCTCATCGGCGAGGGCGAGGTGCTGCTGCGCGGCAGGCGCATGAGCGCGGGCGAGGCTTTAAAAAGCTTAAAGCTCGCGCCGCACACATTGCAGCAGAAAGAAGGGCTCGCACTCATCAACGGCACATCCTTTATGACCGGTGTTGCTGCGCTGACGGTTGCTGAGGCTTCTGCGATAGCGGGCGTTGCTGTTCGCGGGAGCGCACTGGCGCTCGAGGCTGCGGGCGCGTTTGACGATTGTCTCGCGCCGTACCTGCATGCCGCCCGGCCGCATGTGGGCCAGGGCACTGTGGCGGCACAGATGCGCACGTTAACCCAGGGCTCAAAGCTCTTGCGTTCGCGCAGCGCCTTCGAGCACTCGCAGGCGCTGCAGAGCGACACGGTTGTGCTCAAGCGTTCGGCGCAGGATGTATATTCACTGCGCTGCGCGCCGCAAATTTTGGGCCCTATAGTCGAGACACTTCGCGATACTAGGCGCATAGTCGAAATCGAAATGAATTCAGCGACCGATAACCCGCTCATCAACGCTGCGGGCAAAGAAGTGCTCCACGGCGGCAACTTTCATGGCGAATATGTGGCTGCGGCCATGGATAGGCTGAAGGCCGCGTTTGTTAAACTCTCAATGCTGAGCGAGCGGCGGCTCAATTTCTTTTTGCACGACAAAGTCAACGGCCTGTTTTCGCCGTTTCTTAACCTCAGCACGCCGGGCCTTACGCTCGGGCTGCAGGGGCTGCAGTTTGTAGCGACGTCGACCGTAGCGCAAAACCAAAGCCTGGCCTATCCGCATGCACTCCATTCGATACCGAGCAACGCCGACAATCAGGACGTAGTGTCGATGGGCGCCGATGCGGCTTTGTTTGCGGCCAAGGTGGTCGCCAATACGGCGCTGGTGGTTGCCATCGAGCTTGCCGCACTCTCACAAGTATTTGCGCTTACCAAACAAGAGCGCAAAGCAAGCCTGCAGGGGCGAGCGTTGCTGGCTGCCGTGCGCCGCATGGTAAAGCCCGTTAAGGAAGACCGCTCACTTACACGCGACATACAAAATCTCGCCGGGGCGCTCGGCCGCGGCGAGATTAGCGAGAACCTTTTTAATGCTTAGAGAATCGAGCTGCAGCCGGTGAAATGAGCGCCGTCGGAGCTTACCTTGCAGGTAGTAGCCGGCATGACGCGCAATGATTTGCTGTCGCCGAGCGCCTTAACCACAAAGCTTGTCACAAGCTGGCCGACAAGGGTGGCTGCCATAAGGGCCGCGACCATAAGCACAAGCACCGATGCGCGAATCTGAGAAGTTAATGTCATGGCTTTAGTATGGGCTGCAGTGGCCACAAGAGCAACCACAGCTATCCACATTTATATTTCCTGATAATGGGGGTCAATAATCACTTTAACAGTCCTCGATGCACTCGGGCCGCCGGTGCCATCTTCGCATACGAGCGTAAAGGTGGTGGTCTGAGTCAGGGTGCCGGTGGTAACTGAGCCGGAGGCCCCGCCGGTGTGGCTAAAGCCATTGTCGCCCGTTATGGTGCAGCTGGTTGAATTTGTGGCACTCCAATTGAGCGTGGTTGTTTGGTTGGGGCCGATGGTCGAAGGTGTAGCCGAGAAGCCTGACCCGGGCGGTATGCCAGGCGCCGGGCAGGAACTGTTCGAAGGGGTTGCGGCATTGCAGCTGGCGCTGCTGGGGTCAAAAGTTCCTACCGCTGTTTGGCCGCAGGCATTAGCAGGGGAGCTGCAGCTGCATTGGGAGTCGGGCGGGGGAGTCGCGTTGCATGAGCTGACGGCATCAGCGGCTACAGTAATTGCAGTACTGCCCTTGCCACCGCCGCCCGAAGTAGGGTCAGTGCAGGATGTACCACTAAGCACGTAACCGCTAGGGCAGCTATAGGTGGTGGTAATTGACCCGGATGTGGTCTGCCCGCATGAGTTCGGGGCCGATACGCAGGTGTTGTTGCCGGTGGGGGTAAAGCCGCTACTTCCACCGATGCTGCAAAATAGGCCGATAGCGCATCCAATGAGACCGCCGACAATAGCGCCTGAGACGATGGTAAATATTGCCACAAGAAGTATCTCAAATACCGCACTGCCTTTAGGTTGTTTGACCATAGTCTTCATAGATTATTAATAGCTACATAAATGGTCACAATCCAGAGTATGAGAGTCAGAGCGGTCGCGACACGCCCGCCCATTGAGTCTCGCAAGGAACGGTAGTTAGCGTAGAGGTACCATACCAAGGCGGCATTGAGCCCCACAATAATAACCGGCAAGAGCGAGGTGCCGTGCGCGGCATAGGTGCGCGCGGTAAAAAGTGTCAGGTTGGCAAGGAGATTGACCGCAAAGAACTGCAGCAACCAACGTTCTTTGGTGAAGAACAAAAAGGCGATAGCGGCGTACAGCGCTCCGTAGAGGCTGTAGGAGAGCGGCGCGCTACCGCCAAGGTGCACAAACGTGTAGACGTTTACGAAGGCAAATATCGCGAACATCGCATACACGACACCCAAGCCGTTGAGGATAGTTCGCTGTAGGTTGATACGCTTTAGCATATAAGGGGATAACAGGGCCGCGCGCCTGCTGGTTCAAGTATACTTGAGTTGTAATCTCTTATATCAGCTTATGCACAGTGGCTTGAAAACATTTTTTATACTCCTTATCGGGATTGTGGTCGGTATCGGTGCAAGTGTCTTGTCCGTGCTCTTTCTCTTTAACAGTGCGGCGGGCCGGAGCCTGGTACAGTCGTATGTTGTATCCCAAGAAAAGTGGCCAGACATAAACGCACAGCTCGCCCAAAGCGTGCCTTCCTCTGGAGGCACCACGGGCACTTCGACACCGCGTACTCCCGAGCAGATATTAAACACGCCAATCACTATAGCGGCTCCCAAGGTCTATGTGTCGCAAGCATACGTCGCGGCACTCACGGCTGCAGTAAGCGACTTGCAGGCACTCGCCACCAGTACCGACAAACTCGGGCCCTTGCTCGTGAGTATGAACACCAAGTCGCTGAGCGGGGACTTTAGCGGATTTTTTAACATAGTAGTTCAGGCAAAGGTGTTGGTGGCGCAGCAGAAGCAGATTGCCGCCAGCTACGCGCAGCATCTCACGGCGCTCTCTGCCGCCAACCAGCAGACACCGGACGCTATTACAAAGTCCATGACGCAGACTTTGATCACTGCGGCTACGCCGATTCAGTCCGATCTTGTTACGTACACGGGCTTTCTTGATCAGTTGCTCTCAGGGTCGGTGCCATCGCCGGATGTTATTACGGGCCTCAGCGCTTCGGGCAAGCAGCTTGGTGCGGATATAAAAGCATTTGGCGCGGCGTTTGCGCCCCTGTCGCAGCGCTTTAAGGACTACATGGTCGCACACCCGGCTCAGTAATGCCGGCAGGATTACTACTCCTTTTTAGTTGGGCGGTGTGCTGGTATTTCTTTTTTGTACGATTTAGCCAAAAAACCGTCGGGTCGGTCCGCAGCAACACTCTCTTTTCAATAAGCGGCGCTCTTGTGCTGCTTGCTTTGGCGTTTTGGAGCGCGTGCATGTGGGGTTTGCCATCGAATATGCTCGCGCCGCCGCTTCTTTTTTTCGGGGGAGTCCTCACAGTGTTCGGTCAATGGATTATGTGCGCCGCGCGGCGGGCGCTCCCGCTTTCTAACCGCGATGTGCTCATGAACCTTTCGTCATTGTCTGTACGCACAGGAGTGTACAAATCTATTTCTCACCCGATGTACGTAGGGTTGGTGCTGGCGCTTTGCGGTTCGGCTTTGGTGCTCGGCAATAAGCCGGCGCTTGGCACAGTGTTGGTGTTGGTGCCGTTTTTGGCGTTGCGTGCCTACGCAGAGACCCGGGCTTGAAACCGCAATGAGGAGAGGCCTGTTATAGAGGGTACCGATGATATATGCTGTGGGCATGGAGTATATGAGCCTCGAAGAGCAGTGGCTAGGGAAGAGCGACGAAGAGTTGCTCACCCTTTCTGTGGCGCACCCGTCGCTGTTTGCGCTCTTGGTGCGCAAGTATGAGGCCGCATTTTTGCGCAAAGCGCTCTCTATCGTCCGCGACGAAGAAGATGCGGTGGACATTGTCCAAGAAGCCTTCACTAAAATCTATCTCAATGCCAAAAAGTTTACGCCGCAGGCAGGGGCAAGCTTTTCGTCTTGGGGGTACCGCATTCTTATCAATACAGCGCTTACTCAGTACCAAAAGCGCAAACGCCGCGGGCAAATGACAGCGCAGCTCGACGACGAAATCTGGCAGCTTATCCCCGACAAGAACCTCCGCCAGTTTGAAAAGAAAGAATTTATGGACGAAGTCGCGTCGGTCTTAAGCCGCATGCCGGAGCCCTTGGCTAAGGCGCTCAATATGTTCTTTATCGAAGGGAAGACCCAAGAGGAGATAGCCAATGAAGAGGGGCTTACCGTGGGTGCGGTCAAGACGCGGGTGCACAGGGCCAAAGCGCAGTTCAAAAAAATTTACGAAACTTTAACCCCATAAGCTAGTTACAAAGTATATGCAAAGCAAGATAGAACAGCAGGTTATGGCCTCCGTTGGGACAATCTACCTCGGCCGCAAGCTTGCCAGCGCCACAGCACTCAAGCTCTATACTCTCGTAGCGGCTGCTTACGCACTGGTGCAGTTTACCTGGGTGCACAAAGTGTTTGCCAACTGGGCGCATGTGGGGCTTGCGGGTTCGTGGCAGTTTGTCACCTATGCCGTGCTCCACACGCATTTGCCGGTACAAATCGCACTCGTGGTCCTAGCAGTAGCGGGCATCTCGCTAGTACGCGACATGGCGCGCTCGCTTGGTCACTCCGGCTTGCAAATGGCCTAATGGTTAGTCCTCGCTCGAGGTTGAGCCGCCGCCGGAGGTTTTGGCCTGGACGACGTTGTCGGCCAGTGCTTTGCGGATTTCTTTAAGCAATTCGGTCGCTATCTTTTTATTTTCGCGCAGGTAGGTGCGGCTGGCGTCATAGCCGCGGCCCAATTTTTCTTCGCCAAAGCTGTAGGATGAGCCGGACTTTTGCACGACACCGAGGCTCTCGCCAAGCGCCAAGAGCTCGCCCTCGCGGCTGATGCCCTCGTTGTACATCAAGTCAAACTCGGTCTTGCGGAAGGGGGCTGCCACTTTGTTTTTAACAACCTTCACGCGGTGGCGGCCGCCCACGACTTCATCTCCTTTCTTTATTTGTGCGATGCGGCGGATATCGAGGCGCACCGAGGTGTAGAACTTGAGCGCTTTGCCGCCGGTCGTTGTCTCCGGGTTGCCGAACATAACACCTATCTGCATGCGGATCTGGTTGATGAAGATGACGATGGTTTTAGACTTGGCGGTAATAGCCGTGAGTTTGCGCAGGGCTTGCGACATGAGGCGCGCCTGTTTGCCGACCTGGTATGAGCCCATGTCAGACTCAATTTCATCTTTAGGAGTGAGCGCCGCGACTGAGTCGATAACAACAATGTCAACCTTGCCCGAGCGCACCAATGACTCGACAATCTCGAGCGCCTGCTCGCCGGAGTCCGGCTGGCTTACCAGAAGTTCGTCTATCTTTACGCCGATTTTCTTGGCGTACTCGGGGTCGAGCGCGTGTTCGGCGTCGATAAAGGCGCACACGCCACCTTTTTTCTGCGCTTCGGCTATTGCATGCAGGGTGAGCGTTGTCTTGCCCGAAGACTCAGGCCCGTAAATTTCTATAATGCGGCCGCGCGGGTAGCCGCCAATGCCAAGCGCCCAGTCGAGCCCGATAGATCCCGACGGCACGACATCGATGTCGACGCGCGCGGTGTTGCCGAGCGTCATGATGGCTTCGTCGCCGAATTTTGTCTTGATGTCGCGGATGGCGGCGTCGATGGCGGTTGTATCTTTAGCGTCTTTGCTGCGTGCGGTGACGCCCTTCTCCGGTTTCTTATCTTTTGATTTGAGCGCCATATAATTGTGCGTTACGAATTAATGGGACAATAATTGACGATGTTTATTGAGACCGATTTGCTCGCACGCCGGCCAAAACGGTCAACAGCAGCAACGGTAAATACAGTATACCCCGCAGGCGGCGAAAGTGTCTCGGTGAAGTATCCCGAGGCATCGGTGTAGGCCGGGGCGTCGTTAATAGTCAAAAAGCTTATATTCTGGGCCGTGCCTTCGATGGTCACCATGTCGCTCGACGTGGCAGTGCCGTCTCGGGGGGAAGTGATGGTGATCTCAGGCCCCTGTATAAGCCTGCGCGCCTCAAAAAGCCCGTAGCCGAGCACCAGGACTACGGCTAGGGCAATGAGTAGGCGATTCATGAGGGCATTCTACCAATAAAATAAAAAAGCCGCCCGAGTGGGGCGGCTACAAATCGATGCGGTAGTCTGGTGCGAAGTATTTTGTGCCTCGGGCGATGAGACCGAGATAGTCTGGGTGTTTAAACGTCTCACGATTTATCCTGCCGTTAAGTTTGCTGAGCAAACAATGGGCAGAGCCGAGGTCAATAATCCTCCCGCGTTCGACAGTTCCTTCGTCATGGCCCATGTCGGCGCTGTTGAGTGACTTCACAAGAGGTGGAAGCCCTTCAACCAAACAGCCATATATGCCATTACAATTCAGAACCATTTGAGCATAGGGAAGTGCCCCAAGGTCGCCAACACGAAGACTCGTACCGGGCCACTCGTCGTCATCCAAACGAAAGGTTTGCGGTACAGAGTTTAAAATACTAAACTCAGCCCACCCTGTCCGCCGCTTTATTTCTTTGAGAAAACAAGAGCGTGCCATTTCGTCGACAAAGCCGAATTTGTCCGTCAAGCCGGCCGCGAAAGAGTAGTACGCGTCGAAGGCGCCTAACTCTTCACGTTCGCCAGTCTGGAGATCCTCGTTGTCTTTTATTCTTCCAGCGACAGAGTCGAAGTTGGACATAGTATCGATATCATTTCGAACTTTGAGCAGAAGATTGAGCGTGCCTGAAGGTGTATCGCATTTGCCAATGGCATATACGCGTCGCAAGGTACCTTCGCCACACCAGGGCAATCCTTTTCGATTTCCCGAAATATGCTTGCAAAAAATATCGCGAATATGGTCGATGAGGTCGGTTCTTTGCAACAAAGCCGCTCGCAACTGTGCAGTTCTCTCAAGGTACTGCATGGCAGTCTCCCTCAATTGACTTCTGCGTGGACTATATCACTTAGAGATTTTCCTCGCCAGATGATGGGCCGCTGCCAACAGCGCCGCTTTTGTCCAAAATTTCGCGCGGTTTGGCGCCGTCGCCGGGGCCTATAACCCCGCGCTCTTCGAGTACATCGATAAGGCGCGCCGCGCGGGCATAGCCTACGCGCAGTTTGCGCTGCAGGTATGAGGTCGAGGCTTTGCCGGCCTCGAGTACTGCGGCGCGCGCGGCCTGGTACATGTCGTCGTCAATATCATCTTCGTCGCCAAAGCCACCACCGCTACTGCCGCCGACAGATGAGCCAAGACCGACGCCGTCGTCGCCGCGCTGCGGCGGCACCAGCTCAACCGGCAACTCAGGTTCGTTATTTTTGGCGATAAAGTCCACTATCTTCTTAACCTCAGTCTCGCCGATGTACGCGCTTTGCAAACGCACAGGCTTGTTCATGTCGGCCGAAAGGAAGAGCATGTCGCCCTGGCCAAGCAGGTTTTCGGCGCCGCCTTGGTCAAGGATAGTGCGCGAGTCTATCTGCGAGGCTACCTGCAGTGCAATACGCGCCGGGATGTTGGCCTTGATGAGGCCGGTGATGACGTTGACCGACGGGCGTTGGGTCGAGAGTACAAGGTGGATACCGACGGCGCGCGACATTTGCGCCAGGCGCACGACGGCCGCCTCGAGCTCGCGCGGGTAGCTCTGCATGATGTCGGCCAGCTCGTCGATGATGATGACGATGTAGGGCATGGCCTCGGGCACCGTCTCGCCCTCTTCGAGTTTGCCGCCGCGTTCGCGCAGCTTCTCAAGGGCGGGAGTCAGGATGTTTTGATGGTACGACTCGATGTCGCGGACGCGGTGCTCCTCGAGCAGGTTGTAGCGGCGCTCCATTTCTTTGCCGGCCCAACGCAAGGCGATGATGGCTTTTTTAGCGTCGGTAATAACCGGGGTCAAAAGGTGGGGGAGGCTTCTATATAGAGTAAGTTCGACGCGCTTAGGGTCGATAAAGATAAAGCGCAGTTGCTGTGGGCCGCAGCGGTACAGGAGCGAGTTGATGAGCGTATGGATAGCAACCGACTTGCCCGAGCCGGTGGCGCCTGCGATAAGCGCGTGCGGCATTTTGGCGATGTTTCCAAACTTTGAGCCGCCGGCAATGTCTTTGCCGAGTGCCACCATAAGCGCGGCGTTGCTGTCTTTAAAGTCAGGAGAGTCGAGCAAGGAGCCGAGGCCCACCGTCACCTTGGCTGTGTTGGGCACCTCGATGCCGACCAAACTCTTGCCGGGGATAGGCGCCTCTATGCGGATGCTCGAGGCCGAGAGTGCAAGCTCGAGGTTTTTCTGCAGGGTCAAAATTTTCTGCAAACGCACGCCCTCGGCCGGTTTGACCGCGTAGCGGGTGACCGACGGCCCAATCGAAATCTCATCAAGCTCGACCGTGATGCCGAAGTTGGCCAAGGTACGCTTGATAATGTTGGCGTTCCCTTTAATGTCTCCTACGCCCGGGCGGCCCTTGTCGCGCTCAAGCAGGCTGAGCGGCGGCGGCGTGTACTGTCCAAGAAGCGATTTTAGTTTGTTGGCGTTATTTTTTTGAGCCACCACCGGAGCGGCGGCGATGGGTGCCTCAAACGGTTCTTCCTCGGCGCCCTCTTCCTCGTCCGCTTCCTCCTCTTCCGATTGTTCATCCTCCATATTGAGGCCGCTCATGACGGGCTCTTTGTTTGTGGCAACGCGCGCGCCGCGGAGCCGGTTCCAACCCGCGGCAATCAGATGCCCGGCCCCTATAAAAGGTTCGAGCGTTATCTTGCCTTCAAGCAAGAGCAGTAGTGATATGAGCGACACGCCACCGAGGATCACCAACGCTGCATATATATCAAAATATTGTATGGCGGGGGAGGCGATAAGGTTGCCGAGCAGCCCTCCGTGGTTTGACACTATCTGTACGAACCCGAGCCCCGCGATAAGAAAGATGCCGCTCGCGGCCATCTTAATAGCCGAGAACCCGTTAGACTCTTCGCGCAGCGCATTGCCTGCGAGCATAAAGAAGAGCAGCGGCACCAAGAAGTACCCGATGCCAAGGAGCGAGGCAAAAAGGCGGTACGCGTCCGAGCCGGCAATACCTGCCGCACCAAAGGCCGCCAGGGTGAGGAAGAGCCCGATGATGATAAGTACTACCACCACGACCGCCCTCTTGGTTTCCCCGGGGATGTTGCTAGACGCTTTGCCGTTGTTGCCTTTTTTGCGCGCCATAGATGTAAAAATAATACCACGCTGCCGCTAAATTCTGCCTTGTCCCGTGAAATTTGCTTGCTAATTTTTTACGGGATATACTCAAAGACACATACATGTCTTTGTAAGTCCTATAGAAATTAAAAGACATTATGAGACATCTTTAAGACATTTCATGCCCGATAACAGCAAACAATTCCACGAATTTGCTTTAAAATCAATCCTTTTTAAAGGACGCTCTGATTGGTATTTTTGTTATCTCAAGGCCGAAAAAATAGCGCACGTACTGTCTATACTTTCAGCTGGGGACTCTGATCGGTTGGGAGAGATAGCCCGCCGCGCCGGCGATTTGCCGCAGAATATTGCCTACCTCGCAGCGGGAGAGATGGACGCCGCCGCGCTGCTCGCGGATGTGTTTGGGATCTTGTCGGAGTTGCGCGTGGCCGGCACTGATGGACAATTGCATGTCGATACAGCCGGACTCTTGTGCAAGGAGTATCAGGAAGTTGCGCAACGGCTTGTAGCAGGCAGCCATCCGTCGCCGTTTGTCACGCCGGAAGACTTTCGTGTGAGCGCACTGCCGGAGCTTGAAGGCCCGGTTGCTCGCGGCCCACTTCATCTAAAGGACATAAAGGACACACCTAAAATGTCCAATAAAAACCAGTCTGAGAGGATGTCCTTGATACTCAATTTTATACAAAAGAACAAGCGCGCCTCTATTAAAGAGATAGCGTCCGTGATCAAAGGCTGCAGCGAAAAGACCATTCAAAGGGAGTTGGGGGCGCTCATAGAACAGGGTTTGGTTAAAAAGGTTGGGGAGCGCCGCTGGAGCGTCTACTTGCCGACCTAAGTGTCTGTTTTTTAGCTAAAGTGGTCCTATTGACCCTATCTCAGCCTCTATATATAGTGGCTAGGTGGTACAAACGGCAAAATCCCCTTATTGGGGCTATTCCGTTGTCCACAGTACGTTTTTGCTATAGTGCTTACGCCCCATATAATGGAGCCTAGGCCACAGGGACAGCCCTGCGGCGCGTTCGTTGACAACAGGGACACCCCTTTCATACTCCTGAATTCCTTATCCCTTCACGAAAGATTTCGGCTGAAACTCCGTCAATACCTTGGCTACCAAAGCCCTCTGTTTCTTGGTTTTTTAAGAAACTTCGGGAAGGTAGAGTTTGTGCATGTTCGATTACTCATTGATTACCAGTTAGTTCGATTTATTCGTTCGCATAATTATTATGACTATTACTCAGAGTTCTACGCGGTTCATCGCTTTGACGCTCGGCGTCGCGATAGCTGCAGTCTCGTTCTTCGCGGTCCTTGCGACCCCGGCGCACGCGGCATCTTGCCCGGCCCTCACCCGCTCGCTCCAAGTTGGTAGCAACGGTGCAGACGTCAAGGCGCTCCAGATGTTCCTTAACTCGAACGCTTCGACTCAGATCGCAGCATCGGGCGCAGGTTCTCCTGGCAGTGAGACCACCTACTTCGGTGGTTTGACTAAAGCAGCTGCTATCAAGTTCCAGGCAGCTAACGGTGTATCTCCGATCGGCATTGTCGGTCCGGCTACCCGCGCTGCTATCGCTGCAGTCTGCAGCGGCTCAACTGGCGGTAACACTGGTGGCAACACCGGCGGCACTGTCGGCGGCTCAGTAACCGTAAGCGCAGCTGCGCAGCCGGTTAACAGCCTCGCAGTCGCAGGTGCTTCACGCGTTCCGTTTACGACTTTCACTTTGACGAACAACAGCTCGTCGGCAGTGACGGTCAACTCGGTCACGGTGCAGCGCACCGGCCTCGGCGTTGATAGCAACTTCTCCGGCGTAGTCCTTTTGGATGCCAACGGCCTCCAGATCGGCAACTCGAAGACGTTCAACAGCAATCACCAGGCAAACATCGCTGACTCTGGCTTTACGCTCGCTGCAGGTTCCTCGATGACCTTCACGGTCGCGGGTAACATTGCTTCTGCAAGCACTGCCCAGTCTGGTCAGGTTGTTTCTCTCGCGGTTGTTGCTATCAACAGCTCGGCTACGGTCTCCGGTTCGCTCCCGATCACGGGTGCTTCCCAGACGATCAACACCACATTGACTCTCGGTTCGGTTTCGACGACGACCTCTTCGGTTGTTCCGCCGACTTCGACCAGCCACTCGCAGAACATCGGTGACGTTGGCGTCCGCTTCGCGGGCCTCAAGTTCACTGCCGGTTCAGCAGAGGCAATCAAGCTCTACAGCATCCGCTGGCGCCAGATTGGCTCTGGCAGCTCGGTTGACATCAGCAATGTTGTCACCGTCGCTGGCGGCACGAGCTACCCGACAACGGTAGACTCGAGCGGCAAGTACTACACCACCGTATTCCCGGGCGGCATCTTCATTGACAAGGGCAATTCGCTCGATGTCTACACGCAAGGTGACCTCACTGGTACCAACTCGGCTGGTCGTACTATCCAGTTCACCATCGACCGCGTTACCGATGTTTACTTCGTCGGTCAGGTCTATGGCTACGGTGTTTCTCCGTCTGGCACCAGCCAGCCGTGGTTCACTGGTGACTCATTCTCGATCCAAGCCGGTACTGCTTCGACCATCAGCAAGTCCAACGCGTCTGCTGATGCGGCGCAGAACATCGCGGTTAACGTCCCGAACCAGCCTCTCGGCGGCTTCACGACGAACTTCCTCGGTGAGCCGGTCTCGGTCTCTGGCATGACTGTCACGGTCGCAACCTCTTCAGGCGTTACCAGCCCTCTCACCAACGTATCTATCGTTGATCAGAACGGCACGGTTGTCGCAGGTCCGGTTGACGGCTCGACGCTCAACAGCACCCTTACCTTCTCTGACACTGTTACCTTCCCGACTGGTATGCACACGTACCACCTCCGCGGCAAGGTACCTTCTGGTACGACCAACAACAGCACCGTCACGTTGACTGTGACTCCGTCTGGTTGGACCAACCCGACTGGTCAGATCTCGGGCAACTCGGTATCGCTCTCTGGCAACGGTGCATTCGCACTCAACCAGATGACGATCCAGGCTGCTACGACCTCGATCACGGTCTCGAACACTCCGACTACGCAGAACGTCGTAGCAGGTACGCAAGGCTTTACCTTTGCGAACATCCAGCTCGATGCTTCTCAGTCTGGCGAGGACATCCGCTTTAGCTCGCTCCCGGTCAACTTCGTTGGCACGGGTACGACTCCGGCGTCTTACCTCTCAGGCTGCCAGCTCTTCGACGGTGCAACGGCGCTCACGACCGGCTCTCGCGTTGTGAACTCGCTCACCTCGGGCTCGAGCGCGACGTTCAGCTTCGACAATTCGCTTGTCGTACCGAAGGGTACCGTCAAGACGTTGTCGGTAGTCTGCAACATCAGCTCGTCGGCTAACTCGGACAACACCTACAAGTTCGGTATCCGCTCGTCGGACTCGTTCTCGGCTTCGGGTATCACTTCGGGTGTATCGATCACTCCGTCTATCGCTAATGCAACCTCTTACGGCGGCATTATGTCGGTATCGTCGGGTTCTGCTACTGTCGCAGTTGACTCCAGCTCTCCGGCTTACGCTCTCAAGGCGGCAGGCAGCACTGGTGTTACCGCAACGGTACTCAAGTTCCACGCTTCTAACGAAGCTCTCAACCTCACTAAGATCGGTCTTACGCTCACCAACTCTGGTAACTCCAAGTCCCAGGGTGCTGCAGCAAACTCCGGTACTAACGGCGGTTCGAGCGACATCGTTCAGGCCTACATCTACAACGGTTCTACCCTCGTAGGTACGGCATTCTTCACCGGTACTAACACCACGGCTACCTCGACTCTCTCGACGCCGGTTGCGCTTGCCAAGGATGCGGACACGCTCCTCACGGTCAAGCTTGACCTCGCGCAGATCAGCGTCAGCGCTGCTGGCGGTATCGGCGACGTAGTCAAGGTTGATCCGCTTAACTTCGAGGCTTCCGGCGCTTCGTCTGGTTCGACCATCAAGGGTCCGACCACGTCGAACACCGTTACCACGGGCGCAGCGGGCATCCAGATGTTCAAGAGCTACCCGACCCTCGCGACTGGCCCGGCAACGGCAACCAATCCGAACGGCTCGGCTCAGGCGTTGAAGAAATTCAGCGTCACGGCTAACGCCGGCGGCTCGATTGGCCTCTACCAGGTCGCGGTTTCTATCGCAACCTCATCGGCCACGGTTCGCAACCTCAAACTCTTTGCCTTCACCGACGCCAGCTACTCGTCTCCGGCCAACGTGCCGAACACGACGGCAGGTCAGTTCGGCGGCACTGCAGCTTTGAGCGCAGCAACCGACATCGCAGCTCCGACGGTCAGCTTCTACCAGGGCACTCCGCTCCAGGTATCGGCTGGTCAAACGATGTACTTCACCCTCGTGGGTGACGTAGCACCGGTCGGCTCTGCAACGAACTGGACTATCACCTCGACCATCTTGGGTGACTCTGCAACCACGACCGCATTGGCGAACTACAACGTCAACGCAGTTGCGGCTCTCATCAGCCACACTGGATCGATCACGGGCGTCGCTACCTCGACCTCGGCCAGCAACTTCATCTGGGCGGACAATGCAACCACGACGGCTGCAACCACCGATGTCGACTGGGCGAACGGGTTCAACGTACCGGGTCTCTCTTCGAGCGGCTTCTAATAGCCAATCGATTCTCTAGGAGACAACTAGAGAACAAAAACCCCCTCCGCAAGGAGGGGGTTTTTGTATTTCTAACTATTTGATACACTGCTGTGTATGCAAACTAAACACTATATATGGCTCGCGGCAGCAATAGGCATCATTATCGGCGTCATTGGCTGGCTTATATTTGTGTCAAAAACTGCGGTTGCCCCCGCGTCTTCAACTGCCTCGACCACTATTACTGACCTTGGTAACGGCGTGAAGATACAGACAACTGGCGATGTTACCATAACGCCAGTTAACGACCGGACAAACGCACCCAAGCCGCCGGCAGTGGTCGCACTTTCGGTCTCGGCCGATATACCGGCCGACGTTAAGGCCGCACTTGAGACTCAGTACGCTTCTTATGCTGCAAAGATTAAGACTGCGCCAACCCGCGTCGACCTGTGGCTGCAGCTTGGCGTTGTCTACAAAATAGCGGGGCAGTACAGTGCCACTGCCAGTGCGTGGACCTATGTTGCGCAGTCAGGCTCGAGTCCGTCTAACTATGTTGCGTACGGCGACTTGGGCGACTTGTACCTCAACTTCACCCATGAGTACGCCAAGGCTGAAGCCAGCTACAAAGCTGCGCTCGCGCTCAACCCGGGTAACGCTGATTTCACCGCAGGGCTTAAGGCCGCGCAGCAAGCACAAGGAAAGTAATCCTATGAAGACTTTTGCTCGAGCGGTTATTGTTGTCGCATTAACGCTGGCTGCATTGCCGGTTGCGGCTGCGACGCAGCCCGAACTGCATATCACTACCAACGGCAGCTTTGTAGCCAAGAATGTTTCGGTCTATCAAAAGTCTGGCACCACGCTCTTTTGCCGCGCCACGTGGGGCAACGCGTTTGTGCGCTTTACTGTGTTTACTACGCCTGACTTGGTGCCGGCCCAAATACTCCGCAATCATGGCGGCACAACCACCATCGACGAAATCGAGCAGGGCGACCTTATTTCAGTCGAAGGTTCTCTGGTGCCGGTAGCCGACTCGCTGCAAATCAATGCTAAAAAGATAACCGACTTCAATCTCAACAAAGAGCCGAAAGTTGTGAGTGGCGTCATAAGCAAAACTACGCTCGGTGCGCTTACACTCGTGACTAAAACGCTGGGCACAGTTGTGCTGAGTTTCTCTACCGACACGACAATTACCAAAGGTGTTCGTACGCTCGATCCGAGTCAGCTTTCGGTGGGGGACAAAGTACTTTCAGCGTCGGGCACCTTCAACTACGCCAGCAGCACATTTGCTGTATCCAAGATGGATGTCTTTCAGGACAAATCTGTTTTCTTGCCGCGCACGTTTAGCGGCACAATCCGGAGTATCAGCGGCACGTCGCTGCCCGCTTCAATCATTGTCGACACAGCGAGCGCAAGCTACACGGTGTATCTTGGCGCTTCTGCAAAGGTGCAAAGCAAAACTAAGAGCGCTACAGACCTCTCGCGCTTTGCGGCGGGGGACAAGGTGACTGTTATGGGCTCTATCCGCCAGGACAACCTGGCCAACATAGACGCGACCCTCATCCGCGACTTGAACTTCTAAAACTACCGAATAAAAAACCGCAGGGTTGACCCCTGCGGTTGCTTTTATTCAGCCGGTACAAGCGCGAGACGGCGCTCGACTTCTTTGCGGCACAAGAGCGTATTGGCCGCGGCCGCGCTGGCGTTGGGGAGCCGAAGGGCCGTGTCTAGCCCCTTATTTTCACTGCCAAACGTGGCCGCACTGTCGCATAAAGCGTTGAGCAGCTGTTCGACCGTAAAGGCCCGAACCTCTGCCTGCGAATAAACTTTCATCACGAACCCTCCAAAGAATCGGTCTGAAAGAACAGTATATCTACCAAAGCAGCCCGTCAATTTGGCCTCGTATAGACTCCTGAAATGACCCCAACTCCGTAGTAGAATAGGGGAGTGAAACCGCGATTTTTTACCAAGACCTTCACCCGCTTTTTTTTCGGGTTTTTGTGCATCATCGGCATTGCCTTTGCCGTGATGATTGTCGCCAGCAACGAAGGCCCTCGGCCCGTTGACAATGTAGCGGTTCCGCAGTAATTTGCGGGCAGATGCATTGCGGCACCAGCCGCTTACACGGGAGGTTTGCTTGAATGTACGTTCTCCGCTGCCCGGTTTAAACGGGGATGTTTTGGACAGTCTTGTGCGCGAGGCCACATCGGCTTTCGTCACAATTCGTCCCAAACTCGACCAAGAAGACAAGGATAAAAACATTTACGTACGCCTCTTTCAAATAAGTCGGGACGGCGGCTACAAGGGCTTGATTGAGCACGCCAAGTTCGCTGTGTTTGAAGGCGTCCGGCTGGACTACGTGCAGATCCGCTGCGCCGAAACGTATTCATACGAAAAGGCAATCCGTTTGGCAAAGTTCTACAAACGCGATCAGCGCATCCGCAGCTCCTTCGAAACCGACTACGACCGCACCCAAGAGCAGTACGGCGGCGCCTTTCTTACCGAGTGCCACGTGCCGCAGCTAAGCCCCAATCCGGTTATGTTGTTGCCGAGCATTTCGGGCATCGGCGAAAAAGAAGACGAGGCAATCGGCCTGCGGATCATGCAGCGGATGCCGTGGCGCGCAGACTCCCGGTACATCGGCGATGTCCGGCGAATCAGCAAGAACGCCCTGGCAGAGTGGCTGCTCGCCCAATAACCTCAAAGCCCCATGTTTGGGGGCTTTTTTTATTTGACAACACCACTTCCTTGCGATACTTTGCTGGCAGATGAAATGCGGCTTGGCCGCAGCATTACTGAAAGGGAGTTTATCCGATGGACAAATTGTCACCTCGTAGCGAACGGCAGGTAACCGCGGCTTTTGGGCAAGCGGTTGAGGAAGCACTCACTTTGGCCAAGCCTGTCGATGCAGAGAAGGGTGGGCTGTTGCGGCTCTACTTCTTTAAGGTGCCGCACAAAACTCACGCCGACTTGGCCGAAGTCTACTTCTCTCCGTGGACAGGCGGCCCGGCCAACCAGGACAAAGAAGATAAATACACCGTCTTTACTTGCGAGAAGGCTATCCGCCTCTCCAACGAGTACGGAACCAATGGCCACATCAGCTCCGGACAAAGCGCCAATGCCGCCAAGTTTTTGGCTGACGGTGCATCCATTGTTGAATGTTCTATGCCGAGCGCGGGCCCTTCGCTGCTTATCCCGAGCGTGTCGGGGTGGGCGCCGCACGTCGACGCGGCCATCGGGCTGAGGACCATGCAGCTGATGGAGGGCTGGTACCCCCGCCGAGGCAGCCTTGCGGCGGTTATCGCCGCGACCAAAAATGAGTTCGCTGCCCAGCTGCTCAGGTTTGGATACCCCTAGCTATAATCCGGTACGCCTTGCGCGTGCCGGATTTTTTATATATAGTCGTGCCATAGGGTCAGAGACAGCGGGCTTCTCCTTAGGGGAGATTTAATGCATCAGGCGCCTGCCGAGACGGTCGAACTCCAACCCTTAATCAATAAGGGTATTTTAATACCCGAACAAATATGGCAATTACACGACAGAAAAAAGAAGAAATCGTAGCGAAAGTTGCGGACATCACCAAGAGCGCCAAGACGCTTGTCTTTGCGCAGTTCAAGGGGTTGACCGTTGCCGAGCAAAACGAGATGCGCAAGGCACTCCGCCCGCTTGGGGTGGGCTACGTCGTAGCGAAGAAGTCGCTCGTCGGCCGTGCACTCGACGCCGCTAAGTACGAAGGCACCATGCCACTGCTCGAGGGCGAAGTCTCACTTGCCTACGGCGAGGATGAAATTGCCCCGGCGCGCGAGCTTGCTGTGTTCGTCAAGAAGTTCGGCGAGCACCTTGCCTTTGCGGGCGGCGTGTTCGGCGGCAAGTTCATGAACAAAGAGGAGATAACGGCGATAGCCGCTATCCCCGGGCTGGAGACTCTCCGCGCTATGTTCGCACAGGTTATCAACTCGCCGCGCAGCCGGTTTGCGGTGGTGCTGAGTGAAGTAGCCAAAGGTAAAAATCCCGACGCTTAGTCGGGACCCCGACCAAAGCGTCGGGGCTAATTAACTAACAATAATTCTATGTCACAGGAACAAATTATCGAAGCAGTCGAAACGATGACCGTGCTCGAGCTCAACGCGCTCGTCAAGGCAATCGAAGAGAAGTGGGGCGTATCGGCCGCGGCAGTCGCGGTAGCGGGCCCGGCCGCAGGCGCAGCAGCGGGCGAAGAGAAGTCTTCGTTCAACGTGCACCTCGCTGACGCAGGTGCGCAGAAGGTCCAGGTCATCAAGGCGGTTAAAGACGCGCTTGGTCTTGGCCTTAAGGAGGCAAAGGACCTCGTTGATGCAGCTCCGACCGTGCTCAAGGAGGGCCTCAAGAAGGAGGACGCCGACAAGCTCAAGGCAGCCGTCGAGGCAGCTGGCGGCAAAGTGGAGTTGAAGTAATTCAACGACCATTAAGTTGGGAAGTAACTTTCCCCATACTTGCCAGTTATACAAGGCGAGTAATAGCAATATAGTCGACAAAAACCCCGCTCTTGCGGGGTTTTTGTTTGTGCTAAAGTTTAGGCAGATGATTGTCTAGGGGAGGAAGCTCATGACTTCGACGCCAAGGCCGTTATTGGTGAGAATCTCTGTTTGGTTCACAAAAACCGGGAATGAAATAATAGAGATGTCTCAAATGATGGAGAAAGATCGCCGTATTGAAAAGATTTGGCAAACCGGCGTCTGTGCAGGCCTTGCTATAGGTTTAACGTTGGGCATTTGCGTCTCAAAATTAGTAATTAGTTTTTAAAGTATCTCCGCCGCTCTACCGAGCAGCGGTTTTTTATTACTTGCGGGGTTTTTGTTTTGGCGGTAAGGTCGTAGCAGAACTAGCAGGGGAGACACTGGGAATGCCGCGTAAGGTCAAACATTCTTTCTACGGGCCCATCACCCGCGGGCTGCGCCAGACGCGCACCCGCAAAAGGAGACGAATAACCCTCAAGAAAAAGGAAAAGATAAAAGCGAAAAAAGTCCCCAAGGCACCGACGCCGGCAAACCCCACGCAGCCCTGGATGCCTTCGTTGTAACTTTTTGTCATCGCCAGCCTCTCGATTAATCGAGAGGCTCTTTTTTTGCGTGCCATACTTAAGGTAGATAGAGACTAGGGAGGTGGCGATGATATTGCTCATGTTCATCGGACCGCACATTCCGTCGATGATGATTGAAGCCAATTTTCCTCGGCGGTCGGCTCTCGACCTGTTGACCGAAGAGCGGCCCGAAGAGGACCCCATGGCAGTCGCCAAAGACAAGGCTCCCAAACTAGGGAGAAAAAAATCGAAGCTTCCGGCCTAACAATCCGAAAGCTTTTTCTTTTCAATTTTTTTGGTATTTGTCTAGCTTTGCGTGCTGCACCGGATTTGCATAGAATACGGGTCTACCTACGCATGAAATCAGACCCGCTTTCCAAACTCTTCGGCTCTGCGGCTCGCGTCAAACTCCTTCGATTGTTTTTATTTAATCCGCGCCTCAGCTACACCGTGCCCGATGCGGCGCAGCGCTCGCGCGTCCCCGAGCGCGCTACGCGCCGCGAGATAACGCTGTTTTGCAATGCCGGCATTATCAAACGCGCCCGGTTGCGCAGCGCCGGCGCGCGGTATGCGCTTAATGCCGACTTCGAGTATCTTGTTGCGCTGCAAAACTTGTTGCTCAACGCGCCCGCGCGTGGTGCCGACATTGCCGAACGTCTCAAGGGTATCGGTGCACTCAAACTCATCATTCTCTCCGGCATCTTTTTAGGCGAGTGGGAGGGCCGGCTCGATTTGTTGGTCGTGGGCGACCGCGTCAAAGACAAAAAACTGCGCGCAGCCGTGCGCCGGCTCGAGGCCGAGCTCGGCAAAGAGGTCCGCTATAGCCTGCTGACCTCCGAGCAGTTTACCTACCGCCTGGGGCTCAGCGACCACCTGGTGCGCGACGTGCTCGACTACCCGCACACCATCGTCTTGGACAAGCTGCAAATAGGCTTGAAATAGCTTGCGTTTCAATCCTATTGCCATATAAAAAAGGGCCTCTGGTTCGGTTTTAGCTATCCCCAGTGCTCCCCCGTAAAGCCCTTAAATTGCTATACTTAAGGAGTCGACTTTAATAGATTAGTAATTAATAATTTTTCGTATGATCGTTCAGACTTGGACGGGCGCGTTGCAGCAATCGTTTGATAACTTGCTGTGGTGGACCGTCAACTTCATTCCGCAGTTCGTGCTCGCTGTCGTCATCTTTGTCGTGGGCTGGTTCATTGCCGTCCTTATCGGACGCGTCGTGGCTCAGGCTATCCGCGCTATCAAGGTTGACCATGCGCTCCGCTCGGCCGGCGTTGATGACATCGTTACCCGCGCGGGCTACAAGCTCGACTCGGGCGAGTTCATCGGCGGACTCATCAAGTGGTTTATCATCGTGGTCGTGCTATGGGCATCGCTCACGGTCATGGGGCTTACGGCGGTAACCGGCTTCATCCAGCTCGCGCTCTTGCCGCTCTTGGGCCGCGTCATCGTTGGCGCGTTCATCATCGTCATCGCAGCTGTTGTCGCTGAAGTAACGCAGAGTGTTGTCACCGGCGCTGCACGCGCCGCTGGCGTAGGTTCGGCCGGCGTTGCCGGCACCATCGCGCGCTGGGCCATTTGGATCTTCGCGATTCTCGCGGTCCTCGATGAGCTCCAGATCGCTCCGGGTGTCACGCAGCTTCTTACTACGGGTATCGTAGTAACGCTCGCGCTCGCATTCGGTCTTGCATTCGGCCTTGGTGGCCAGGAAGCAGCCGCTCGCGCAATCGAGAAGGCTCGCTCCGGTATGCGCGAATAATTCGCATCCTCTCGTTCTCAAACAAAAACCGCCGGCATTGCGCCGGCGGTTTTTGTTTAGTACCGTTAGTATTAGTTGAACAAAACGGGGAGACACGCATGTTCGTAGGTTTCGCAATACTCTGGTTATTTTTCGGGCTCTATCTCGCGCTCGCAGTGGTCGCCGCGGCTATTATGAGTTTTGGTGTGCTGCGCGATATGCGCGGCACGTGGGGCCAACCCACTGCACTACAATGGTGTGCGATACCGTTCATCATCCTTTACTACGCTCTGTGGCACGGGCTGCGCTGGCCTGCCTATGCGTGGGTCGATTACAAATATCAGCGCGAAGTCAGTACCGATATCCGCAGACTTTCGAGAGAGCTCAAGCTTTGCAATTAACGTCGTCGTCCGCCCCGGCATGCCGGGGCTTTTTATTTTCTTTACCAAATAAAAAAGCCGCGAACGTTTCGCGGCGGCTTACTTGGTCCTTTTGAATTGTCCGGGGTTGTTGAGCACGTTGCCGACCACAGCTACGCTGACTATTAGTACCCCAACGATCAGCCATGTATATTTTGACGAAAGGATAGAAACGACCATCGGCCACATAGTACCCTCCCAAAACCGCCCTAAAGTAGGCTCAATCTAGCCTCATTATAGCCATATTTTGCAAGGATTTGACACCCCTTTGGCACTCCTATATACTGTGCAAATCGATATGTTGTATCAAAGAAATACCGAAAAGCGGCGTTAGGCGCTCACTTAATTGTGTCCGCACGACCCGCGAAATGCGGGATTTTTTGTGCCTCAAGTATCGGATTCTTTGACAATTTAAATCTGTCGCGTAGCACCGCTTTGGGTGGTCTTTTTGCGGGTATGTAGGCAGGCAGGTAGAAATCAAAAGAAACAAGTAGACAAATTATTGCGGTCCTTAAGTCCTCTTCTCTCAAACAAAGGGAAGAGAAATATTAAGGGCGTATGGTGGATGCCTAGGCTTAAAAAGGCGATGAAGGACGCAGCGTGGCGGCGATACGCTTCGGGGAGGTGCCAAGCAACCTTTGATCCGGAGATGTCCGAATGAGGAAACTCTCTAGAGAGAAATCTTTAGAATCACGCAGCAATGCGCGATGCAAACCGTGGGAAGTGAAACATCTCAGTACCACGAGGAAAAGAAACCAATAGGTATTTCGTTAGTAGCGGCGAGCGAAAACGAATCTAGCCCAAACCGTAGATTTGCCAAAACCGTCTTGCAGCAATGCAGGATGGTCTTGGTAGATCTCGGGGTCGTAAGGCGATTATAGATGTCTCGAACATCACGAAGTTACAAATCATTAGATAGCCGAAGTCGCTGGGAAGCGGCGCCCTAGAAGGTGAGAGCCCTGTAGGCGAAATCAAAATGACTTCTTAATTGTCCTTGAGTAACTCAAGACACGAATGGCTTGAGCGAATGTGCCGGAACTAACCGGTAAGGCTACATACTTTTTAAGACCGATAGTGAATTAGTACCGTGAGGGAAAGGTGAAAAGAACCCCGGCGAGGGGAGTGAAATAGATCTGAAACCATACGTCTACAAGGAGTGGGAGAGGGTGCAAGTCCTCGACCGCGTGCCTATTGAAGAATGAGCCTGCGAGTTTATGTGTACTGCGCATGGCTAAGGTTGAGAGACCGGAGCCGCAGCGAAAGCGAGTGTGAATAGCGCGACATTGTAGTACGCATAAGACCCGAAGCCAGGTGAGCTACCCATGAGCAGGGTGAAGGAGTGAGAAATCACTCTGGAGGCCCGAACCGTTGAGCCGTTCAAAACTCTCGGATGACTTGTGGGTTGGAGTGAAAAGCTAATCGAACCTGGTAATAGCTGGTTCTCTCTGAAACAGCTTTTGGGCTGGCGTCGTATTTATTGAGTAGCGGGGGTAGAGCACTGGAAGGATTGGACAGGTCGAAAGATCGCTAATCCTATCAAACTCCGAATACCGTTACTGTTATACGGCAGTTAGTACGTGGGGGCTAAGCTCCACCGTACAAAAGGAGAAGAGTCCTAGATCTCAAGTTAAGGTCCCAAAATCTATGTTAAGTGCATCACAAGGAGGTGGAGTTTCCCAGACAATGAGGATGTTGGCTTAGAAGCAGCCATCATTGAAAGAAAGCGTAACAGCTCACTCATCGAGAGATTCCGCGCCAAAGATAATCGGGGCTCAAACATAGTACCGAAACTGAGGGCTTGGTCTTGCTTCGGCAGGGCCAAGCGGTAAGAGAGCGTTCCCATCGCAGTGAAGGTAAAGGCGCGAGCCATGCTGGAGCGTTGGGAAGTGAGAATGCAGGCACAAGTAACCGCAATGCGGGTGAGATCCCCGCACGCCGAAAGCACAAGGTTTCCTACTCAACGGTGATCAGAGTAGGGTTAGTCGGGCCTAAGGGGATGGCGAAAGCCGCACCCGATGGACACATGGTTAATATTCCATGACCGGCGCGTAAGTGATGGAGGGACGGAGGAAATAAATAACAGCGTCTTATTGGATTGGCGTCTGCTCTTTAAGATAGGTATGCCAGGCAAATCCGGCATGCTGCTTTAATGCAACTAACGCAAGAGTGGGTGACTCGAGGCTTCGGCCAAAGAGGACTGTTGTGAAGAGCCTTCCAAGAAAAACTTCTAAACTTAATTACGCGTACGACCGTACCGCAAACCGACACAGGTGTGCAGCTCGAGTAGAGCAAGGCGAACGAGTGAGTGTGCTCCAAGGAACTCGGCAAAAAAGCGGCCGTACCTTCGGAATAAGGCCTGCCCAACGCAAGTTGGGCCGCAGCGAAAGTCTCCCTGGCGACTGTTTACCAAAAACACAGCTCCCTGCGAACTCGTAAGAGGATGTATAGGGGGTGACACTTGACCAATGCCAGAAGGTCAACCACGGTCGTTGTATTGATCGCAAGATTGATATGGTGAACTGTGTAAGCCCTGGTGAATGTCGGCGATAACTATAATCGTCCTAAGGTAGCGAAATTCCTTGTCTGGTAAGTTCAGACGCGCACGAATAGTGTAACGACTGGGGAACTGTCTCGGAGCACAGCTCGGTGAAAATACAATACCGGTGAAGATGCCGGTTACCTGCAGATAGACGAAAAGACCCCAGAAGCTTTACTGTAGCTTGATATTGCGTATACGGTTGTACTGCGTAGCATAGGTGGGAGAGGTTTGATGGCATCGATCTTGGTTGGTGTCTACTCGAAATATGAAATACCACTCTGTGCGATTGTATGCGCTAACCGGCAGGATTAAACCCTGTCGAGACAGTATCTGGTGGGCAGTTTTAGTGGGGCGCTATCCTCCTAAAAAGTAACGGAGGAGTGTATTAAGGTCCTCTAGGCGCGAATGGAAACCGTGCCGATAGCGTAATGGCAAAAGAGGGCTTGACTGCAAGTCGTAAATGACGAGCAGGTGCGAAAGCAGACCATAGTGAACCGACCATTGGCATTAGACGCCGTGGAAGATTATCTGACAAAAGCTACTCTGGGGATAACAGGCTAGTTCCGCCTAAGCGTCCATAGCGACGGCGGAGTTCGGCACCTCGATGTCGGCTCACCATATCCCGGGGGTGAAGAAGCTCCCAAGGGTTTGGCTGTTCGCCAATTAAAATGGTACGCGAGCTGGGTTCAGACCGTTCAGCAACTGACACATGTCAGTGATTGAACAGTCTGAACCCTCGAGAAGAAGATTTCGTCAATCTGAATATATAAAGAGAAAGAAAAGAGAAACAACCAATCACGGCGGTCCCGACTGAAACGTCGGGAAGAAGCTGACTTATATCGGTGGAATCCTATAAAGATAGTAGGGCTATACCGAGGGAAGTTTGCGCAAGCAAACACCCGTAGAGACTGAACGTTAGCAACCATTTCGGCAACGAGATGGCGAAGTTACAGTCCAATGCACACAGCAATGTGTGAGAACATGCGTGAGACAGGTTGGTCTCCTATCTACTGCAGGCGTTGATTATTGAAGAGGTTTGCCCCTAGTACGAGAGGACCGGGGTGAACGGACCACTGGTCTGGCTGCTGTCCTGCCAAGGGCACCGCAGCGTAGCTATGTCCGGATTGGATAAGCGCTGAAAGCATCTAAGCGCGAAGCCGGCTCTAAGATGAGTAATCATTAAGATCCGTTAGAGATGATGACGTTGATAGGCTTTAGCTGTAAGTACCGTAAGGTATTGAGGCGAGAAGTACTAATCGATCGATTTTCTTGGAACTTTGTTTTTTCTCCTCTTCGTGAGGAGAGGAGGGGAGAAGAGGATATTGAGGGTCGCAATAATTTGTTGTACTTGTTTCTTTTGATTTCTACTGATGATTTGTTACTGACTAGTAACATAGTTTGGACTTTGTACTTTGGTGGTTTAACGCGGGGGTCACACCCGTTCTCATTCCGAACACGGAAGTTAAGACCCGTAGTGGCGATGGTAGTCTCTGTTACAGGAGGCCAGAGTAGCTAACCGCCAGAGTAGAAGGTCTAAATGTCTCTAAAGAATACGCGCCAAGAGGGCGCTTTTTTGCGTTACAATACTCTCATGGCACTTGGGTGGGGCGCACGGAGAAAAACGTTATATACCGCCGTGGCGGGGATTTTGGCGTTGGGCGCGATTGTCTATATTTACGAAACTTTTTTTACTACGCTGCCGACGTGCTTTGACCGTATCCAAAACGGCACCGAGCAGGGAGTGGATTGCGGCGGCTCCTGCGCGCTCGTGTGCTCAAATCAGGCCCGTCCGCCTGTAGTGCTCTGGAGTCGCGTTTTTCAAACGTCGCCGACCACGTACACCGCCGCCGCCTATATCGAAAACGACAACCCGGGTGCCGGAGCTAAGGGCGCAAAATATTCCTTCCAACTCTTTGACGCCGACAACCAGCTGATTATCGAGCGCGACGGCGTTGTCGACTTGCCGCCGGTCCAAACAATCCCAATCATCGACGTTAATATCCCGGTGGCCAACCGCACGCCTGCGCGCGTACTCTTTGGCTTCTCCAACATCCCGACGTGGAACAAGATTGCTCAGGGCACGATACCCGCGTTGCGTATAAGCGGACAAAGCCTCGCGTCAGACTCCTCTAAGCTTCAAGCGACGCTCACTAATGACTCGATAACCGATGCGCGCAGTGTGACCGTCGGCGCCGTGCTCTTCGACGAGTCCGGCACCGCACTCGCCGCAAGCCGCAGCGTCGTGAGCGTTTCGAGAAAATCTTCAACACAAGTTGTCTTCACCTTCCCGGGCGGCGTGCCAAACGTAGTCCGCGCCGAAATTACAGTCCTGCCTTCATTTTAAGATGCGGTCCATTGTCATACACAGCGCCGGAGGTTACTCAAAATTACAGATAGAAGAACGTCAGCCTCCACTCTCAATCTCCAAAAGAGAAGCGCGTGTGGCTGTTTCGTATATCGGAGTCAATTTCGCCGATTGTTTGTTGCGCGTTGGTTTGTATGCCGCGGCCCGCTATTACGGTTCGTATCCAGTTGTACCCGGCTTTGATTTCTCGGGGCATGTTACTGAGGTAGGACAGGAGGTGCATGACTTTAACATAGGAGACAAGGTCTTTGGAGTAACACGGTTTGGCGCTTATCAAACCGAAGTAGTCGTCGACTCGGCTGCGTTGGTGCTTGTGCCGACACACCTCGACATGGCCACAGCGGCATCGTTGCCAACAGCCTTTCTGACGGCATTTCAAATAGTACAAAACACCTCTAACCTCAAAGCGGGGGAGAAATTCCTCGTGCGTTCTATTGCGGGCGGAGTAGGAAGTTGGTTGGCTCAGTTGGGGTTACGTGTGGGGGCAGAGGTGCACGGCACTGTTTCTACTGCCCAGAAAAAAGAAGAGCTTGAGCGCAAAGGATTTAAGAATGTCCACATTGGATCTAATCCGCCGGGTAATTTTGATGTCATAGCTAACGCCTACGGCGGGGAAACCATACGCCAAGATATCGCACGTCTGCGACCCCAAGGACGACTGGTGATGTACGGTTTTCATGGGATGATTCGTACCACCACCAAGGGCCGACTTTCGGCTCTTTCATATATAAATTTGCTAATAGGATATTTGCGAATTTCACGCATACATCCCTTTACGCTTGTGACCCAAAACAAATCGGTTATCGGCTGTAATTTACTTCACTTGTTCGATGAGATGGATGCCGCTAAAGTTGCTTTGGCTGAGGGGCTCATGTTGCTTGAGACAAAAAAAGTGGACGCACCGCCTGTAACTGAGATACCATTTGACGACGTTGCACGGGCGCATGAGATACTCGAGCACGGCAAAACAACAGGTAAACTCGTTTTAAAAGTATGACCCCTATTTCGCTCGCGCCCAATAAAAAAAGCTCCATCGACTGGGTCATGCTCGGCAGCGCGCTCGGCTTGTGCCTGCTGGGGCTTATCACCATGAGCTCGTTTCAGTCGCAGGACCCGTTTTTCGTGCGGCAGGCTATCTGGATTGCGGTCGGGCTTGTCGTGTTTTTTGCCGGAGCCCAAGTCGACTGGCGCTTCTTGCGCCGCTCGGGTGTTGCGGCCGGGATCTATGGCGCTATTTTATTGCCGCTCATCTTTCTTGTTATTGCCGGCCACGCGACGCTCGGCGCCAAGAGCTGGTTTGACCTTGGCTTCGCCGCGTTTCAACCCACCGATTTTGTTAACCTCGCGCTTATTATTTTGCTCGCCAAATACTTTTCGCGCCGGCATATCGAGATAGCGAACTTTCGGCACATCCTTGTGTCGGGCGGCTACGCACTTGTCGTCTTTGGTCTTATCGCCCTGCAGCCCGACTTTGGCGCGGCGGTCATAATCTTCTTTATCTGGCTCGGCATGGTCCTGTGTTCCGGCCTCTCGCGCACACAGCTCTTGCTTATTTTGTCGATAGGGGTGATAGCCTTTGCGGGGCTTTGGTTCTTTGGGTTCCACGACTATCAAAAGCAGCGCATCCTCAACTTCGTTAACCCGACCCGCGACCTGCATGGCACCGGCTACAATGCCTACCAGTCGACCGTGGCGGTAGGCTCCGGGCAGCTCTTTGGCAAAGGCATTGGCTACGGCACGCAAAGCAAGCTGCGTTTTTTGCCCGAATATCAGACAGACTTTATCTTTGCCGCCTATGCCGAAGAGTGGGGCTTTGTCGGGATAGCGCTCGCGCTCGCGCTCTACGGCGTACTGTTTTGGCGCCTGTTGCGCGCAGCGGGGCGGGGGAGCAGTAACTTCGAGACGCTCTTTGCGCTCGGGGTCACCTGCTACTTTGCGGCCCACATGGTGCTGCACGCGGGCATCAACCTTGGCGTCCTGCCGGTGACCGGCACCACCATACCCTTTATGAGCTACGGCGGCTCGCACCTCATGGGAGAGTTTTTGGCGCTCGGGATGATAGCAGGCATGAGCGCCTACTCGCGCGTGGCGCACCCGCAGGCCTTGGTGCGCGACTGGGCCGGTGGGTATGACCGCTAAAAAGCGTGCTATAGTCGCGGCATGAAGACCCCACGCGGTTTCCTCTGGCTGCCGGTACTGTTAGTTGTGTTGGGGTTAGTAATTGTTGGTGGGGGAGTCGGTGTCTATATGCTGGGCAAAACCTCCCAACCTCAAGCGCCTATCTATCAACCTACAGATGCGACGCCTGAGACAATACGCACCACAAATACTCCTTCTGCGACGATTGATTCAAGTTCACTGATGCCTGTTTCAGGCTCGGTCCTCATCATAACTGGAACGGCATCTGGTATTTCTTCCGCACTCTATATAGTAGTAGCTGATGTTGATAATCATATGGTTAGCCAGGCTGGCGTCTCGGTTGCCAAAGGAGTCTGGAGTGTAACGATGCACCCGATCCAAACCGATGTATTTGCGCCAGGGCAGTACCGGATTTCTGTATACAACGACACCAATGGGCCTCTGCTGGCAAGTGGTGTAATGAATATAGCTCCTCTCACGTCAGCTGTCCCCGGCATGAGCAAGTATACCGACACCGACTTTGGCTTTTCGTTTTGGTACCCGAGTGATAAAAAAATAGAATCAACCCAGATTACCGCGGCTCAGGACTCCGCATATAAATACGGTGTTGGTGCCCAAGTGGTCAAAACAATAATTGCACCGGAATTTAGTCTGGAAGAGGTAAGTTCTCCATCAATGTCGATACTCTCCGCTGTTGATGCCGGCTGTTGCGGGTCCAATTACGATAAATATTTCTTCGATACCCAAACCCATACGTGGATGTATGCGGACGATGGCGGCCCAAAAGGCGGGGCAGGAGGTATAAATCCTGCAGACGTATCCAAAAACACTATGGGGGGCCTACATATATTTCCAGGGTATACCCGTTTTGGAAATAAGGTGATTATTCCTCTCAGCGCAACGCATTTTCTTGTTCTATATTCAGCTTGCAACGGCGCGTCGGAGTATGATTGTGGCTCGGCAAACGACCCAACAAGCGGATACAGCAGATTTTATGCAGCGCTTAAAACTATAGTCGCAACTGACCCGTCAGTAGCAACTCCGGTAAGTGCGGCTGAGCAGCAGGCTGTCATCCAGGCAGAAAAAAGTGCGTATGGGGGCTCCTCTAGTACCCTACCTAATCCAGGAAATCTCACTACGGACCAAATCATTTCATACTCCTCCTGCCTCGGCGGTGTAAATTATTCCACTTTGCCAGCGTACTTTACGTGTAAGGTTGGCCACAGCGTCGGGTACAATTTAGTGAAGTCAATCAGCGCTGATGGTTCTGTATCGTTCTATAAATACCAAATTATTCAAGGTGAAGTTAATACATGGTCTCCCACGGTTGTCACCCTACATAAAGGTGAGACCGTCAGTGATTCATGTGGGTCAAAGATCACCATGGACAGTGTTGATTATTTGGGACAGACTTTTACCGTACAATTATCGTATGACAAAAGTACTCAATGCGGCGATTGAGGAACTGATTAATAAGGTGCATATAAATCCTATTTTTATGAATAATCGTCATAATGCCCGTTCGGGTTTTGTTTGGCTGCCGGTACTCCTCGGAGTTTTGGCGATCCTCGTCATCAGCGGCGGTGCGTATTGGTACACGCAGCAAAAACAGGCTGCTGATTCAGTTTTTAAACCGGTCGCGGCAGGAACATATCTGAGCACGGCAACAAGTATAGATCAGTCGTCTGATTTTAGCAGAATCAAATTTGAATATCTTCGTAAAAATTCTTCCGTAGTTTATGTAGAGCACGGAGTGTTGCACGACCTGCCGGCTGCTGACTTCCCAACTTTCTTGGCGTTGAGTGGGTCAGTGACCGACACAGACCCCTGGGCTTTAGATAAAAACAATGTGTATTATCTGGGGCAGATTATTCTCGGCGCCGACCCAAACTCATTCCATCTTCTTAATGGTTATGGATATTCAGCGGATACTCACGCGGTTTATTGGGATGCGATGGCAATACCAGACGCAGACCTGGCGACTTTCGTCGCGGGGTACCCCACAAACAAGGGGCACTATGACGCAGCCCGAGACAAAAATCACATCTATTGCGACGGCCAGGCCTACCCACTCGACAGTACCCAATGTGTGCCGCCACCGGCCCAAACGACGTTTTCGGCTTCTCCAACCTCAGGTGTCGCACCTCTTACCGTTACTTTTGACACTGCGTTTTTGGGGATGGGTGAGCAGTGGGTTGATTTTGGAGATGGCGCGCGAGCAGATGCGGGGTGTGTGCAATATAAATCCGAAAACGATTGTATAAAAATGAAGCCGATTACGCACACTTACACCACAGCGGGGGACTACACCGCGAGCTACAAAGAGCGCGACAGTGGCGCCGATAAAATCTGGGGCACAGCAACAATTTCAGTAACGGGCCCTTCTGAACCCACAGTTTCTACCCCCGGCATGAGCAAGTACACCAATGCTACCCTCGGTATAACTTTTTATGCTCCGCCCGGTCTTCAGTCAAAAACAGCGTCACCCAATGGTAGTCCGAGCAATTTTGATTATTGTATCAATATGATTAACCCGAGCGATATCGGGAAAAATTATCCGGGTGACGACGGCAACTGGGTCACTATATGCAAAAAGCAGACGAGTTTATTTGCCGAGCAAGGGTATTGGGGAGACACAGTGTACTACTATTTCGATGCGGTAAAAAACCAATGGATGTATGCTGTGCAGGGCACCGGCTCTGACCAGCCGGGGAGCGCAAGTACCGCCACCACGACTGCGAAGGTTGAGGCGACTACGCTCGCCGGAGACCCGATATTTGTCGGGACCGGTGCGCATTCTTGCATTAGTCGAATCGTACCTACAAGCAATACTACTTTCCTCTATATACGAGACCGTTTTTGCGGCGACTATGACCCCACGTCATTTATAAGCAGGTTTGCACAAACGTTTGATCGTATCGGCGAGACTCCTGACTCAACCCGTCTGCAACAGGCTTTACAAAATGAACTTACAGCCGTTGCAACATACGCCCATTAATACAGCGCCGCAGTTTCGGATATCATTTTGTCGAGCGAAAATTCTTTTTGCACGCGCTCTTGCAGGTTGGCCCCGAGTTTTTGGCGCATCTCGGCGTCGCTTAAAAGGAGTTTAAGCTGAGTCGCCAAATTGTGCGCGTCTTTTGATTTAAATAAGAGTCCCGATACTTTGTTGCCAATAATATCCTGGCTCCCCGATATATCGCTCGCCACGACCGGCAACCCCGCTTGACCCGCCTCTAAGAGCACATACGGCAAGCCTTCTTTGAGCGACGGGAGCACAAATACGTCATAAGCCTTGAGGTACCGGTGGCCCTCGGGCACAAAGCCGGCAAGCGTCACATGCTCGCGCAAGCCCTCTTGGTCGATGAGCGTTTCGATAAATGTTCGCTCCTCGCCCTCGCCCATGATGCACGCAGTAAAAATCTTTTTACTCTCTGCCAAGAGACTGAGCGCCCGCAGGAGCGTTTGATAATTTTTATTCCAGGTCATTTCGCCGAGCGCGCCGATAACAAACGCGTTTTGCGGGAGTTTAAGAAATGCGCGCGCCTCTTCTCGCGGTACAAACTCGAGCGGCAGGAGGCCGTTGTACACAAGGTGTACTTTTTGGCCGCAGAAAGGGAGCCTTGAGGCGCGCGCAAAGTTATTTTTAGATATCACAATAACGCGGTGGCAGAGCAAAAAGGTAATCCACGTGCTAAGCCAAATAAGCCCGCGCGACAGCGGATTTCGGTCCTCGTCGTAGGCGAGTCCGTGCGAGGTAAAGACAATGTTCGGCACACCGACAATGCGCGCGGCCAATGCGCCGATGCCGCCCGCTTTGCTTGAGTTAAGGTGCACGGTGTGCGGGCGCTCTTGTTTAAACAAGGCAATAAGTTCTCTGAGCGCGGCAAACTCTTTGAGCGCCGAGATGTCGCGCATAAACGATTGCACAAACATCGTGCGTATACCCGCCCCGGCCAACTCCCGGCTTAAACGCCCCGCGTCCGCGCCGCTTTCGCCGGTGCCCCCGAGCGCCGCCACAACCTCAAATTCCTCCTTAGGGAGGCTGGTGGCCAGGTCAAAGACGTAGCGCTGTGCGCCGCCCCAGTTGCTCTTGGTTATGACATATAGAACTTTCTTTTTCATGTACGTGTTGTATTGTATATCAATCCTATGACTACCGCTTTGCGCCCCCGGACCCTGGTCCTTTTTGTGGGGGATATCCTCTTTTTTACCCTGAGCCTGTGGCTTTCGCTTTTTGCACGTACCGGCGACATCCCAACCCAGCAAACATTCGGCGCGCACCTGGTGCCCTTTAGTCTACTTTTCGTCGCGTGGGTGGTTGTCTTTTTTATCGCGGGGCTGTATGAAAGCCGGTTGCTGATGTTCGCCCGCCGCCAACTGAGCTCGACGCTGCTCAGCGCCCAGATTGCCAACATCGTCATCGCGGCGCTCTTTTTCTTTTTTGTGCCGCTCTTTGGCATTGCACCTAAGACGCTGCTTGTTATCTACTCGGTCATTTCGTTTTTGCTGGTCTTGCTGTGGCGGGCATTTATCTTCCCGCGCTTGGGCCTCCAGAAAAAAGAAACAGCCATTGTCGTCGGCAGCGGCGGCGAAATACATGAGCTGGTCCATGCACTGCGCGGCGCACCCCGCGGGCCGGTCAGCCTGTGCGAGGTCATTGCACCGGCCCCCGGTCTTGCCGCAGCCGTGGTGGCTTCTATCGAGCGATACAACCCAACCTTCATTATCGCGCACTGGCAGGAGCCCGAAGTTTCAAATGCCTTCCCCCAGCTTACTCAACTCCTGACTAAGGGTGTTCGTTTCATCGACGCGATGGGCCTCTACGAAGAGGTGTTCGGCCGCGTGCCGCTCTCGGTGCTCAACGACCAGTGGCTCGCACGCAATGTCAGCCGCTACGCGCACACCTTGTACGACCCCCTCAAACGCGCGATGGATATTGCTATTGCGTTGCCTGCATTTATTATTTCTCTCGTTTTTTATCCTTTTATTGCCGCAGCAGTTAAACTCTACGATCGCGGCCCAGTGTTTATTTGGCAGGAGCGTATCGGGCAATCGGATGCCATTATACGCATACCCAAATTTCGCTCAATGGAGCGCAACGATATGGATCTAACCAGTGCTTCACATAAAGAAAATCGCGTTACGCCTGTCGGCAAAGTAACACGCACGACCCGGCTTGATGAATTACCTCAGTTGTGGAGCGTGTTGCGCGGCGACTTGTCGTTGATAGGTCCGCGGCCGGAGCTCCCGTCAGGTGTACTACTGTATGAAAAAGAAATTCCTTATTATGGAGTGCGGCATCTTATTAAACCGGGTCTTTCAGGTTGGGCAGTAATCAATCAGCCTAATGATCCTCACCATGGTGCGGCGGTAAAAGAGACGCGTGAAAAACTTTCATACGACTTGTACTACATCAAACATCGCTCGCTTGTGCTTGATGCAACTATCGCGCTGAAAACAATTAAGAAACTTCTCACCCGCAGCGGTGTTTAAATTGATAGCGTAAGCATATCGATTTAAACCAATTAAAAAGAATTGTATGAAAAAAGCAGTAGTAACCGGCGGAGCAGGGTTTATCGGCACGCACCTGTGCGAGGCCCTGCGCGCGGCCGGTCACGACGTGGTTAGTGTTGATATCAAGACGGGTGACGATGTTCGCGACACCGAAAAAATGAAAAAGGTGTTTGCAGGGGCGGACTACGTATTTCATTTGGCGGCACTGCCGCGCGTGCAGTACTCGATAGAGCATCCGCAAGAAACTCACGACCACAACATCAACGGTACGTTATCGTGCCTAGTGGCGGCCAAAGAAGCCGGGGTTAAAAAGGTCATCTATTCGGCCTCAAGTTCGGCCTATGGTGACCAGGCCATAATGCCGCTGCAAGAGGGTATGCCGGCCCACCCCAAGAGCCCCTACGGCCTCCAAAAATACGTCGGCGAGCTCTACTGCAGGCTCTGGAGCGAGGTGTATGGGCTCCCCACGGTCTGCTTGCGGTACTTCAACGTCTACGGCCCGGGGGCCTCGGACGAGGGCGCGTACGCCTTGGTTATTGCGCGCTTTCTCAAACAGCGCCGCGAAGGTAAGCCAATGACCATCACGGGAGATGGCACACAAACGCGCGACTTTACCCATGTGCGCGACGTGGTGCGCGCCAACATGCTCGCGGCGCAGTCATCGGTGGCGAAAGGCGAGGTGATAAACATCGGCGCAGGCAACAACGCGTCGGTCAACAAAATCGCCGAGCTTATCGGCGGCCCGACCGAGCATGTCGCGGCACGGCTCGAGCCGCACGATACGCTTGCCGACAATTCGCTTGCAAAACAATTGCTCGGTTGGGAGCCTACAGTATTGTTGGAAGAGGGCATCGCAGAACTTAAAAAACTCAACAATCTTTAATGATTATCGACGGCAAAAAAATAGCAGAAGAAATTTTGCAAGTGCTCTCAGAAGAGCGCGCCGCTTTTGATACGGTCACACTCGGGGTCGTGATGAGTGTGGGGGACGCGGCCACGGAGTCTTTTGTAAAAATTAAAACCCGCGTCGCTGAACACCTTAATGTTGAGGTGCGCCGCTTTGGTCCCGATGAAATGTCCCAAGCGCTTGAGTGTGACGGCGTTATCGTGCAAATGCCCTTTGCTGGGGCAGACGCATTGATTGCCGCTTTGCCGCCCGAAAAAGACGCCGACGGGTTGGGACTGCATGCCAAAGTAGTGCCGCCGGTTGCCAGCGCCATGTCTGAAATTTTTGCACGTACTGGAGTTGCTGCTGCAAATAAAAAAGCAGTAGTGGTGGGCGAGGGCGCTCTTGTGGGTGCGCCGTGCGCGACGCTACTGCGCGAACTCGGCGCCCACGTGACGGTCGTGTCGCTCGAAAAGGGCTCGCTCGCCAAATTAAAAGGCGCCGACATTGTAGTGCTCGGCGCCGGCGCGCCCGCGCTGGTCAAACCCGATATGATGAAGGAAGGGGTCGTGCTCATTGATGCCGGCACATCCGAATCGGCAGGACATCTTGTGGGTGACGCCGACCCAAAGTGTGCCGAAGTCGCCTCGGTCTTTACCCCTGTCCCGAGCGGCATCGGCCCCATCGCTGTTGCAATGCTGTTTAAAAATTTGCTCGAATTGAAAAAGAAAAACTCCGGCCGTTAGGTCGGAGGATATGTATTAGTCAGTTTGAGCCTTGCCATTCGCGGGGACGAAAAGCCTCGTGAACTCTTCGGCCGATGTTTGATAGTTGAACCCAGGTTGAAAGTCTTGGATTCGATATCGACTGTCGTCAAAGCGGTAATCCATCTTGAAGTCGATGAATATCACCATCGAGTATCGCCCAACTTTGGCTGTAGTCTCGTTGGGCACCACCCGATGCCACAAGGCTTTAAGTTCGCCTTTTGAACGATATTGCAGGCCCATACTCGGGAAGATGATCGTCTTCGTGTCGCTCACAGGCCACGGCATCCATGTTCCGTTGAGGCTCAGGTATTCACCACCGTCATGGTCCTCCCACGTATGGAAGGTGAAGCCTCCGCGGTCCGCGTGCGCGTTGGCAAGCACCGGCTGCACGCCGGGGAAGTAGTGCAGATAGCGGAAGGTCCAGTTGTCCTGGCTACCGACCACTTCGGCCTCGAAGCCCTTCAGCCCGTATTCCTGCTCGATGCGTTGAGCAAAGGTTTGGATGAGCGGCACCGATTCTTGCAAAAGAACATCGACCGCATCGATGAACGCGGCAGCGCGTCTGTCCGACATCGCGTCGGCCTGGGCGTGCAATTGCGGAAGCCGTTTGCGCACTACATGGAAGAGCTCTTTGTTGTCGGCGCGCGGACCAGAGTCCTTGCGGCGCATATAGCCGAAGTCTTGGATACGGTCGCCGCCGGAGAGCTTAGTCTTCTCGTTCTCGGAGAGATTGCAGAAGCTTTTCCAAGACTGCATGGCTTCGCAGACGCGAGAGCGCAGCAGTGGCGGATAACTTACTGTTACGAAACCGTCCTTTCGCAACGAGCTCAAATCCATGCCGATGGCATGAGGCTGATGTATGTTCATCCCTCAGTTCCTTCAGGTTGGAAACAACGTCTTGTCCCAGTATGAAGCCTGGATTGTCCTACCAAAGGGGACAACGTGTGGATTAACAGGGGATAGCGGGGACATAAACGGATGAGTTGCCCCTGAGGCTGCTTTTTGTTACTGTAGGGCACATGTTCGCAATACGCTATTGGTCGGTCGTCATCCTTATTGCCGCCGCGGCATTGGGCTTTTTTGTATATACAACCAATAAGGCCGATAACCACTTTGCCTTTAAGCTCGGCCTCGACCTCTCAGGTGGCACGCACTTGGAGTACGCCGCCGACACCAGCAAACTTGCCCCTGCCGATATCCAGGACTCACTCAATGCTTTGCAGACGGTTATCGAGCGCCGCGTCAACGCCTTTGGTGTCGGCGAGCCTGTTGTCCAGACCGAGCAGGGCGGTGCGCTCGGCAACGGCGCCTATCGCCTTATTGTTGAACTCCCGGGCGTGACCGATGTCAACAAGGCCATCGCGCTTATCGGCCAGACGCCGACGCTCGACTTCAAGTTGGTCAACAAAGGATTTGAGAGCAACCTCACTGTCGCGTCATCTACGGCGCCGGGCGGTGTGGTGCCAAACCCGGCCGCCTTTACCGACACGGGGCTCTCCGGCAAATATTTGACCGGTGCGTCGCTGCAGTTCGGCGGCAGCTCAAACGCGCTCCAGACCACGCCGGTAGTGCAGGTCACCTTCAACGGTGACGGTGCGGCAATCTTCAGCGATATCACAACTAAAAACGTCGGCAGCGAGCTGGCGATATTCCTCGACGGCAATCTCATCTCGGCGCCGGTTATCCAAACGCCTATCACCGACGGCAAAGCGATTATTAGCGGCAGTTTTACCGCCCAGACCGCCAAAGAGTTGGCGACCAACCTCAACTTGGGCGCACTCCCGGTGCCTATCAACCTTGAGTCGACTCAGACCATCGGCGCGACGCTCGGCGCCGAGGCGGCCCACGCCGGCGTCGTGGCGGGCCTCATAGGCTTTTTGGCGGTCGCCGTATTTATGATCCTTTGGTACCGCCTGCCGGGCGTTGTCTCGGTGGTATCGCTCGGCATTTATGTGGCGCTTATGCTCGCGCTCTTTAAGTTCATCCCGGTAGTACTCACCGCAGCGGGTATCGCGGGCTTTATACTCTCGGTCGGTCTGGCTGTTGACGCCAACATTCTTATTGCCGAGCGAATTAAAGAAGAGTTGGCTGCAGGCAAAAAGACCGACGCCGCTATCCGCGAGGGCTTTAGCCGCGCATGGCTCGCCATCCGCGACAGCAACATTGCGCACATTATTGCGGCGGTTATTCTCTTCTGGTTCTCGACCTCGCTTATCAAAGGCTTTGCGCTCGTCTTCGGGCTTGGTGTTATTGTCTCGATGCTCTCGGCCATCACAATCTCGCGCACGTTCCTTTTGGCACTTGGCATAAACACCGAAAGCAAACTAGGACATTTTCTGATGCGCTCGGGCTTGCGAAAATAATTTTATGAACATCTCCAAAAACCTCAAATACTTTTTTATTCTCCCGGTAGTGCTTTCTGTCGCGGCGATCCTCGCGCTTGCGCTCTGGGGCCTGCGGCCCGGCATCGACCTCTCGGGCGGCTCGCTCTTGCAGGTGACGTACAGCAATGTGCCGCCGCCGGTCGCCGAGGTGCAACAGGTCGCCGCGCCGCTTAACCTTGGTGAAGTGCGCGTGCAGTCAACCGGCGCGACTGGCTATGTTTTGCGCACCCGCGCGCTCAGCAATGATGAGAAGAACAACCTCGAGTCGGTGCTTGGTACGCTCGGCAACTTGCACGAAGACCAATTCACCTCGGTTGGCCCTGTCATCGGCCAGGAGCTCTTGCAAAAGGCATGGATAGCCATCGCGCTTGTGGTGCTGTGCATCATCGCGTTTATCGCCTTTGCCTTTCGCGGCGTGTCCAAGCCGGTACAGTCATGGAAGTACGGCATCGTTGCCATCATCACACTCCTCCACGACATCCTTATCCCGGCGGGCCTCTTTGCCGCGCTCGGACACTATGCGGGCGCCGAGGTGGACTCGCTCTTTATCGTAGCGTTGCTGACGATTCTTGGTATCTCTATCAACGACACCATCGTCGTCTTTGACCGCATCCGCGAAAACCTGCGCTTTAATATCGACCGCTCTAAAAAAGAAGACTTCGAAGAGGTGGTTGGCCGCTCAATCATGCAAACTTTGGCGCGTTCGATTAACACCTCTCTCACTGTCGTTATCGTGCTCACCTCGCTCTACTTCTTTGGCCCGGCCGCGACGCACGACTTCGCCCTGACTCTTATTGTCGGTATGATTGCCGGCACCTACTCATCGATATTCCTCGCCGCACCGCTCTTGGTGGCATGGCAAAAGTGGTCTGCTAAAAAGTAATTTTTCTAGTATAGTAAGTCTGCCGCTTGAGCTCTCGCTATGCTTGGCGCAGCAAAAGGGCGGCCACTACCGGGCCTCTGGCATATCTTCGAAGATGCCACGCGCTTTTGGTCGTGAACTGGCGGGGTTTTTGGAGGTTTTTTTAAGGCCACACTGAAAAAATCTTCCCGGGACTACTAATCAAGGCACCCGGTTAACAACGGTGGATTTAACGAGAGAAAGAAGCGACGATTTATGGTCGCCGGCAAGTAGCACCCGATAGAGGCTGCGGTACTTCCCCTGTCAGAGCCATAATCTCTGGGGACGGAAGCGGTACGCTTTGGCGATACGGACAGCTGAAACACGACGCGCTTCTAACTGCCCGACTTAGGTCGGGCATATCTTTTGGGATAGAATGAAAAAATGATCATAGGCATTACCGGTACCAACGGGGCAGGCAAGGGTACGGTAGTCGACTATTTGGTAAAGAGTAAAGGATTCGTGCACGCTTCGGTGCGCGAATTTTTGTTTGCAGAGATTGCAAAACGCGGACTCCCAGCCGACCGCAACAGCACCCGACTCGTTGCCAATGAACTGCGTAAAGCGCACGGTTCGAGCTACGTTATCGAAGAGCTCTACAAAACAGCGACGGCTATGGCAGGAGATGTGGTTATCGACTCAATACGCACTGTTGGTGAGGCAGAATTTTTAAAAGCTCAAGGCGCCCTGTTGTGGGCCGTGGATGCCGACCGCAAAACCCGCTATGATCGCACGCTCAAGCGCTGGTCAGAAACAGACAAGGTCGACTTTGAAACCTTCTGCACGTATGAGGATAGGGAAATGCAGTCAACCGAACCGTGGGATATGAACGTGTTTGGGGTAATGAAAATGACGGACACTATTTTGACCAACGGCGGCACCCTGGAGGAGCTCTACAACCAGGTCGAAAAGGCCTTAAAAACGGCCTAAAATAGGCATTTGACATCCCCTCGGGGCTGTATATAATGGCCCTATCACTGCCGCACGGCGGTTTTTTGTTCGCCTGGCGAGAGGCTGGGGTTCAAAGGGCGCGCATCGAGTGACGGTAGTCGGACCTTGAAAATTGAATAAGAAGTTATTGTAAGAATTGATCACACCAAAGACCTTTGGCGTACAAGCGTCAAAGGCAAGCAAGCAAAAGTAGATTTCTCGAAGCGTTAGGAGCGCAAAGAGAAATCAAAAAATGAGAGAGAAGTTATTTTTCTCTTGTTCCGTTCATCGAGTTAGAAAGACCTTCTGCTATTTTTTATTAAATAGCGTGCAGTCTTTTATTCAGAGTTTGATCCTAGCTCAGGATGAATGCTGGCGGCGTGGATAAGGCATGCAAGTCGAACGGGCCGCAAGGCCAGTGGCAGACGAGGTAGTAATATACAGGTACGTACCGAGAAGTCGGGCATAGCTATTCGAAAGAGTAGGTAATTCCCGATAGTCCCTCCGGGGTAAAGGCGTAAGCCGCTTTTTGAACGGCCTGTACTGCATCAGCTAGTTGGAGTGGTAACGGCACACCAAGGCTATGACGCATAGGGGAGCTGAGAGGCTGACCCCCACCGATAGCACTGAGACACGGGCTATACACCTACGGGTGGCTGCAGTCGAGAATCTTCCGCAATGGACGAAAGTCTGACGGAGCGACGCCGCGTGGTTGATGAAGTCCTTCGGGACGTAAAAACCTTTTATGAGGGAGGAAGTTATTGACGTTACCTCATGAATAAGGGGCTCCTAACTCTGTGCCAGCAGGAGCGGTAATACAGAGGCCCCAAGCATTATCCGGAATCACTGGGCGTAAAGGGTGTGTAGGCGGTCATATTAGTCTTTCGTGAAAGCTTTTGGGCTTAACCCAGAAAACGCGGGAGAAACGGTATGGCTACGAGGACGCGAGAGGTAGAGGGAACTCATGGTGTAGGGGTGAAATCCGTTGATATCATGGGGAACACCAAATGCGAAGGCACTCTACTGGCGCGCTCCTGACGCTGAAACACGAAAGCGTGGGAATCGAACGGGATTAGATACCCCGGTAGTCCACGCCCTAAACGATCATCACTGGCTATAAGGAGTATCGACCCTCTTTGTGGCGAAGCTAACGCGTTAAGTGATGCGCCTGGGTAGTACGATCGCAAGATTAAAACTCAAAGGAATAGACGGGGACTTGCACAAGCGGTGGATCATGCGGCTCAATTCGATGACAAACGAAGAACCTCACCAGGGTTTGAAACCCAGACGAAATCCTTAGGAAACTTTGGACCTCGCAAGACGGCTGGGCAGGTGATGCATGGTCGTCGTCAGTTCGTGGCTTGAGTTGTTCCCTTCAGTGGGGTAACGAACGTAACCCGCGTTGCCTGTTTTATATGTCAGGCGAGACTGCCCCCTCACGGGGGAGGAAGGTGCGGATGACGCCAGATCAGCATGTCCCTCTGATATCCTGGGCTGCACGCATGATACAATGGACGCGACAACGAGACGCAATAGGGTAACCTGGAGCAAATCTTTTAAACGCGTCCCCAGTTCGGATTGAGGTCTGCAACTCGACCTCATGAAGCCGGAATCGCTAGTAATCGCGGGTCAGCTATACCGCGGTGAATACGTTCTCAAGTCTTGTACTCACCGCCCGTCAACTCAAGGGAGCCGGGAATACCCGAAGCCCACGCAAGTGGTCCACGGTAAGTTCGGTGACAGGGAGTAAGTCGTAACAAGGCACGGGTAGCGGAAGCTGCTCGTGGAACAATTCAAATGAAATGCATTCTATCCCTCGTACGAGGATAGAATTGAATCGGCGATCTCAGTCGTAAGACTGAAGGCGTGATAGTGCTAATGCTAAATTGCACTCGGTTTGTGGCTCACATACGTTAGAGCTCTCGGTACGGTGTAGAGTACGCTTTGAGTACAAGGCGGAAAACACCGTAAAGAGCGGAACAAGAGAAAGATAGTTTCTCATTTTTGCTTGGTCTCAATTCTACAAACACAAAAACACCCAACGAAAGACGGGTGTAGTTTGCGTGGGCCACTATTTTGTGGATAACTGCCGTATTTTTTATTGCGCCTGCAAACAATAGGTGCTAAAAATTAACATTAGTTCGCGATCTTTTTTTGGGGGATACAGCATTGGAACAAAACGCATGTCCGCGCAAATGCGAACGTCGTGTCGGCACAGTCGAAAAATTCAGCACCAAAACTAAAGAACTCGGGGCCAGAATTCGTATCGACGAGCATCTGCTCGTGCATGTTCCGCTGACCTCGCGTGGAGTCCTGCAGGCTGACGGCAAAACGATCACCTTGTGCGCCAATGGCGACCGTTTTAATCCGATCAAAGAAGGCACCTTCGCTGTCGTTGACATCGTTTACGACGCCGATGGTACCAATCCGGCCCCGGGGCTCTGGGCCCCCAAAGCGCCACAGCAGTAGCTGTGGCCTTTTTCTTTTGCCATATTTTTGCTAGTATGGCGAAGCATACAAATGCGCGCTTAGCTCAGTTGGTAGAGCATTCGACTGATACTCGAAAGGTCCTAGGTTCGATCCCTAGAGCGCGCACTAAAGACACAAAGACCTGCCCTGCGGCAGGTTTTGTGCTTTAGTGCGAGCCGGAGCGTTGCTGTGCACTTGCACAGCCGCGAGGCAGGGTCGTGCGGCTAAATTTGCGACGGCAAATTTAGAACGCCTGACCACCCGTGCGAGCCGGAGTTATTAATAATATTTTTGACTTGCCCGTCCTTCTTTTGTATAAATCAACCAGAACGAACTTCGAGCCTAATCTCATAAGGGAGAGTGCCCGTGAGTGAATTGCAGAGAAATCACAACCAACAAAACTCTGGGCCGCCGGGCGAATCAAGATATGCCCGAAAGCTTAGGCTTGAGGCTGAAGGGCTATGGAAGTTTCCTCAGCCCAAACAAGAGCTGGTTGCTCCAGTTGTCCAGGTGGTTGCGGCTCCAGCCAAGGTCATCACGCCAACTCCTCCTGCCGCCCAGCCCGTGTCGCAGCCAAAGGGCGACAGTTTGGTAAGTCAGTGGAAATGGAGAGACGACACCTTTAAGTCTTTCGACACAGTCCAAAGAGGAGGTGCTTGGGTGACTGTCGAAGGCGAGGATTACTTTCTCCCGTCATTCAAAATTAAGGTCGCCTGCCTAACACCGGCAGATTTATATGAGGGTCGAGAGGTGCAGGTCCGCCTTCATTACAAAGAAGGCGTTCTGATAGTCAAAAGCATCCAGCTCCCTGAAGGCCCCCGCGTCTAATTGTAAGTCGACACGACTAAGAACGTGCCGGCTTTTTTATTTGCCCCTTTTCGATTAGGATGGAGCCTACGGGCACGTGGCGGAGGGTATACGCACGGCTCAGAAGCGAGTTTATGACTTGAGTGGGCGTGTGGCGGAACTGGTATACGCGTACGTCTCAGAAGCGTATCCCGCAAGGGTTGGGAGTTCGAGTCTCCCCACGCCCACTCAGTTCGGGAACTTGCTAATCAGGGATAGAAAATATTTTAGACGGGCTGTGATGTCCGCTGATGAGTCGCACCTGATTTGCGGCGATTTTAAAGTGCGCACCCACCAGCTCCATCACGCGCCGGTTGGCCAGGTTTTGTTTGGCGGGCTCTTTCACCATGGCCTTAAAATGGTCTTTTGAAACAGCCTCAAATTTCTCAGTCTTGGCTCCTGCCAGTACCCGCACCTTTATATACATGCGCCTACCATACCACGGCACCATGAGTTCTTCAGGTTAGCTTCATATTACCTGTATACTGTTGAGTTATTACTCGTTTCAATAATTTTTATGGACAATAACAACACATGGGGGTGGGTGGTCGGCATAGTCGCCGTCCTCGTCATTATCCTTGGCATCTGGTGGTACATGAGCGCTAACCCGGCCTCGACCACCGACAATGGTATGGCAACAACTACTGGGCAGACGGCAACCACGACCGACACAACCGGTCCCGCGCCGGTGGTGTCGCAGAGTACCTCTTCGAATGTCGCACAAGTGGTGGCAAGCCTCAGTGGCTCGAGCAACTTTGCCGCACTGCTTAACTCGACCGGCGCTGTTAACTCGCTCACGGGTAAGGGGCCGTACACGCTCTTTATCCCGACCAACGCCGCGTATGCCAGCCTCACTCCGGGCACTATCGCCTCGATGACCGCTGCGCAAAAGCTGCGCCTTGCAGACTACGCTATCGTCACGAGCAAACGTCTTGATATCGATGCTGTCTCGAGCGGACATTACACCGCGTTGTCGAAGGACCCGATTAACTTCCAGGTCAACTTGCAGACCGGTACGGTCATGGTCAATAGCGGCCTTGTCTTGCGGCAATACAAAGCCAGCAACGGCATCGTCTATGTGATGAACGCAGTCTTGGTACCGCCGCAAGTGGGGGCAACCACGACCGGTTCGACCGGCACACCGCATCCGTAAAACTTAAACTAGTGTTTTGAGCAGACGAAGGTCGTCGCTCCAACTCTCCCCGCTCCACCACTGGAGCGGGGAGTAGTTCGTTTTGTAGAGAGCTTTTTCGCCGTACACCGTGCCAAGGTAGTAGTGGGTTTTGCCGGCTGTCTTAGCATCGCGCAGTGCGTCGAGCATGAGCCAAAGTCCGAGCGATTGCCGAGCGTAGGCTATGTCGTAGAAAGAAAACCAATAATGAGCCATATCTGCGTCAGCGACTTCAAGGACATAGGCAACAGGCAGAGAGTCTTTTGAGTATTTGGTTACTGCCGAAACAAGGCCGCTTTGCAAAATAGTTTCTAACCGTTCGCGCGGCATAGCGTTGGCTCCATGTTTTTGACTGAAATAGTCAAGACAAAATGTATAGAAATCTTCGTCGGCATTGAAACTAGTCATCGGTAGACGTTCTTTAATAAACTGTCCGTCAAATTTTTTAGCAATGCGGCGATTTTCGCTCGAAAGTTCAAATTGCGGGAGTGCTATACGTGCACTACGAGCTGAATAAAAAACATTCTTAATGTCTTTCGCTCCCGAATAAGGAAGAAATCCTCTTCCATATATTCCAGCGAGATCATCGTTTGGCTCGCACTCGATCCATGTAGTGTCGGGTCTAGCTATGTAGACATCGAATTCTTTCCTCGGTGCAGACTCGAGGGTTTTCATGAGGGAAATTTTTCCTCGGCCAATTTTGGAATCTCTTCTATGAGTCCGCCCATGGCACCGGAGGATGATAGGAGTATACAGTCCCCGGGGGACAACTCTTGTCCAAGTAATGCAAGAGTTTCTTCGGCCGTTGAGACGCCTGCGGCCTCAATGCCCGAGCCATGTACGCGGGCGACAATGTCTTCGACGCCGATCTCGGTCTCTTTGCCGTCGTGCGGCGGATTAAAAACATATACCTTGCCCGCGCCCGCAAATGCGCTGTCGTACTGCGCAAGCGTTGCGCGCGAGCGCCATCCGATGGTGTTGGGCTCAAAAACAACGAGTAAGCGCTTGGTGGGGAAGTGCAGCCGCATTGCAGCGATGGCACTTTGGAGCTTTTCATAACTTGAACCAAAACCCTCAAAAATAGGAATAAGTGTTTTCTCGGACTTTCGGTCAAGGCGACGCTTGATGCCCTTAAAACTGGCCACACCCGTGGCCAGCTGCTCTGGCGTTATAAGGTTGAGGCTTAGTACCAGTGCGGCAACGCCAACGATATTTTGTATGTTATGTTCGCCCAATTGGGTGGTCGCAAGTTTTATTATTTCAGCCCCGTTGTACATGAGAGAAAAGGTCGTTGTCTCACCGTACACAATATCCGCGGCAGTGTACTCGCCCTCGTGTATGCCGTAGGTCACGGCGGGCCTGCCAATGTTCGACAAAAATTCTTTACTCAAAGCCCCTTCCGTGCAAACCACCAGTGTCGCGTCGGCGGGCGGTAGCGCGGCGAGTTTGTAAAAAGGTTTTAGGTAATCGCTCGGAGTAGGGAAGATATTAAAATGATCGTGCGCAAGCGGCGTTACTAATAGATGGCGCGGATGCATAAGTAAAAACTTGCTGCGCGGGTCGGTGTTGCTGGCGGGATACTCGTCGCCTTCGAGTACAAAGAGCTTCCCCGATTGCATCCGTGCGGCGGTAGCGGGGCTGAGCGGTACTGCGCCAATAAAGTACGATGGCGCGAGTCCGGCGCTTTCGAGCACGTGTGCAAGCAATGCAGTCGAGGTTGATTTGCCGTAGCTGCCCGCGACTACAATATTTTCTTTTCCTTCGCTTACCACGGCGAGCACCTCGGGGAACGAAAGGATTAGTTTACCGCTCGCGTGCGCCGCAGCTACCTCGGCATTGGTTTCGGGGACGAGTTTGGCATTTTTGCCAATGACTATAAGGTCGCAGTCAGCAGGGATATTGCTTGGGGCATACGGCGTTGCATACGCAATACCCTCGCGCTCAAACATAGTCGAGATAGGCGGGTACACAGCCTCGTCCGAGCCGGTAATTGCCACTCCGGCGTCTCGAAGGAGCTTTGCCGTTGCCGACATGCCAACGCCGCCGATGCCTATAAAATGCGCTTTCTTCCATTGCATAACCCAACTCTACCAAAAGAAAAAGCCGCCGTCTCTTGCGAGTCGGCGGCAGAGGGTTACCAATACTCTCCAGTTATACAAGCGTAGCAGAAGTTCTGAGGGTCGCCCAACAGCTCCTTCTGTGCCTCAAGTGGAAAGAACATCAGAGAGTCCGCGCCCAACTCTTCGGCGATTTGCTGAGGATTTAGACGGGACGCTACGAGTTCTTTGTAGGTGGAAATGTCGATACCGTAACGACACGGATGCCCGATCGGCGGGGTACCGATACGCAAGTGTACTTCCTTTGCACCATAGTGACGCAGTTTTTTGACGATGCGTCGAAGGGTAGTGCCTCGGACGATTGAATCGTCCACAATCACGATGCTTTTCCCAGCGATTGCCCGCGGCGTGAATGTGAACTTGTTCGCCACCGTCGTGTCACGCTTAGCCTGCGACGCTTCGATGAACGACCTGCCGACGTAGTGGTTTCGACGTATCGCCTTGTGGTAGCGACCGGATGCACCAGAAGTCGCATAACCGATTGCAATCATTTCGGCGCTGTCGGGCACTGGGACGACAATGTCGGCTCCCGGTGTTGGACAGTATTTTTCAAGCATGGCTCCCAGCCGAAGCTGATACTCTTCAACACCCCGACCGAACACGACACTGGCCGGATGTGAGAAGTAGTTGAGTTCGAAGAAGCATCTTTTTTGATCAGTCGCGGGAAGGAAAGTTGATGAGAGTCCTTCTTTTGTGATGCAGAGAATTTCGCCGGGATCGAGCTCGCGCACAAACTCGGCGTCAACATTATCGAGCCCGCAACTTTCAGAACAGATGAAGTAACTCGTACCGCGCTTGCCGAGACACAGGGGCCTGTTGTTATGCGGTCCTTGAACGGCAACTAACATTTGAGGCAGCAAGATCCCGAGTGCATAGCTGCCCTTAATTGTTGGCAGTACCTTTGCGAGATCTTTAATGAAATCGCCGGTTTGCCGCTGTTCCAGGAGCCGAACGATGTACTCGGTGTCCATATTTGTCGCCATGGTGCGGTTGTTCGCTAGGTTCTTCAGCCGCCGCGTGTTCGGCAAGTTGCCGTTATGCGCCAAGGCAAACCAACTAGTACCGTAATTGCCCAAGATAGGCTGTGTGTTGTTGCGGTACTTGTCGTCCTTTTTTCGTTTGGCTGTCGAGTAGCGGATATGTCCGATGCTATGGCGTCCGTGCAGTTTGTTGAGAATCTTGTCAGGATCCTCCACCTCGAACGCCTTTCGGACGACGCCCACTCCGGCATACGGATAAGGATTGGTGCCGTCGCTCGTGACTATGCCCGCAAAGTCGGTCGCGCGATGTTGTATGCCATGAAGAGCCATGACAGTCTCTTCGGCAGCTTTCGGTACGTTAAATGCTCCAGCTATGCCGCACATGGCGGGTGCTCCTTATAATTAGAAGGACGAATCTGTCCGCAGTATAGGCGATTGATAGAAAAAGAAAAAGCCGCTGTCTTTTTCGAGACAGCGGCGAGTTTTAGGAGCGGCGGGCCAACACAAACAGATTGCGCGGCTTGCCCGGCGTCCCGTCGAGGTGGGTGCCTTTCATGGGCTGATGTCCATGGCTGAGGTCGATATTTGTTGCGGGGACCCCCATCTCCATGCACTGCGCCTTGATGAGCTCAGGTAGGGCGATGTTGAAGGCGTTGCCCTTCTTGGGGGCGCAGGCGATGCCCCAACGATCCACGATAAGCTTGTAGAGCTTGCGATTGAAGCTGCCATACGTTGGGTCATCCAGATCATACAGCGAGCGATGCGCTGGTTCGGCCCAAAAGACCTTCACTTTGGTGGACTTCGGGTCACCTAAACGCACCAGTCCCGAAAAGCAGATGCTGTGATACGAACGTCCCGGGGTGGGGCGGCCGGTGTCGACTAATATACGGTCGATAAGGCATTCGCGCCCCGTGTGGAGTGCAAGCGCCTCCGCTCCGCTCCGCTCCATCAAGGTGACGGGGCAGTTGGCGGTGCTGATGACGAACGCGTCACCCGATTCAAGCGGCACACCGTCGGCGGGCCGCTCAGAGTTGCGCCGCAAGGTAGCCGAGCCCGCTGCCACGTGTGTGGTCAACTCGCTCGCGTCGATGATCCGGTCGGTGAACTTGGTTGGGTTTGGTGCAAAGGCGTTCCCGACCTGCAGGTCATAGAGTACGCCTCCGAGCCGAGCCCCGAACTGCTCGCGTACTACCGGGTCCTTGTGACCCAGTTGGGAGAGCGACCAATTTTCGGGTTTTCCAAAAAGGGTCGCCGTGTAGCGGCTTTCGCCGCCGAGCGAGAAACGGTGATGGAAGAAGGCTTTGCCGAGCCAGCTAGTTTTTGTTCTTGTAAGCACGAGTGTCTCCCTCTTGTATAGAATGTTGCTTCTGATTTAAGAAATAACAGTATTTTCTTATCAAGTCAAACATGGTACGGTACTCTTCATATGGCCGGCAAACTTTCAGTCGTTGCGACACCCATCGGCAACCTCGAGGACATCACCCTGCGCGCACTACGTATTTTTAAAGAGGCCGACTTTGTCGCGTGCGAAGACACGCGCAACACGCGCAAACTGCTTTCGCATTTTGACATCCACACGCCTGCCATCGCCGACAGCAAAGTGCTCGGGCTCTTGGCACAGGGCAAACATGTGGCGCTGGTCTCTGACGCCGGCACGCCGGGTGTTAGCGACCCGGGTGGCGAGGTGGTCTGGAAGGCGCGCGAGCAAGGCGCGCAGATAGAGACCATCCCCGGCGCCTCGGCCCTGCCGGCCGCGCTTGCCATTGCCGGGCTGCGCGCGCCGTCGTTTGTCTTCTACGGATTTTTGCCGCAAAAGAAGGGCCGCGAGAGTTTGTTTAAAGAAATCGCCGCACAAAAGCGCGCCAGCATCTTTTATGAATCGCCGCACCGGATACTAAAATGCCTCGAGTCGCTGGCCAAAGCCGCCCCCGGGCGCCGTGTGGGGCTCTACCGCGAACTGACTAAGATTTACGAAGAGGCGCTCATTGGTACGCCGCAGGAGCTGCTCGACACGCTTGTAGGCGACCCGCAAAAGCAGCGCGGCGAATTTGTGGTCATCGTAGAAGGGGAGTAGAATTGGGCTATGTCTAAAGAAGTGACAATCATTGCGCTTGGGATCTGGGTGCTAATCGTGCCCAATCTCGGCATCCCCGGCGACTGGCGCACTGCGCTGCTTGTCCTCTCGGGCCTTGCTACCGCTATTATCGGCTTCTTGCTGCGCGGCGAGTCGCTCGCACGCGGCACCCGGCCTCACGCGCATAACCATTTTATCGAAAGTGCTCAACCGTCTCCGATGCAGCCCCATACTAATCATGAGCACCAAGAAGGCATCCATTCGCTCAACTAAATACGTCTACGTTGCCGTAGCCGCCGCCGGCATCATAGTAATGCTCGGGGTATTTTTTTATGCACCCAAGCTGGCTGCCGTATCATACGCAGGTATTTCCTCTACGCCGACTAAGACGCCACCGAAGGTAGTGCCACTCGACACGGTGGGCTATGACACGCGTTTGCTCGCGCTCGCGCACGTGCTCTCAACTAACCCGTGGTACCAAGCATTTTTGCAGGGGACTACTACAATCGAAGCCGACGCTTCGGTCGGCTCCCCGACCTCTACGAGCGTCGGGGCCACGGTTCCGCGGCCGCAGTGGCCGGTGCGCCGTGTCTACCCCAACGCCGGTGCACTGCTGCCCTTTAACCGCATCGTCGCGTACTACGGCAACTTTTACTCTAAAGGCATGGGCGTGCTCGGCGAATATCCCGAAGATGAGGTGCTGGCAAAGTTACAAGGCGAGGTTAACAAGTGGGCTGCCGCAGACCCCTCGACGCCGATTATCCCCGCTATCGAGTACATCGATGTCACCGCGCAGGGCAGCGCCGGTAAAGACGGCAAATATCGTTTGCGCATGCCCGACAGTCAGATAGACAAAGCGCTCGAGATGGCGCACAAGATCCACGGCATTGTCATCCTTGATGTGCAAGTGGGGCTGAGCACTGTGCAAGATGAGCTGCCGCTCATCAAAGATTATCTGGCGATGCCGGATGTCCACCTAGCGCTCGACCCGGAGTTTGCAATGCACAACGGCGCGCGGCCGGGCTCGGTAATCGGCTCGCTCGACGCCACCGACATCAACTGGGCCGCTAACTACTTGGCAGGCCTCGTGCAGCAAAATAACTTGCCGCCTAAAATCTTGCTCGTGCATCGCTTTACCGAGGGGATGGTCACGCACGCGAGCCTTATCAAGCCGCTGCCCGAGGTACAGGTGGTGATGGACATGGACGGGTGGGGCTTCCCGGAGAAAAAGATGAATACCTACATGCGCGTCATTACGCAAGAGCCGGTGCAGTTTGCCGGCATAAAACTCTTCTACAAAAACGACACCCGCGCACCGTCGACGGGCCTCCTCTCAACCACAACAGTGCTGGGCCTCATGCCCGCGCCAATCTTTGTGCAGTACCAGTAAAAGCGGGGGTACAATAGAAGTGTGAATTTTATACACGGCCTTTTTATAGGAGTTACTCTCTTTTTTGGCTCCCTCTGGTCCGGCACGCTCGGATTTTTGCATATTTCTCAAACTACAAGTTCCGCAACAATAGCAACTACGACTTTGGACAAATGGTATGAAAAAGATGCGACAAATGTCTATGTATTGAGCCCGCAGTCAGATATATTTTCTCCCATAGTTGGGGCTGACTCTGCTACTTTTTTTCTTGTGCCGGGTGGCAATGTGAATGAATCCGCGGAATGGGCAAAAGATAAAAATCATGTCTACGATTTTGGGCAGGTGGTCTCTGGGGCCAACCCTACAACTTTTAGTGTTCTTTCAACCAATGGGTTATATGCTAGCGATGGAGACCATATATTTTATAGTACGGCCGATGAATATGAAGGTGCCTACCTGATAATTACTGGCGCAGATGCTTCAACTTTCCAAATAATTTCTGGACAGAAGGCTTATGACGCACAAGATAAAAATAATAAATATTTGCGGGGCGAAATAGTGGAGGAAAATTCTCAAACTTCTGCGACAACCACAATTTTAGATATACAAGGACGACCTTCCTCCTACTTTAAAGATGCACAACATGTCTATTGGAACGGCAGCGATGACCCGAATTTTAAGCCCCTGTTAATTAGTGGCTATCCCAATTCGTTTGTACCGCTAAGCTCCCATGATTTGTATTCAGACGGACACCAAGTGTTTCAGGAAGAAAATTTAATATCTAACGACGCACCCCATTTCGAGCTTATAAGCAGCTCTACGAATGCAGACATTGTGGCAAAAGATAGTTTGTATTACTACATGGGTTCGCATCAATCAGCACAACTTACCCCAACTCAGCATCCGGAGGAGTGGCTGAATCAGGGTTATAACGGAGGCGTGGGTCAATAACTCTTGACCAAAGTGATATAATAAGGGCCGATGCAGGAAGACCCGAATCAAATAACCTTCTTTGCCCAGACTAACTCAAGGGGTTCTGCGATGCCTTTTGGCATCAAGCGCAAGGACCGCGCCCGCCACATGTACGTCATCGGCAAAACGGGCATGGGCAAGTCGACCCTACTCGAGAACATGGCCATCCAGGACATCCGCAACGACGAGGGTGTGGCCTTTATTGACCCGCACGGCAGCACAGCCGACCGCATTATGGAGTACGTGCCCGCGCACCGCGTTAAAGACGTGGTGTACTTTGCGCCGTTCGACATGGAGTACCCGGTGGCCTTTAACGTGATGGAGGACGTCGGCTACGACAAGCGCCACTTGGTGGTCTCTGGCCTCATGTCTGCCTTTCAAAAAATTTGGGAGGACGCCTGGAGCGCCCGTATGGAGTACATACTTTCTAATACACTCTTGGCGCTTCTTGAGTACGAGGGCGCTACGCTCCTCGACGTTAACCGCATGCTAGTTGGTACGTTTAAAAAAACTGGCAACGGTATCGAGAGTGTCAAAGACAGCAACGCTTTTCGCTATGATGTGGTTAAAAATATTACCGACCCTCAAGTAAAAAGTTTTTGGGTCGACGAGTTTTATGGATATACCGACCGCTATATCCAAGAAGCCACGCCGGCCATACAAAACAAGGTGGGGCAGTTTACCTCCAACCCACTCATCCGCAACATTGTGGGGCAGCCCAAGTCATCCTTCGATATCCGCCAATTGATGGACGATAAAAAAATTTTGATCATAAACCTGTCTAAGGGTCGTGTGGGCGAAGTCAATACTAACTTGCTCGGCTCTATGCTCGTGACCAAAATATATCTCGCAGCGATGTCGCGCGCCGATGTACCGCTTGAGGTAATGAACGGTTTACCGCCGTTTTATCTGTATGTGGATGAGTTTCAAAACTTTGCTAACAAATCCTTTAGCGACATTCTCTCCGAGGCGCGCAAATATAAGCTTAATCTTTTGATTGCGCACCAGTACGTCGAACAGATGGAGGAGGAGGTACGCGACGCGGTATTCGGCAACGTGGGTACCACGGTTGCATTTCGTGTCGGCCCATTTGATGCCGAGGTGCTCGAAACAATTTTCAATCCGCAGTTTACCGCGACCGACCTGGTCAACCTCGGCTTCGCGCAGGTGTATCTGACGCTCATGATAGACGGCGTCGGGTCGCCGCCATTTAGCGCGACTACGTTGCCGCCGTTTGACCCGCCGCCGGAGCGTTTCGTCTCGCAGGTACTCGCCGCATCGCGCGCGACGTACGGCAAACCGCGTGCAGAAGTAGAAAAGGCGATAGAGGAGTGGAATAAAATTGACGCCTTCGTACCTGAAGCCGCCAAACCAAAACGCACGACTACTACGGTGTATTCGACGGCACAGGCGGCAACTTCCTCGCAAAAGTCCTCGGGTCTCCTGTCCGAGTCGAAGGCTGCCGCCTCGGCAGGCCAGACTTTTGCTCATAAGCCGCCGTCTGCGCCGCTGCACCCAAGCCCTCAATTAAAAAAGGAGGTCGAGACATTGCATGCGGCCGCCTCGGCCCCAGCACCCCGTGCCGAGGAGGCCCGCCGCACCCCGGCGGCCCCAATGCCTCGGCCCGCGGCTACCTATGCTCAGCCGACAAAGCCCCCTCTAGGAGGCGCCAAAAGCCTGCGGGAGGCCCTGCAGGCCGCCACCGGCACTAAGATAGCGCCCCACGCCAAAGACCTCAAAGAGACCCTAGGGCGGCTGGCTCCAAAGGCGGCAGCCCCGGCCCAGCCGGCAAAAGAGGTTTCGCCGCAGCCACAGCCAAAACCACAACTTACTCAGGATCAGCTGCGCGACATGCTCGCGGTCGAACCCATAGACGATGCATCGTAGATATTTTTTACTTTTTACTTTTTTATTTTTGTTGCCGGCACAGGTGTTTGCCGCGACATTGGTCAATATAAATACGGCCGACTTGGCTACACTCGAGACGCTTAGCGGCATTGGGCCTTCAAAAGCACAGGCAATCATTACCTATCGCACCAACAATGGCCCTTTTGCAGTGATTGATGACATTATGAATGTCAGCGGCATTGGCCCCGCGACCTTCGACACTATCAAGGCGTACATAACCGTTAGCGATACCGCCCCGGCGCAAACACAAACTCAAACTCAAACAGACTCGACCTCGACGGCTACCCAAACTCAAACGCAGGTGGCCACTACGGCCGGCGGTGTGGGGCCGCCGGCTATTACCGCACAAATAACTACCGACACCACGGGCACGGCCGGAGCGGGAACTGCCTTTACCGGCGCAGTGTTCGGCACAACAGGGGTGCCACTCTCCGGTGCGCGTTATATGTGGAACTTTGGTGATGGCGCCACAGGCGAAGGCGCTCATGCATTGCACACCTATGCCTATCCTGGCACCTACGATGTCGAGCTGTCAGTTGGGTACAATTATTCGAGCGCCACAGCGCGCGTTTCGGTACTCATTACAGCGCCGCAGGTGGCTCTTGTGCTCGAGTCGGACAATTCACTCACGGTGGCAAATAAGGCTACGACTGCATTGTCTGTCGGCGGCTGGTCGCTCTCAAACGATGGACATACGTTTATTATTCCTCAAGACACCATTGTGCGCGCGCAAGAGGGGTTGCGTTTTGCACCATCGGTGATGGGTTTTGCCGGCAGTCGCGACGCAACACTGCAATTTTCTAACGGCACATTGGCCGCCGCCGCGGGTGTAGCTGGCGACTCGCCTTTGCGCGGGCAACGGGTGGCTCTTGCGAGTGCAACGCCGGCGGCTGGCAAAGCAACTATTGCTGCAGTCAAAGCGCCACCGCAGCCTGCTGTAGCCGCTGCTGACAATCAGACTGCTGCAGCCGCTCTCGCGGGCCCTATTGGGGACGAAGTGCAGTGGAGTTATTTTGTCGGGTTGGCAGCCATCATTGCGCTCGGGGCTGTCGGGGCCTACTATGCACAGAGCAGGCCCGTACCAGTCGCCTTAGAAACCGAGGGGCAGGTTGACGAGTTTGAGATTGAATAGCTATGGATAAGAAACTTATAGTGGTGACCGGCGGAGCCGGATTTATCGGCTCGCATCTATGCGCGCGTCTTGTTGCTGACGGCCACCGTGTTATTTCGCTCGACAATTATTTTACCGGCTCGCGTGACAACCACGTGCCCGGTGTCGAGTACCGCGAGGGCCACACCAAAGACATCGCCAAACATATTTCTGAAACGCCCGACCTTATCTACCATTTGGGCGAATATGCCCGGATAGCCAAGAGTATCGACGAGCCCGAGGTGGTGTGGGACCTCAATGTCGCGGGCACCTTTGGTGTCGCTCAGTTTTGGCGCGCCAAGCGCTGCAAGCTCGTCTATGCCGGCTCGTCGACTAAGTTTGAAGCGCGAGACAAATCGCCTTACGCATGGGCCAAGGCCGCCAACTCCGAACTCGTTGCAGGGTACGGCGCTTGGTACGACTTGTCGTATTCGATTGTCTATTTTTATAATGTTTACGGTCCCGGCGAGCGCGGCGGCGTCGACAACTACGGCACCATCATAGAAACCTTCAGACAAAATTATCTCGCCGGCAAAGCGCACGAGGTTCGCGGCGACGGTTCGCAGACCCGAGCGTTTACGCACGTAGAGGATACGGTCGACGGCATCGTCCTTGCGGGCGAGAAAGGCGGCAAAGACGAATACGCGATATGCGCGCCCGAGGTCTACTCGATTCTCGATGTGGCCCATATGTTCGGGGGAGACATATCCTTTTTGCCGCCCACAAAAACCACGCGCTCTTCGGGGGCTATGGACAGTGCCAACTTGCAAGCGCTCGGGTGGCAGCCGCGCCACACGCTCGCAGCTTATATCGAAGAGGCAAAAAAGAAATGAAGCGGATTTTAATTTTCTCTTTGGCTTACTATCCGCGCCATGTGAGCGGGGCCGAAGCGGCGGTTAAAGAAATCACCGACCGGATCAGTAATATTGAGTTTCATATGATTACGCTCCGGTTCGACGCCACGGACCCGCGGGAAGAAAAAATAGGCGCCGTACTAGTGCACCGCGTCGGCAGTGGCTCCTACCTCGGTAAAATATTCTTTCCCGTAACGGCCGCCTTAACCGCGCGCCGCCTTAACCGCGCGCAACCTTTTGACGGCCTCTGGGCGGTCATGACCTACATGCTCCTGCCGGTGATGCTCGCCAAGGCGCTCGGCGTGCGCGCTCCGCACGCCTTGACGTTGCAGGATGGGGATCCGTACGAAAAAGTTTTTGGCCGCGCGCGGATTATCCCGTTTTTGCCGCTTATCGACCGGGGGATGCGCCAGGCGCGGGTGATCCAGGTGATTTCAAACTATCTGGCAACATGGCCGCCGCTCCGCGGCAGCAAGGCCCCGGTCGTGCTGGTGCGCAACGGCGCCAACCCGCGCGACCTCAAAGACAGCGTCTCGGCGGCGGAGGTGGCCGAGACCAGGCATGCGTTGGGCAAAAAAGAGGGCGAGGTGTGGTTGGTAAATACGGCGCGACTTGAGTATCAAAAAGCGCAGGATGATGTGATACGCGCTTTGCTGCTTTTGCCGGAGCATGTGAAGTTTTTAATAGTGGGCGGCGGCTCCGATGAGGCCATGCTCAAATCGCTTGTCGCCGAACTCAATCTGGAGAGCCGCGTGCTCTTTACCGGCCAAGTTACCCGCGAGGAAGTTACCAAATACCGCAAGGCTTCAGATATTTTTGTCGCTCCAAGCCGCTCCGAGGGGCTCGGCAACGCGTTTCTTTCGGCGATGGCATCACGTCTGCCGGTAGTAGCAACGCAAGAGGGCGGTCTTGCCGATTTTATTTCAACAGAGGTTGCTTGGCCGGTTAAGAAAGATAGCCCGGAGCAAATCGCCGCCGCGGTAAAAGAAATCTTGGCTCATCCAGAGCTTGTTAAGCTCAAGACTGAAAAGGCGCGCACGATGGTCGAGCAGCACTACGACTGGGACATGATTGCGACGCAGATGCGAGAGAACGTATTTTCAAAACTACTATGACACTCATCGAAAAAGCCGACCACCTGGCCGCCCGCGCGCACGAGGGCCAAGTGCGCAAAGAGGGCGGCATCCCGTATATAACTCATCCCCGCGCTGTGGCGGAGATACTCAACGCTTACAATTTCCCCGAGCAGGTTATTGCTGCCGCGTTGGTGCACGATGTGCTTGAGGACACGACCGTTACGCCTGAGGAGCTCCGTGCAGAGTTAGGCGATGATGTGCTGCGCATGGTAGAGGAGCTCAGCTATGACAAAAAACTCGGTTGGGAAGCGCAACGAGAAGCCTATGCTGAGGCAGTCCGTGCGGCCCCCGAAGGAGTCAAAGCAATTTCGATAGCCGACAAAATCCACAATGCCCGCTCACTTGTGGCCGCCCATGCCGCCGCCGGCCCCGCAGTGTGGCAGCGCTTCAATCGCGGCAAAGAAAAGAAGCTGTGGTTTGAGGACTTGATGCTCAATATGTTTCGTGAGACCTGGCAGCATCCTTTGGTTGATGAGTACGCCGTTTTGGTCGAGCAAATGAAGGCTCTAGACTAAAAATTATTTAGTGTTACTCTGAGCCCAGAATAGTTACACAAGGGAGGCTGTCGTGGCTCGATTTATTGTTGATACTGTGCTGGCGGGCAAATCTGTGCAGCTGAAGGCCAAAGAGATGCCCAATGGCGAACTACGCCGGCAGGTACAGTTCGAAGGCATTCCCGCCCACATAACCTTCACAGAGGCTGACCAGGGCGGTTGGCAGGAGTCCCATCTGCACAAAGGGTTGACCGAGGTTTATACGATCGTGGCAGGCGGGGCGCGTTTTGTCGTTCGCTCCTCCGGGGTCGTGGATCTGGCCCAGGGCATGACGATAACCATCAAGCCCGGGGATTCGCACAACGTGGCTCTCGCACGAGGAGCCGTTATGTCGACCCTCGTGTTCGGTGAGCCTGTCGGCAATCCGGACAAAAAGGGCAACGACTGGTGGCCGGCGGATGAGGAGTTCGACCGGTGGATGAAAGAAGTGATCAGCGCGGCATAAGCCGCGTTTTTTTAATGCAGACCGACCTGGCGCTGTTTCTCTTCTTCGCTGCGCAGTGAGTCGCGGGTTTTTTTGTACGACTCAACCACTTCGGCGGGAACTTCTTTTTCATCAAGGACGCAACGCAGCACCTCGCTCCAAAAAGCGATGCGGGCCTCGGCGAGCGCGTGCAAATCGCCCGAGGTCTTTGAGAGCCAGGTGGCATAGTAGCGGATAAGTTCCATGAGCCGGTAGACTCTCATGAGCCTCAGCGACAGCGACTCCTCCGGCGCGCGGTTGTCGCGCACGTACTGCACCAACGCGTGCGCGAGCGGCGGGTTGTACAGCTCCATAAAATTGATGAAGCGCGCCCACCCTTCGTATTTGTTGCCGAAGCGGATAGAGGAGTGGTCGAGGAGATATATCTCGCCGTTTCTAATGCGGAAGTTTTGCGGCGTAAAGTCCCAATGCGTAAGAAATCCGCCGTACTGCTCGATTGTGTCCTGGTTCTCCGAAATAAATTGTATGGCGCAGTCGGAGAGTGTAGTGTCTTGGACATACTGCTGAATCTGCTGAAAGTCGTGACGCACGGCCCGCAGGTGCGAAGAAGTGGTCGCGTGCGCGCTCTCTTGGGCTTTAAACGCCTTAAGTGCAAGCGTGAATTGCTCCTCGAGCGGCCGCTCAAGAAAAGGTTTGTCCTGTTCGATAAACTCGGTAATAAGTACGGCAAGCCCGCCGTACATGCCCCACGATAATTCTTGCGGCGCCAAGAAGGTTTGGTAGGCAAACCCGATACGCTCAAGCGCTTCGCGCGAACGGCGCTCGCGCTGCATCTCTTCGATGCCGCTAGCGTCGCTGCTGGCTTTTATAACAACTTTTTTCCCGTGCGCATCTTTGCCCACAAGCACGAGCTTGCGGCCGCCGGAGCCGGTAAGATACCGCTCGCCCAACACATGCGGCTGACTCTCCTCAAGTGTGTAGCCGAGCCGCAGAAGGACAGGGAGCAGGAGCGCCCGCTCGCGGGCGACATACTCCTCCCATAATGTTTTGTTATTTTTTTGCATCGGTAAATTTTTTGTCGAGCGCGGCGAGATGGTGGTGCCACGAGGATTCATAGGCTGCGAATGCTGCCTCTGGGCGCGGCTCAAACGGGAGTATTTCGGGGCGGGGCAGCGGGCTCTCTTCTATCGTGTCGGCTACCCGTCGCATGAGTGCTTTGTGATAAAAATATTTTTTAGCGGTGCGGTCGCCAAAATGTATAAGTATCGGCGTTTTTGTGACGGAGCTTACTATGAGCGCCGGCAACTCAACTGACGCGCCGTTTTCTAAAAACACGAGGTCGGCTCTGCGTGCTGCGCGCCATAGTGCAACCGTGTACGCTACGAGGCGCAACGCCAAAGCGCGTCGTTTGGAGATAGCGACGACCCGCACGCCCTCGACCTTCTCGGGCAGATGGCCGTACACCACAGCGGTAACGTCGTGTGTTTGGGCAAGGCGGTGGGCCAGCTCCTTGAGGTACGGGGCCGGTGGGGCAATATCAGGCGGGAAAAGGGCGCTCGCCAGGACGATTTTCATACAATTGAAGCGTATCATTGAAACTCCGCCCAGGCCAAAAAGGTTGTAGCATAGACTTGTATGAAGATTTTAATCGCAACCGGCCTGTACCCGCCCGAAAGCGGCGGGCCCGCAACGTACAGCAAATTGCTGCAGGACCGTCTCCCGGCCCTCGGCTTTGATGTAATTGTGCTGCCGTTTAGTTTGGTGCGGCGCTGGCCCAAGGGCGTGCGGCATGTTGCGTACTTTCTTATGTGCATCGGGTACGGGATGATGGTCGACTTTATATACGCGCAGGACACGGTGAGTGTGGGGCTGCCGGCGGCGTTTGCCGCTAAGGTCGCGGGTAAAAAGTTTTTGGTGCGCGTGCCGGGGGACTATGCGTGGGAGCAGGGGAGGCAGCGCTTTGGCGTCACCGACGAGCTCGATGAGTTTCAAACTAAAAAGTACGGTTTCAAATTGCAGATGCTGCGCCGTCTGCAAAAGTTTGTCGTGCGCAGCGCACGGGCCGTTGTCGTACCCAGCGTGTATATGCAAAAGATTGTCGCGCAGTGGGGCGTTGAGCCGGTGCTTATCTACAACGGCATAGCGGTGCCGCCGCCGTTTGTATTGCCACACACACGGCCGGAAGGCTTTTTGGTCGTCACTATCGCGCGGCCCGTACCGTGGAAGGGTCTCGAGGGGCTCAGGCGTGTCGTAGAGAAAGAAAAAAATTGGCATCTCAAAATAGTCGACGGTCTCCCGCACGACGAGGCGATGGGTTGGGTCAAAGCGGCCGATGTATTTGTCCTTAATTCGACCTACGAAGGACTTTCGCACGCGCTTATCGAAGCGATGGCACTCGGTACGCCGATTGTCGCCACCAAAGTGGGGGGCAACCCAGAGTTGGTGGGCAGCAGCGGCGTGCTTATCCCGCCAAAGGATGACGACGCTTTGTATGCGGCGCTAAAATCAGTCGAGGCGCAGGGCCCGGAGGTACGGGACAGGGTGCTGCAAGGTCTTGCCCGCGCCAAACTATTTACCATCGAACATACGCTCGACGGCTTGTGCGACCTGTTAAAAAAACTATGAAGGTTTTAATGATTACCGGCGACAAGACAATGGGCCCGGGCCATCCGCGCTTTGACCTGCAAGCCTTTGCGGTAGAAAAGCTCGTACCTTTGTACTGGGGCCGCGGCAGCCTGTGGCCAACTGTGCCCCAGGAAAAGTTTGATGTTGTTACGGTGCAGGATCCTTTTTGGCGGGGGCTCTTTGCGTGGCGCGTTGCGCGCAAGCTTGCCGCACGGCTGAATGTACAAGTGCACACTGATCTTTCTGCACAAAGTTTTTTTCGCCATGTAGTAGCACAAATTATTTTGCGTCATGCCGACTCTGTCCGTGTTGTGTCGCAGAAACTAAAGACTCAGGTCGAACGTATTGGCGTGCACGCGTCTATCACAATTTTGCCGGTATATGTCGACTTGGAAAAATTCAAAACTATTGTGCCTGTCGCGCACGAACAAAAAACTATTCTGTGGGTCGGGCGTTTTGAACAAGAGAAAGATCCACTGGCAGCAGTCAAAGTGTTTAAAGAGATTCATCCGCAGCTCCCAGGCTCGAAATTGATTATGCTCGGTAAAGGAACTCTCGGGCCATCATTAAAGGCGCGCGCAGCAGGCCTGCCGATTGAATTCCCAGGTTGGCAGGATCCGGCGCAATTCTTGGCGCGGGCCGATGTCGTACTGTGCACATCACTGCACGAAAGTTGGGGTGCCAGCATAGTCGAGGCGCTTGCTGCAGGGGTCGGGGTCGTTGCCCCGGATGTTGGGGTTGCCAAAGAGGCTGGGGCAGTTGTTGTATCACGCTCAGAGCTCGCGACTGCTGTTATAGAGGCGCTTCGCGCGGGGAGCCGTGGCAGGTTACAATTGCCTCTGCTTAGCAGCGCAGAGTGGACACAGGAGTGGAAAAAAACATTATGAATAAACCCCTTATCGGATTTATAGGCCAGGGCTGGATAGGCAAAAACTACGCCGACGACTTTGAAAAGCGCGGGTTTAGTACCGTGCGCTACGCGCTCGAGCCCGAGTACGCCGCCAATAAAGAAAAGATTAAAGACTGCGACATCGTGTTTATCGCCGTGCCGACACCAACGACGCCGGAGGGGTTTGACGCAAGTATTGTGCGCGGCACGCTGCCGCTTATTGGCGAAGGCAAGACGGCTGTAATCAAATCGACTCTTGTTCCAGGTACTACTAAAGAACTCCAAACAGCATTCCCAAACATACACGTGCTGCATAGTCCGGAGTTTCTCAGCCGCGGCACTGCAGTTGAAGATGCGGCGCACCCGTATCAAAATATCATCGGCATCCCCGAAGACACGGCAGCCTTTCGTGCTGCAGCCGATGCAGTGTTGAGCATACTACCCGAGGCGCCGCCGATTGTTGTTTCGTCAAACACGTCGGAACTTTTTAAATACGTACACAATACGACGCTGTTTGTTAAGTCGGTATATATGAACCTGCTCTACGACACCGCTGCGGCACTTGGGGTCGATTGGAAGAATATTCAGGAACTTATTAAACACGACCCGATGCTAGCCTCAAGAGTTGAAAATATGTCGCACTGGCATATTACTCCCGTGCACACCGGCGGCCGCGGCATCGGCGGGGACTGCCACATCAAAGATTTTGAGACGTTCTCGCGATTTTATAAAACCCTCGTGGGCGACCCAATGGGTGAAGCTATTGTCGAAGCCCTCAAACAAAAAAACATCGCGCTTTTGCGCGAGAGTAAAAAGGACCTCGACCTGCTTAAGGGCGTGTACGGCGAATGAGACTACTAATCCTTACACAAAAGGTAGATGCGCAAGACGATGTCTTGGGTTTTTTTCATGAGTGGCTCAAGCGCTTTGCGGCACATTGTGAAGAAGTTGAGGTCATCTGCCTTTTCGAAGGCCGGCATGAGTTGCCTGCCAACGTTCGTGTACATTCGCTCGGCAAAGAACAAGGGGTAGGGAAGATGCGTCGTACACTGCGACTTTTTAATTTGCTTGGGCATTTGCGGGGACAATACGACGGCGTGTTTGTGCATATGAATCCGGAGTACCTGGTGCTGGCGGGTTGGTGGTGGCGTCTTGCGCGTATCCCAACCTTGCTGTGGTACTCACACCGAAATGTTGACCTCAAGCTGCGTATTGCTGAGAAATTTTCCACGGCTGTCGCCAGCAGCGCCGCAAGCAGCTTTAAATTAAAAAGCCGCAAACTTCATGTGGTGGGTCATGGGATAGACACGCAACTCTTTGCACCATCTACGCAATCTGTGCATACACCGTGGCAGTTGGTTAGTGTTGGGCGCATTACACCTATCAAGCGGCTCGAAACAGCTATTGAGGCCCTGGCCTTGTTGCGGCAAAAAGGAGTCGATGCTGAGCTGGCGCTAGTGGGCCAAGCCACTGTTCCTGGCGACAAGTCGTATGAACAGGAGTTAAAAGAGCGGGTCAAGATCCTCACCCTTGAGCCGTATGTGCGTTTTGCCGGTGCGGTGCCCTACGGCGGTATACCAGCCGTATATCAAGGTGCTGATGTGTCTATCAACTTAGCCCCGACAGGGGGGCTCGATAAGGCAGTACTCGAATCGATGGCCGCAGGTTTGCCAACACTTGTCTCTAACCAGGGGTTTGCCGACTTTTTGGGGCCGTATCGAGAGCGGCTCTTGTTTAAACAAGACAGTGCCCTAGACCTCGCCGAAAAACTTGAGGCCCTGTATCATTCGACTGACAAGGCGCTTGTCGAAACCTATCTTCGCGGGCAGGTAATCGAGAAGGCCAGTCTTGATACTTTGATACTAAAACTCATTTCAATAGTATGGCCAAACAAGTAGATAAAAATGCCTACCGCTTCGAGCGCTATACGGGGCTTGATCGTTGGTCGAGCTACCATTATCAGTTGCGCGAGATATTAGCGCTCAATCCCGCATCGGTACTCGAGATAGGAGTGGGTGATGGCGTGGTGCGTCAATACCTCAAGACCCAAACGCCTGTTGCATACACCTCGTTTGATGTCGCCGACGACCTGGGAGCGGACGTAATAGGCGACGTACGTGCATTGCCATTTGAAGACGCCAGCTTCGACATGGTGTGCGCGTTCGAGGTGCTTGAACATTTGCCGTTTGAGGATTTTGAAAAGGCACTGGGCGAGCTGGTGCGCGTGGCGCGCAGCTGTGTGTTAGTGTCGGTGCCGCATTTTGGGCCGCCAGTTAAATTTCTTATCAAGGTGCCCTTCTTGCCTGAGATACGGTTCGCATTCAAAATCCCTTTCCCGAAGATCCACACCTTCAACGGCCAGCATTATTGGGAGATAGGGAAGAAGGGGTATCCTGCAAGCCGTATCCGCGCAGCGTTTGAGTGCCGCGGCGAACTAATAAAGGAGTTTGTCCCGTTTGAAAATCAGTACCATCACTTTTTTGTGCTCAAAAAACGCGCATGAAGATTTTGTATATAGCCAACATACGCCTCCCGACCGAAAAAGCGCACGGGGTGCAGATTATGAAGACTTGCGAGGCGTTTGCCGCAGCAGGGGTGCAAGTCGAACTCGCAGTGACTGACCGCGCCACCCCAATAACCGGGGATCCTCTCGTTTATTACGAAATAAAAACACGCTTTGCAGTGACTCGGTTGGCGGTCCCCGACACGGTTGGGTGGGGAAAACTCGGGTTTTGGCTTGAGTCACTGAGTTTTGCGCGACAGGCTCGCCGTGCCCTTGCGGTGCGACGGCCAGATATAATGTATGGTCGCGACGAATTGGTGCTTGTGCAATTACCCATACAGTGTCCATTAGTATGGGAAACACATACCGGTGCGTGGAATAGGGCCGCTCGCACCGTCGCGCGCAGGGCACATAAGATTGTTGCCATATCGCAAGGACTGAAAGATTTTTATGTTGCGCGCGGGGTTCCAGCTGAAAAAATAATCATTGCGCGGGACGGCGTCGACTTGGCACAATTTGATATAAAAGAAAGCTCGGCAAATGCTCGCACAAGGATCGGTATAGGCGACAACCGTCCGATTGCCATGTACACCGGCAGTCGCTATGTGCGTAAAGGAGTTCAGACTTTTGAGAAGGCTGGCGAGCTTTTGCCCGACATTAACGCAATTATAGTGTCTGGAAGGCCCTATGCGGAAATTCCGCTATATCTGCGCGCGGCCGATGTTTTGGTGTTGCCCAACAGTGCGCACGACGGTATTTCGAGCATATTTACGTCTCCGATGAAGCTGTTTGAGTATATGGCAGCTGGCAAGCCCATTATCGCTTCTGACGTACCTGCAGCGCGCGAGGTTCTTGACGACAGTAACGCATATTTTTTTACCCCCGACGATCCGCAGAGCCTCGCCGATGCGATCAAAAAAGCGCTGACTGATCCACATGCGTCGCAGAAAGCCTTTCGAGCGCGCGAGGAGGTGAAGGAGTATAGTTGGGACACCCGCGCACAAACTATTCTCCGCGGCTTGTAACCTTATTGGGTATGTTTAAAAAAATTACTCGAAAGCAGCTTGAAGGTTTTTTGGCCCGACACGCTTCGTCGGAGCGCGTACTCGATATCGGGTCGGGGGGTTCTTCATACGGCCGGTTTTTCCCCAACCGATATTCGGTTGACATAGAATCCTCACGCAAGCCGGATCAGATAGCCGATGCACACAGCCTCCCGTTTAAAGATGGGGAGTTTTCTACCGTACTGTGTACTGAGGTGCTCGAACATCTACATAGTCCTCGTGTTGCCATAGCTGAAATGAGACGAGTATTGCGACCTGGGGGTAAACTAATTCTTACAACCCGATTTGTATACCCAATACATGATGCCCCTGGCGACTATTGGCGGTTTACTCACTACGGCCTTCGCGAGCTGTTTAAACAATGGCGGATTGCCGAATTGGTGCCCGAAACGACCGACGCTGAAACCATCGGCGTTTTGGTGCAACGTCTGGGCTTCCAAACCCGTCTCAAATACAATACGCTTTCGAAGCTGCTCACCTTTATACTCGCAGCCATTATGCCAATAGGCAACAAACTTATTTCCACACGTTTTGGAGATATTAAAAAGGAGCACGTTGAGGATCATATACTAGCGAGTGGTTATTATTTGGTAGCCATATCACCTGAAAAATAAGCATGAAAATTCTTATTTTAGCCAATACGGAAAATTTTAAAAGTGGGTGGGGAAGATACTCTTTAGACCTTGCGCATGCCCTACAAAATAAGGGTCATAAAACTGCGACCGTCGAAGGCCTTCAGAAGCCTCTTTCTTACCTTCGGTCGCCTTTGCGGGTGTTTGTGGACGTATACCGAGTACGACGCATGGTGAGGACCTTTCGTCCCGATGTTGTACACGTAACCGTCGAGCCGTATCTTTTTTTACTCCCGCTCATTCCATCCCAGCGACGTGTCGTGTTGACTGTGCACGGTACCTATTCATACACGGTTGCGCACACTTCGCGGAGGCTTAGTTTTTTGTATCGGCCGTGGTTTCGGTGGGCTCTTAGACATGTCGACCAGATAATCGCAGTCAGTGATTATACGAAAAAACACCTGCTTGCATGTGCCGGTTATGATGGCATCTCTTTGCCGCCAATAACGGTGATACCGAATGGGATTGACGTCGAAGCCTACCGTTTCGTCGAGAGGGCTCCTCTCCAGTCGCGCAAACGTATCCTGATGGTCGGTGTGCTGCGTCCGCATAAAGGGGCACGAGAGTCTATTGCTGCGCTCGTGCGTTATCGTGCCCGTTATGGCGACGATTTTGAATATCATGTAGTCGGTTCATATGTTGAAGGAGAAGAGTATATGCGGCTGCTCCGTGCCGATATTGCACGAGGAGGATTGACCGATTGTGTCTTGTTTCGCGGCAAGGTATCGGATAATGAACTGCAAAAAGAGTATGCTGAGGCGGATTTGTTTCTTATGCTCTCTACGGTAGTCAAAACAGATTCAGGGCGCCGATTTGAGGGCTTTGGGCTCGTATATTTAGAAGCAAATGCGTGCGGCGTGCCGACCATTGGCTCCGCCGAAGGTGGTTCGTGTGAGGCTGTCAAAGATGGCGTAAGTGGTTTTGTAATAGACGCGCATAATCCCGATGCAGTTGCCGAGCGTATCCATGAGGTCTTTAATGGTGCAATCGATCGCCGGCAGGCGAGGGCATGGGCTGAAGCACATAATATTAATGAACTTGCAGGTGACGTTCTAAAACTCTATGAATAAGAGCGTTTTTATAAGCGGCGCGTTAAAGGTCTCCGAGTTTTTTGGCGCGGCTCTTGGCGCACTGTTGCGTCCGCTGTCGTCGGATATAAAATGCAGTATTGTGCGGGCATGCGGCTTTTTGCGCGACCGCCTACCTCATTTGCTTTGGAGTGTTGCTCGACCAGGTATGTATGCTGGTTTACGGGCATTATACTCGCGCACTGGCCAACATTGTGTGGTGACGCGCACTCTGGCACCGGGGGTTTTAATGGACTTAGACATCTCGCAAAAAACACAACGGCGAATATATACCGAGCGGGCATATGAAGCGTCAGTAGTGTCTTACTTTGCTGAGACCATACAGCCGGGGGATGGTTTTATAGATGTTGGCGCCAATGTTGGCTATTACACATTGCTCGCGTCCCACTGGGTGGGGTTGCAGGGTGTGGTACATGCCTTTGAGCCCGAGCAACAAAATTTCACACGATTGCAGACGCAAATAGCGCGTAACAAACTTTCCAACGTGGTCACTCACCACGCTGCAGCCGGCGCCAAACCAGGCCGCTTGACGCTTAATCTTAATCCTCTCAATGAAGGAGGGCATAGCCTGAAGCCTTTTGATGCTTATTTTGACGATGGACGCGCCCAGTCAAAAGAACATATACAAAAAGAATTTTCTGAACAGACGCTGTCCCAAGAGGTTGAGGTGGTTGCTCTTAGCGAGACGTTGGCGAACGATGGCCGGCAGTGGCATATGAAAGTAGATGTTGAGGGTGCCGAACTCGAAGCTCTGCAGGGCGCCCGCTCATTTATCATGGAGGCTCGACCAGATATTTGTTGCGAAATAAGCGGTGACACGCCAGAGTTGCGCGGATTGCTCGAAAATCTACAATACGAGGTATACAATTTGCGTTCTGGTGGCTTGCTTGAAAAAGCACTTACCTTATCGCCCGGTAATTATATTTTGAAACCCATCAACAAATGAAAGTCGTTTTTATTACCGCATTCCAGCCTTTTGTCTCGCGCAACGTACTTAACACGGGCGTACTCGATGAGTTTTTGACGCGCGGTGTGCAGGTAGTTGTGCTGGTGCCGAAGGCCAAAGCTGATTTTTATACAAAGGTGTATAGTCCGCGCGGTGTCATAGTCGAGGGTATCGATGTCGCCTCATTTAATACGCAGCGAGAGCGTTTTTTTCAACATACAGCCGAACTGCTAATAGATACCAATACCAAGCGGTTCCATAAGATGATAGAACGATTTGAGGGTGGCTCACTACTCAAGTACATACTAATGCGTACAATAACCGCAACTGTTGGTCGTTTGCGAGGGGCTAAACACCTGTTTCGTTTTATAGAATATTATTTTTATCAACCACGTTTTTTTGAGGCGCTCCTACATTCCTATAAACCCGACGCTGTGTTTGCTACTAATGTCTTCGGTGAACTCGATACGGCGTTAATCAAAGATGCGCGCCGTTCGGGAGTGCGCTCGGTAGGCATGGTGATGTCGTGGGATAATCCAACCAGCAAACAACTCCTGCGCGTGGTTCCCGACACATTACTCGCACACAATCAGGGTATTTGCGCCGAACTGTCCGACCTACATGCAGTAGAGGATGCGAAGGCCGTCGGTACGCCGCATTATGACTACGCTAAGAGCTACTGTGCTGTAACAAAGGAAGAATTTTTTGAGCAGATGGGCATACCTCAGGATCGCACGCTTGTCCTGCTTTCGCCCGCAGGGCAAAAGTTTATAGATACCGATTGGCAGATATTTCAGATTCTTAAAGATGCACGGTCGACAGGGGCATTTTCGCGACCGGTACATTTTTTGGTGCGGGTGCATCCGACGAATAAAATAAACTTCGGCCAATTCGTCCCTGACGAATTCTTTACCATCGAGGAGCCAGGAGTGCGTTTTGAGGGGGTGCGCGATAAAGACAACGAGCTTGACATGGCCGGGTTTAATCATCTTTTGGATTCTATCGATCATTCAACTGTTGTAGTTAATACACTCTCATCAATCGTAATAGATGCCTGTGTACGTAATCGTCCCGTAGTTACGGTTGGATTTGATGGGCTTGAGACACACGTACCCTTTGAACGTTCTGTCGAGCTCTATCATGTTGAAGAAAATATGGCCAAGCTACTTACTACAGGAGGTGCTCCAGTTGCTCGTTCGGCCCCCGAATTGGTGGCAGCAATTGAACGCTATATCCAAGACTCGAGTCGTGACAGTGTCGAGCGAGAGGTGTTGCTAGTACAGCAGTGCTCGGTGCTCGATGGTCACGCCAAGGACCGCATCGTCGATGCGGTATTCGGTAGGTTGTCTGCTGAGAACTAATGCGCTACTCTTGAGCAATGCAAAAAGGGAAGGGCAACAAGTCTTTGGAGCAGTTTTATGACAAGGTGTATGTAAAGGGCGATAAACGCCACTACACCAAACTTTTATTCTTGCAACAAAAAGGCCTCCCATTAGAAGAGTCAAAAGCGCTTGGGGCAGTGGCATGGCGCGGCAAGCGCGTGCTCGATGTTGGTTGTGGTACCGGCCTACTTGCATACGAGATAGCCAAACGTGGTGCCGCAGAGGTTGTTGGTATTGATTTCAGCAAAACTGCTATTACAGAAGCCGAGATCCTATATCGAGCAGCGAATCTTTCGTTTTTAAAACAAGATGTTAAAGATCATCGCGGCACATATGACGTCATCATTTCACTCGGTACCCTTGAGCATATGGATGACCCGCTGGGGGCTTTAAAATTGTTTAAGCGACACTTGCGCCCGGGGGGCAACATTGTCATCACGTCGCCCAACTGGAGTAATCCGCGTGGTTACATGCTCCAAACACTGCGATTTTTGTTCGACGCGCCAATTACACTTGCGGACCTACACTATTTGACGCCTCTCGACTTTGAGCGTTGGTCAAAGAAACTCGGCATGAAACTTGAGTGGGAGACATTCGACTTTTCGTGGGCACAAGGCGAGGTGTTGCTTAAGGATTTTACGCGCCGTTTGCCCAATGTGTTGCGCGATGCCAAACTTCCCAACAAACAAGCGAACATAGACCGTTTTATCAAATGGATTAAAGAAACTATCCTGCCACTCGACCACAAAACCAAATTCAGCGGTGCCTTGGGATTGTATATTTTTAAATAACATGAGTGAGCGACCTTTTTCAGTACTGTGTGTCATACCTGCTCGTGGGGGGAGTAAAGGCGTGCCGCGCAAAAATATCCGTCCACTCAATGGACGCCCTCTTATTGCGTACACCACTGAAGCCGCAAAAGAATCTGGGGTCATTGATAAACTGGTTGTGTCAACTGAAGATGCGGAGATTGCACAAGTTGCACGTATGTGGGGTGCAGAAGTGATAGATCGCCCACAAGAACTTGCAACTGATGAGGCACTTACCGAGCCGGTTATGCTCCATGCGCTTGAGACGGTCGAAGCTCAAGGATTTCATCCAACGCATATAGCCCTTATCCAGTGCACTTCGCCTCTACTGCCGCCCGAGGTGATACGTCAGGCGGTCGATATTGTTAAAAGCGGTGTGTCCGATTCTTGTATCACGGTGTTCTATCCCCAAGGGTATGAATTTAAATGGACTAAAAACCCAGATGGTACATTTGGGCCCGAACATGATGTTGAACGTCGGCCACGAAGGCAGGATCTCAAGCCTCCATATCATGAAAACGGCGCGTTTTATATTACTAGCGTAGATTTATTTAAAAAGTCTCGCAACCGTTTTGGAGGCTCTTTGGCTAAGGTGAGTGGTATAGAGATGTCTGAGTGGGATTCGCTTCAAATAGATAGCGAGGACCATTTATTTTTGGCGGAGCAGTTACTTAAACGGCGCATTGCGTAGGGGTAGGAGGTGTGTTAAATTCCTGCAAGTTGCACACACATGGAGGAGGCTGTTCGCATGTCGATAGTCATCGGTAAAAAGAAGGTCGGCCTTGGATACCCAACGTTTATCATCGCCGAGCTCGGCATCAACCATAACGGTGATGTCGCGCTCGCCAAGGATCTTATCGACGCCGCTGTTTCGTGCGGCGCCGATGCGGTCAAGTTTCAAAAGCGTACGGTGCCGGTGGTCTTCGGCACAGCGCTGAACGATAAACGCGAGGTCCCGCGCGACTTGCTTGAAAAAGCGATTGCGCGCGGCGTCCTGCCACCCGACTCGGTTACCCGTTTGCGGGCCACTGATTTCGGCGACACCCACAACGGTGATCAAAAGTGGGCGCTCGAGTTCACCCACGACGAATATGCCGAGATTGACCGCTATTGTGCCGAAAAGGGCATTATGTGGTCGGCCTCGCCATGGGATGAAGCGTCGGTGGACTTTCTTGCCGAGTTTGAGGTGCCTTTCTACAAGGTCGCCTCGGCTTCGCTCACGGATGACGAACTCTTGCGGCACATCCGCTCCAAGGGCAAGCCGGTGGTGCTTTCGACGGGTGGCAGCTCGACGGAACAAATCCGTCATGCGGTCGACGAGGTCGGGAAAGACGATCTCATCCTTTTGCACTGCACCGCGGCGTATCCGAAGCTGTTTAACGCGGAGAGCCGCGCCCACATCAACTTGCGGGCGATCGGCACACTGAGGAGCACGTTCCCCACAGTGCCGGTTGGTTTCTCCAGTAATGACGGGACGCGTGTCCCGGCATTTGGGGCAGCCGCGCTCGGCGCAGTTATGGTCGAAGTCCATCTGACGCTCAGCCACAAGATGTGGGGGAGCGATCAGGCCAGCTCGATGGAGCCGGTCTGGTTCCGCGATCTGTGCGAGTGGATTCGCGGCTTCGAAGAGTGCATGGGTGATGGCATCAAAGTCGTCTACCCCGAAGAGATCGAAGTTATGAAAAAGCTTCGGCGGGTCGGCCAAACAACTGGCCTCTAGCGTAGCAGGAGCGATGCAAATCGCTCCTTTTTCTTTGTGCTGGCGGTACTTGACATTATTAAATCTTAATGTAAATTAGAAATCAGTGCTCATTTAAAAGGGGATTGCGATGCAGCCTAATGTTGATAAGGAGTTGGTGCAAAGTATCCGTTACTTCGCGTTCGACTCCGACGGATGTATCTTCTCGAATATGGTGTGGGAAGGGGTTCCATTTAAGCCGAAGGCACGTTCGTACTACGATGGCCAAGGCGTCTCGCTTATGCGCGCACTCGGCATTCGTACTTGTGTCATCACCAACGAAAAAGATGCCAATGCCGCCGCCGTGCGATCGGTGGTTGCCAAATGGAACAGCCTGCCATCCTGCAAAAATGGCGACTGGCCTGAAGTTGAGCTGTTTGAGGGTTGTGGCGGACACCGCAAGCTTGAGACACTCAATGCTTGGCTTAAGTGTTATGACGGCAAGCTTTCTGAGTGCGGCGCTATGGGGGATGACCTCGTTGATGTGCCAATGCTGAAGACGGTCGCTTTTGCGGCAGCCCCCATATCTGCCGAACTCGCAGTTCGTAATCTCTGTAGTTTCGTTAGCGAACGGCCGGGTGGAGAAGGTGCGGTGCGTGATCTCGCCAATTTTTTTGTCGAAGTACACGGCAAAAACCCGCTCGAGTTGCCGTTTGATTAACGGCAACGAGTTACGTTAGCGGAGTCTCCCCAGACTCCGCTTTTTTTATTGACAGTATTTATTTATTATGCTATATAGTGTTTTAGAAGAACTCTCGGAATAGGAGCTTTCATTGACTGTCATGATGGTTGCCAAAGATTTGGGTGCAGCCGCAGTGCTTGTGCCTTTGGGGATTAAGCTCATCGAATCGGGCGAACGCGTCTACGGTGTCGCCGAGGGTCTTGCTATCGAGGCCTTTAAGCGGGCAGAGTTGCTTACGCACGAGTTGCAAGGCCCGTGCACTCCGCAAGATGCCGCTACCTTGTTGCGACACACAAGTCCACGGGTGGTTGTGACAGGGCTCAGCAGCCCTATCAATGCCGAAGAGAGTATCGGCTGCGCTGCAAATGATGCGGGTATTCCGCTCGTCGTCGTCGAGGACTTCTGGGGCGCAGTTGCGCGTACACGTGCTCGGCCGGACCTGGTAGGAACCCTCGACAGCATTGGTGTTGCACACGCACATAAACATTGTCCCTGGGCTGAACTGTTCATAACAGGAAACCCTGGTGCAAAAAAAGTAGCCCCTTCATCGGAAGTGCTTGCTGAGGTTCAGCGTCTGCGGTCACGGTATGATCGTATCTACCTGTTCACCGAAAGCGGCCCTGAAGCAGCGACCGAGCAACTCGATTTGCTGGTCCGATCGTTGCAGATGACAGCGGGTAACTGGTGTCTGGTGCCATGCTTTCATCCGAAGTGGGTGAATCATCTAGCCCCAGGCGGTTCGACCTACGGAGAACTGTGGCGCAAAAGTCTCGCGCCAATAGCGCGCCGTGTTGAGGATGTACCGGGCAATCGCGACGAGTTGGTGTGTGTCGTGGATGTGACGGTGTCGGTGTTCAGCACGCTTCTTACGGTTGCCGCGTATAACGGCAAAGCTGCGGTTTCGCTCGATACTCCGCGTTCGCGCGAATATCTTGCTCAAGAGAGCGGAGGTCTAACTGAAGCTCCTCAGGTTGGACTCGGGCTTGCGACCAAGGTTGCAGTCCCGGCCGACTTGTCTGCAGTAGCGGCTCGTAGTGGCTTCATACAGCCATACGATCCAATGCCGTTGGCAATTGCGCTTAAAGCCATCTAGTAACTCTGGTGCAGCTCCCAAGGCTGCACCTTTTTATTTATCTATCTGTATAAGCCCCACCTGGAGCAAAAAAGTAAGTGTCCACGAAACAAGAATGCCTACAATGATGCCCGCCATCCCCATATAGCGGAGCAGCACCATCATCAATACCAACTTACTGAGGTTTGAAAAAATGGTGATAATGTATTTTTTCTGTACTTCGCTTTGAGAATCGAAGTATACAGATGTAATGCTGCCAGTCGCCGAAAGCAAAATGGTAAATGCGAAGAGTTCGGTGTACGGTATCGCGTCGAGGTAGAGAGGGAAGAACCAGTAAAATATATATGGTGCGGCAAGTACGTATGCGCCGGTCGCCACGACTCCCAAGAGTCCAGCTTGGAGTATGCGCTTGAATATTATTTTTTTTAGGTCAGCAGTCTCTTTGAGAGAAAATTTTGGCAGAGCCAACGTGTAGAGAGTTTTAAAAGCACTTTGCAGTTGGTTGGGCATCGCCGTTGCAAACGAATATACGGCCAGTTCGGTCGCGCCAAGATAGTGGAATACCAGCAATTTGTCCGCCTGGGTAATAACGCCGCTGAGGACCGCCATAGCACTTAGGTGCGTGCTGTAGCTGACTAGGTCAGTACTGGTCGTGCTACTCGGCGGCACTGAACGTAATGTGTGCAGATAAAATAAATATGCTGCCGCAGTGTTGCTCGCAAAATACACCAAACTGATGACAACCACATTTTTTGTGACAAAAAGTGTGGAGGCCAGTGCAAAGAGAGGAATCCAGTCGCGACCGATACTGTAAAGATTTTCTTGTTTAAATCGCCGTGCGCCGTTAAGATAATAAGCATATAAATTTGCGCCGTTTAGTATCGGCGAAAATGAGCCGAATATCAGCATACCGGCTCCGAGAGTAAAATTTCCTTGCCAGAAATAGTAGAGCCCCAACGCAAAGCTTGCCGCTACCATAAGTAGACTCCAGCGCACACTTAACCAAAATCCCTTCTGTAAGTCGCCGTCATGGTGTCGCGAAACCGACCGCGTCAGAGCGGTTCGTAGTCCGGTGAGCGAAAAGCTGCCCAGCATGCTCGAAAGGGTCAGAATGTATTTATATACGCCGTAAGCATCGCGGGGGAGCAGGTTCCCGAACACGAGCGCGGATACGAACCCCGCTGCTGCGTTGGACACTTGCCCGATCCCAATCCAAAAACTGCCAGAGGCCAAATAGACCATGTCGGTTTTGGTATACCGTTCGGACCAGCGCAAAATACCGTATAAACGGCTTCTGAGGGCGGGTAGCATAGCCCCCAGTATAACAAGGCTGAATATGATATAGTCTCTTCATGTCAAATTACACCACGTACCTGCGCTGGGGCGTTTTAGCGGGAATTTTTTTGGTTCTTTTTACCCCTTTTATTGTCGCGGGCGGGGGCGTCTTCCCGAACCTCTTCTTCCCGTTTATTACGGGCAAGGCGTTTGCATTTAGGATCCTAATCGAGCTTTCGCTTTTGTTCTACATATTGCTCGCCTGTGCCGAGCCTAAGTATCGTCCGCGCGCGTCGCTCATTATGTGGGCGGCGGTTGGCCTTGTGGTGTGGCTTGGTATCTCGGACATTACGAGCGTCGACCCAATCAAGAGCTTCTGGAGCAACTTCGAGCGCATGGACGGCTACATCACCATGCTCCACCTCTTTGCGTGGTTTGTTATCACCGGCGCGGTCCTCACGGCGGAGAATATGTGGGAGCGCTTCATGGACGTCTCTATTTTTGCCAGCGCACTGATGGGGCTAGACGCGGTGCTGCAGCTTATGCACGTGGTCGCTATCAGCTCGCAGTCGGGCTCGCGCGTTGATACTACCTTTGGCAATGCCACGTACCTCGCGGTGTATATGCTCTTCAACATCTTCATCACCTTCTTTGTGCTTGCGCGGCGCACAAGCGTCGGCCGGATCTCGATCGGCTTGCAGAGCGCCTACGGGTTGGCGCTGGTGCTGCAAGTTATCGCGCTCTTTTACACCGAGACGCGCGGTGCGCAGCTTGGCGTCATTGGCGGACTTGTCGTGGGTGCTATCTGGATCGCTATTTTTGCCCGCGGCGGCAACCTCAAGACAGTGCGCCGCTGGTCGTGGTATGTCCTCGGCGCGCTCGCTATCCTTGTGGTTGGCTTTATCGGCATACGCGACACCTCGTTTGTTAAAGGCTCCGGCGCACTCAACCGTCTTGCATCTATTTCTCTTAGCGATGCTACGGTACAGTCGCGCTTGCTCTACATCTGGCCGACGGCGCTCAAGGGCATAGGCGAGAAGCCTGTTACCGGGTGGGGCCAAGAAAACTTTAACTTCGTCTTCAACAAGTACTACCAGCCGGCGATGTACAACCAGGAGCAGTGGTTTGACCGCGCGCACAACCAGTTTCTCGACTTTGGCATTGCAGGCGGTGTCCCGGCGCTCCTGTTGTACGCAGCACTCTTCGCGCTTGCCGCATGGGCCATCTGGCGTTCGAAACTAAGCGTGCTCGAGCAGGCAGCGCTGCTTGGGCTCTTGGCGGCGTACGGGTTTAACAACCTCTTCGTGTTCGACAACACAGTGAGCTTCTTTTACTTCTTTGCAATGCTCGCGTTCGTACACAGTCTCTCGCGCAAAGAGTTGCCGGGGTGGATGTTCCTCTCGCGCCCAATGAGTACTCAGGGTCTTGCGATAGCAGCCCCGGTGGTTGCAATCATGATACTCGGCAGCGCGTGGTACTTTAACGCGCCTGCCATGGCGCGCGCCTCGCAGTTGGTGCAGGCGCTCGGCAGCCAGTCAACGCCGCAGGGCAACCTCGCGCTCTTTACGCAGGCTCTCAGCAACAATTCATTCCCGGGCAATCCGATAGGCCATCAAGAAGCTGTCGAGCAGCTCTCGCAGTTTGCGGCCAACACCGTGCAGCCATCCTCAATCGATCCGTCGGCTAAAGAGCAATATCTCAACCTCGCTGCCAACAGCCTCCAGGCTCTCATGACGCAGCGCAAACATGACGCGCGCCTTGAGCTCTTTATGGGCACGGTGCTCTCGAGCTTTGGCAATTATCCGGCGGCTGTTACCTACCTCGAGCAGGCCGTTGCTGACAGCCCTAAAAAGCAGCAGATACTCATGCAGCTTGGGCTCGTGCAGATACAGATGGGTGACTCGATAAACGCTATCGCAACCATGCGCACCGCGTTTGAGGAGGAGCAGGGCTACGATACCACTCGCGTGCTCTACGCCAGCGCCTACTACTACGTTGGCGACACTAAGAGCGGCGACAAGATAATTACCGACAAGTGGGGGACGGTTATTGTAGACAACGACCAGCTCCTGCAAGTGTTCGAAAATACTAAGCAGTGGCCGCGCGCCATAGGCATTTGGAAGCTCCGCCTACAGAGCGACCCGGACAACGCCCAAAAACACCTCAGCCTTGCGCAGGTATACTTTGCCTCGGGCGACAAGGCCGCCACTATTGCCGAGCTCCAGACCGTCATCAAGCTTGAGCCGTCGGCCGCCGCGCAGATGCAGACAGTCATCACGCAAATCCAAAACGGCACACTCAAACCGTAAGAGTGATATACTAAAGGCATGTGAGCAGGGTAGCGAACTCTGTATCATTGTCCGCAAAAACCCGACCGCAAGGTCGGGTTTTTGTATGCTATCCTTTTCGGCATGAAAGCTTCAGGGATTTTGGGGACTATCTGGCGGTGGGTTAAGTGGCCCGTATATGTGCTGCTAGCTCTTTTTATCCTATTCATGGGGTGGGGAGTCAAACTTAACTTTGATAAAGACAAAACCGATGCAGCGGTCGCAGCTATCCATGCGCAAAAAATTACCCTTGCAGATGTAGAAGGGAAGAACCTCCCCCCAGTGTCTGACCAAGCCGAAAATGACGCAACGGTGGCGGGGATAGATAAAAACAACAATGGCGTCCGCGACGATGTTGAATTAGTTATCTTTAAAAAATATCCCAACTCCGCCAAAATCCGCGCCGCAGAGCTGCAGTATGCAGTCGCCTTACAGTTGATGATTACAAAAGTTTTTGATAGTGGAAGTTGGGAGGCGGCCGCTCAAGAAGAGTCCAGAGCCAATTACTGTATTGCGGAAACGTATCCCCGTAGTGATTTAGGAACTTTCGGAAAGGTAATTGATATGAGAGAAAAAGAAGTTGAAGACTCGGTATTAAACACCGAAATGCGAAAGGTAGCAGAAGAAACTGCCAATAAATATATTGTCGGCTATGTATTGCCCAATACCGATATATGCAACATAGATTTAAAAACCTTGCCAAACTAAGTTTTGTTTTTGCCGTATTTGCCGCGCCCCTTCTTGCACAAGCGGCTTGCTCAACCAGTGGATATACGGTTGTTTATATAAATGGAATTCAAACAAATGAACATGATGCAAGTATAGAATCGAGCAAATTAGGCCAATATCTTGGTTTGTCATTCAACAACCAAGTCGTAACCACAATCCTCGCGCATAATGAAACACACGGGCTTGATGAGGATGCTGCGGAGACTACACTTCCGCAGCTTGCGCAGCATGATATTGACGATATCTTGATGAATCTAGAACGTCAGGTTCAGACTCGCAAAATAGTCATTGTGGGCTTTTCGGAAGGGGCGATGATTGCCAATCGTTTGTATAACTATTTAATAGCACACGGTGAGCCCGCAAATGCTATCGCAATTTATGGTGTAGCAACCCCTGAGACCATCCTACAGAACAGAGGCAGCTACCTTAACTATCAAGGTGACAATGTCATTTATAATTCAATCCTTCAGGTGGGGGCTGTGGTTCCTCCTCCATACAATATTTCGGTTAAAGAATGGAACGCCGACCCAAATGCACATGGTGATAATGTCGGCCATAATTTTGTAACGACCTATTTGGACAATTTTGCCGGTCGTATGACGTCTGAAATTCAGGCAGAGATGTTTACACTAAGAGCGACAGGCGCAAGTACCGACGGGGCCTGTTTTGAAGCGCCGGCAGATACTCTCAGTCACAAGACCTCGGGGGTTTTGCTTGCTGTAGCAAAGCCAGCTTCGATTGCACTTAATGCAGCTGCAGCGATAGGTTGGAATGGGATCATAGGGTCTGTCGCTTTTCTAAGCGATACAACTACAGCTATAGAAAATTTTTTCTGGCACCCAAAATCACAAAACACGGCAGCAAATAATCGCGCTCTAAACGACGCAGCGTTTGGCCTGCTTAAGGCTGTAGGGGCGTCCAGCTTAGGTCCCAAACAGGTTGACCAATTACAAAGAGGAGAGAATCCGGGTCTTGGCGCGGCGGCAATTCTAGCCTTTTCGCAAGACGATGAGGCTACAACCACAGGAGAGGTGTTGGGCGAGGCTACCGATACTGCGCCCGTAGCTACAACCACAATTCCTTTCCCCACAGCACCCGCTGCAATGCCGGGGGAGAATGTGCACTACAATGCACCGGCTTTCGGAGGCACGGCAGCTGCTGATTCATCACCTGCGCCTGCTGCAACGCTCACGACCCCAACCGTTACCTTTAGCAACTGGACAGTTTCTAGCGATGCGCGCCTGTGCGATTCAAATCCGCGGTACGTTGATATTGTGTGGAGTGCGCCTGGGGCAACCTATTATGATGTTTACACACAAGATGTCGCGAGCCAGGCTTCAAATTTATTTGAGACAACGCATGATACGGGGACTTTGTCTTTTCCCGTGCCGATAACCGTTAACAGCCTCCTGCCTACCAACTTGATTGTAGTTGCCCACAACGATACAGGAGATGCGGCAACCACTACGGTGCGGATTGATCAAGCTATCCCAGACAGTACGCCACCGAGCCTGCTTGATGCGTTGCTAAGCCCAACAATATTTGCGGCCAACGTGCCCGTCACTTCAAACATCATTGTCCCATTTAACGAGTCGCTGGCTCCCTCCACTATTACTGCTAACGCTTTTATACTTTCGCGAGTAGGGGATGCCACACGTACCGATGTGGGAGTAGCGCTGAGTGCCGACAGCACCACAGTCACCATGACACCAACTCAGCCCTTGCAGTACGCCAGCCGCTACAATATATCGATCGGGTGCACCGTCTCTGATGTGTATGGCAATCGGCTATCAAACGGTATTGGGTTGGTATTGGACTCAAGTTCGCAGTACTTCACCACCGAGGCTGACCCAAGCGCAGCAACTTCGACCCCGTAGCTCGATATGTAGATATTTAGGGCTGCTATACTAACCATGTGCGCTTTGAGCGGGGAGCGGGGCACTCACATTAGGACAATGTATTGGAGCTCGCTTTCCGCTTCCCGTTCAGGACGCAACCCGTTACACTACGGAGATGGATATTGAGAAAGACGTGCCGCTCGCACCGTTGACGACATTTCGTTTCGGGGGGCCGGCGCGTTTTTTCGTTTTTGTATCGTCTATCGACGAACTGCGTGGGGCGCTTGCTTTCGCTAATGAAAAGAAACTAAAAACTTTTATACTCGGCGGCGGTTCGAATGTTCTTGTTGCTGACGAAGGCTTTGACGGCCTGGTTATAAAGATTGAACTTGCAGGAGTTGAACGGCAACAAAATATTTTAATCGCCGCGGCAGGAGAGAGTTGGGACGGCCTCGTGGCGCGTGCCGTGAGTGACGGGTTGTGGGGGATAGAAAACTTATCGGGTATCCCCGGCACCGTAGGAGGTGCTGTGGTGCAAAACATTGGCGCGTACGGCGCAGCACTTTCGCAAACACTCATGTGGGTTGAAGCTTTTGATACCACCAATGAGTCCACAGTAACGCTGCATAAAGAAGATTTGCACTTTGGATATCGGGCCAGCGTCTTTAAAGAAGAGGACGGTCGCTATGTAGTGCTACGCGCTGCGTTTGAATTATCACCAACGCCTGCACCCAATCTTGCCTACAAAGATCTGGCGCTATTGTTTGCCGCTGCGCAGCCGAGCTTAAGCGACATTCGTACTGTTGTGCTCAATATCCGGGCAGGTAAATTCCCCGATCTCTCGAAAGAGGGCACGGCGGGGTCGTTTTTTCTCAACCCGGTAGTGCCGGCTGTACAGGCCGCCGCGCTGCAAAAGCGGTACCCAGAGATGCCGCTCTTTGCGATGCCGGAGACGTCTGATATCAAGGTGCCGCTCGGATGGATACTTGATCATGTGCTTAACCTGCGCGGATTTACGCTTGGCAATGCGCGGCTTTTTGAGAAGCAGGCGCTTGTTATCGCGGCAAGCCGAGATGCGCGCGCGAGCGATGTGCGCGCACTTTCAGAAAAAATAAAAAAAGAAGTGAAAGAAAAAATAGGTATAGAAATAAAAGAGGAAGTAAAACAGCTATAACTCCGACCGCTAGGCGCGTCGGAGTTATCCACAGTTAAAAATTATTTTTCATTGTGTAAGCAGTTAAACGCGCGATACTTATTACTAGAGCATCGAATTGCTCTTTTGAGATACTCCTAGGATATTTCTTAAGTAGCGGTCGAACGATGCGTAGCCCAAACGCGGTGAAAGCCGCCAAAATTATGGCAAAGAAAAAGAAGGCAGCAAAGAAAAAGAAGGCAAAGAAGTCGCGCCGCTAAAGCGCGAGTTCTCCGCTCTTTTTTGCGGGGAATCCTCTCGAAAGAAAAGCCGTCCTGCGGACAATGCAGGACGGTTTTTCTTATACAAATATGCTATAGTGTGTTCCTACTATGGCTTTCCTTAAAGGGCTTTGGGGAGACCCCGCTCAGAAAATAGTCGCCTCTAGCAAGGGGGTGGTCCAGGCGGTCAACGCCCTTGAGGAGCACTACCGGGCCCTCTCCGACGACGAACTCCGCGACTGTACGCACACATTTCGCAACCGCATCGCCGGGGGTGAGACGCTCGAGGACCTTTTGCCCGATGCCTTTGCGGCTGTGCGCGAGGCCGGGCGCCGCAGTGCGGGGCTGAGGCACTTTGATGTGCAGCTGGTCGGCGGCGTCGTACTCAACAACCGCGGTATTGCGGAGATGAAAACCGGCGAAGGCAAAACTTTGGTGGCAACGCTCCCGGCGTACCTCAATGCGCTGATGGCCAAGGGCGTGCACGTTGTTACCGTCAACGACTACTTGGCACGGCGCGACGCCGCATGGATGGGGCAGGTCTATGCAGCGCTCGGCATGTCGGTAGGCATTATCGGTGCCGACGGCTCATACCGCTATGACCCCACACATATCGACGTTGATAAAGAGCGCGACTTGGAGGGGAGCTTCAAAATATTTTATGAATTCTTGCACCCGTGCACGCGCCGCGAAGCGTACGAGGCTGATATCACCTACGGCACCAACTCGGAGTTCGGCTTTGACTATCTGCGCGATCATATTACGTATGACCCGCGCGAGCTGCGCCAGCGCGGCCACTTCTTTGCGCTGGTCGACGAAATAGACTCTATCCTTATCGACGAGGCGCGCACGCCGCTCATCATCTCGGCGCCGACTACCGAGTCCGAGGACCTTTACCGCACCATGGCGCGCATCGCCGGGCAGCTCCAGCCGGAGCGCGACTACACTGTCGATGAGAAGCAAAAGGCTATCCAGCTGACCGACGAGGGGATTACCCGCGCCGAAAAGGCGCTCGGTATAGACAATATATATACAGAGGGCGGCATCAAGTACGTGCATCACCTCGAAACGGCCATCCGAGCCCAAGCGCTCTTTCATCTCGACAAAGAGTATGTGATCCGCAACGGCGAGGTGGTGATTGTCGATGAATTTACCGGCCGGCTCCAGCCCGGGCGCCGCTGGAGCGAGGGGCTGCACCAGGCTATCGAGGCCAAAGAAGGCGTTGTGGTGCAAAAAGAGAGCCGCACCTTTGCGTCCATCACATACCAAAACTACTTCCGCCTCTACGACAAGCTCGCGGGCATGACCGGCACGGCTAAAACCTCCTCTGAGGAGTTTTATAAGGTGTACGGCCTCGAGGTTATCGAGGTCCCCACCAACAAGCCGGTGGTCCGCAAAGACAACAACGACCTCATCTTCCAGACCGAGCAGGGCAAGTTTGCCGCTGTGGCGCGCACTGTCAAAGAGTTGCACCAAAAGGGCCAGCCTGTCTTGGTAGGCACTGTCTCGATAGAGAAGAACGAGCTCCTCTCCAACTTTCTTAAACGCGAGGGCGTGCCGCACGAGATGCTCAACGCCAAAAACCACGAGCGCGAAGGCGAGATAATCGCCAACGCCGGCAAAAAAGGCAAAGTCACTGTGGCGACCAACATGGCCGGCCGCGGCGTCGACATCAAACTCGGGGGCGCGCTCGCAACAACGGAGGAGGCCGAAGAGGTGCGTGGCCTCGGCGGCTTGTTTGTGCTCGGTACCGAGCGCCACGAAGCGCGCCGCATCGACAACCAGCTGCGCGGCCGCTCGGGCCGCCAAGGCGACCCGGGCGAGACGCAGTTTTTCGTATCGCTCGAAGACAGCCTTATGCGCATCTTTGCGCCGGACTCGCTCAAAAATATGATGGGCCGCTTTGGGATACCCGAGGACGAACCTATCCAAAACAGCATTGTTAACCGCGCGCTCGAGAGCGCGCAGAACAAGATAGAAGGGTTTAACTTCGATGCGCGCAAGCACGTGCTCGAGTTCGACAATATCCTCGACAAGCAGCGCCGCGCTATCTATGAGCGCCGCACCAACATACTTACCGGCCGCACGCCTAAAATCGCCGAAGTGCTTGGCGAGTTGGCGGAGGAGAGCGAGGAGGCACGGGTATTGCTGGATAAAAAAGCCGATGAACTTGGCGAAGACAATTTCCTCAATGCGGCACGCGGCATTTTGCTGCAGACACTCGACATGCTCTGGGTCGAGCATCTTGAGTCGATGGAATACCTGCGCGGCTCGGTAAACCTGCGCGCCTACGGCCAGCGCGACCCTTTGACCGAGTATCGCCGCGAGGGGACGATTCTCTATAAAGAACTCGAAGAGACCTACAAGGGTCGCGTGTTTGAGTTGCTCGACAAACTCTCTCCTGCAAGCGCCCCCAACGGCTTGGCTGCCGCCTCAATTATGCCTGCGCCGCCCGTTATTACCGTACATGTGCCGGGCGCCGAGGTCATAGGCCGCAACGACCCGTGCCCCTGCGGCTCTGGGAAAAAGTGGAAAGCTTGCGGTTTGCTGAATACTCCCGAACACCAGCAGTTAATGGCCGCGAAAAAATAAATGGAAGAAATCGAAGTTAAATTTTTGAATGTTAACCCCGAGTTGCTGCAAAAGCAGCTGGCGGGCATCGGGGCCTCAAAAGTCGGGGAGTATTTTTATCGTCGCCGGGTATTTGATTATCCGGACTATCGGCTTAACAACAAGGGGGCGTGGCTGCGCCTGCGTGATGAAGGGGACAAAGTTACTCTAGGTTTTAAGCAGCGCCTCGGCATGACGTCTCACGACGGCAGTTCAAATGATGCGGGTATGCAGGAAATAGAGGTGGTTGTGAGTGACTTCGACAAAACGGCCGAACTTATACTTGCGCTTGGCTTTGTCGAGAAGTTTTATCAGGAGAATAAACGCATACGTTGGGTCAAAGATGACGTTGAGTTTGATATCGACACCTGGCCCGAACTTGAGCCCTATCTCGAAATCGAGGCGCCCAATTGGGAGAAAGTAGATGCGGCTGCTAAGCTGCTCGGCTTTGACCTTGAGGAAAAAAAGATTTTTTCAACACATCAGATTTACAAACTCAAAGGAATTAATGAACTCGACTATCAACGCATAGCGTTTGATGGGCTGGTTAAAAAGATATGAAATTTCTTAGTGATACAGAAGAGCAGGGTGCACAGAAGTGGCTTGAGGAAGCTGCTCGGGTCGCGCGCAAGGCTCTGTGTTTGCGCGCCAAGTGTGGCACAGTAATTATCAAAGACGGCCAGATAATTGGAGAGGGCTACAATGCTCCTCCGCAGGATAATCCTGAATACCGCACCTGTCTCAACGAATATGAGCTGCCTAAGAATTATCGCTACGACCATACGTGCTGCATGCACTCGGAGTGGCGCGCGATTCTTGACGCTAAAGAACGCAATCCAGGCAAACTTAAGGGCTCGCGTCTGTATTTTGTACGCGTGACAGATACTGGCGAACCAAAGCCTTCTGGTAAACCGTACTGCACGGTTTGTAGCCGTCTGGCCCTCGATTCAGAAATCGCGGAGTTTGTGCTCTGGCAGGAAGGGGGTTTTGCCGTATTCTCGACGGATGAATATGACCAGCTTTCATTTAAGAATATAAAAGAACCAAAGAAATCATGATTCCTCGAGCATCCGCCGGTGGGGTCATCATAAACGGTGACGGCAAACTTCTTCTTGTACAACAGCACAACAACTCATGGTCGTTCCCCAAAGGCGGTGTCAACGAGGGCGAGAGCGAGCTCGACGCCGCGCTGCGCGAGATCCGTGAAGAGACGGGCCTTACCAAACTTGAGTTTGTAGCAGACCTCGGCTCTTACGAGCGCTACTCTATAGGGCTCGACGGCGTCGGTGAAAGCAAGGAGTGGGGGAGCCGCAAGCGCACGTTTTTTCTTTTTAAAACAGACGAGGAGGTCGCTGCAGACTTTAACGACCCCGACGGCGAGGTGACGGCTACGCGCTGGGTGTCGACAGATGAGGCGCGCACCCTCCTGACACACCCTAAGGACAAAGAGTTTTTGGACTCGGTTGCCCCTAAAATAAAAGATATAATTGGCTGATGCTGTCATTGCCGCTCATGCTCGGCGCGTTTGTCGCAGGTGTCTTGATGTTTCTTGCCCCGTGCACGCTACCTATTGTGCCGGGATACCTGGCGTTTATCGCGGGCAACCGCCAACAAGTCCTGCGCAATGCGCTCGGGTTTGTTGTCGGCTTCTCTATTATTTTTATACTTCTTGGCGCGGCGGCGGGGCTCTTTGGCATTATTATCGGTTCGTGGCGTTTTGCACTCGGGCAAATCGGCGGCGTCATCATCATTCTGTTTGGGCTCACCATGCTCGGCGTCTTTAATATCCCGCTCCTTTCGCGCGAGCTGCATGTGCGCATGCCGGCATTTATCAAAGTCGGCAACCCATTAAGCTCGGCGGTTTTGGGCGCCCTCTTTGCACTCGGCTGGAGCCCCTGCATCGGGCCTGTCCTCGGCACCATTCTTTTTATCGCCTCATCATCTGCCACAGCTCTTAACGGCGCACTCTTGCTTGCGCTCTTTAGCGCGGGGCTCGCCATACCGTTTATGCTCACGGCGCTCCTTCTTTCGCACACGCAAAAATTATTTACCCGTGCAGGCAAGGCTTCGCAGGTACTTTCGAAAGTCGGCGGGGTGTTTTTAGTAGTGCTCGGCGTGCTGATGCTCTTTAATGCCGCAGGACTCCTGGTGGTGTGGGGCACAGGGCCGCTGCACTTCATTGGATACGACAGATTGCTCAACTATCTTTAATAGACTACAGTAACACTATGTTGATGAAAGCTCTCATACGAGTCCTTGCCACGGCCGCCGCCTTGCTCCTTTTGTCGCGCGCAGGGGTAGGTATCACGGTCGACACGCTCTATACAGCGTTTGTAGTGGCTATTTTGTGGGGCATTATCGGCCTTACGGTTAAGCCGGTGCTCAACTTGCTGGCGCTGCCTATCAACATCATCACCTTCGGGCTCTTTTCGTTTATTATCAATGCGCTGCTTTTTTGGCTGCTCGCGACGTTTGTTGCAGGCTTTCATGTCTCGGGATTTATTGCCGCGCTTGTGGGGTCGGTCGTCCTGTCGGCGGTAGCGTGGGCGCTGCACGCGGCGCTCTAGTTGTTATGGCATTCGTTGATGAGCTCGATATAGACGCCTCTGCCGGCAAAGGCGGCGACGGCGTCGTGCGCTGGCTCCATCTCAAAGGCAAAGAATACTCCGGCCCGGCCGGCGGCAACGGCGGCAACGGCGGCGACATTTACATTCGCGGCGTGCGCGATATTGCCCTGCTTGGGCGCTATCGCGGTGAAAAGCATTTCAAAGCATGGGATGGTGACGACGGCCAAAGCTACAGCATGGACGGCAAGCAAGGCAAGGATTTGATCATCGACCTGCCGGTCGGCTCTATCGTCACCAACGAACACACGGGCGAAGTGTTTGAACTCTCGACCGAAGGGGAGACCAAACTTATCCTCAAAGGCGGCCGCGGCGGCGCGGGCAACGTGGTCTTTAAATCATCCGTCAACACAGCCCCGACCGAGTGTACGCCCGGCGCCATGGGCGAGGCTGCACATCTGCGCATCGAGCTGCGGCTTTTTGCCGATGCAGGGTTTGTAGGGTTGCCGAACGCGGGCAAGACCTCGCTCCTCAATGCGCTTACCCATGCCCACGCCAAGGTCGGCGCCTACGCGTTTACCACACTCGACCCGAATCTCGGCGTCATCCCCGGCGGCTATATCTTGGCCGATATCCCGGGGCTTATTGAGGGCGCCTCGACGGGGAAGGGGCTTGGCTCCAAGTTTCTCCGCCACGTGGCCCGCACACGCGAGCTTATCCACTGCGTCTCGGTAGAGTCCGAGACCCCCATGGAGGACTATAAGATTGTGCGGGCCGAGCTCGAGCAATTTTCATCCGAGCTGGCCCAAAAGCCCGAGATTGTCGTCCTGACGAAATCGGATACCCGAGAACCTTCATATATAGAGGGCCTCCGGAAGCAATTTAAAAAAATAGGCAAAGAAACCCTACTGGTCACAGTGCTGGACGATGAGTCGATTAAGGCCCTGCGCGACCACCTGGCCGCCCTGTTGAGCAAGAGCTAGTGCCGAGGTATTCTTGATTGATGTCAGAGTATCGACTAACGGTGGGGCTCGAGGTCCACGCCGAACTTAAGACGCAGACTAAGATGTTTTGCGCGTGCCGCAATGCACCCGACGAAAAGACCCCCAACTCCCATATCTGCCCGGTATGCATGGCGCACCCAGGCACTTTACCTGTCATCAACAAAGAGGCGGTGCGCAAAGTGCTTTTGGTCGGCACGGCGATTGGCGGCACCTTGGCCGACTATACTGAGTTTGATCGCAAAAACTATTTTTACCCCGACATCCCCAAGGGCTATCAAATAAGCCAGTACGAGCACCCGCTCATAAAAGGCGGCTCGCTCGCGGGTGTTGCGCTCACCCGTATTCATCTCGAAGAGGATACCGCACGCTCGCAGCACGAGGGCGATAAAAGTTTGGTCGACTACAACCGCGCCGGAGTGCCACTCATGGAGCTTGTAACCGAGCCGGTTATCACCTCGGCCGAGCAAGCCGGCACGTTTGCCAAAGAGCTGCAATTGCTCCTGCGCTATCTCGGGGCAGGGGATGCCAATATGGAGAAGGGCGAGATGCGCGTCGAGGCTAACATCTCGGTAAGCAAAGACGGCACCCTTGGCACCAAGGTTGAGGTTAAGAACCTTAACTCATTTCGCAGTGTCGAGCGCGCTATTGCCTTTGAGGCGGCACGCCAAGCCGAGCTTTTAGAAAAGGGCGGAAAGGTAGATCAAGAGACCCGCGGCTGGGACGAGGTAGGACAGAAGACTTTTAGCCAGCGCAAAAAAGAGGGCTCTGCCGACTACCGCTACTTCCCG